>JAABUX010008778.1_pt1 | contig 11587 bp, 14 predicted proteins | sample 5561851 | NCBI WGS metagenome assembly JAABUX01 (sample SAMN10711883, study PRJNA513361) | rock metagenome | isolation source: Antarctica rocks | place: Antarctica: Victoria Land, Richard Nunatak red sandstone | collected 2016-01-03 | reverse complement strand
AGCCTTGGAGCGGGTGATGTCGGTGACGGTGAGCCGGACGTGGGCGAAGCCCGAGCTGGTAACCAATGCCATGGCCTCGCCCTACCCGCCTTCGCCGGCGTGTACCTGACGAGCGACGGCATCGCGCGAAAGCCTCCGCTGTGGATGGTGGAGGTAGGGACACACCCCAATCGGCTTGAGGGACAGGTCTGGCCGCCCGAACGGGCCCGGTGGCCGATCGACATGCGGGACGTTAGGCCGATGGTGACCCGGCACTGGCACAGCGCCTGCCGAGCGACCGCGGTGCAATATCTCCGGCCTGCTCGTCGGCATGACCGACCCCAGCTCGTTCCGGTTGCCCCCCGAGCTCGTCATCTGCCTGGCGCCTGGTCGCATTCGCTTTCGGCGGCTCTCTGCATCTCAGTGGTGGTCCAGCAGGCGTCGCGCAGCCCGGTCGGCGACCCCGCTCCCGACGGCGAGATGCAGGATCAGGAGGCCATCGACGGTCGCGAGCAGAGCAGCGGCCGCGTCCTGCCGGTCCGCGAGGGGCACGTCTACTCGGTCCTGCGCCCATTCCAGCCAGCGGTGCGCCACCCGGCGCGCCACGGCGGGGAACGGAGCGACCTGTGCGGCGGCCTGACCCAGGATCTCCACGTACAGCCGGAGCACCGGCTCGACGCCGGGGTCGCGCGCGACCGACCACACAGCGCGCAGCAGCACCTCGGGATGGGACCTGCCGACCGGGACCGCCTCGGAGAGCGCCGCGACGAGCCCGTCACCGACAAGGTCGAGCACCGTCTCGAGCAGGTGCTCGCGGCTGCCGAAGTAGTACAGCAGCATGCGGTCGCTGGTGCCCAACGCTGCGGCCAACGGACGCAATGACAGCCCACTGGCCCCGTGCCGCAGGACATGCTTGACGGCGCCGGACAGGAAGGCCTGGCGCTGCTCCGGCCTGCCGCGTTCCGTCACTGCTGTCCCACCTCTCAACGGACCTTGCCCGATCGTTGTAGCAGTCGCTACACTGTGCCTGCGTAGCAGGTGCTACATGAGGAGGAGCAGCCCATGGACACTCTCCCGGACATAGGCGTTCGACGGCTGGACGTGGCGACCCGGCTCGGCCCCGTCCCGGTCCGTCTAGTCGGCCAGGGCCCGCCGGTGTTGTGCGTGCACGGGGCCTTCGTGGACAGCCGCATCTTCGACGCCACCGCGAAGCTCTTGTCCGAGTCCGCCACCGTCGTCCTGCCCGACCTACCGCAGGGCGCCCACCGGCGCGCCGTCCCCGACCGGAACCTCCTGCACGCCGGCGGCATTGCCGACGCGCTCGCCGACGTGCTGGCCGAAGTCGCCCTGGGACCGGCCGTCGTCGTCGGCAACGACAACGGCGGGGCCATGAGCCAGATCTTCGCCGCCCGACACCCGGACCGGGTGGCTGGCCTGGTCCTCGCCGGCTGCGAGGTCCTCGAGCACTTCCCGCCCGCAGCGTTCGCGCCCTTCGTCTTCGGGGCGAAGTGGCCGGTGACCCTGGCCAGCTTCGCGCGGCTGCTCCGCGTCCCGGCCTTGCTGGCCGAACCCGGACCGCTCAACATCTTTACCGTCCGCGGCTTCGGCCGCTCCTACGTCCACGAGGTCATTGCCGGGATCCTCGAAGACCCGGAGGTCCGCGAGGACCTCGCCGCCTTCATCAGGTCCCTGCGGCCCGAGGTCCTGTTAGGCGCGAGCAGTCGGCTGGGCTACCTGCAGGGCCACGCAGCGGTCGTCTGGCCACGGCATGACATCTTCTTCTCCGCCCGCGACGGGCGCCGCGCTGCCGCCCTGCTCGACACACAAGTGGTGTGGGCCGACCGTTCAAGGACATTCGTGCCGGTGGACCGGCCTGACCTAGTCGCAGCAGCCGTCCAGCGCGTCCTCCGCGCCTCCGCCAGCCCCGGGCCAGCATCGGTGTCCTGACGGTGTAGCCGCTGCCCTCTGTCCCGGTAGCCGAACGCCCATCGGTACAAGATCACCGGCTGGCCGGCACACGAGCAGGAGCAGGAGCTGCTTCCCAATAGACCCTCCGCTTTGAAGTCCCGCTGTGGCACGTCATACGGCACACTGCTCGGGTGACCGGACTCAAGATCGGCTACGCCAGGGTCTCCACGACCAACCAGGGCCTCACCGCCCAGCGGGGTGGCCTGGCCGCACGCGGGGTCGACGTCGACCAGATCTACGTCGACCACGGCATGACCGGCACCACCCGCGCCCGGCCTGGCCTGCGTGAGGCGCTGGCGGCTTGCCGCACCGGCGACACCCTGGTGGTCACCAAGCTCGACCGGCTGCCCGGTCGTTGCCCGACGCCCGCGACATCGTCGAGGAGCTGACCACCCGCGGCGTACGGCTGCAGCTGGGCGGCTCCGTGCACGACCCCACCGCCCCCCGTCGGCCGGCTGCTGTTCAACGTCCTGGCGATGGTCGCTGAGTTCGAGTCCGACCTGATCAAGGCCCGGACGCGTGGAGGGCTCGCTGTCGCTCGCGCCGCCGGCAAGCTCCGCGGACGCAAGCCCAAGCTCACCCCGCAAGGAGGCGCTACTGGTCGACCTGCACAAGACCGGCCAGAAGAGCCCGTCCGACCTGGCGGAGCTGTTCGGCGTCGGCCGGTCCACGGTCTACCGTGCGCTCGAGCGCGCGGCCGATACGTCCCCTGCTGGCAACGCAGGAGCAGCCCCGGCCACATAGCGATGTCAGAACCCGCGGCAGATACCGCTGCAAGTCACAGATCGGGTACGCGCGGGTGTCGACGGCGGAGCAGTCGGCGGACCTGCAGACCGACGGCTGCCGTGCCGGACGAGGCGGACGCCGAGAACGCTGCTGCTCTTGCTGCAGACGCGGCGGCGAGCACCGCGCTGGATGTGGTGGCGGTGTTCGGGGTGGAGGGGCACCTGCCGGTGCCGGGCAGCGTGGTGCAGCACCGCCGCGGCCGCCAGCCGTGGCGGGTGGAGTCAGTGAACGAGCACGGAGCGGTGCTGTCTAACCTCGCCGGCGAGCTCGAACGGCTGCCGCTCAGTGTCCTGGCGCCGGACCGGGTCGAGTCGGAGCACGTGACCGGCGGGGGAGGACCCTAAGCAGGTTCACTACAGCGGGGAGCAGCGTGTCGGCGGGTTCTGCTGCTGATCTGGGCAAGGATCGCGGTTGTGGCCCGCGAAGAGATTGTTCACGTCACCGACGACCTTGACGGCACCGAGGCCACGACGTCGCTGAGGTTCAACGTTGACGGAGTCGAGTACGCGATCGACCTGAACGAGAAGAACGCGGCGAAGTTCCACAAGGCGCTCGCGCCCTACGTCAACGCCGCCCACCCGGTCCGGCCTACCCGGACCGGGAAGCGCACCGGGGCCAAGAGCAGCCCAGCCGCGCTGCCCGGCCAGGAGGGTGCGGCAATCCGTGCGTGGCCGGGGAGAACGGCTTCGAGGTCAGCAGCCGCGGTCGGATCCCGCGCAGCGTGGCGGAGGCCTAGCAGGCGGCGCACTAGAGCCACGACGCCGGCCACCCTGCTGCCGCGGTTCGGGTCATGGCTGAGCCGGCCGGCCCCGCAGGTCCACGCTGCTAGGCAGGGACGGACTGGTTGAGGGCGGCGATCGCCTCCTGCTTGCTGACCTTCACCAGGGCGGACATGACCAGCCCCGCGCCGATGAGGAACGCCGCACCGACGAGAAAACCGGCGTCCCAGCCGTGCACCAGGCTCGATGGGTTGGGCCGGCCACTTCCGATGATGGCGTTTGTGCGGGCGGTGCTGACGGCGGTGAGGATGGCCAGGCCCAGGGCGCCGCCGATCTGCTGGCCGGCGTTGAGCAGCGCGGAGGCGATGCCGGCGTCGTCTTGCGGCACGCCGGCGACCGCGGCGCTGGTCAGTGCCACGAACGTCATGCCCATGCCGAACGCGACCAGCGCGAGGCTTGGCAGCACGACGCCCAGGTAGGACGAGTGGGGCTCAAGGCGCAGGCCGAGGCTGAGCAGGCCGGCGCCGGCGAGGATCGGCCCGACGGTGAGCAGCGGACGAGGGCCGACCTTGCCGAGCAGCTGCGAGCCGATGCCGGCGCTGACCCCGATCAGCACGGTCATCGGCAGGAACGCCAGGCCCGACTTGACCGGGGAGTAGTGGTTGACGACCTGCATCCACAGGATGAGGAAGAAGAAGATCGCGAAGATGCCGGCGCCCACGAGCAGCGAGCCAAGGTCTGCGCCGAGCACGCTGCGGCGGGAGAAGATCCGGAACGGCACGAGCGGGGCCTTCGTGCGCAGCTGGACGAGCACGAACCCGGTCAGCAGGACCGCGGCGAGCACGAGCGTGCCGATGGTCTGGCCCGAGGCCCAGCCGGCGTCGTTGCCCTTGACCAGCGCGTAGACCAGCGCCATGAGGCCGCCGGTGACGAGCACCGCGCCCGGCACGTCGAAGCCCTGGGCGTCGTCGTCCTTGGACTCCGGGACGACGAGGACGGCGCCGAGGATGGCGACTGCGGCGATCGGGAGGTTGACGAAAAAGACCCAGCGCCAGGAGATGTACTGCGTCAGGACCCCGCCCAGGATCAGGCCGAGGGCCGCGCCGCCGGCGGTGATGGCGGAGTAGATGCCGAACGCCCGGTTGCGCTCCTTGCCCTCGACGAAGATCACGGTGATGAGCGACAGGGCGGCGGGGGACATGAGCGCGCCGCCGGTGCCCTGCACGGCCCGGGCCGCCAGCAGGACGCCGAGGTTGCCGGCGAGCCCGCCGACGAGCGAGGCGGTCGCGAACAGCGCCGCCCCGGACAGGAAGATCCGGCGGCGCCCGATGCGGTCGGCGAGCTTGCCGCCCAGCAGCAAGAAGCCGCCGAAGGTCAGCGTGTAGCCGGTGACGACCCACTGCAGGTCGCTGTTGCTTCGGACCGACAGCGCCTTGGCGATATCGGGCAGCGCGACGTTCACGATGGTCGCGTCGAGCACGACCATCAGCTGGGCGATGGCCAGCACGACCAGCGCGAGGTTCTTGTTCAGGCCGGCGTGCGGGTCCTCTGTGGGGGAGGACGGGCCTTGGGGGGCGGTGTCGACGAGCGTCATGCGATTCCTCCACGTGTGTTGACTCAACGACCGTAGAGGACGCAGTACGGCTCGGTCAACCGCTGTAGAGTGAGTTCTATGACCACCGCACTTCCGCGCGACGAGCGCCGCAGGCGGACCGAGACCGCGATCCTGGAGGCCGCCCGCCAGTTGTTCGCCGAGACCGGCTTTGAGCGCACCACCATCCGCGGCGTGGCGGCCAGCGCGGGCATCGACCCTGCGCTGGTAATGCAGTACTACGGCAGCAAGGAGCGGCTGTTCGCTGAGGCGGCCCGGTGGAAGGAACAGGATCCCGGCTTCGCCGACGCCAGCATCGAGCAGATTCCCGCCGTCGCGGTGGCCGACATGTTCGAGCACTTCGAGCACGCCATGGACGGCGAGGCCGCAAAGGCCCTGCTGCGCAACTGCCTCACCCACCCGATGGCGCTGGCGTCGATGAAAAACGAGGTCATGTGCGACGTCGCCGCCATGGTCGCCGCGAAGGTCGAGGCCCCCGACGCCGAGCTGCGGGCCGCCTTATTCACCGCCTGCATGATGGGCCTGGCCATGGGCCGCTACCTCATCGAGCTGCCCCACCTCGACACAGCCAGCCAGGCCGACGTTGAGCGCCTGCTGATCCCCGCGCTCGCTGCCCTGCTGGAGCCACCCCGGACTGACCCGACCGGGCTGGTGAGAGTGGCCGGACTCGAGCACCAAGACGCAGGGTCTAGGGCTGCGGTAGCAAAGTAGTTGGGCGCTTCTTCCGCGAGCTCGTGTGGCGAGAGCCCGACGGCCCACCACGTGAGGTTCGCAAATGGTGCTCCGCGCATTGCCGGATGCTGGATGTTGATGGCTTGCGCTCTTACCGCGACCGCAAGCCAGGAGAAGCCATAGGGAATCCTGAGTCCTAACGTGAGGGCATGATCAACAACCTTCCACCTTCGATGACCACCGGCGACGAGCCACCCGCGCTGTGGTCGGGGCCTGCGCGCCGGCGGTCAGGAGCACTTTTCAGTTCACCGACGCCCCATCGGCAGCCCGGTCACGTGAAAGCCCTGGGTGATCAACAGTAGGTGCGGGGTTTGCGGCGCCAGGGGTCTCGCGACGGGCTGACGTCGTTCGGCAGCCCCGGCAGCCGACTTGACATCCGGCCAGAGGATTCTTGGGCTGCCGCTGCGGACCTACCATCAGCTCGTGAAGGGGGGGGCCGGCTGGTCGCTGCGGTGCTGCTCGCTTGGGCGATGACGGCCGCCTGCGACCGGCCGCCTGCTCCCGGCCCGGTCCAGCCGGGCCCTGCTGGGGGGATTTCGCTGCCGCCCGTCGCGGGGCGCGTCGACTACCAGCTGGGCGGCGCCTACCCGCCGCCGGTAGGCGTCGTGGCGGTTACCCGGGACCGGGACGCGGCTCCAGCGGCGGGCCTGTACGGCATCTGCTATGTCAACGCGTTCCAGACTCAGCCGCAGGAGACGGTCTGGTGGCAGGCGCACCACCCGGACCTGCTGCTGCGCGACGCCGGCGGCCCGGTCGGCGACCCGGGCTGGCCCGGAGAGGTGCTACTAGACCTGCGGACAGCGCAGAAGCGGGCGGCCGTGGCCAGCGTCGTCGGCGGCTGGGTCGATGGCTGCGCCGCCCGCGGCTACCGGGCGGTCGAGCCCGACAACCTGGACTCCTGGACCCGCTCGCACGGCCTGATCACGCGCGGCCAGGCCGTCGCCTTCGCTCGGCTGCTTACCGCGCGGGGGCACCGCGACCACCTCGCGGTCGCGCAGAAGAACACCGCTGAGCTGGCCCCACGGGGGAGGGTCGTCGGCTTCGACTTTGCCGTGGCGGAGGAGTGCCAGGTGTTCAACGAGTGCGACGCCTACACCGCGGCGTACGGGACGCACGTCATCGAGGTCGAATACACCGACAACGGACGCGATGCGTTCGCGACCGCCTGCCGGGTGCGCCACGGTCGCGTGTCGATCGTGCTGCGGGACCGGCAGCTGACCCCTGCCGGTAGCCCGGCCTACGCGTACGCCGCCTGCTGAGGGCACGACCAGCACGTCGTCGAGCTCGTCGCACCCGCGCACCTCGAGCTTGCGGTAGCCGCCGTGCTTCGGCCAGGCTGAGCCGGCCGCCGCCCGCGATCTGATCCGTGCCGTCATCGGATTTGACCTGCGTCCCATGCTCGATGACGTCGCCGTCCGGACCCTGTGCGTCAGGCTGACGGTCAGCAGCAGGTGGCAGGCCCGCATGGCCTTCAGCCCACGCTGCTTCCTGCAGCGGATACAAGGCGTGCGCCGCTCAGTCCCGGGCCGTTTGCTTAGGTGCCGGGTGGTAACGGTCCACGCACGGCTGTCTGCCGGTCTCCGCGCCGGAGTGCGTGAGCGGCGAGTCTGGTCAGTCCTGGTCGATGACCTGGTGCCCGCGTGCTGGCTGCAGGCTGGCCGTTGGACGCTTGGGTGAGGGCTGGTGCAGGGAGGGGGCGGCCTTGTGTGCGACGGGCTGGTTGGCGACGAGGACGGCGAGCCACGGCAGCACCAGGGCCAGGACGATGGCGATGAAGCGGGCCGGTCCGTGGAAGACGAGGACGGCGGCGATGAAGGCGGCGAGGCGAAACAGCATGACTTGGATGTAGCGGCGTTCGCGGCGGCGGATGTCGTCGGTGCGGGAGCCGGACAGACTCGTGATGGTGACGGCTCCGCGACCGAACCGGTGTGTCATGCCTTCAGTCTGGCCTGGTTCTGTGTCGGGGAGCGTTGGGATCATCGGCCAGATGGGACTGGTCGGTCACGCGCCGCTCTTGACCCGATGTGGAAAGGGCCCGCTTTGTCCTAGGGGAGGCGAGAGCTGCAGGCGCCTTTCGCGTGACGCGAGCCCTATGCGAACTGTCCGCCTGGAACCGCCGTGCCAGCCCGGCCGAGTTGGTCAGTCGATGAGAAGCCGGCGAGCGACGTCGGCGAGCGGTGGCCGGCCGGGGGATTCCTGCACGCAGCGGGCGAATAACCACCGCCGCAGGCGCTCGCGGTCCAGCCCGAGTAGGTCCGCCATCCGCACGGCCAGGCCGACGGGGTCGGCATACAGCCGTTGTTCGCAGTTGAGCAGGTGCTGAAGTGGGTCGTAGGTCGGATCCCCGAGGTATGGCTTGGGATCGATCGCGAGCCACGGCTCCCGCTCGGCGGCCAGTACGTTGCCCGCGTGCAGGTCGGTGGCCAGCAGCACCTGGCGGTCCGCACCCGCCGGCAGCGCGTGGAACAGGGCGATGCTCGCACGCGCCAGGCCCGGGTCCACCAGGCTCGGGTTCGCCGCGATACGGGCTTCGAACTCGTCGGCCCACTGCTCGCACATCACCTGCAGGGGACGGAAGCGGGATTCGGACTCGCCTACCGGCGTCTGCCACAGCCGGCGCAGCAGGCCGGCGACGACCTCGTCCTGGCGCGGCTCGGGCAGGGCGGCCAGTGGCGTGCCGGGTCGGCAGCGTTCCAGGAGCAGCGCGGTCGTGTCGGCGGACTTCTCAAGTGCGTGCAGACGCACCGCCCCGTGCCCGGCCCACAGCTGCAGGCCTTCGCCTTCGTGCAGCGCCTCGGGGTGCGCCCAGGCGACCTTGACACCATCTCGGCGCCGGCGCGATCGCGTGCCGGCGCCACCCAGGCGGTCTGGCCGCCCGGCTGAAACGGCACCTCCACGCTCAGCGACCAGGCCCGCGTGAGCCGGGCGACGGTGGCCGGCAATGTCGTCAACCAGGCCGTGCGGCCCTGCTGCTCGGCTGCCACGACCAGGTTGCGCGGCAACGGCAGCGACTCAGAACCGGTCATCGCAACCGAGCATGCCCCAGGCCACCGGACCAGGACACGCGACGGCACCCGGTCGGTCGACTTCGCCGGAGGCGCTCACCCGCTCATGTATGCGCCGCCGCCACAGCATGGCCGAGATCGTCGCCGAGACCGGCAGCCCCATACCAGCGTTTCCCGGCATCGGCGCCTCGGCCACCGGCGCCGGTCACCGCCGGGACTCCTGTCAGTATCGGGGACGCCTAGGCGGAACCGTCGCCGCTGGGCGGCCACGGGTGCATCCTCTCAGGGAAGCACGCCCTGTCCAAGATCCTTGGTCCACCCCAGATGGCGACGTACCGCCCGCTGGCGGACGCTGGGTTGCCTTCGACTACTGGCAGTTCGTCGGTCCCGCGGCAGGTGCCGGCCAGTACCAGAGGCAGTTCAGCAACGTCGTGGAGATCTCAACGGCTGATCCGCCGGAGGTGCTTTGCAGGTGCTGGTGCCTCGTCGAGCGCTGAACCCGCGCGCTGGCTGGTCGAGGAGGTGCGCGGGCCCCGGGGCCGGGTCAGCCATCTGTTGCCGGCTCGGTTCGAGGCCTACTTGGCTGTCTTTCACCCAGCCTGGCAATGGACACTGTCGGGACGGAACGGCGTGACGAGCGGCCGGTCAGTTGGGCGACTGTCGCGGGCGGCGAATCAGCGCCGCTACTCTGCGCAGATGCAGTGGCCAGGCGTCACCGGCTCGTTCCGGTATCTCGAGCAGGAGAATCAGCCGGAGATGTGGACCGCGCCGCCGGAGCGGGAAACGATGCCTGCTGAGGTCGCGGCCGAGCTCGTTGCCTTGCTATCGTCCGCGAAGGCCGGTTCTGCGCAGTGGTGGTTTGGGGTGTGGCAGGGGTATCGGGAGGTTGCGGCGCCGTTTGTGAACGCCAGCGGGTTCCGACTCCCCGACCGCGACTAATGGATGCTGCACGGCGAGCCGCATGACGCGGACGATCCCGTGTTCGGCCCACCGGATCGTCAGCTCGCCAACCTCTGGTGGCCGCCGTTCTGGAGCGATCCCGAACTGGCGGAGGGTGACCCTTTGGTGGGACCCTCCGGGTGAAGGGAGCGTGCAGTGCCACGACAGAAGCGAGTTTTCACACCCGAGTACCGGGCCGAGGCAGTTCAGCTGGTTCTGTCAGCCAACAAGCCAATTGCTGAGATCGCGAGGGATCTGGGAGTAGGTGAATCTACGCTGGGGAACTGGGTGGTGAAAGCCAAGCAGAACGGCACGGTTGCAGACAAGCCGCTGGACGCGAACGAACGCGCAGAACTGAAGCGGCTGCGCGAGGAGCTGCGGGTCGCGAAGATGGAACGGGATTTCCTAAAAAAGCGACGGCCTTCGTGTGTCCTGAAAGGAATGTGGTGACGGTGTAGAGGGTCGTCAGCACGGACCGTGCTGTGCCAGTGATGGAGGTAGGTCCTCCGGGTTCGCCGTGCAGGCGGAGAGCCCAAACCGCCGCGGTGTCATGCCGGTTAAGAGCCGGGGTGGGAAGCGACTGTGGAAAAGGCCCGCTGTCAGCGGGTCAGGTACGCGACGAGAAGACGAACGCGAGTGAACCACTGATGACGCATCGAAAAGCTTCGTGATGGCATCGAAACCGGGGTCGGAAGGCTACCCCGGAACAACGCTGCGCCTGAAGGGTGCGGCGGTAGTCAGGAGGCAGCCTGCGCGTTGTCCTGGCGGTGCCCGGTGTGAAGGTGGCGTGAGCTCGTCGCAGGCGCTGGCATGGAACAGGAGAACCTGTACGCCTTGGAACCGTCGGTCAGGCAGTGCTGCTTGGCTGCGAGAGGGAGGGCCACGAGCGGCAGAAACCGCGAGCGGCAGAGTACCGCGAGGCGCAGGGACGGACCGGCCCGTAGTAGTGGTGAAGGCCCTGTAAGGGGCTGGAGCGAAGGGGCCGGGCAGGCCAGGTCACCCAGACGCCAACCCTTTTGGGGGAGGAGCCGATGGGCGGACCACAGCCGAAGGTGAAGTCGTTTGAGATCGACAAGCGCCTCGTATACGTGGCGTGGGAGAGGGTCCGGGCCAATCAGGGGGCGCCGGGCGTGGACACCGTGAGCATCACCGATTTCGCTGCCGACGAGCGGGACAACCTGTTCAAGCTGTGGAACCGGATGAGCTCGGGCAGCTACTTGCCCGGGCCGGTGCGGGCGGTGGAGCTACCGAAAGATCATGGGGCCGGGATCCGGGTGCTCGGCGTGCCGAACGTGGCCGACCGGATCGCCCAGACCGCGGCTGCGATGCTGCTGGAAGACAAGCTGGAGCCGATCTTCCACCCGGACAGCTATGGCTACCGTCCTGGGCGCAGTGCCCACGACGCGCTGACCGTGGCTCGAAAGCGCTGCTGGCAGCAGGACTGGATAGTCGATCTTGACGTCCGGGCCTTCTTCGACAGCGTCCCGCATGATCTGGTGCTCAAAGCGGTAGTTCACCACACCGACGAGCGCTGGGTTCTGCTCTACATCGCACGGTGGCTCACAGCCCCCATGCAGATGCCGGACGGAACTGTGGTCGCTCGGGAAAAAGGGACCCCACAAGGGGCTCCGATCTCCCCTTTGCTGGCCAACCTGTTCATGCACTATGCGTTCGACAGGTGGATGGCCCGGGAACATCCGGGGTGCCCGTTCGAGCGCTATGCAGACGACAGTGTGCCACGAACGCTGAGGGAGGTTCCGGTGTAGAGGTCGGGATCTTTGGATGCGGTGTCGTGCTGGTGATGGAGGTTGGCCCTCCGGGATCGCCCTGCAGGGGGAGGTCTCAAA
>JAABUX010008777.1_pt1 | contig 11588 bp, 9 predicted proteins | sample 5561851 | NCBI WGS metagenome assembly JAABUX01 (sample SAMN10711883, study PRJNA513361) | rock metagenome | isolation source: Antarctica rocks | place: Antarctica: Victoria Land, Richard Nunatak red sandstone | collected 2016-01-03 | reverse complement strand
CGTGAGTCTTGCGCGCATGGTACGGAACAACCAGTCCTCCTTTGCCGCGCGGCCAGCGTTGATCGTCTCCCGTGCGGCGGCCGTCAGAGACAGCATAGTTTGGCGACCGTCGCTGGGGACCGGCGCGCCGCTCACGAGGCCAGCCGCCTCCAGGACGGACACAATGGCGCCCATGGATTGCGGGCGCATCCCCTCAGCCTGTGCCAGCGTCGTCACCGTTGCAGGACCCTCGCGCTCCAAACGGGCGAGGACAGACGTCTGAGACGGGGTGAAATCTCCTGGAGGCGCCTCGTCACGGAGCCGTCGCCTCAGCCTGCCAATCAGCGCTCGAAGGTCTCCGGCCACCGCTAACGCGCGCGCCGCCCCGGAATCGCCCTGGTGTTCGTTCATAGTCATAGTCTAGCAGATAAGAAGAAAATCTACAAAGATTACCTTCTGTTCCAGGCATAGGTAACGGGCAGGTAGGGACTGCCGTAGAATCCGAAGAAGTCGGGCGCGCCGGGGGAACGGTCCCACCACCCGAACCGGCGCGCCGCCGCCCGTGTCGATCAGCCAGAGGGCGTTGTCGCGGATGTAGAGCACGTGGCGGTCGTCCGCGGACCACTGCGGCCGGTAGATGCCTGTCCCCGCCGCGACGACCTCGCGGGCCTGGCGCCCCTTTGCGTCCGCCACCCAGAGCGTGTGCGTGCGCACCCATGTCAGGAGCGCCCTTTGGGTCGTGAACCCGAACGCGCCCACGGCGCTGCCACGGTCGTGCGCCCGCACGTAGGCGATGCGGTCGCCGCGCGGCGACCACGCCGGGTCGAGGAGGACAGAGCCCGGCGGCCGCGGCAGGGCCTGGCAGAGCGCCGTCTCGACCGCGCACAGGGTCAGGGCCTTATTGTGCCAGAGTTCACGGCCGAGCCCGAACATGATCAGGAGCGTGCGCCCTGACGGTGAGACGGCGAGCCCCTCCGTCAGAGCGGTCGTGATGAGGTGGGGCGAACCACCCAGGGGCACGGTGTAGAGGCCCAGCCCGTCGGCGGCAAAGGACTCGGAATGGAACGGGTCTTTCCAGAAGAGCAATCCCTTGCCGTCGGGCCACCATCCGATCAGCCACACGCCCTCTTGCCGGCCGAGGTAGCGCAGGACAGGCCGGCCTCCTGCTGTCGCAACGGTGTAGAGGGCGTCGCTGCGGGTCTCCGGATGACGGCCGAACGGCAGTGTCACGGCGTAGGCCAGCGCACGGCCATCTGGCGACGGCAGCCCAAAGGAGGGCGCGGAGGCCGCTTTATGCGCCTGTCCGCTGGGCGTGGTCGTCCATAAACCTGGCGTCGGCGACGTGCCGCCCAGACCGATGACGAGGACATCGGCCGCCGCTAACCAGATGTACGAGGCGACCGGACCCGGCAGTCCCATCACCCGATGGGTACTCGTACCGTCGGCGCGCGTCAGCCAAAGCTGGCCGTCGCCCGTGTCGTAGGCCAGCCAGCGCCCGCTCGGCGACCACAGGAACTTGCTCGCCGCACTGAGAGGCGTGATCCGGCGCAGCGTCACACGCGCCCCGTCGAGGACGTAGGGCGTCCCAGCCCAGACAAAGGCCAGGTGTCCCTGGCCGCGAAAGGCCGCCGCATTGACGTCGGGAGGCGCGGGCTGAGCGCCGATTGGAGCAGCGGCGCGAGCGCGGACGGAGGGGCCGTGACCGGGCAGGGCGGATAGGAGGCATGCGACCATGCTACAGACGATAAGGCGCGACAACGGGGCGCGGGCGGATATCATGAGCGGGCTCCTTCGGGGTCGGGCCACCAGTACACGCTGGCCGACATGTCTTGGCGGCACGTGTGGGCCTCTGAGACACTTCAGTGTCCGTGGTTTGCCATGCGACTTGGGTCAGCAGGCTGTCGCCGCACGCAAACGTATTTAAGCCGAACTGTACTAGCCACTATCGGCCGCGCGTGCGCGGGTCGAGGGCGTCGCGCAGGGCGTCGCCAAAGAAGTTGAGGCCCATGATAGCGGTGAAGATGGCGAGGCCGGGGAACACGGCCAGCCACCACTGGTCCGGGTTCTTCTGCGCCTCGCTGATCATGGCGCCCCACTCCGGGTTGGGCTGCGGCACGCCGAAGCCGATAAAGGAGAGGCCGGCCACGGTCAGGATGGCGTTGCCGATGTCCAACGTGGCCAGGATCACCACCGGCCCGATGGCGTTGGGCAGCACCGTGCGCCACAGGATGCGCCACTCGCCGACTCCTGTGGCGCGCGCCGCGGTGACGAACTCGCGCTCGCGTAACTCCAGCACCACGCCGCGCACCACGCGCGCATAGGTGGGCCACCACACGATGACCATGGCCAGCGCCGTGTTGACCAGGCTGGGGCCGAGCGCCGCGCTGACGGCCAGGGCCAGGATCAGGATGGGGAAGGCTAGCACGATGTCGGCGATGCGCATGATGACCTCGTCGACGGCGCGCCCCACGAAGCCGGCGATCCCGCCGAGCAGCAGCCCCAGCAGCACGCCCGAGGCCACCACCACCACGCCCAGACCCAGCGAGGCGCGCCCGCCGTAGGCCAGGCGGCTGAGCACGTCGCGCCCGGCCTCGTCTGTCCCCAGGGGATGCGCCGGCGAGGGCGCGCCCAGGGTGTTGTAGAGATCCTGGAAGGTGATGGGATCGTAGCGCGCGACCAGCGGCGCGATGACCGCCAGCACGATCCAGAACAGCACGATGACCGTTCCGGCCGCGGCCAGCGGGTTGCGCAGGATCGTGCGCCACAGGGCGGGCCGGCGCGCGATGACCTCGACCTCCTCGAGCGCGGTTGCCCCCGTGGGGGCGTCGACGACGTTGAGGCTCATGCTCAGCCCAACCTGACTTGCGGGTTCAAGACGGCGTACAGGATATCGACCACCAGGTTGAGCATCAGGTAGATCACCGCGGTCAGCAGGGCCACGCCCATGATGGCGGGGAAGTCGGCCGAGCCGGCGGTCTGCGTGGCGTAGGAGCCGATACCGGGCCAGGCGAAGACCGTCTCGGTCAGCACCGCGCCGGAAAGGAGGGAGCCATAGGCCAGGCCGGTCAGGGTCAGCGTGGGGATGATCGCGTTGCGCAACCCGTGGCGCAGCACGATGCGCGCCTCGCGCAGGCCCTTGGCGCGTGCGGTGCGGATATAGTCCTGCACCAGCGCCTCGAGCATGGAGCCGCGCGTGATGCGCGTGATGATGCCCGTGGTGGCGGCGCCGAGGACAAGCGCGGGCAAGACCAGGTGGGCCAGCGCGTTGCCCAGGGCAGGCCAGTTGCCGGCCAGGATGCAGTCGATCACCATCACGCCGGTGACCACGGGCGGCGCGCTGACGGTGCGATCGAGTTGCCCCGTCGGACCCGGCAGCAGGTTGAGGTGGTACCACAGCCCCAGCAGCAGCAGCAGGCCCAGCCAGAAGACTGGGACGGAGGTGCCGACCAGCGCTACGAAGCGGGCCACATGGTCGGGCAGCCGGTTGCGCCGCGCGGCGGAGAGCACGCCAAGCGGCACGCCGATCAGCAGGCTGATCAGCAGCGCGGCCGTGCTCAACTCCAGCGTGGCAGGGAAGAACTGCTGCAGGTCCGCCGTCACCGATCGGCGCGAGACGATGGAGACCCCGAGGTCGCCGTGCAGTAGCTTGCTCACGTAGACCAGGTACTGTATGGGCAGCGGCTGGTCGAAGCCCCACTGGTGGCGATACTGTGCCACGATGCTGGGGTCATCCTGGGCGCGCTGGCCCAGGTTCGCGATCACCGGGTCGGCCGGCACCGCGTGCGAGATAACGAACGTCACCAGCGTGATCCCGATCAACACCGGGATCGTCAGCAGCAGGCGGCGGATGATGTAAGGTAGCAGGCCCATGGTACGAGTTGTCAGTTGTCAGTTGTCAGTTGTCAGAGAAGGGCTCTTACTGACAACTGGCAACTGGAAACTAACGCGACACCGTTCGGAAGTTGCTGGGCAGGATGGGCGAGTAGACGTAGCCCTTAATGTTGCTGCCGAGCACAATGATGTTCTGCGGCTGCACCAGGCCGACCCAGGGGCCTTCCTTGAGCCAGGTCTGCTGTACGGTGCGGTAGTAGGCGACGCGCTGCGCGGTGTCGCGGGTAGTGTCGGCTTTGGCCACGATGCCCGCCAGGGTCGAGTTAGTGGTGTAGTACATGCGCTTGGCCGGGCCGCCGCCAGGGGAGAAGGGGGCGGCGTAGTCGTTGGGGTCGGGGAAGTCGACGCCCCAGTTGTAGAGGATCATCTGCAGCTTCTGGGCGCGATACGCTGGCAGGACCACCGAGTCCTGCTCGGGATCAAGCGTGACCCGGATGCCGACCTGCGCCAGTTCGTTCTGCAGCGTGCTGGCCAGGGGGTCGTAGAGGATGCCGTCAAAGGTCGTGTTGACGTCGTAGGTCAGCCGGACCGTGAACCCGTTGGGGTAGCCGGCGGCCTTGAGCAGCGTTTTAGCCTGGGCGAGGTCACGGTGCACCAGCAGAGCGTTGTTGGTCGCCGTATCGTTGCCCAGCATGCCCACCGGGATCATGCTGTTGGGCCGCGTACCGATGCCCTTGAGCAGCCCCTGCAGGATGCCGTCGTAGTCGATGGCGTCGCGCACGGCCTGACGCACGCGCGGGTCGGACAACGGTTTGGACAGTGTGGGGCTGCCGGTCATGCCGATATAGATCAGGTCCAGCGTATTGCCCGTGACCACGTTGACGCTGGAGTTGTGCTTGAGGGCCTGCGCCTGCTGCACGGTGATGTTCATGGCCGCGTCGACCGAGCCGCGCTGTACCAGCAGGCTTTGCGTCGCGGCGTCCTGCTGGTTCTGGAAGGTAATGGTGTCCATGAAGGGACGCGGCCCCCAGTAGTTGGGGTTGCGCTGCATCACGATCTGCACCTTGCGCGTCCAGTTGGTCATCTGGAAGGCGGCCGTGCCGGCCGACTGCGCATCCAGGAACGAGGTCGCCTTGTCTTTGGTGGCCGCCTGGGGCGAGTCGTCGCCGCCGTGCGCCCGGACCAGCTTGGAGTCGAGCACGGCGAAATTGTTGTCGGCCAGGGCGGAGAGGAAGGAGACGTCGGGCGCGCTGAGCGTGATGCGTACGGTGGAGGGGTCGAGGGCGCGGATGTCGCTGGCCCCGGCGATCAGGAAGGACGGATTGTCGTTGAGGTACTTGAGGCGCAGGTAGGAGAACACCACGTCGGCGGCGGTCAGGGGGTTGCCGCTGGCGAAGCGCACGCCCTTGCGCAGGTGGAAGATGAAGACCTTGCCGTCGGGGCTGATGCTGTAGCTGGTGGCGAGGTCCGGCTGTGGGTGCACGGTGTCAGTGCCCCGATAGGTGATCAGCGTATCGTAGCAGTTGGTGGCCATGGCGTTGGAGGTGAATTCATAGAAGTGGCCGGGGTCCATTGTCTTGCCGTCGGCGATGTCGCGGGCGACCAGCAGCGTCTGGCCGGCGGCGTGGACCGGGGCGGCTGTGTGGGCGGCAAAGCCGGACGCCGATGCGGCGACCGTCCCCGCGATGAGCAGTGCGCCGGCCACGCGGTTGCGTGGTCGGAAAGCGATACGAGCCATGACCGTAACCTGCCTTTCCTATGTCCGTAGACCCGTGAAGGATAGAGATGATGAGATCGCCCGCACGACGTTGGGGAAGTGACGAGCCCGTGGCGACAGCGGCACGGCGATAGCGCATCGCTCGTCGGAGAACAACGCGGTATGTTGTGCAGTATATGCAGCCGGCTCAGGGGTGTCAATCGGAGCCATCCACGCATCGGCGTTGGCGCGCATCCCGTAGCCTGTCGACGCCGATGCGCTGGTACACCTAGTAGGCGCGCGTCGGCTCACCATTCGTGTTGCCACGGACGTTGGCGGCGATAGACTCGGCCAGCGCCGCATCGTGACCGCCCCTCGGGAAGGAGATTGGTTGTGGACGTTTATACAGGATTTATTCGCTTATGATTATGCCGACCGACCGTCCGAAGACGGACATAGACCTCGCCGTGGCGCCCGCGGCCGTCGTCGCGTACTATCACGCGCTCCCGCCCGGCCGCCTCGAAGGACTGCGCATCGACACTCTGGACCGCCTCGGCGTGCCCACCTATCACCTGACCTACTGGCCCGCCGGCGGCCCCATGAACGGCGCCAATGGCTACGGGGTGACGGTGGATGAGGCCATGGCCTCGTCGTTCGGTGAGCTGACCGAGGTGGTCTCGGCGCACAACACGCTGGCGGCGTTGCCGCGCCACGAGGGCTCGTATCGCGCGCTGACGGCGAAGCGCGGCCCCACCGGGGTGCTCGACCCGCTGACGCTGTGCCTGGAGGCGGGCAGCCCCTACGCCCCCGACCGTCCAATGCAATGGGTCGAGGGGCGACGGCTGGCCGGCGGCGAGCCCGTGCTCGTTCCCCTGGAGTGGGCGGCTTGCCAGGGCAACGACATCGAACCGGGCGCCTACCTGATTACGCCCATCACAAACGGCCTCGGCGCGGGGCTCAGCCTGGCGCAGGCGCTGGCGCATGGGCTGCTGGAACTGGTGCAGCGCCACGGCAACAACGTCTCTTTCCGCGCGCTCGACCAGGGCATCGGGGTCAGCCTCGACACGGTGTCCGACCCGACGACGCGGGAGATCCTGGACCGCCTCGACCGCGCTGGCGTCGACGTCAGCGCCAAGCTGGCCGCCACCGACTTCGATATCCCCGACCTCTACGTCGTCGGCAGCGACCGCGACGGGTCGGCGGACACGCCGCCCATCATGGCCACGGCCTGCGGCGAGGCGGCCGATTCCGACCGCGAGCGCGCCCTGCGCAAGGCCTTGCTGGAGTTTGCGGCGGCGCGGGCGCGTAAGGCTTTCACGCACGGCCCTCTCGACGCGGTCGAGCGCATCACTCCGCCCGGCTACCTCGACCGCTTCCGCTGCCAATCCCTCGACAGCGAGGAACAGCGCGCCTTGCAGGCCATGATGGCCTGGCTGCGGCTGGGGCAGGAGCAGATGCGGGCGCTGCTGGACGGCAACGTGCTGGCCGTGCGCGAGTGTCGCGCATTCTCATCGCTGCCCACGACGCCCGCGGATGGCGGCGCGGCGGCGCGGCTGGACCTCTTGGTGAGGCGGTTGGGCGCCGGGGGGCTGGACATCGTCTACCTGGACTACTCGCCTGATCCCGAGCGGACGGGTGTGCACGCGGTCAAAGTCGTCGTGCCGGGGCTCGACGTAGAGACGATGAGCTACAACCGCATCGGCGAGCGCACGGTGCGCCGTCTGCTGCGGCGCGGCAGTCCATTGGTCGGGGTCGGCTCACCGCCTCCTGGCGCCAAACGGATTCCGCTGACGGCCGAGGCCGAGGAACGAGTGGGTGGCCCGGCCTGGCTCGACACCGACCTCGTCGCCCGCACGGTCGGTCCGCTCTACCCGCTCTACCGTGAGCCCGGCCGCCACGCGGCGCAACTGGCGATGGCCAGGGGATGGGTAGGGGCAGTAACGACGTAAAGTCCGTGGCCTTGGTTGCATCGCAGTTCACCTCCGACTATGCTGGGGGCAAAGACATATTGCGCTTGTCCTTGGAAGGGATGGTGTCACAGTGCTGCCCATTCGTCGGCCGTTAGTCGTTGGTTGCCTCGCGCTGACCCTGGTCGGCGCCGCTCGGATTGGCGCGCCGCGCGAGGTCCCCGGTGCGCCGGCGGCGCACCGTTCGCTCCCTGCCCTTCTCGGCGCGACACCGTTTGCTCCCCTTCCCCCATCGACTCATAGCATGGGGAATGGGGCGCCCTCCGCAGCGAGGGTCCGTGGATTGTTGACCCGGAAGCGCCACGCGCTCCCAGAGCTACCTCTCCCATCGCCGCCGTCGCGACTTTTCACAGGACCTGCCTCCGCGGCGCCGCCACCCGGTTGGCAGGTGTTCGTTTATAGGGGTGGCGCCGTGCCGGTGAGTCAGGGACAGGCGCTGACACGTATTCCTGGCTACAGCCTTGCCTACCCGCCTCGCTGGACCGCCCGCTTGTGGCCCGATTCGCTCGCGGACGCGGGTCAGCTCGATCTGCGGTCCCCATTGGGGAGCGCGGTCAGCATCGTGCTGATCCCGTTGCGCCCTCACGGACCGACGCTGGCCGATCAAATCTCTCGCGATCGGGCCTACCTCACGCGCGCGACCCAGGATAGCGTCGCGCTGCCGCTCGGGACCGCCATCCGCCTCTCGGGGATCCCCTCGCCAGACACTGCTGGCGTGACAGGCCAGATCCTGTACGTGCAACGCGGCGCGATGCTCTATCGCCTGTTCTCGACCCACATCGCGGGAACACCCGAGTCCGACGCGCTGGCGCAGGTCGCGTCGACGCTACACGTCCCCGTTCCGATGAGCGGCCCGTTTGGCGCGCCAACACCTCCCTTGCCGTTTCCTCCGGCGAGAGAGGTGTGCTGTCACTGCCCGGCCTGGGGCTCCGACTGGGGCACGGTTTTGACAAGCCTGGACGGCGTTCCCGTCTACTCCAATGCGGGAAACGCCGACAACGGGTGCGTGGCGGCGTATGGGCTCTCGTACCAGTGCGTCGAGCTTGCCCAACGCTACTTCGCCCTGCGTTGGGGCTACCCTGCCATCTGGAGTAGCGTCTACGGAGCATCCGACATGCGCGAGCAGCATCCCGCTGGTATCGTCTTCATCCCTAATGGGGGATCGCCCGGACCCCGGGAGGGAGACGCGCTGGTCTTCAACGGCGGCGCCTTCGGTCACGTCGCGCTGGTAAGACGTGTCGACCGGCCCTACGGCCGGATCGAGGTCGTCGAGCAGAACTGGTCGCTCACGGGCGAGGCCGTCCTCTCGATCTACCTCGACAACACGATCGGCCTCCGCAATAACCTGCCGACCTCCTATGTCGTGGCCGGATGGCTGCACAGCCCACAAAATGCGCCATCCGCGCGCGCGGCAGTGCCACGGCCCATCGTGGATGGCCGCACGCACCCGCCACGCCGGACGGGGCAAGGGGGACTATGGTGGACTATCGGGAGGCCGTGATCGGCCTGACCGCGCGTCAGGCGCCAGCAGCCGCTTTTTTCGTGGGTTCCGCGTGCGCCGCGCGCTCGCTCGCAAGCGCCGCGCAGATCATGCTATTGATCGAGACGCGCGCATAGAATGCGGTCGTTCGCAGCCACTCGTACGTGTCGCTGTCGAGGCGGACGTTGTACTTGACCTGCGGGCCGCCGTCGAACGTGGCTTGCCCCGGCGCACCTCCGCTGGCGTCCAGGTCCGCCCGGTAGGCCGCCACGGCCTCCAGGACGATGCTATTCATGCTGCGCCGCGCGAGAAAGCCGCGCAGGCGCATCCACTCGTAGAGGTCGGCCGGGAGGCGACATTGAATGAAGCGCCCGCGGCCCGGCTCCTCGGAGGCCCCACGGTGGTTGGTCGTCGCGATGGTATCCATACGATTATCTCCTCGTTGAGCCTGTCCTTGCTCGTGTCGCACCAAATCGATGGACGGCCGCAGGCTCCCCCTTACTATAACGCGCAACACGGCACAAGGGCTACAGATATTCCACCAGTGTCCCACCCCGTCGCATCGGTCGCGCATCATACGCATCATAGAGGCGTGTGCAATGGTGGCGGCGAGACGATTCAGAGGTTCGCGCTCAACCCGCGCTACCTGCTGCACACGGATTGCGCACCACGGTCCCATCTGGTGTAATATAGGGTATGACAACTGATAACGACACTCCATCATCGCGGGCGCACTTCGTCCAATGTCGGCTCCCGGCGGATCTGTACGAGTGGATGCGCCTGCGCGCTTTTCTGACGCACCACAGCATGAATAGCGTCGCGCTCGCCGCTATGGGAGACTATCGCGCGGCGATAGACGCCGGGCAGGCCAAGCCGGACAAGAGTCAGGCCGAGAGCGCGGGTGTGACCAAGTATAATGTTCGCGTCGACGATGACCTCTATGAATGGCTGCGCACGACCGCTTTCTACGCCCATCTGTCGATCAACACGCTCGTGGTGACCTCGCTCGATCAGTACCATGCCGCGCACAAGGACGAAAATCCCGCTGCTGTCTAGTATCTCTCGTCATGTGGTTTGGGTGTGTTTCACCTACGTTGGAGCGGCGTCTCCTCCTCTCCCGCGCACGGGAGAGGAGGTCAGGGGGTAAGGGTAGCCCCAACACGGATGAAACACACCCATGTGGTTTTTGGTCACGCGGGCGATTCGCGAGGGGTAGGGGCGTATTGCATACGCCCGGCAGCAGCGCGACCGGGCGTATGCAATACGCCCCTACCCCGATATGGCCATCTTGCCGCAAAAACTACGTTGCCTCGCGTCGCCCTTGACCTTCTGCTGGGCGCCTACTATAGTGAAGACTGCGGCCGGGTTGCGACGGGGTGTGGCGCAGTTGGTAGCGCGCGGCGTTTGGGACGCTGAGGTCGGAGGTTCGAGTCCTCTCACCCCGACCACGCTATGCCCATCGGTGGGCATAGTGCCCTGTCTATCTCCCACGAACCTGACGAATGTTTTACCTCTTCTACGGTGACGACGACTATCTGGTGCGCCGCACTGGCGCCGCACTGGCCGATCGCTACGCCGAGTCCGGCGCGATGACGGTGAGTCGTCTCGACGGGGCCACGGTTCCGTGGAACGATGTCGTCGCCGCGTGCAGTGTCTTGCCCTTTCTGTCCGCGCACCAGGTTGTCCGCGTGGCAGGTTTGCTTGGCGCGTCCGCGCGCCGCCGCTCTGCCAGCGGCGACGATTCCACCAAGCCCGGCGCCAGCCCCCCGGCGGTCGTCTCGTTGGTGCAGGCGCTGCCCGAGACCACCATTCTGGTGCTCGAGGAGGGGCCGCTCCAGTTGACCAACGCCCACCTCAAAGCGCTCGCCGCGGCCGGCCTGCCGGGCAAGGATGGCGGCGAGATCCGTGAGTGTCCGCTCGTGCAGGGACAGGCGCGCGTCGCATGGGTGCGGGACGAAGTCGCGCGGCGCGGCGGCAGCATCGCGGGCCCGGCGGCCACGTTGCTGGCGGACCGCCTCACCGGGCCGTTGTGGCCGCTCTCCAATGCCATCGACACGCTGATCGCGTACGTCGGGCCGGGGCAGCAGATCACGCGCGGCGCGGTGGAGGGATTGGTGGCCCCGCCCGACGACGAAAACCTGTTTCACCTGACCGACGCCATCGCGGCCAAGGACGTGGCGCGGGCGCTGACTCTGTGGCGCGGCTTGCTGGCGGGTGGGATGGCCGAGGAGCAGGCCCTGGCGGCGCTGACCGGCCGCGTGCGTGATTGGACCCTGGTGACGGCGCTCAAGGCCGAAGGATTCTCCGAGCCGGAGGCCACCCGGCGCCTGGGTTGGAACGCCAACCGCTATCGCATGGTCACGCGCGGGTGCGCCGCCTTTGCCCGCGGTGAGTTGCCCCGCGCCTACCAGGCGTTGGTGATCGCCGACGAGGCGCTGAAGAGCCGGCCGGGCGACGAGCGCCCGCTGATCCTGGACCTGCTCGTGTTCACCCTAACCACGCGCGGCGATCCGGAGGGCCTGCGTCACACTTTCCCCATCCCGCTGCTCGGCTAGAGTGTGTGAAGAGCCGTCGATGCAGCGATGGGAGAGGCATCTCTGGGGGCGCGGGGCGGGGGGCCCCCCCCCCCCCCACA
>JAABUX010008776.1_pt1 | contig 11589 bp, 12 predicted proteins | sample 5561851 | NCBI WGS metagenome assembly JAABUX01 (sample SAMN10711883, study PRJNA513361) | rock metagenome | isolation source: Antarctica rocks | place: Antarctica: Victoria Land, Richard Nunatak red sandstone | collected 2016-01-03 | reverse complement strand
ATCCGCGCGCGAATAGGCGAGGTCGGTCTTGAAGTGCGTCGTCTCGTTGATCGCGAATTCGTTGTTCCAGCCCACCGAATAGTTGTCCGCCTTGCGCTGGTTGTAGTCGTTGCGCTGCACCGCATGAACGTTGGTGAAGGTCGCTGCGGTATCGAAGCCGTTCGGCGCAGACGTGATATTGCTGACGTTGGTCGCGGTCGGGTTGCTGTTGTTCACCGAAAAGCCGAGCGGGAATTCGATCCCGCGCAGGTGCTGCGTCTCCTCGAAGTGCGAGTAGAGCAGGTCGAGCGTCGAATGAAACCGGTCGCTCGGCCGCCATTCGAGCGTGCCCACCGCGCCGATGCGATCGAGGACGTTGGATTGCACATAGGGCTTCGCACCGCCGAGCAGCGCGTTGTTCGCGTGGCTGAACGGGTCGCTCGCATAACCCCACGCATTGTACCGTTCGTCCTGCGTCGGTGCCGAGGTCGCCGACACGCCGACCGCGACGCCGAACGTATCGTCCGCGAATTTGTCGACGAACGTGCCCGAGACGCGGTATCCCGCGCGCGGGCTATCAGGGTTCAGCGCCTTGATCTCGTTCAGTTCACCGCGCGCCTGGATCTGGATAATCCGGTTCTTGATCTCCAGCGGCCTGAGCGAACGCAGATCGACCGTGCCCGAAATTCCCGCCGCGATCAGCGACGGGTCTGCGGTCTTGTGGACGACGACGTTCTGGAAAAACTCGCTTGGATACTGGTCGTACTCGACGCCGCGATTATCGTTGACCGTCACCTGCTCGCGGCCATTCAGCAGCGTCGTGCCGAAATCGGGGCCGAGGCCACGGATCGATAGCCGCTGGTCGCGCCCTTCAAGGCGCTGCGCGGTCACGCCGGGCAGGCGCGCGAGCGAGTCCGCGATCGAGACGTCGGGAAGCTTGCCGATATCTTCCGCACTGACCGATTCAACGATCGTGGGCGTGTTGCGCTTGAGCCTGGCGGACGCGTCGAGCGAGGCGCGGATGCCGGTCACCACGATCGTGTCGCTGGTCGGCGTGGGCGTACCGCCGCCCGAGGACGGGTCCGCCGGCGCGCCGCCCGCGTCCTGCGCCATCGCGCCGCCCGACATGAGCGCGATCAGCGCGACCCCGGCCCAGAGCGCGAAGCGCCGATCAAGCGTCTGGTGACTGTCGTCGTTCTTCATCATTTCCCCCCCGCAATGCCATGATCGAAGATCGATCCGGCGTTTAGCCGCCCGTTTAGGGCGTTTATTACCGCCTATCTCCCGCACTGGCCGCGCGGAGCCAAGCAGACAGCATACGTATTCAGCCGAATGGGCAGGTCAGTGTTGCGCGCGCGCAACGGCTCCACGCAGGAACAGGTTGACCGTGAAGCGGCCGGTCGCGGGATCGGTGGTCAGCGTCGTGTCGGGCGCAATGTCGGCGCAATGCAGCGTATGCCCCCGATAGATGATCGCGCGGTTGAACACGGCGCGGTGATGGCCGACGCGCGCGAACAGCGCGGTATCGCCCGAGATGAAGGCGGGTTCAGGCACGCCTTCGCGCGCGATGTCGTCTGCGAGCGCGCGTCGATATTCGGGCAGGCGTGTGGCGGTGATCGTCTCGAAGCCCGTGCCACGGTGCCGGTAGAAGGCGGTTCCTCCGCATTCGTCGCGCGCGAGGTAATGCAACAGCGCGAGCTTCTCGGGCTCGACCCCGTCGAAATGCGGCAGCCGCTGGATCGGCCGCAACGCCGTGGGCGGGGTGGTCACCACGGAGTAGTACGCCTCCTCGATCCGGCATCGATCGAGTCCGAACGTCTCCCGGATCATAGACGCGAGCGGCACCAGCAGCGGATCGACCAGACGAGGCGGCATCAAGGCCCGAATACCCGGATAATGATCGCCGATCGGGGCAAGTCGCAAGCAGCCGGCGTCATCGATGAAACGTTCAGGCGCGGGGGCGAAATCGTCGATCACGATCACGGGTTCGGCGTCCCGTCCGTGACGCATGACGCTGACCGAGCTTCCTTCGTGCACCTGCGCGTCTCCGGACTGGGCGTATCGGCGGTGGCTAGCGCGCCGGATCGCCCCTGGAAAGCCGAGGCGGCCTGCTCGCCGCACGGGCCGGTGCCTGCCACCTAGCCCGCCACGCTGAATTGACAGTCGCTGCGATTGCTCGTCATCGAATCGTCATGCCGATCACAGGACCGGCGCCGCCCTCGGGAGAGGCCATGATCACTCGCGATGCGCGCGCGCGCAGCCCAACATGGTTCCGCCGCCCAATGTCCGCGCTCCTGCTGGCGCTAGGCCTGCTGTGCGCCGATAGCGCCGTCGCCGCGACCGCCGAGCGATATACCGCCGAGCGTGGTGGCATCCGCATCGAACTCACCGCGCCGCGCGCCGATATCCTGCGCGTCCGCATCGGCCACCCCGATCTTCCCGAAGACGCGTCGTGGGCGGTTTCGGCCGACGTGCGCGCGCGCCGCACGCCGCTCACCATCACGCAAACCCCCGCCGAGGCGCGCATCGCCACTCCCGCGCTCGAGGTTACGCTCGATCGCGCCACGCTCGCGTTGACCATCCGCGATGCCCAAGGCCGGACCGTGCTCGCCGACGCGGCCGGCACCGCGCTCGCCTTCACCAACGGCGGTTTCCGCTTGCGCAAGGCGATGCCCGCGGACGCGCACTATTTCGGGCTGGGCGATAAGACGGGCCCGCTCGACCGGCGGGGCGGCGCTTATGTGAATTGGAACACCGACGCGTTCGGCTTCGGCACCGCGACCGATCCGATTTACAAAACCATACCCTTCGTGCTCGGGTTGGACGAAGCGGGCCACGCCTTCGGGCTCTTTCTCGACAACACGTGGCGCAGCGCCTTCGATTTCGGCCGCGCCGAGCAGGACGTGCTCGCCATCGGCGCGACGGGTGGACCGATCGACTATTACGTGATGGTCGGCGGCGGCCCCAAGGACATCGTGCGCGCCTACGCGGCGCTCACCGGCAAGCCGCCGCTGCCACCGTTATGGTCCTTGGGCTTCCAGCAGTCGCACTGGGGATACCTGAGCCAAGGCGAGGCGCAGGCCATGGCCGATCGCCTGCGTGCCGACCGCATTCCCGCCGATGTCCTCTGGCTCGACATCGATTACCAGGACCGCAACCGCGTTTTCACTGTGAACAAAACCGCCTTCCCCGATCTTCCCGGGCTGATCCACCACCTGTCGGATCAGGGCATGAAGCTCGTCACCATCACCGATCTCCACGTCGCCGCCGCCCCCGGCCAGGGCTACGCGCCCTACGACGGCGGCACGGCGGCCGACATCTTCCTCCACCGCGCCGACGGACAGACCTATGTCGGCCCGGTCTGGCCCGGCGCGTCGGTCTTTCCCGATTTCAGCCGAGCGCCCGCGCGCGCTTGGTGGGGCCGCAACTACGCGGGGTTCGTGGCCATGGGCGTCGCGGGCTTCTGGAACGACATGAACGAGCCCGCGATTTTCGAGACGCGCACCAAGACAATGCCGCTCGATGTCCGGCACCGCATCGAGGAACCCGGCTTCGCGCCCCGCACCGCCACCCACGCCGAGATGCACAATGTCTACGGCATGCTCAACACGCGCGCGACCTACGAGGGCGCGCTCGCGCTTGCGCCCGATCGGCGGCCGTTCGTCCTCACGCGCGCATCCTACGCGGGGGGCCAGCGTTACGCCGCGACCTGGACCGGGGACAATGTCTCGAGCTGGGCGCACCTGCAGCTGTCCACCACGCAACTCGTCAGCCTGGGGCTGAGCGGTTTCGCCTACGCGGGGGACGATATCGGCGGCTTCGCGGGCGACGCACCCTCGCCCGATCTGCTCACGCGCTGGGTCGAGGTGGGCGCGTTCAACCCGCTGTTCCGCGATCATTACCAGAAGGGTAAGCCGCCACAGGAGCTATGGGTCCACGGCCGCGCGCACGAGGCGATCCGTCGGCATTACGTCGAGGAGCGCTACCGGCTGATGCCTTACATCTACGCGCTCGCGGACGAGAACAGCCGCTCCGGCTTGCCGCTGATGCGCCCCGTGGTGCTCGAATTCCCCGAGGTTCTCGCGCGCAACGATCATCCCACCCACGAGACGCAGTTCCTGCTCGGACCCGATTTGCTGATCGCGCCGCCCGGCACCTGGGAATCGCCGGCGCCCTACACGGTCGCGCTACCCGGCCCCGGCTGGTACGATTACTGGAGCGGCGCCCGGCTGAACGGTGCAATCACGACCGATACCCCCCGTCTCGATCGCTTACCCGTCTTCGTCCGCCCCGGCGCGATCCTGCCGCGCCAGCCGCTCGTGCAGAGCACCGCGCAGACGCCCAAGGGCAATCTCGAACTTGGCGTCTATCCTGGCGCCGCGTGCGCGGGCACGCTCTACCTCGACGACGGCGTCAGCTTCGGCTACCGGCGCGGCGAGTATCTGCGCCAGCGGCTCAGCTGCGACGCGACCAGCCTAAAGTTCAGCCAACGCGAGGGCCGCTACCGGCCATGGTGGGCCGGGATCGACATCGTCGTGCATGGCTGGACGGGACCCGCGCCGCGAGTGCGCGTGGGCGACAGGCTGATCACAGCGTCGGTGGACGCGCGCGCGGCAACGCTGCGCTTCACGCTTCCGGACATGCCACTCGCTGCGCGTGTCTCGATCACCGCGCGCGCCAACGCTGGTGCTTGATGTGCAAGGTGCGGGTCGTCGCCCCTGTCTTACAAGGCAGTGGAAACGAGATCCGTGTTCGGGGAAAGAGTTGAAAGCGGCCATACCCTCCCGAACACGCCAATGTCGCCGTGTTCAGCCGCTTAACGGTAACGGATTCCTTCCCGAAAGCACGACCGCATTTGAACTGGGCAGCAAGACCGAAGGCCATCTCGAAAAATGTTCCGGCGCGTAACGCTGGCCATCTTCGATCGGGGATGTGAAAAAACGTGCAGCGAGCCGTCCAAGCGGCTGCTCAATAAATACTGAAAGTATGCCTTGGTATGAGATCGATCCTTGTATCAGAATGACTGTAGTAGATGCCTGCTACATAGCCGAATGAACATGGAACGCCTTACTCGCCAACTGGAGTTCAGCCGAGACTTGCTCGATGTCGTTGGCGACCACGGTGGTTTCATAAGCGAACGGCGATCCATCGGCATCGGCGACCGAAGAGTTTTTGGTATGGGCCTAGCCAGCGATGGCCTTCATCGTCGACTTCTCGCCAGCCTTGAGCACACTGGTATTGACGAGATTGAAGACCTTGACACTCACGGTCGGATCGGCGTTCAACCGAGTGTCGCTGTTTGGATTGGCGTTCTTCACAGCGTTGAACTGAGATGTGATACCACTGGCGGAGCTCATGTCATCGTGAATCGCTCGGCGCGGCAAGTGTCACAGAAGTGTTTGTCGATCATTTCCGCGCGGCGGATGCCGACAGCGACTACTCGATCACCGAGCTGGTGACGATGGAAGACCTGTTCCTGTCCGACGACGGCCGGGCGGTGTTCAAGCTGCTCGACGGCGCTTATGACCGCCAAGGCAAGGTGCCCTGCCAGATCGATGGTGGGCTGAAATGCTTCGGCCACCCGATCGGCGCCTCGGGTCTACGGATGGCGTATGAAGTCTACACCCAGCTCCTCGGCCGGGCAGTCGGTAGGCAGCTGGCCAGTCCGCCGCTGGGGCTGACGCACAATCTGGGCGGCGTGCCGTATCGGGGCGTGGCGGCGATCTCGATCCTGGGGCTGAACTGATGGCGGGGTTGTGGTTCGAGGAGCTTGTCGTCGGGCAGCTGTTCAAGCACGCGATCCGGCGCACGGTGACGGAGACCGACAACCTGCTGTTCTCGACACTGACGCACAATCCCGCGCAGCTGCATCTCGACGCTGAATATATGAAGGACAGCGACTATGGCCGCATCATCGTCAACTCGACCTTCACGCTGGGGTTGATGGTCGGGGTTTCGGTCGGCGATACGACGCTCGGGACAGCGGTCGCCAACCTTGGCTGGGACGAGGTACGGTTTCCCGCGCCGGTGTTCATCGGCGACACGCTGCGGATAGAGACCGAGGTCGCCGATCTGCGCGAATCCAGGTCGCGGCCGAATGCCGGCATCGTGACCTATATCCACCGCGCCTATAATCAGCGCGACGAACTGGTCGCGTCGTGCAAGCGCTCCGGGTTGCAGCGGAAGAAGCCGACGTGACGAAGCTGCGTTCGCTGCTGTTCATCCCCGGCGACAGCGAGAAGAAGCTTGGCAAGGCGGACGGCGCGGGCGCGGACGCGCTGATCCTCGATCTCGAAGACTCGGTCGCGCCCACCAATAAGCCGCGGGCGCGCGAACTGGTCGCGGCGCATCTGCGCGATCGACCGCGCCGCGGCCGCGCGAGCCAGCTATGGGTGCGCGTCAACCCGTTCGACACGGGCATGACCCTCGACGACCTCGTGGCAGTGGTCGGCCTAGCGCCCGACGGGCTGATGCTGCCCAAATGCGAGAGGCCGGCGGACGTCCTCAAGCTGTCGCACTATCTTGACGCGCTCGAGGCGCAGGCCGGGATCGAGGCCGGGTCGATCAAAATCCTGCCGGTCGCGACCGAGACCGCCGCCGCGCCGTTCACGCTCGGCGATTACCGCGCGGCCAAACTGGATCGGCTGCTCGGCCTCACCTGGGGAGCCGAGGATCTGTCGGCTGCAGTCGGAGCCAGCACCAACCTCGACGAAAGCGGCGCGTGGTCGCTGACCTATCGTGTCGTCCGGACGCTGACGTTGCTAGGCGCGAAGGCCGCGGGAGTGCAGGCGATCGACACGCTGTTCGTCGATTTTCGCGACGAGGCGGGTCTGCGCGCCGCATCTCGCGCGTCGCGGGCCGAGGGCTTCACCGGGCGCATCGCGATCCACCCCGCCCAGGTCGCGGCGATCAATGAAAGCTACATGCCGTCGGCGGCCGAGATCGAGCACGCCCGGCGCGTCGTCGCCGCGTTCGAGGCCCAGCCCGGAACCGGGACGGTCGGCCTCGACGGCAAGATGATCGACATCCCGCATCTAAAGCAAGCGCAGGTGTTGCTCGCCCAGGTGCCAGACGAGGCGACCGCATGAAACGTAATCTTTTCTCACCCGAGCATGAAGATTTCCGCGACACCGTCGCCGCGTTCGTCGCAAGCGAGCTCGTGCCTTACCACGCCGATGGGAGAAGCAGCGGCGTGTTCCGCGTGAAGTCTGGCGGAAGGCCGGGGGTGCGGGCCTGCTTTGCCCCGACTTGCCCGAGGAGTGTGGCGGCTACGGAGCCGACTGGCTTCACAACTTCGTTATGCTGCGCGACATGACGCGCCTCACGCAAGGGCTGGGCCATAAGGCCGACGCGTGACGAATTGGCTAAAGGCATTCGCGCGCTGCTCCGAGAGGTCGCGCCGACAGCTCTGACCATCACGTCAGCAGCGGCAGTGGTGCGATCACCAAACCATGGCAGCGAAGCAATCGCCTTCCAGGTCTACGCCAGGTACCGTCCCGAACACCTCGCAAAGGCTGCCAACGCCGACGCTTGATAGGCCAGGGGAAGCTAGTCGCCTCCCCACCTTATCTCTCTACGTCGGAAAGCGGTGGCGGATTCGTTGGTCGGGGAAAGAGGATTCGAACCTCCGGCCCCTGCCTCCCGAAGGCAGTGCTCTACCGGGCTGAGCTATTCCCCGACCGAACACTTTGTATAGGCGGCATGGGGCGGCGCGACAAGCGGCGGGTTTGCGGGGCGGCGCGGCTTCCCACATAGAGCCAATATGACCGCCACCCTCGACCGCATCCGCAACTTCTCGATCATCGCGCACATCGATCACGGGAAATCGACGCTCGCCGATCGGCTGATCCAGCAGACCGGCGGATTGCAGGCGCGCGAGATGACCGAGCAGGTGCTCGACAACATGGATATCGAGCGCGAACGCGGCATCACGATCAAGGCGCAGACCGTGCGGCTCGATTACCGCGCCAAGGACGGCCTCGATTATGTGCTGAACCTGATGGATACGCCGGGACACGTCGATTTTGCCTACGAGGTCTCGCGCAGCCTGGCGGCATGCGAGGGCGCATTACTGGTGGTGGACGCCGCGCAGGGTGTCGAGGCGCAGACGCTCGCCAACGTCTACCAGTCGATCGAGCATAATCACGAGATCGTGCCCATCATCAACAAAGTCGATCTCCCCTCGGCCGAGCCCGAGAAGGTCCGCGCGCAGATCGAAGAGGTGATCGGTCTCGACGCATCGAACGCCGTTATGACGAGCGCGAAAACGGGTCTGGGCATCGGCGATGTCCTGGAAGCGATCGTCACGCGCATCCCGCCGCCCAAGGGCGATATCGAGGCGCCGTTGAAGGCGATGCTGGTCGATAGCTGGTACGATCAGTATCTGGGCGTCGTCATCCTGGTGCGCATCGTCGATGGCCTGCTGAAGAAGGGCATGACCTTGAAGTTCATGGTCGGCGATACGCAGCATCTCGTTGACCGCGTGGGCGCGTTCCGCCCCAAGATCGAGTTGCTCGACACGCTCGGACCAGGCGAGATCGGCTTCATCACCGCGCAGATCAAGGAAGTGGCGCAGGCGCGCGTCGGCGATACGATCACCGATGCCAAGCGCGCCGCCAACGCCCCCCTGCCCGGCTTCCGCGAAGTCCAGCCTGTGGTCTTCTGCGGCCTGTTTCCGGTCGACGCCGCCGATTTCGAGAAGCTGCGCGAATCGATCTACCGGCTACGCCTGAACGACGCGAGCTTCTCCTTCGAGATGGAGACCAGCGCCGCGCTCGGCTTCGGCTTCCGCTGCGGCTTCTTGGGCCTGCTCCATCTGGAGATCATCCAGGAACGCCTCACCCGCGAATTTGATCTCGATCTGATCACCACCGCGCCGAGCGTCATCTACAAGATCCTCAAGAACGACGGCGAACGCATCGACCTGCACAATCCCGCCGACATGCCCGATGCCGTCTACATCGCCGAAATCGAGGAGCCGTGGATCAAGGCGACCATCTACACGCCCGACGAGTATCTCGGTTCGATCCTCAAGCTCTGCCAGGACCGGCGCGGTATCCAGACTCAACTGACCTACGTCGGCGGGCGCGCGCAGGTGATCTACGAATTGCCGCTGAACGAGGTGGTGTTCGATTTCTACGACCGTCTCAAATCGATCAGCCGCGGCTATGCCAGCTTCGATTACGAACAGATCGGCCACCGCACCGGCGATCTCGTCAAGATGACCATCCTCGTCAACGCCGAGAACGTCGATGCTTTGGCGATGATCGTCCACGAGGCGTCCGCTGAAGCGCGCGGCCGCCACATGTGCGAGCGCATGAAGGACCTCATCCCCCGCCACCTGTTCAAGATCCCGATCCAGGCCGCGATCGGTGGTCGCGTGGTCGCGCGCGAGACGATCTCGGCGATGCGCAAGGACGTGACCGCCAAATGCTACGGCGGCGACATCAGCCGCAAGAAGAAACTGCTCGATAAGCAGAAGGAGGGCAAGAAGCGGATGCGCCAGTACGGCTCGGTCGACATCCCGCAGGAAGCCTTCATCGCAGCACTTCGCATGGGCGACGCGAGCTAGTGGCGCACTGGCTGCTGAAGTCCGAGCCGGATGTCTACGGCTGGCCCGATCTGGTGCGCGACAAGCGCACCAACTGGAACGGCGTGCGCAACTTCGCCGCCGCCGCCAACTTAAAGGCGATGCGCGTCGGCGATACGGCATTCTTCTACCATTCGGGCGAGGAGCGCGCCTGCATTGGCGTGATGACCGTCGCGCGCGAGGCCTATCCCGATCCGTCCGACGAGACCGGTCGCTTCGTGATGGTCGACGTGAAGGCCGAGCACCCGCTGCCCCGCCCGGTCACCCTGAAGGCGATCAAGGCGGAGCCACGCCTCGCGGCGATGGTGTTGGTCCACCAATCGCGCCTCTCGGTCGCGCCGGTGCGCGAGGAGGAGTGGGCGCTGGTCCTCGAGATGGCGGCGCACGCGGCGTGACCCCGCCACCGTCTTCGACGGTCCCCCTCCCCGCGAGCGGGGAGGACCTGATCCTCCCCGCGCGCGGGGAGGGGGACCATGCGCAGCATGGTGGAGGGGTTGGGACGCAGGCCGATCCCCCCCGCGATTGCCCGCTCTGCCCGCGCCTCGTCACCTATCGCCAAGCCAACCGCGCCCGCCTGCCCGAGGGCTTCAACGCCCCCGTCCCCGGCTGGGGCGATCCCGCCGCGTGGCTCTGCATCGTCGGCCTCGCGCCCGGCCGCGACGGTGCCAACCGCACCGGCCGCCCCTTCACCGGCGATCACGCGGGGGTGCTGCTGTACGACACGCTTCACCACCACGGCCTCGCCCACGGCACCTATGCCGCGCGCGCCGACGACGGCCTCAAGCTCACCGGCGCGTTCATCTCGAACGCGGTCCGCTGCGCCCCGCCCGAGAACCGCCCCACGCCCGAGGAGACGCGCACCTGCCGCCCCTTCCTCGACGCAGGGTTGGCCGCGCTCCCCAACCTGCGCGTCGTGATCGCGCTCGGCCAGATCGCGCACCAGTCGGCGGTCAAGGCCTTGGGCGGCAAACTCCCCAAACACCCCTTCGCCCACGCGGCCGAGCACCGGATGCTCGGCGGCACATGGCTCCTCGACAGCTATCACTGCTCGCGCCTGAATACGAACACGGGCCGGTTGACGCCGGCAATGTTCGGGGCGGTGTTCGGGCGGGCAGTGGAGTTGGGGGGCGGGGGTGTTATATGATATGTCAGTCGCTGGAGGACCCAATGGCCACGCGCGCAGCAACGCCGACGCTGACCGATCCGCTCGACGGCATCCTCCCTATCTGGACCCCCTCCGACGCGGAGTTGAAGGCGGCAGTCGAGGAAGTACGCGCCGACCCCCGCCCGAGCATCCCAATTGACGAGGCCTTCGCCTCGATCCGCGCGCACGCCGCCCGCCGACGCGCAGGCGCTTGACGCACGAGGTCCGCTTCGACCCCCGCGCGCGAAACGACTTGACCGCGATCTTCGACTGGATCGCCGACCACGCCGGGTTCGACATCGCCGACGGCTACATCGAACGCATCGAGACCGCCTACCGCAAGCTCACCGACTTCCCCCGGCGCGGCACCCAACGCGACGACTTAAAACCCGGACTGCGCACCATCGCCTTCGAGCGCCGTGCTACAGTCGCCTATTCATTCGAGGGCGCGACGGTAACGATCGAGCGCGTGCTATATGGCGGGCGCGACGTTACTAAAGCCTTTGCACTAAGACCTAGCGCATCTACGATCCTCTAATTCTTTGTAGCGCGCACTTGCGGCTGACATCAACTTTGATCGGTCAGGCTCAAACCGAAGCATCAAACTGCTATTTACGAGTATATAGTCGAAACCGAGATCGTCTGCGGTCTCCACGACAGTAGCCCGCCACTGCACGTCCCAATAGGACAGGCCGTTACGGTTACGTTTCCGAAGAGGTACACGGAACTCATACTCGCCAACAAAACGGCCGACTCTCTCTCGTAACTCTTGCCGAGCGAGGTTATCGACCGGGTTACGGTCAAACAATATGCGTTTGGTCATGCTCACGGCAAATTAGCCCCACAATGCATTTTTATATCCCAGCCACCTTGTGTT
>JAABUX010008775.1_pt1 | contig 11589 bp, 13 predicted proteins | sample 5561851 | NCBI WGS metagenome assembly JAABUX01 (sample SAMN10711883, study PRJNA513361) | rock metagenome | isolation source: Antarctica rocks | place: Antarctica: Victoria Land, Richard Nunatak red sandstone | collected 2016-01-03 | reverse complement strand
AGTGCCCCGCGCCCGCCCGCCCGCGCCGCCCCCGGCCAGGGAGGCGCGGGCGCGGCGGCAGCAGGGCGCCGGCGCGGGGGGCTGCGGAGGCGGCGGGGGTCTGTGCGCTGCAGGTGGTGCGAGCGTGCGGCGGCCCCGCGGCGCGCCGGCGGCGGCAGCGCGGTGCCGTGCGGTGCGCGTGGACGCGGGCGAGGGCGAACGCCACAGGCAGCGCCTGCGAAGGGGAGCGCGCCAGCGGCGCGGGCGCAGCAAGCTCTGCTGGCGCGTTCAGCTTGCCGAAGGCCCAATGGCGAAAGTCTGCCCGCCGCTTCAGCTGTCAGGGTCGCGTGCGCTGCGGCTGCTAGGGACCGCAGTCGCGCGCGCCCGAACCAGTGCTCCGGAAGACAGAAGGGGTGCGGGGTGCCTGACGCTCGGGTCGCGGCGCTGTGTACCGAGCAACAGGCGCAGGCGAGCGTGTGAGTGTGCGTGCGAGTTTCAAGGCCCTGTTTGCAGCTTGAACAATGTATCCTGAGCAGTGTCAGGCACCGTCTGCTACCTGAGCAAGCCGTGTGGAACATGCCTTGTGTAGGAACTTGCGGGCCGTACGCCGCTGGTCCCGGGGCGCCGCGCCACGGGAGGCTGCGTAAGTGGTGTGAGTGATATGCGGAGATGTGGCCGTGTGTGCACGGGGGGCCGGACGCGGTAGGGCGGCCACTTTGCCGTTCATTGCATATGCAGCTGCATGAGGCAGATGTTGCCATGTCCCGGAGTGGCTAGCCAGGCAGCTAGCTGCCCTGCCAAGCCAGTCTGCTACCAGACCCCGTCCTCCACCCACACATGTGCGCAGCATGCATGTGCATGTGCACCGCCAATTCCAAGGAATAGACTGTTGACATCATGTAATTCAGCTAGCTAGCTATAGTAACAAGCTCTCCTGCGCGTGCGCGTTGCTGCAAGGCCGAAAGCGCAGGTGAGCGGTCAGTGTGGTCCAGATGCAGGGCGGGAAGGCTAGTGCGGGCAGAGGTCAGGCGCTGGCCGCCCTGCACGACCGGCAGCGTAAAGTGGCAATTGCAGGTGAGGCTGCCCATGCAGCACTGTCCGCGCTCTGGCAGCCCAGCAGCTACGTTGTCACTTCTGCTCACTGACACGCCAATATGTGACACGCTTAGGCGCATCTCGTCAGTGGCGAGCGCCAAAGGCGCTGCCTGCCAAGGAGCGCAGCCCGCTTGCAACACCTCCTCTCTGCGCAGCGGCAACGCCGGAGGCTGCGGCGCAGCAGGTGTGCCAACTCTCAATGCTACGTACGTTCTTTGATGCCCTGTGGCCGTGGAGGTAGCAAGCGCGCACACTCCTCAGACATTGCCGACTCTGTTCCACACTCTTTGTTTTTGCTGCTTGCTGCGGCAAGTCGCCCTCTCCTGCAAACGAGTACAAAGCGACAAGGCGCACACGATGCTCCTGCGCAATAGCCAGTCGTCCTGGCACTTGCGTGTCCGCGTCGCCTCCACCCCCGGGCCTGGAGCGAGCCAGAGGTCGAGGCGTGCGCGGTAGCGGCCGACACAGCGGAACTGGCGCCGCAGGTGGGCGCCGCCAGCACGCGCCAGCGCCAGGTCTCCTCCGAAGCCGACGCGGCCGCCCGGTGCGCTCAGCCCAGGCAGCAGCCGCCGCCTGCAGGGACTTCTGGCACACAGCCCCTGGCAAGCTCCGGTGTCTGTGTGGGCACAAGCGTCGAAGCTGCGCCCGCAGCTGCAGCATCTTGCACTATAGTTTGCAGCCGCCTCTTTCGCTGTCTCCCTGCCTGCGGCAGCTGGGCAGGAACCGCTGCAACAGGTGTGAGCGGCAGGCCTTCCGCCTCTGCCGCACGCGCACCCCCGCTGTGCGGCCTGGCTGGCGGCAGACATGGTTTGCTTCGGATGAATAACAATAACACCTGCGCAGTGTCCCCTGAAGGAAGGGATGCACACTTATAATCATACTCACTTCTCCGATGCTAGCCAGCACGTGCGCTGCAGCCCTGCGCCGCGCTGGGCAGGGCTGCGGGCAAGCCGGGCGCCGGCCGCGCGGCGCCGCGGCCGGCGGCCGATGAGGCCGCGCCGGCAGAGCGCGCCGACCTGCACACGCTTGCCGCCGCGCGCCTGGCCGCCTGGCGCGCACAAAACCCCGACGCGGCGGGTTTCCGGGTCGTGGCGCGCGAGGAGGCGGCGGTGGCCGGGCTGGAGGGCGGCTTGCTGGTGGCGCACGTCGCGGCGGCCACGCTGGCCGGCCGGCGCTTTGCGCTGGTGGCGGTCGCTGCGGGTGGCGCGCGCCCCGCGGGCGGCCTGGCGGGCGCGGCGCTGCACTGGTGCGGCCCCGGTCGCAGGGGCGCTCGCGCGGGGTGAGCACCGGGCGCCGCTGGTCAGCCTGGATGCAAGACTGCAGGCTGGGACGTGTGGCGCTCGTTTCTGCGCCTCAGCCGCAGCACCTGCACCCGCTGCCGCACGCCGTCCCTGGTGCCCATGCTTGCTGCCGGCGCGCGCCCGGCGGCAGCCGGCCGGGCGTCCGACCAGGCTGCGTGCAGCCATGGCGGCGCCCCGCTGCCTGACCCGGGCCGGCGAGCGGGGGCGCAGGGGTTGCGCCGCCCCGGGCGGCATGGGCGGCTGGCACCAGCCGCCGCCTGGCTGGCACACCCTGCCGCCCGTCTCGCACCCCGCTGGTGCCCCCCTGCCCCGGAGCCCTCTACCTTGCTGGGTGCCTTAGCCTTTATGCAGCTGAATTACATCGTGTCGTGGCACGCTGCGGACATCATGCGAATCAACTCAAGGCCGTGTTGCTATGCAGTGTGCATGGGGGCCTGCACCATGCGTGCTGCGGCCCGCCCCGGATGTGTCATCATTGCCAGCTGAGACGAGCTTAGCGCGCGGCGCTCGCCGCCCGCGCTCTGTATTGAGACACAGCCCTTGCCTGACACGCCCCACCCTTGCGAGCGCAAGCGCGAAAATGCCCGAGCGGCGGCCGGCAGGCGCCGCATGGCAGACCACGCTTGGCGCCTACGCGCCGGTCGTCGCGGGCCGGCCGGCGCCGGCCGCGGGCGGGGTCGCGCTCGTGCTGCAGCTGCCGGCCGAGGGGCCGCTCGCGGCCGGCGGCGTGGCGGGCGTCCTGCGGCGGGCGCCGTGCGCGGGCGCCGAGTGGCTCGGCAGCGGCGCCGGCCGCAATTTCTTCTTCCCCACCGCCGCCTGCGCGCGGGCCGATGGGCCGGAGGCGCGCCCCGGGCGGGCGCTGGGCGGGCTGCTGTTGTGCCCGGGCGGTGGCCGTGCCCAGTCAATGGGCGCGTGCCTGTCACTGCCGGCTGCGCGCCGGCCGACGGGCCGGCGGCGCGCCCCGGGCAGACGCCGGGCGGCCTGCTCTGCGCCCGTGCCCGTTCGGCGAGCGGTCGCCTGCCTCGGTGCAGGGATGCATGTATCAGGCGTGCGTCACAGGAGTGGCGGCAATAGCAAGATGATGTGCCGCTAGATGTACGGATGTTGGCTGCTCCTGGCACACAGACTTGTTCAGGCGACCGACGGTGGCTGGGCACAGGAGCGCGGAGATGATCAAGGTCAGACAGGCGGGAGGGAGGCTGCCGGTACCTGCCCCGCGTTTGCGGCAGAGTGCGCCCCCGGAGAATGCCACCAGCGCTCTGATGCCGGGCCGGGCATGCAGTGTGTCGCCTAGACTTAATGCTGCCACATCGGCGAGGCTGGCATGCATGAGACATACACGACCGCTGTGCATGTGCAATCCTTGCTGGGATAGGTTCCGTGCTGAGGGTCCACCAGGCTCGACGGTGGGCGGGTGCGTGGCGCCCCTGGCACGCCCTTGCAGGTCCGGGCATGGCCCGGCCTGCGCGCTGGCCGGGCCGATAGCCTGGGCCCCGCCGCCAGGCTGCGCGAGTGCGAGGCGGAGGCGGCCACGTGGGCGGAGGTCGACGCGCCGGCGGACGCGCCGGCGGGCGCAAGCGCGAGCGGCGGCCCGGCGCTGCGCCATGGCACGACTGCGGCGCTGCCGGAGGCCGCGGTCCCAGAGACGCGGCCCGTCACTGTCGCGCAGGGAATAGGGTTAGGGCGAGCCGCTGCGCCGAGCACCCTGGTGCCCACAACGCTACCAAATGCGGCTGCCCGAGCTCTTTTCTCTCTTCCCCATCGCTCAGCAGCTTGCACACTGATGCGCATGCAGCAAGTATCAGATGGTGGGAGTCACCTGGAGTATGCGCCCCTGGCACGGCTGCAAGCGTTCCCCTGCGCGTCGCAGGCCCTTGGCACGGCCATGACGCATGTGAGCCCCTCGCGCAGGCAGGGCCCTCGGGCATGGCCGGCGCGCTGCCCGCGGAGGCGCCGGCGGAGGCGCCGTCGGCGCGCGCGGCCGCGGACGCTGCGCCGGCCGCGGCGTGGCGGGGCCGGGAGGAGCGCGGCGCCGCGCCGGCCGTCGTGCAGCGCCGCAGCTGGCCGGCCGACGAGCTGGTGCTGCCCAGCGGCGGGCTGGAGGCCCTCGCGTGCGCCCCGAGCTGCCGCGGCGCCCCCGCGCCTCCTGCCGCCGCGCCGCGGCCCATCGCTCGCTCGTCATGCTCACCCGGCAGGCGCACTGCCGCCGCCGGCGGCTTTGCAGCACAGCCAGGAGCCCGGGCCGCCGCTTATGGTTAGGTCGGCGTCTCGTGCGCTGCAGCGCCTGCGCAGTGCACGAACGGCAAGCTTTTGCGCCTTGTGTGCCTGGACTGCATGGCGGCGCCTGCGCGTACGAGCGGCCACCCTGCCGCGGATGCGCGGCTCGCTCCGCCGCATGCCGGTTGGCCGTGCTCTCTGAGTCACGAGAGCAACGCCGTGCTGCATGCCTGCGCGACTAGCGCCTGCTGCCGGCGCGCAGGCCCGGCGCGGCCGAGCGCGCGGCGGCCGAGCTCGCAGCGCTGGAGCCAAAGGCGCGGCCCGCGCAGTTGCCTGCGGCTCGCACGCCACTTGTCCGCTGCGAGCCAACCAGCTCCTCCTACCAAGAGCTGCGAGCAGCGCGTGCCGCCCGTCAGCCCGCGTGCCGGCGCCGTCCGCAGCACGGCATGCGTCTTGACTTGCTGTTGCGGACCGGGACGGCACGCCCAGGGCTTCGCGGCGTACACCGGGCCCCCAAGGCAGCGGAGCCGCGGGCACACCCCGCATGCTGCGTCAAGCACGCCGCGCCGCACGCCCCCGGTCCACACCCCTGTGTCCCGCTCCTGTGCGCCCCGCATAATCTCATCCTCAACTCTGCCCTCTCACCCCACAGCGCCGCGGGCCCGAGGCCGGGGCGCGCGCGTGCGCAGGCGGAGCGCTCGCTGATGCACCGCTTCAACATTGCGCACGACCTGCTGGAAGCCGCACTGGCGCGAGGCGGCGGCGCCGCCGCCGAGCTGGCCGCGCTCGCGGTCTGGCTGCGCCTGTCGGCCGGCCGCCTGCTGACCTGGAACCGCGCGTACAACGTCAAGCCGCGCGAGATCAGCGCCGCCCAGGCGCGGCCCGCCCGGCCGGCGCGCCACCGCTGCCGGCGGGTGTTTGCGTGCAGGGCTGCGGCCGTTTTTTGTTCATGTGCGCTTCGCACCGCCTCATCTGGCCTGGGTGCCCTGCTGCGCGCGGAGCAGCGCGAGCGCGGGCCGCAAGCGTGTCGTCGCAAGGCCATGCCCGGTCGCCGCGCCGCATGCCGGCGGCGGCGGAGCCGAGGCGCCGGCCTGCCGCCGGCGCGCGTTGCCGCTCACGCTGCGCCGCCCTGAATATTTGCTACTGCTGGTCCTCGGACATGGGTCATTGGACCGCCAAAGCGCCTGACCGCCTGGCCGCGATGCCCGCGCGCCGCCGCAGGACCGCCTGACCGCGCGCCTCGCGGCGCTGGTCGAGGCCGCGCCGGCCACGCGCGACGCGGCGCTGCTAGCCATGGCGGCGGTCGGGCGCGGCGGCGTCGGGGACGCCGGCCAGCGCATCCGTGACGAGATCCTGGCAGTCCAGCAGCGCAACGCGGCCAAGGCGCGCCTCGTCAGGAATAGGGGTAGGGTAGGGTACCCTGCACCCACAGTGAGGTCCTGGCCGTCCAGCAGCGGGGCGCGGCCGAGGCGCGCCCCGCCAGGGCGCGGCCGCGCCGTGCTTTTGGGCGCCGGCGCGCCGTGCTCGCATGCCGGGCCGCATGCACGGGTGCCGCATGCTGGGTCGCCGGTCGAGGCGGCCGGGGCTCCAGGCGCGAGGACGCTCGGGTTCCGCATGCAGGACCGCTGCCGGGGGGTGATCATGGGATGCGTTTGCGGCGGCCCCCTGCTGCACTGCTGGCAGAGGAGGCACCACTCTGCCAGTCTACCAGGACACACGCCCTGGCCCATTTAAGCAGCAAAAGCGACTCAGGATGCCGAGAGGGCCGGCGCAGGGCGGCATGATGGAGGAGTGGCACCAGAAGCTGCACAACAACACGTCGCCGGACGACGTCGCCATCTGCGAGGCGCTGCTGGCCATGCTGGGCGCGCGCTGCGACCCGGCCGCCTACTGGGCGCACCTGCGGGTGCCCCTCCCCCGCCTCACCCCCCCCACGTCCCCGCGGCCGCGCTGCGCCCGCGGCGGTGGCGCCCTCTCTGTAGCTTTTTAGTTGTCTAATCAGTACACACTGAGCGTGACAAGCAGTGACAGCAGTTGCACTCGGTCGGTCCGCTCAGAGTGAGCTGTTTACAGCCTTGCGCGGCGGGAGGCATGCGCCGCGCCGTCCAGCGCGCGAGCGCCAGAGCGCGGCGGCCGACGCGGCCTGACGCGGCGGCCGGCGCATGCAGGCCGCGGGCATCGACGCCGCCCGGCTGGCCAGCTACGACCGGCCGATCGTGAGCGAGCCGCGCTTCGCCCCGGAGCAGGCGCCCGGGCTGGCGCGCGACCTGACCGCCTACCTGGCCACGCTCCGGGCGCGCCGCGGCCCGCCTCGCCGTGCAGGCGCTCTGTCTCTCGGGCTTGCGCCTGCCCGGCCCTGCTGTCGGCCTCGGAGGAGCCTCATGGCCCTGTATTGCACCTCGGCGCCATACGGCGTGATGCTGCGAGAGAGCCGTGATTGGGCCGGGCGGCGCCGAGGCTCAGACGCCGCCACCTACCCGTCCGCCCACCCGCCTGTGCAGAGCGGCGCTGCCCAGGGCACAGCGGCGGCCGGCCGGCCGCGCGCAGGCGGTGCACTCGGGCGCGGACCTGCAGTCGGCGGCCGCGAGCGTGCTGGGCTACCGCCAGGCGCCCGTCAAGGGCCGCGGGCCCGCGCTGGAGGTGCAGCCAGTGCGCGGCGTCGCGAGCGGCCGCCTGCGCGCGCTGCTGGCCGCCGTGCTGGCGCCGCCAGGCGCGCGCGCCGCCCCGCGCCGCCCAGCCGCTGTCCCACTATCCAAGGCGTGCCGGAGCGCTGCGGGCGGCACTGAAATAGGGTTGGGGCATTGAGCGCGCGTGCCGCCGGCGCCTGCGCAGGCCCGCACGCCCGAGCGCCCGCGCGCGCGCCTGTGTGCAGTGGCCATGCGCGCGCCGCTCAGCTGCGGGTCGCGTGGCCCTCCTGCGGGCACAAGCCGAGGGCCGGGAGGCGGATCTCTGTATTTATATACTGCTATGTATGCAGGGCGACCAGTGGCAAGAGGCCTTGAAGCGGTGCCTGGGGCGTGCTGCTCCTGGCGGATGGCCGGGCTGCGCCCAGAGCAGGCGCATTGGGGTGTCCCGCAACATGCAGCGGCGGCGCGCAACCCGCGGGGCCGGCAGCCTGGCCGGCCAGAGACGCGGCTGCCCGGCGCGGACATGCGGCGCGCGCGCAGCCGGCGGGCGGCGCGGCGGGCGCGGCGGCGGCGATGCTGGAGGCGCGGCGTGAGCTGCGGCCGGCGCTGCGGCGCGGCGGCGCGGCCTGCGACGGGCGCCTGCGGCGCGCGCCCGCCCTTGTGACACGCGGCACGGCGCGGGCCGCCGCAGCAGGCAGGGACTGTGGCGGCGGGCGCCGGCCCGCCTGGTTGGCAGGCAGTAGGGCTGTTGCTGGCTGGGCTTGGCAGGCAGGCCCGCGTCCGGCCCATCCGCAGGTGCGGCAGTGAGGCGGGCGGGGTGCGGGGCAGCTCCCGCTCCGGTGTCACGGCCGGCGCGCCCTCCGCGCGCCAGCAGGGACGTGCTGTACCTGGACCTGGCCGCCCGCTCCGCCGCCTGCCCTAACCCTAACCCTATACCATCATGCTCAACGCGCCCCGCACGCGCCGGCAGGGACGTGCTGTACCTGGACCTTGCGCTGGAGGGCGCCGTGCGCGCGGCGCTGGAGGGCGGCCTGACGCTGCGCGGCGATGAGGATGCGGGCGCGGCGGGCCGCAACAGCGGGGACCTCGCGGCGCCGCTGGCGCCGCTGCTGGCCGCGCTGGAGAACGCGTGCCTGTCGCTGGGCTCCAACTGCGAGCTCGTCCTCTGCCTGAAGGACTTCCAGGCGCGCTCCAGCCCTATCCCTAACCCTAGTAGCTTGGACACCCGCTGCAGGCAGCCGCTTGTGTGCTGCATGGAAGAGCCGGCCCTGCGCATGCGCGCTCGCTGTGTGTGGCGGCCGCGCGGGGCGTGTCGCATGTCGCTGTCCATGCCGCCCGCGCCCGCGCCTGAGAGCCCCGGCCCTGCTCCGCCCTGTTGCGGGCGCCCGCGCCGCTGCCCGCCGCGGCTCGGGCGCGCGCGCCGTCACTGCCTGCCCTCCTGGCGCGTCACTGCCTGCCCTCCTGGCGTCACTGCCTGCCCTCCTGGCGTCACAGCCTGCCCTCCGCGCGCCCGGCCTGCAGGCGGCTGCCGCGGAGCCGCACCGCCGCGCGGCCGCGATGCGCGGCGCGGCCGCCGCCGAGCGCCTGGGCCGCGCGCTGGGCGAGCTTTGCGCGCGCTACGTTGCCGCGCTGCAGCCAGCCGCCGACGCGCTGGGCGCCGCGCTCGGCCTGCCGGCCGCACCGATCGCCATCTTCTCTGAGGAGGCGCGGTCCGCGGGGGGCCCTGGTGGCGGGGGGGGGATTTTAGGAATAGGCAGGGCGAATGCCTGCAGGCCCGCGCCAGTATTCAAGCCTCGCAGGGCTCGGCGCCGCCGCGCCCGCCCATGCTGGACACAGTGTCAGCTGCGGGAGCAGGGGACGTGCGGCGCCTGATGCGACAGGCTCGAGCATGCTTGCAGTCGGGTGCAGGGCGTGGCCGGAGCGCGCGCCTCGGCTCCGCTGCGCGGTCCGCCGCGCGCGCACAGAGGGCGGAGCGCCGGGCCGGCGGCCGGGGCAGCGCGGCCGCGACGCCGCCGCGCGCGCGGCGCGCAGGTGGTGCGCGGCACGCCGGCGGCGCCGCTGGCGCAGCTGCTGCGCGGCGCGGGCCCGGCGCTGCGCGCCGCCGCGGGCCTGGGCGCCTGGGAGCTGCTGGCGCGGCCGCCGGGCGGCGCGCCGGCGGTCGGGCGCGTGCTGGTGTCGCCTGGCTTGGCGGCCGCGCCCGCGGGCGGCTTCCGCGAGCCGACCATCCTGGTGCTGGAGCGCGTCGGCGGCGACGAGGATGTGCCGCAGGCGCGCGCCCGGCCGGGGCTTACGCGCCAGGTTAGGAGCCCTAATCCTGACAGAGCCCTGGGCCCTGGGCGGGGACGGCACAGAGGGCCTGTTGCGCCCCTGCCTCGACGCGCTGGCCGCCGGCGCCAGCGGCGCCGGGGTCGGGCGATCCGTGCAGCGCGGGGCAGCGGGCAATGGCGCGCCGCTCGCGACACGGCAAAGCCGACGCCGCGCCGCAGCCGCTCCGGCGCGGATCTCGGCATGCCGTGCGCGGACCGCCGGCGGCGGCGCCGGGCCGACCGGCGCCGGGCGCGCGCGCAGGGCTGCGTGGCGGTGGTGGCCGCGCAGGCGCCAGATGTGCTGAGCCATGCGGCCGTGCGCGCGCGCAACGCGGGCGCGCTCATGGCGGCCTGCCTGGCGCCGGCGGTGCGCGCGCGGCTGGCGGCGCTTGCGGGCTCCGTCGCGCGGCTCGTGCCCTCCCAGGCACGCCCTGACATGTGCGGGATGTTAGCGCTGCGCCGGCGGCTCATGTGCCCATGTCGCCTGCTTGGCGCGCGGCGCAGCCTGCGGGGTTCCCGTGTCACGGCACAGGCGCGAGCCATGTATGTGGCACTTCCACAAATCTGGGTGGCGTCGCTGGCATTGAGCGCACTCGAGAGCGCGCCACTATCAGGACCCATTTGGCCGGGGGCAGCGGAGAGGCGTTGCATGCGCCCTTTTCAGGCCAGGAGGCGAACCGCGCGCCGGGCTGGAAGCGCTGTCCGCGCCGCAGCACCGCGTCAGAGCCGCGGCAGCAGACGCAGAGCACCGCGACACCCGGGCTCCACGACGTGCAGCCGCTGAGCCAGCTGGGGCCGGCAGGACGGCAGCGACGTGGCAGTGGAGGCCGTGGGCGAGCTGGGGGCCTGCGGCCCTGCCGCCGCCGCAGGCGCACGCAGCGGCGCTCCCGCGACGCGCGCCGCGCCTGTGCAGCGCTGGTGCGGCGCCTACGCGGTAGCCGCGGAGCGCTTTGCGCCGGGCATGGTGGGCGCTAAGTCGCTGAACACGCTCGCTCTGCGGGTGCGCCGCGCCGCGCCGGGCTGCCCGATCCGCGCCCTCAGGTTGTCCCTTGTGCGCTTGTAGGTGCTGATGCAGCGCAGCTGACAGTGAGGCGCACCGGCATGCGTCGCGGCCGGACACGCGCAGACGTGAGGGGGCGCCGTGTCCTGGTGGCGCGCCATCCGCGGCGGTCCCAGGGGTGACCGGGCCGTTGCCAATATTTAGCTGCAGGCGGCCCCGCGCGTGATGGGTGGCAGCTGCCTCAGCCGGTCGCCCTGGATGCAAGGCCGCCGCGCCGGCGCCGCGCCACCAGGGCCGCCTGCGGGCGTGGGTGCGCGTACCCTAACCCTATTTCCGACCGCCAGGGCCGCCTGCCAGCATGGGTGCGCCTGCCAGCGAGCGTGGCGCTGCCGTTCGGCGCCTTCGAGGCCATCCTCGCGCACGAGAGCAACGCGGACGCGCGCGCCGAGTTTGACCGCGCGGCCGGCCTGGGCGACAGCGCCGGGGCCGCGGCGGACCCGGCCGCGCTCGCGGCCGCACGCGCGGCCGTGCGCCGCCTGCGCGCGCCGCCCGCGCTGCGGCGCGAGCTGCTGGCCGCGCTCGCCGCTGAGGGCGCGCCCCCGGCCCGGCCTGTGCAGGCTCGCAGTTGACACTGACGGCGTGACTGGCGCGGCGCCTGGCCATGCGCCTCGCCACGCGCGAGGTCCATGTCCGAACAACATGGACGCTGACGGGCGCGCATCAAGGCAGCGTGGCTTGCTTGGCGGCGCCGGTGCTGCCTTTGCGTGCACACTATGCGGGAGCTTGGCGCACGGCTGCAGCCTGCGCGCAAGCAGCTGCGGCCGCCTGGGAGCACCGCGCGGCAACAAAACCTAAAAGCCCACTGGGGGCGCGCGCAGGCATCCCCTGGGACGAGCGCCTGTGGCCGGGCGCCTGGGCGGCGGCGACGCGCGTATGGGCAAGCCCGTGGCGGCCGCAGGCGGCCGCCGGCCTGGCGGCCGCGCGCGTGCCTCGCCGCGACCTGCGCATGGCCGTGCTGGTGCAGCAGCTGGTGCCCGCGCGCTACGCGTTTGTCGCGCACACGG
>JAABUX010008774.1_pt1 | contig 11590 bp, 6 predicted proteins | sample 5561851 | NCBI WGS metagenome assembly JAABUX01 (sample SAMN10711883, study PRJNA513361) | rock metagenome | isolation source: Antarctica rocks | place: Antarctica: Victoria Land, Richard Nunatak red sandstone | collected 2016-01-03 | reverse complement strand
TAACCCATATCATCCACCCAAGCAGCGAGCATGTCAAGCCAACCACTCCTCCAAACAGCGCCGGGTACGTCAACCCCTCCCTTCACCCCCCCTCCTCAAGCTAACATTACCACGTACAACAGGCAAACGCATCGCCCTCCCCGTCCGCGTAGAACCCAAAGTCTTCTTCGCCAACGAGCGCACCTTCCTCTCCTGGCTCAACTTCACCGTCATCCTCGGCGGCCTCTCCATCGGCCTGCTGAACTTCGGCCGCGACGCGACGAGCCTGATCTGTGCCGGGCTCTTCACGGTGGTCGCGATGGGGTGTATGGTCTATGCGCTTGTTACTTTCCATTGGCGGGCGAGGAGTATAAGGTTGAGGGGGCAGGGGGGGTTCGATGATCGGTTTGGGCCGACGGTGTTGGCGGTTGTGTTGGGGGGGGCGGTGGTGGTGAATTTCGTGTTGAGGGTTGTGGGAACGTGAGGGAGGGGGTGGATATTGTGGTTTATGCGTATAGTATGGGGGGATCTTTGGTCACTTCTTTCTGTACATATTTCGATGGGATTTATGGTACAAATGGCAGGTTTTACGCATTCATATGGATGCAATGTAAGGATAAATGTCCGCCGAGCTGCCCCGGTTCTTTGTGCGTACTTCCTAATTTTCCGAACCCTTGATATCTTCAATTCATACCAGGATCTCTGCAGCTCCAAGAGTCTCTCGGCTCGAACATAGTATATGGTCTTATCCGGTCCTGATCAACAGCAGTGAGAGCTCAAATAAGTATTCACAGCGATATACAAGTACACTAGTCTCATCATCCATCAAGTATAGAACCAAGGGTCCTCAATCACGTTACACCACTTCAACAGGGATCTTAGAGCCGCAGCACAATTCCTTTTTTCTTTAGACAATCACGATAGATCGTCATCAAACTTTACGCAGGATCTACAATAGAATGAACACCATACAGAACCCCAATCTGGGGCTTCTTAGCAAGAAGTTGAGGGAACATGATAGTTAATACTCGTATTATATATTGACTGAGCTATAGAGATCAATTCCCTTAGTAAAAGTCCATCCTTGCTACATCATTCCTTTCGATACCGGTAGTATATAATATTCCTTTGAGTATTCCAGTACTGTCGAATCAACTAATAGATTTGGCACCGCCACCGGCTGATCAACGTAAAACTCGATCCGAGAGCGTAGATCTCTGCAGCCTGCGAGCAAGAACAGGTCACAACGAGGGATGATGTTGAGATGGAGCTCGGTTGAGAGCTCGATCAATCCACGAGGATCTCCAAACAGTAAGTAGAGAAAGAGGGTGGGAAATATAGCTCCATATGTCATGCATGAAACCCGCTTTAGCTCCTGTAAATGGAGCCAAGGTTTTTCTTAGCGCTCCTTGCTGGCGTGGGGATTTGAAGATCTGGTACGTACCTCCGTAGCAGCCAAAGGTACTCCCGTTCGCCGTTCAATCAAGCTCCCCCCAGCACTCCTTGTCAACCATGACTTCACCAAACAATCCCCAGCTCCAATCAACAGCTGTATGCTATCCGCCCCCACCTACCGCTAGAATACCTCGCTAATACCTCCACCAAGCCCATCCCCCCCTCAAAACTCACCGAAATAGCCAACAAAGTCCGATCATCCCCCCCATCCCCTCACACCCCCATTAAAAAAACACAAACACTAAAACCCAACACACAGGCCTGCGACTCCGCCTTCCAAACCACAACCGCCTACGACCATACCAGCACCGAGTCCTGGAACGCCCACATCATAAATACCATACTCCAGCAACTGCTCACGGAGACGACGTCGTCCGATGACGACCACCAGCCGCCGGAATACAAGTTTGCGGTTAATAGTACTATTATTCAGCATTCGGGTGAGGATACGGTGGGGGAGGCGGGTGGGAAGAGGGGGATGCATGCGGCTTCGGGGGCGTATTGGAATGGGGAGAGGGATGGGATGTGGAATTTCAAGTATGAGGGGGCGGAGGGGAAGGGGTTTGATGGTGGGTTGATACTTGGATACTTCCTTCTCTGCGTACTGTCGTTGACTGTCCAGCTGGATCACTGACTCGTGTGCATCCTTAGTTGTGATAAGCGTTATATGGATCTCGGTGGTGTGAGAACGTGTCGAACATCAATGAAAGAGTTATGATAAACATAGGATTTGTACGGAGTATTTACCAGAGACTAGCAGGTTGTCTGGATATAGGAGGGACTAGGGAGCTGATCTAGCAGTGTCACATCATCATTTTAATAGCTAAATTTGAATCCGCCGTTTGCGCAAACCACACTTCCCGTGCACCACGCGCTGTCCGCAGAGCACAGCATAGCCACCACGCCCGCGATCTCATGATCATATCCTGGTCGTCCTCCCGCAACTTCTACCTCTTTGACGAATTGCTCGTCGTCTATCCCGGGTCTAGCTTTCTGCAATGGCGTATTCTGTATGAATGGCTTCAACATTGCTCGGAACTCCGGAGGGGTCCCTCCGTACATATCCGTGGCCACAGGACCCGGATTCACAGCATTGACGGTCGCCCGCTCGCTCAATTCCCGAGCCCATGTCCGTGTCATTGCTTCCAATGCAGCTTTCGTGCCGCCATAAATTGTCTGATCGAGGAAGCCGAGACTCGAAGAGACGGAGGATATATTCACGATGCGACCGGAGCGATCGGTGGGTAGATATGGTAGGGCGGCTTGCAGGAGCAGGATCGGGCCAAGGACGTTGACATTGTACTGCTGTGTGAAAGCTTCGGCTGTCACTTCTTCGATGGGCGTGATACTCGCAACAGCAGCGTTGTTGATTATGATGTCGATCTGGAACTTACCGCTGCGCGGGTGGGAAAAGTGATTTTTGGCCGTGGTAATTATGTGTGCTGGGCCGTTGGGATTGCCCACGTCCGCTTGAACGGCGATGACATTGATGCCGTGGTCATTCTCGAGGGAGGAGGCTAATTTAGAAGTGGGTTCGGCAGAGCTGTCGGCGGTGTAGCCCAGGACAAGGGATGCGCCTTTCTTTGCGAGATTTCGAGCAATTGCGGCACCGATTCCTATATTTCACGGATCAACAAGAGGCATGAGGAGGCGGGTGATGGGAGCGATACGTACCTCGTGAGCCTCCTGTTATAACGGCCAGCTTACCATCTAAAGGCCGTGCTTCATTGGTCGCTTTCAGATTCGTCGACGACGCCCGCTGATAGCCAGGACGAAGAGACATGTTTAGCGTTGTCTCTCTTGGAATTTTCTGGGGAAATTGTGCTTTGTATGAAGCAGCAGCAAGGTTTGTCACAGTACAAGGTGTGCTTATGGTAGCAGTGAAGATGCGGTTTATAATCTGGAGCAATCGCAATCCATAACTTCGATTTCTAATCGTTTTGGCGGGGAAAGGAAATGCGGGCTTTGCGGCGATATAATGCCGGCCGATCAACGTACACACTATGTCCGGGAAACCTCTTCATGGTGACGATGTTTTTCATGTAAGTATTGGTTCGAAGAAGACAATATGTTGGCACACGTGAAAACATCCGTGCATATACCGAGAGTGAACCCACAATGAGTGATGATCAATTTTTGTCATTGCGAGGAACGAGTCATGCTCTACCCAGTGTTACAGCTGCACCTCATCATTGATCAGCCTGACCTCCTCGCCTGGCTTGAACGCCGGCAACCCTATGTATGGACACCCGTCACACCTAAAGGCATCCCCTAGAGCACAATTACCGCAGCTTCCCACTTTCCCTTGCACGGTGAAATCGACTTCCGCTAAATCATCCGATTTCAATTTTGCCAAAGCTTGGTCGGCATTGGAACGCTTGACTTGATCTTCTGCTTCGATACGCTGAGCAAGGCCACAAGTACAATCTTTGCAAGCTCGCCGTCGTTTGCCCGTCTTGGGACGGCATTCAGGTGCTGCGTCAGGACCAACCCAGTCAGCCAGTAGGCTTGCAAAGGCGTGACGGGTTATGGAAGTACTTACGTTGAAACACAGGGCCCTTCATGTCGTCGTCATCTAGCAGGGTATCCTCATCGATTAGCTCGTCATCGTCATCTTCGACTTCTGGTCCATCGAAATCATCGCTGAAATCCACAAATCCGACGCCGGCTGGCTGCGTCGAACTTGTAGGACTCTTTGTTCGCTTCCCGTTGAGATTCAGCGAGACTGCGCCGGTCGTTGCTGTTGGGCCGCCCTCACTTTTCGTCTTCCCTAATCGCAAAGGTACTGACTGCGTTGCACCTGGATCTGGCTTTACCACTTCATTATCTTTCATTATCAATCCAGCAAGGATAGCTTTTCCCCTTTCATCTGCGTCAATTGTGGCGAAAGCTCCATCCTGGCTTTGTATTCTTCCCCCTGGTTTTAGCGAGTGGACGATTCGCAACAGCAGATCTCCAGTGATGAGTCTCTTAGATTCTGTCCTTGTGTTATCTGCATCTAACAGAACAAGGATGATGTCGTAGGTGGTCTGTGGAAGGGACACGAGGGAAAGGGAAAGTCGGTCCAGCATTTGTATATCGGTGGCGCTCCGGTCATGTGCAGCGATGACATTATCGAGTCTTTCTGGGTGAGATGACAATGATGGAGGAGATAAGAGAAGCGTCCTAGGAGTTGATGCAGTACTTGGAGCCTTAGGCTGCATAGGTGTAAAGTCAGAGATATTGTCTATAGCAATGGCAGGCGTCATCGTAGCCTGCGGGTACTAATGTTTTTCCACGCACCGAATGTACTCTCGGGGCACATGCGAGGGTGGGATATTTAAATGAACGAAATGAAGAATTGCTTTACGAGTCATTCGATTTGGAGAGCATAAAGGCTAGTCCTATTACAAATGGAAAAAGCGTTCGATGCTACCCATAGGGCTGATTTTGCATGGTACTGTAAAGTAAGTCGCGCTACCCTCAATTCGGAAAGGTTTCCAGCCTCTTATTTTATTCCGCATGGCCTTGGCGATTTGCTGTGGGAGACCGCGATCTTTCTACTCGATCATGAACACACATACTTCGAACAACCTTCTTACACATACTTACACGCTCGCATCAGCTGCCACAGCTCTTGCCAACCTTCGTAAACATTCTCCAGCTTCGCGGCCAACAATCAATTGGTCTTGTTCACACTTCCAACACTTCATCTCATCGCGCCTGGCGGGGCAACGAGCTTGCACGCCATGCCTTCTTTCATGCAGACCGGCCTGAAGTCGAACGCGATGTGTGATTCCGAGAACACGACGCGCGGTTACGACTCGCCTGTGCCTGATCCCTACGTATTCACATCAAAGCCAATGGCTAGGGCGGGCATGAGCAATATTCAAGGAGGCATTGCCTCTACAAACACATCTTCAACTCCGCGCAAGGCCAATTTACCCTCTACGCTCACCGCATCCGCGCCATCCTCGTCAATGATGACGTCAAAGACAACGGCTTCGCTCAATACCGGAGATGCCAACCTCAACAATGCTTCTACGTCTTCCTCATACTTTCGTCCCGCTTTGAGCAACGGCGATGCCCCAACCTTTCAAGATCTCATCAAGAAGGGCCGCAAAGCTCAAGCCGACGACGAGCGAACGGGCTACGAGACAAAGAAGGCTAAGCAGGAAGCGGACCGCGCGAAGGCTACCCGGGCACGATTGGCTACTGATAGCGCTGTTCGTACGCTTGCGCTGGACAGCAGGCAAGAAATTGATACGTGCAAGGGGAAGCTCATTGATAGTATGGAAATGAATCTGAGAGCACTACTGGAGGTCGAAGTTAGAGCCGAGATACGCGAAAAAGTCTACAAGGACGAGAAAAAGATCTCAGCAGCATATGAACGAGAGATCAAAGACTCGATCAAATTACAGCTAGAACAAGACCTTGAACCTGTCATCATGACTGAGCTCAGCGCAAAGCACGAAGAAACAGTTAAAGAAACATTGAGGGTAGAGCTCCAGGACGAGGTGAAAGAGGAGTTGCGTGTGAGGTACAAGGCGGATTTCGAAGAAGACTTGAGGAACGAATTGGAGGATACGGTGCGAAAGGAGCTTAAAGACATGTTTCGCGACGAGGTCCGCAACGAGTTGAAGCGCGAACTCTCGCCCAGTGTTCGAGCAGAATTAATGGGTATTCTCGGAAATCAGCATACTGCCCTTGACGATCTCGACGATCCACAGCTTTCCTATCCTGACCTTGGCAATATGCAGCATCTTGATTGCATTGGCAAGTATCAAGGTTACGGAGGAGAGAGTCAATATGATGAGGAATCCGGTGAGGATGTATATGACGACGCGTCTGAGAAGCTCGGTAGCGGAGTACTTGACAATGACAGCCGTTCCAATCCATTCGTCAATACCGACCATTTTGAGGTTGGTTCGTTGAGGAACGACAATCTTCCAAATACGATCGTTAACCCCAACCAATTTGCTGATGATTCAGTCAAGAACGACAACCTTCCCCATCCAGTCATACACGCAGATCAGTCTGGTTCTGGATCTACATCAATTCATAAACACCATCTGAAGCGACATATCGATGAAGATTATGATGACACTGACGAAGAGGAACAGTCGGGTGTTGATCGCCCCGCAGAGAAGAGGGTCAAGATCACACCCCACGATGATCTAAGGGCGGACACTCCATTAGCCAACGCTGGTAATATCAACCACATCGATGAGCAAGCCCCTGACGATGGGGCTCAGTGGGAAGAGAATAATAAGAACGTTGCTCACTTTCAAGTTAACGGCAGTATTAATGCCTACCTTGGTGAAGAGCAACTTCAAAAGGATGGAGAGGGATTAGAGGACGGGAATTCCCCTCTACTCAATGATAATTTTGATGCCGACTGTGGTAGAGAGACCCTTCACAACCATGAAGAAAATCAAGATTTCGGGCATTTCTGTTCAGAGAACAGCAATTCCAATACCTACTTCGGTGAAGAGCAGCCGCAGGATGCCAAAGGTCTGAAAGCGCATGAATCATTCCCTGACCTGGGTGGCAACGCTTTCGGCGGCAATGACAATGGTAGGGAGCATGACGTGGAAGAGCGGCCAAAGATCTGCGAAGATCAGCACGAAGAAGTGCAATATGAGACCTTTGCGGACGGAGATGATGGTAATGCTGGATACTTGAAACATGGCCCGATCCTCAATAATCATATCGACGAACAACAGCGTGACTCCGAGGAATATGGGTCTGAGGAGGAAGAAGATGAAGAGGACGATGAGGCGGAAGGAGAACAAGATGAAGAAGGCGACGATGAAGAAGACGATGAAGAAGATCATGTCGGTCAAATTGGGCTACCTTATGGATGCGGTCCAGAGCCCTACCGCGGTCGTCAGATCAACAAAGTCGATCGTTTCCTCACAAGAAGCCGGGAGCATTACAGCAGTGAAGAAGACGACCAAGATCTCAGTGACACTAGCCTGGCTTACGGACGCGCTCAGCAGCCCTTCGGCAACCACTATGGTGGCACTTATGTCAACGGGGCCCCTCGTGTCTACTCGCAAGGCGTGAAGCGTTTCCGAAGTGAGGAAGGGGTGGAAGACGAAGTAGATGAAGCACTTCAATCAAAACGCTGGCGCGGAGAGTCTTATCCCATAAGCGAGGAGGGGTACTCTGAAGCGGATTCCAATGAGGCTGAATACGAGAGTGAAGGCCAAGACGCCCAGGGAGGACGACAAACCTACGGTCTCATCAAAGAGAGCAACACACAAGAAACCGCCTTCGTCATCGATTCTGACGACGACGAGGACAATTCAGAGGGAGCCGAGGAAGAGAAGACTCTTGTTGACGACAATGATTTCCTAATAAGCAAGATCCAGACATATGAGGAAGAGTCGCTTTTCGTGGAAGGCTGAATGCCACAGCATATGGAGGCGTTCATCGCCAGCATTTCCCAGCACAGTTTGGCGTCATTGCATTTACGATACCCCAGCATGCAGCGTGCCTCTCAGCATTCCAGCATTTCAGCATTCCAGCATTTCAACATTTCAATAGTCAGCATTTTCATCAGCCCATCAATCTCTTCGGACTTTTCGGCATCCACAGCAGCACATCGCCTGTTCAAGTTCCCATTCCTCGTATGATTCTGGGTACACACCTGACCACCGTTGGACTTCGGGATTAGTGCACTTCTCAGTGATCGTCGGATTGTGGCCCAAGATCTCCCAGCATTGGGTGCTTGTGTCCACATACCAGAAACCTAATACCCACCTTCAGCAGCACATGAACTCATCAGGCTCGCAGCCCTCATATACTCCTCAGCATCCTCAGCAGCACACCATCTACTCAAGTTCCCAATCCTCGTATGATTCTGAGTGCACGCCCGACCACCGTTGGACTTCGGGCTTAGTGCACTTCTCAGTGATCGTCGGATTGTGGCCCAAGATTTCGCAGCATCGGGTATTCGTGGACATATAAGAAACGCTATCACCACCTTCGGCAAGCATATCCACCACTCGTCAGATTCCCGGCCCTCATGTGGTCCCAAGTGCGCTTTCCTGGTTGTACCACCATTGTTGGATTCCGGAACAAGCGCATCTTGAGTCGGTGTCGGGCTGTAACACAGGTTGTGGTAGCATCGAATGGTTGCGTGGAAATGTCCACTTTAGAGATACTTTTTCATGTCAAATACTTTCTTACGATAGATTCAATCAGAGACATCATCATACATCATGAATCTGGGTGACTCCATGAAAGAATTTTGTTCCAAGTCTGTGCGTGATGTTTCAAGTACCAATCACTGCTTGTTTCTCCTCAAACAGAACCCTCCCAAACCTCTTCCTCGTGCTGCCTCGTCTCACAATTCGACCATGCGTTCTTCTCATTTGAGTGATTCCTCTCCAAACTTCACGTCCCATCTACCAGCACAACAACAGCACATTGCCATCCGCATTACCCATCCAATGATACCAGAACCACGAAAAGTTCAACCTCCTTGCCACCGTTGATCGATCAGGTTCTCCTCAGCACCCCCCTTGGTGATCATGCCGACCAGCAAAATTAATTTTCAGCATAGCACATAGGGCGTTGCTCAGTACTAGAGTTGCCCACAGTCTTCCCGGACATGCGAGATCACCAGGCCACCTTCGAATGACAAGTGGAATATCATATTTGGCCCTCCTGAAAGACGCCTCGTAATATACTGTGAACATAGTCGTACGTCAAACTACGAGGACTCTGTGGAGCGGCAATTCTCTGACGAGCTTTCGTGATCAAATAGATAGTAACTAGTAGAGATGTCCCTGAAAGGCTCTGCCCTCTTTTTTTCAAGCCGATGGAATGCTTGCACAGGCTTTGACCATGTGATCTGTTCAAGCATTGGTTGCATTGTTCAGGCACTGATATTGTATTCCCTCTAGCTCTATGTACAGGACGGGGACCTCCAATCTCAGACAGCTGTGAGCAATAGCGCCCCGCCCTCCAATCGGGAATCACACTCGCCAACCAAAACAAAAGACATATGACGTCGTGAGCTCTCACAGCATGCACTGTAGCTGACAATCGAAGCCATTGCTACGAACGGAATAAACATTCCCAAATGTGTTATAGCCTACCAACCGACCCTTCTCAGTGACCTCCGCTAGCGTTCCTTATTTCAAGATATCCTACTCCTCCTCGCTCTCCGACTCGTCATGCTGCGCAGGACCGTCAGAATTCGCGCTGGTGGCAGCAATTGAACCCTCGAAGCCCATTGCCGCTGCCTCCATTTCCCTCGCTTCCGCTTCCATTATCGCCTGCAGCTCTGCCGCTCCCCCATCATCAGAATCAGCGTCGGCCTCCGCATCTGCAGTCAACATTGCTTCCAGTTTCGCCGCCCCATCTTCATATTCAGCGTTGATGTCTGCTTCAGCAGCTAACATTGCCTGAAATTGGGCCGGAGTCATCTCGCCGTCCTCATCCTCGTTGATGGTGAAATTAGGAAAATGCATAACCTCCATATGATTATCATCTTCCATTGGTGGATTTCTGGCAGCCCCTGATTGCTCTTCTTCAGCTTGTCTCAGAAGTAATAGTGGTGGCTCGCTATGCTCTTCGAGGACTCCCGTGTTCTGGGTGGATTGGGCCACTGGGTGATGGTCTTCCGCTAGCGACTCGCTGCTTGGATGTTGGCCTTCGGTGGCCTTCGGACCTTGCTGCTGGGTCTCCGACACGCCACTTGCAGTCACGGAATTCTGATTGGACAAACCTTCCTGCTCCCTTCCCTTGTTTCCTAGACACTTCTTTTGAGAGACTGCGGTTCTCGCTCGTTTCTTCAGAGCCTGGCCATTGCGCGATTGTTCGTTCTGCGCAGTATCATGGTTCGCTAGCGCATCCATCACGTCCTTCCTTTTCTTTGTGTTTATCTTACCGGCATTACTCGAGCCTTCTTTGGCTTTGGCAGCTAGTGCTAGTTTCGAGCTGGGCAATCCGAAATTTATCCCAGGCGTGTGAATGGCTCTGCCAGGATGAAGCCCATCCATCCAGTGAAAATCCTTTTTGTTGAAAGCGGTCATTAGTGCCGCTTGTTCCTGGAGATCCGCCGGGGTTCGCTCTGGTTCAGGTTGTTCATCCATGAATGACATACGCATTCGAGGTGGAGGGGCGACAACTAGCTCTGACGATGAAGGAGCGTTTAAGTCGTTGGTCAGATCGATCACGACTGCAGAAGCTGGGACAACGGGCCCACGTTCAATCGTAACATTATTCCCCATCACGTGTGGATCTGCATATGCCGCTGAGCCCGATTGATCAGCAAACGAGGTCGATACAACCGAGCTTGTAGGAAGAAGGCCTGTTGAAAGCGCTCGAGGATTGCTATGCCTGGTATTGAATGATATTGTCTGTCCCTCTAGATAGCCTGAATGATACAGTGGCTGAGCGTTATTTTCATGCCGTGAGGCCGTATTGCTATTGAAGTTTTGTGGTAAGAATGCCTGAGATGGTCCTGGCGTAGTGGTGACTACGGGGTTTGGTCTAGAGAGAGTCTGGAGTATATGCTTCGCAATGGTAGCATTGGGCCGAGGGCGAGCTGCCAACTTTTCCATTTGGAAACTTAGGTCTTGAATGACGGCCTGTAGTCTGCCAATTTCTTTTTGCAGGTAGGCCACCTCCTGGTCCCGATATGCAAGGGTGTTGTGCAAACCGTGATAACGCTGGTATAGCTCCCGGTAATCGTGAGGGGCTCCGCCCTTTAAATCCGCCTGTTCTTGTTGTAATCTTCCTAAATTGAGCCTCAACACTTTAAGATCGAATCCCATCTGAGTATTTGAATGACTGAGGTTTCGGGACTGACTTCTCTCTTGCGACAGCTGAGATTCGTATGCTGCATCTCTGCTCTGGGAACGAGCCTCCCAGAGCTGGTGGCAGCCGTTGATATAGCCCTGCATCTCGGTATGACTGTAATACTCTTTTGGCTGTATCGAGTGGCCGTTGGCTTGTTGAGGAGCTTGAGGCATGCTGCCATTCGCGAAACTTGCTTGGCTGCTAGAATGTCCGAAGCCCCTATCCGATGCAAGGTGTTGATGGCGAGCAGGTTCGGATTGGTATGCCATGGTGTTGTTGGGGGAGAAAGTATTCGGGAGCATGGAGTGATCATACGGATGATGTACCGCAGGATACGTACCCTGACTTGATGGTGTGC
>JAABUX010008772.1_pt1 | contig 11591 bp, 5 predicted proteins | sample 5561851 | NCBI WGS metagenome assembly JAABUX01 (sample SAMN10711883, study PRJNA513361) | rock metagenome | isolation source: Antarctica rocks | place: Antarctica: Victoria Land, Richard Nunatak red sandstone | collected 2016-01-03 | reverse complement strand
CAGGCCGCGATGGACATCAGGCTCCAATAGGCCGGCGAGAGGGCGGCCCACAGCATGAGGTCCCAGATGTTGCGGCGCGCCACGGCGACCATATTGGCGTAGGTGAAGGCGAACGTCCCGATCAGCAGGTTGGCGGCGGCGATCCAGTACACCCAGCCCGGCAGGAAGGACTCCAGCAGCCCCAGGTGGGTCAGGTACCACAGCGTGGTGAGCAGCGCGTAGATCGGGTTGAGCAGCAGCGTGAGCGGCGTCCCACCGATCAGGGCGTGGAAGCCGATGAAGCCCGGCGTCCCCAGGGCGCGCCACAACCGGAGGGGGTGGCGCATGTGGACGAGGTAGGTTTGCATGTACCCCTTGATCCACCGCGAGCGCTGGCGAATCCAGTTGCCCGTCCGCGCGGTTGCTTCCTCGTACGTCGTCGCGTCCATGACGGCCGTCCGATAGCCGGCTTTGTGCAGCCGGATGCCGAGGTCCGCATCCTCCGCGACGTTGGACGGGTCCCACGCGCCGAGCTCGCGCAGCACGGAGGTGCGAAAGTGGTTCGAGGTCCCGCCCAACGGGATCGGGACGGGGGACGCGTGGAGCGCCGGCAGGAGCAAGTCGAACCACATCACGTACTCGGCCGTGAACCAGCGCGTGAGGATGCTCTGCGCGCGATTGAAGTAGGCGAGCTTGGCCTGGATGCAGCCGACCCGGGGGCCAGCGCGGCGGAAGGCCGCCACCGCCTTGAGGAGTTGATCGGGCTCCGGGATGTCCTCGGCGTCGAAGATGACCGTATACTGGCCGCGCGCCAGGCACAGGCCGTAGTTACAGGCCTTCGGCTTCGTGCGCGGCTCGGACGGCGGCACGACGACGATCTCGATGAAGGTGGGCAGGCCCAGCGCGCGCGCCGCCGCGACCATGTCCACGTCGTCGGCCTCCAGCAGGAGCTTGACGTCAAGGCGATCGTGCGGGTAATCCAACTCAGAGAGCGCCTTCGCCAGAATCGGCAGCACCCCCGTCTCGCGGTAGGCGGGGACGAGGACCGTGTAGGTCGGCAAGGTCCCGCGATCGAGCGCCGCGAGGTCATCCCCCGAGATGGTCATGCCGTGCCCGATGCGGCCCAGACGCGCCATGAGCCCAAGCTTGAGGAACGCCAGGCCAAGATAAAATACCTGCGCCACGGCGTTCACGGCGACGAGGGCCGCGAGCGGCCAGACGATAAAGCCGATGAGTGTCAGCGCCCCGAGCGCGACGCCCCAGACTTTCTGCGCGGCGCTCAAGACGTAGGAGGCCGAGTCGTCCGGCTGCCGGCGCAGCAACCCGAGCCGGCTCTCCTCGCTGAACTCCTGGCCGTACACCCGCTGTAACGCGGCCGATATATCCCGTTGGCCCGTCACCACGGGACGGATCGACCAGCCGGTGCTCTCGCGTATCCGCTCCAGCGCGGCGCGATCGGCGGGGTCGGCCAGCGCGACCGTCAGGGTCCCATCGTCGAGCCGCAGGGGGATCAGGAGGTGGTCGCGCCAGAAGCCCTCGGGCATCGCCCGAAAGAGCGCGGGATCGAGCGCCCCCAGGCCCTCCCCGTCGTCGACCTGCAGATCAACGACGGGGAGGGTATGCTGTTCCGCGACGGCGCGCGCCACGTCCAGGGATGTCGCGCTGTTCGCGCTAACCAGGATGCCCCCTAAACGCCCGCCGGTCTCCGCCTGGCGCCGCACGGCCGCGTCCAGCGCGCGGGCATCAACGACACCCGCGTCCACGAGGATCTCGCCCAGCCGCCGCGACTCCGGATGGCGCCGTCGCAATGGTAAAGGGGCGAGCGCGTCGCGGTCGGTCGTCTCGCGCGCGGGCGTCCACACGCGCTGCTGGGCATCGTGGAGTTGGCCGTGCGAGGTGCGGAAAAAACGCACGGGGAGATCCAGGTGTTCCAGGGCCCGCAGCCCGTCGCCCTCGACCGTCTCACTGACGGCCACGAGCACGGCTTCCGGCGTGGTGGCGAAGGGCAGCAGGCCATACCGTTGGGCGCTGCTCTGGGGGATCAGTCTGGCCGCGTCCGGGTCGACCGGGTCGGCCGGGGGGTGCTGTTCATGGCTGGAGACCGGCCGCAGATCGACGTGCGGAAGACTCTCCGCGTCGACGAATTCTATTTGCATGAGGGTAGTCGCTCCTTGATGGGCGGTGACGGGCTGTGCGAATGGGGGATGGTGGGAGAGCTTTGGGGGGACGGCTCCGTGGGCGGAGTCGGCTGTTTAGTCGCTGTGGGACGGGTCGGGACGACGGCCGCGCCCGCGCGACCCGATGCGTAGCTGCGAGATCTCGTTCACACCCCAGAGCAGCGCGGGCACTAAGACGAGGATCACCGCCGGGTAGGAGTAGAGCAACCAGAAGAGGACCGCGATGGCCAGCGCGGCCAGGACGACGCCCCCCATCTTGCGCGCCAAGAGGTAGACCGTGTCCAGGCGCAACTGGAGCACTATCAGCGCGGCCTCCGCGGCGATGCGCCCCGACATCTTGGAGGCGCCGCGCGTGCGGTCGGGGAAGACGATGGGCACCTCGGCGATGCGCAGGCCGGCGCGATGGCACAGATAGTTCAACTCGACCTGGAAACCGAAGCCGTTCGAGCGGACGTGGTCGAGGTCGAGGGCCGCCAGCGCCTCCCGTCGAAAACACTTGAAGCCGCCCGTGCAATCCTTGATCGGCAGACCGAGGACGGTGCGGGCGTACAGGCTGCCGCCCTTGCTGATCGCGTTGCGCACCGGCGACCAGTTCTCGACGCGGCCGCCGGGCACGTTGCGCGAGCCGATGACGACATCGGCCTCTCCGGACGCGCGCAGCAAGCGCGGCAGGTCCTCGGGTCGGTGCGAGAAGTCGGCGTCCATCTCGACGACGCGCGCATAGCCGCGATCGAGCGCATAGCCGAATCCGGCCAGGTACGCGGCGCCGAGCCCGCCCTTGCCAGGGCGGTGCAACACGCGCACGCGGCCCGTTTCGCGGGCGAGCGCCGCGGCGAGCGCGCCCGTGCCGTCAGGCGAGTTGTCGTCGACCACGAGCACGTCGAGCGCGGGGGCGACGGCCAAGACAGCGCGCACGAGCGGTTCGATATTGTCGCGCTCGTTGTAGGTCGGGATGATCACGAGGGTCTGCATGTCTCTCACTTCAGGGCTACCGTGGCTGGACACCGTCCCGCGAACGCGTCGAGTGTGGTCTGACACACCCCATACGGCGACATAACGGGTTCAGTATGCGAGGGCCTACATTAAAGGGACGCACACGGGCCGCATGTGGGCACGCGGCGCGGATCGCCGGACGACGCGGCGGGGGGCGGTATTAACCGCGGTCCAACGGCGAGATCGGAGAGGGCCTGACGCGGGCCTGTCACGGACGGCGCGGCCTGACGCGATAGGGACGCAGTGGGTCGTCGCGGCAGGGAGGCCGCCCCTAGTGGCGAGGGGAAACGGCCGCACGAAGACAGGTCATGTTGGAAATAGTCGCTCCATCGTAGGTATGGTGGGACGCATACATAAAGATGTAGAGCCGTATCCCGCCGCCACACGATCGTTGTGAGCGCGGATCGGTCGCGTCTGGTGTTCCTCGTCGTTGAGGTAGCCGCACGCGCGAGAGACTCCGCGAGAGGTGTGAGCTGTTCACCCCTGCGGGTCTGCCACTTCCGCGTGGTCGCGCGGCCATTATGTGGGACGCGGCATCCTGTGTAAGCATCCTCGCCTACCATACATAGCATACCAAAAGTGCTAGAAATCCACAAGCGTGTCAATGTGTCGCATTTACGCGCGGGGTAGAAATGTACAACCCTAAAGATGCCTGTCTTGCATCGCACCGTTCGGGACATCCATGGATGGGCCATGAGCCCCAAGAAGATCGTGTCGCTGCGGCATGCCTCGTCACCGCGCAGCGTCTTCCCCTTGCGGTGTCCCGACGGCCTCGTCCCCGTGGGGCTGTCTATCCACGCGCGTCGGCCGGATGCGCCGACCGATCGCCAAGGGCCTACCATCGTGGGTCCCAACTCCCCCGAATGCATCGCTCCCACGCTCGCCGTGCCCCGACGGGCGGCTCGCCGTTGTCCCGCGCGTTGTAAGGGGGGGATGATCACGAGGGACCGCAAGGGCCCGCGGCCTTCTCCACGGTCGCGCGGCGTGTGCGCGGAAGCGAGGCGCGGGGGGCGCGGGGGGCGCGGGGGGCGCGGGGGGCGCGGGGGGCGCGGGGGTGTATCGGCACGCCGCCCCACGCGGCGCGCCCGCGCGCCAGCAGGTATCCCGGACCGTCCGTCGCCACACAGGTCTGGAAGGCGACAGCGTCGACGGCGCGGTCCATCCAGGTCCCCCCCCGCCAAAATAGAGAGGAGAGAGACCGCGCGACGAAAATGGGCGACATGCCCGAGACGATGAGATCGCACATTAATCTGCCCTCCTCATCGCGACAATACCCGCCACGCGTCGATACCAGGCTTCCTCGGCTTCCATCAGTTCGGCTACGGGACCATCAGCGCGGTGCGCGACCCAGGTGAAGCGCGCGTTGACGGTATAATTCCACAGCGTCGCGGCGCCGATAGCGATGACATTGGCGACGAGATAGTACAGATGCGGCGTCGAGGTAAGCGCCGCCAGTACGGAGAGTGAAACGACCAAGCCGCCGAGGGCGACGACGTTGTAGCGGGCGACACGACGCGGCCACGACGCGCGCCCCCGCGCATCACGGAAGGTCCAGCGGTCGTTGAGCACAAAGTTGCTCAAGACCGCCGCTTCCGTCGCCACTACCGCAGCGGGCAGGTAGGCCCAGCGGCCAACGTCGACGAGGAGATAGAGGATGGCGGTGTTGAGCGCGGCCCCCACGCCACCGACCAGGCCAAAGCGTACGAAGCGGCCCCCGTGCCTGGTCACGATCGCCCGCGCGACAGTTCGTCCTGCCGGCGGTAGCCCGCGCGAAAATCCACGAGAACGGATCACGTATAACTGCCCTTCAGAATGCTGGCGTAGGACGGGCAAGATCGGCTGATCTCGTCCCTGAATAGAACAACATGTCCACCATTTGTTCCCATATAGAGCAAAACATTAACGACGGTGGTCGCCGACGGACCCGTAAAAGAAGTAGTTGTACAGATACGTAATAGAGCCATAACCGCTCTACTGAACAAAGACGGCGGCGTGGTTGAGAATATTACGATGTATTTATGCCGCAAATGGCTTTCTTTGTGGCGCAAGCGCACGGGTTTGTGCGTCAAACGATAGGCGTAGCGCATTCCCCAGCGTCGACCATCAGCCGCGTCTTGTCCCCGTGCGCGAAGCCTCCGCTGTACCTGGCCCTCTCTTCGGAGATGCTCGGCCCCATTAGGCCCCCATTCCAGGCCGATTCCGCGCGCCGGGCCGCGCATGTAGGGGGCAAATGATAGAGCGTGCTATCTTCCATGGCTAATACGTTACGATCAGACGTCTAGATCACTCTCTTCTGACGTTTTGTGCAAAACGATCTCATAATTGCGAAATTTCTTCTTTAAATTGCTGTGTGCGGTAAAAAGGCAACGGACCAACGGCGATAGCGGCATCGGGGGGACCGGGGAATGAACGCGCTAAGGGGCAGCGCCACTCAGCAGAATTATGATTCTGCTGGGAGTAAAAGCACGTTGCACACCTCTAAGGGCTACAGGAGCCGGATGCGCCGTTGAGCCAGGGGCCGTTCCTCGCGACGCGGGGCCCGCTGCGCTGGCCCACCCCATCTCGCAGCATGAGCAACGCCTGAGAAGGGTCATGGCGTACCCGTGACCGGTTAGCACTACTTTGGTGTGATGCCCTTTCGCAGCTCGATGCCTGGACACAGTAACTGGTGACGACGCTCTGTGAGCCACGCAAACAGCGTCAGGCAGGATACTAATTGGTCAATATGTATAGCGATTTTGGAAGTCGCCAAAGTAGTGTTAGGAGGCTCCTCCCTACCGACTTTTAGGGCGGTGCGCTCTCCCGCCAGCAGTTATCCCGGGCCGTCCGTCGCTATATAGGTCCGAAAGGCGAAAGCGTCGACGGCATGGCCCATCCAGGTCCCCGTCCCGGCGGGATAAGGATTGCCCCCCGTCGCGTCCGATCCCCATAGAGGGGCCTCACCTCCGGTCGACCGCACGATAAGGCGCAGCGCTTCGCCGACGCGGACGATGTTTGGGGTCTTGAAGGTAAATGTGTACCACGCGCAGTCCGACAGGCTCTGGGGCAAGACGAGCGCGGCGCTCGTCACCTTATTAGAATGTTTCACGGGCAGATCCTGCACGCTGAGTTCGACCGTGCTGCCCTGTATCGGGGCGCACAAGGGGATATCGACACGCGTCAACGGGCCGTGGCGGCCGGCGACGACGTTTTGCGTGGCCGGTGTGCGCACGCTCAAACCACCCGAAAACACTGTTTGCTCCTGATCGACGGTCGCGTTGGTGACGCTTGCCCTGGTGCGCGCCGTCAAGGGCGAGGCCGTCGCGGCGACCGGCAAGGCCGCCGCTAGCAGGGCCAGGAGTGGAGCGGTCCCCACAAGCCGCGTCAGCCGCTTGGGAAGTCGTTGGTTCATCACTATACCCAATCCTTTTCCATGTCCATCAAGATACCGTCAGGGCGAAGAGGTGGAGCGCGCCCTGGCTAGCCGTGGCAGGCAGCGCGACGCTGACCACCGCCTTGCCCGCCCGCAAGGCGACCCCGGTGTAGAACACATAGGTCTTGAGCGCCTGTCGCCCCCCGCCGCCGTTGCGGTAGGGCAAACTTGCCACGACGCCGTTGCCGTAGCCCGCCGTCAGGCCGCCGCCGTTCAAGGTCCAGTCGGAGAGGCCCAGCGCGAAGCTCTGCGTCGAGCCGTCGGCGTAGGTGATCGTGCCCGTCCCCGTCGATGGCCCCGAGCTCGCCGCCCCCAGGAAGGCTAGCGTCACGCCGGCGACCGGGGAGGCCAGCGTCATCCGCTGGCCTTGGGCCGCGACGTTGTCGGCGCTGCCCGGCTGCGTATTGGGCCACTGGAACGTCACGCCATTGTAGGTCACGGCCTGGCCGGGGACAAGGCCAACCGCTTGCAGCGCCTGGGCCGAGAGGCTGTAGCCATACCCGTCGAAGTTGGCCGCCCCCGGACTTGTGTCGCTACTAATCCCCTTGTTGTTGTAGGACGCGGATAGGTCGACCTGCCCAGCGGCCGGCGGCGCGACGGGGACCGGGGTGTTCGTCGCCGACGCGACGGGGACCGGGGTGTTCGTCGCCGACGCGACGGGGACCGGGGTGTTCGTCGCCGACGCGACGGGGACCGGGGTGTTCGTCGCCGACGCGACGGCGGCGCCGCCCGCAAGGCTCATAGCGAAGAGGTGGAGCGCGCCCTGGCTAGCCGTGGCAGGCAGCGCGACGCTGACCACCGCCTTGCCCGCCCGCAAGGCGACCCCGGTGTAGAACACGCCGGTCTGCAGCGCCTCGCTACCGTAGCCGGCGTTGCGGTACGACATGGAGGCGACGATGCTGTTACCGTAGGCAGGCGGCCCAGCGCTCCCACCGTTGAAGGTCCAGTCGGAGAGACCCAGCGCGAAGCTCTGCGTCGAGCCGTCGGCGTAGGTGATCGTGCCCGTCCCCGTCGATGGCCCCGAGCTCGCCGCCCCCAGGAAGGCTAGCGTCGCGCCGGTAGCCGAAGCCGGAAGTACGATCCTCTGGCCCTGCGCCACGACATCGTCGGCCGCGCCTGACGCCGCGTTGGGCCATCGGAAGGTGATACCATTGTAGGTCGCGGTCTGGCCGGCGACAAGGCCGGCGGCCTGCAAGGCTTGGGCCGAGTAGCTGTACCCATACCCGTCGAAGTCAGCCGCGGCAGGCGCACTGTCGTCGCTAATCCCCCTGTTCGTGACGTAGGCTGAGAGGTCGATCGGTAAGCCGGTCCCGGCTGGGGCGGGCGTGGGCGTCGGAGCGCCCGCGCCCGTGCCCGTGTTCGTGCCCGTGCCCGTGCCCGCGTTCGTGCCCGCGCTAGGCAAGCCGAACGCGTAGACGTTGCCGTCCACCGAGCCGACGAAGACACGGCCGTTCGACACGCTCGGCGCTCCATAGATGGTGGCCCCCGTCTTATAGCTGTAGAGCGTGGCGCCGGTCGCCGCATTGAGGATCTCCAGCGCGGCGCCCGCGCCGTCAAAAACGAGCCCGTCGGCGTATGCAAGGGCGGCGATGACCACCCCCGTCGTCCCATGCTCCCATAAGTAATTGCCCGTGGCTGGGTCAAGCGCCCGCACCGCCCCTTTGTAAGAAACGCCGCCGATCGACGTGACGCCCCCCGCCATGTAGAGGCGGCTGCCGTCGAAGGCCCCAGACGAAACGTTGCCAGCCCCGCACTGGGGACAGGAGCCACCCGTGGCGATCTGACGCTGCCAGAGGGGGCCGGAACTGATGCTGCCCTGGTCGAATGTATAGAGGTAGCCGTTCTTGTTGACGGCGGCGACCAGCGAGGCGCCGGTCGCGTCGCTGAAGAGAATTGGTGTGTTGCCCCAGTCGGAATCGAGGACCGCCGAGGCGGGCGGAATTTGCCATGAGCCCTTCACGGCCAGCGTCGCGGCGTCCAGGGCGACGAGGGCCAAGGTCTGCGGTTGAGTGGTGATGGGCTCCTGCCCCTCGGTCCCAGTGGTCACGTAGATCGTGCTCGTCGCCGCGTCGACGGACGGCGAGGTCCAGACGCCCCCGCCGACCTGGCCCGCGGGGACGGCGTTGAACGTGTGGACGATTTGGTGGGTTGTCAGGCTGACCTGCAACAACTGGCCCTGCACCAGGGGGCAGTCGCCCATGCTAGCCACGCCGATGTAGGCGTACCCATTGTAGAGCAGCGGGCTCGCCCAGTTGTAGTGCCCGCCGGCCGCGCTATTATCACCCGTGTACACCTTCCACAGGATCGCGCCCGTCGCCGCGTCGAGCGCGTACCAGTAGGCGTCGCCTCCGCCGACGTAGACCACTCCGTTCTGCACGGCTGCCGCGGAAGAGACGCCCGCGGATGAGGGACTGCAGGCAGGGTCGGCCGTGGTCACGCCGATGTACGTTTTCCACAGGAGCGCGCCCGTCGCCGCGTCGAGCGCGTACTCGTAGCCGTCCCACGAGCCGGCGTAAACAATGTTATTGACCACGCTCGCCGAGGTTGCCACGACGCCGCTCGTCTTGAATGACCACAACTTGACGAGCCCACCCGCGTTCGCGGGCGAGAGCGTCGTCTCACCGCCGCCCGCCGCGCTACGCTGTGCGTCGTGGAGGTACGTGGGCCAGTCCCCCGCCGTCGTCAGCAGCGTCGCGACGACGAGCGTGAGCGCGGCGAGGAGCCGCGCGACGCCGCGGTATGTCATATGTCGGTCCGTGTGCGCATGGGTGGACATCTCTTTATTCGAATCTTTCTAAACCTCTATCGAAGGTTTGGGCCACGTTTGGGGACAGGTTTTCAAGGCGGGGGGCGAGGGGGACACATGGGCGAGAGGCCAGGGCGAGGGGGACACATGGGCGAGAGGCCAGGGCGAGGGGGACACATGGGCGAGAGGCCAGGGCGGGGCGCTACTGTATGGCATGACGCATACACCCACATTGCCACCAGCGGTTGTTTATCAAGCCGCTCCGGACGCAGAGCACAGCGCGTTACACGTCGCCGCGCTCGCCAGGCCACCGAGTCCAACCGCATCGCCGGACATTGTCATCTCATCTACCGCCATCTGTTCTCGGCTCTGGCCACGAACTCCCCTATGGTAGCTTGCCATGCTTCCCTCTTATCTCTACTATGGGTAATCGGGCACGGGTAGTATCCCGCCCCACCATCCCTTGGTCCGCTCTGAAGACTCCGCTCCCGTCCCCCAACGTGCAGCGCGACCGCCCACATGCAGGTGTGCCGAATATCCTAGAGCTATTCCTCGCTCGTGCTTGATTAAAGGGCTTTGTTTGCAGTCGCGCTCTTCATCCACGGGCAGTGCATGCTGCCCGACAACGACAGCTTCGGGGTTCCATACGAACTACTTTAATACAGTACTAGTAACTCCAGAATGCCCCCGTCAAACACTATTAAAGACGGACGCATGGACCCACTCCTTACGTAGTATTTTGTCCTGCCGGGCGTCTTGGTTGTCGCGTCAATGCACAGTGTTTGCGCGGCGGACCCGTGTATCGACTACTTTTCTACAACTAATACGTCGCAACCCACCGGTTAGATCACCCTGTTCTTGCGTTTTGTACAGTCAGAATTCATAATTGCAAAGCATTCTTTTTCAAGTGCTGCCCGTAGCAAAAAAGCAATAATCTGATGGCGGTGGCGGCATCGGGGTCCAAGGAACGGACGAGTCGGGGTACAACATTATCTGAAGGCAATACGATTCAAAGAAGCTTGGAGGTGATCCAGGGTTCATTCTTCAACCAGATCGTGCGGCATGCAGCGGACTGACCTAGTCCAGTGGCCATCGCTACGGGGCGGGCGTAGAGCCGCCGCTATTGTCGCTAACGCACACAACTCGCCGCCGTCGAGCTATCGACGCTGATGGGCGTGCCGCCGCAGCTCAGAGCATCGACAACGTCGCGTCCTACCACTAGCCCCACCCGTTGCGTGGTGGTCGTCGATAGCCCGTCGGGAGGATACGATAGTCGCCTTCGTCTCCCCAGCGGCACATGCGATAGCATGGTTGCGGTCGGACATGCCATGATCACTTGGAAGGCGCGATGCTCGATGAGACGTGTCCGCACATCGCGCTCGCCCCAACCGTAACGCGACTTCTCGATCGGGGGGACGACACGCCCACGGGGTGAGGCGTACCCGTCAGTACGTCGCCGACCGTGTGGGCGTGGCGAACCGACCGCACCACGTCTCCCTCAGCGTCGCACCAACAGCAGCGCAATCCTGCGCTGGGCCGTGCCGCGTCGTGTCCGCGTCGTGATCGTCAGGACGACAGGGTCGGGTCGCGTGGGCACGTAGCTATAGCGCAGGGGGACCGTCGCATGGCCCGCGCGATCGGCGCGCGCCCGCAGCGTGAAGCGGTAGATATGGACCCGCTGTTGGCCCACCGCGCCCGCCGGTCCGACCGCGCGCGCGATCCGTAGCGCCACCGTGACCCAGGACCCTGGGAGCGTGGCGATCCGCAGCGTCTCCGGGCGGTCAAAGTGCAAGTACCTGCCCAGTCCGCCCACGGACAGAGATACCCGCCGCGCGATCCGGTGGACCGCCCGGTGGACCGCCCGGTGGACCGCCCGGTGGACCGCCCGGTGAATCCGACGATGGACGTGGGCTACCGTGTGGCGCGGGCGCTGGGCCACAGCGTGAACAGGACGCCGTACGGGATGGAGAGTATGCGCTGTTAGGTGCGTCGTCGTTCCAGGCATACGTCCGATCGCCCGCGTCGTGCCGTGCCGTATCCGCACATGGCCCACCACCGTTTGCGCGACCGGCGGTGGCGGAGGTAGAGGAACCGGGCGCATCGTAACAAGAGATAGTCTCCTGCCCGGCGGCGTCGGGGCCGCCGCCGCGATCCGGACCGGCGCTGTCGGGGCGGGTGCCGCGATCCGGACCGGCGCTGTCGGGGCGGGTGCCGCGATGGCGGGCGCGCGCACGACGCGCGACGGCGTCGGACGCGACGTGGTCGCCGCGGGTCGACCGCGGGC
>JAABUX010008771.1_pt1 | contig 11592 bp, 8 predicted proteins | sample 5561851 | NCBI WGS metagenome assembly JAABUX01 (sample SAMN10711883, study PRJNA513361) | rock metagenome | isolation source: Antarctica rocks | place: Antarctica: Victoria Land, Richard Nunatak red sandstone | collected 2016-01-03 | reverse complement strand
TTGTATCGTCCAGCGCAGAACGCCTCACCTGGGCGATATGCCAAATTTTGCGACATTGCCCGCACAATGACACAAAACCATTCCGCAGGCTGCAAAAATTTATTCCTCTTGTTTGCGCCCTCCAGAACTTCCCTGAGGAGGCTGCGACAGCTTGCGGCTCAAAGCGCCTGATGAGCAAAATGGCCTGAGGGAACAAAGCCTATCCCCCATGGATGCCGATCTGTCCCATGGACGCCACCGGCAGAGGACTGCCTCCTGTCGCGCTCATTTTGAGTGCGACAGCCGGCCAAAATCAGGCCCGGCTGCGTTCAGGCGCGGCGCTGCAACCCCTCATGCAGGGCCTCGGCCGCCCTCGGCAGGCGGCCATCCGTGACCTTCGCGTCGTAGTCCGGCGCGCGGTAGTTCCAGTAGCAGGCGTAGTCGACGGGTCCGCCCTCGCGCATCCACGCCAGCATGTTGCGTATGAAGAGCGGGTCGTCGCCGCCACCGTGGCCATCGGGGCGCGTGCCGGTGCCCCACTCCGGGAAGGAGCGCGGCTTGCCGCGGGCCTGGGCGAAGTTGCGGTGCCATAGCAGGCCCGCCTGGTGGTTCAACAGGTACTTCCAGCGCTCCGCCGGGTCCGCGATCAGCGGCCAGGACTGGTTGTAGATGTCAAGTCCGATGATGTCGACGACATCGTCGCCGGGGTAGGCGTCGACCGTCGGGCTCTTCACCGTGGTCGCGGTCCAATCGAAGCGGAAACGTGCGCCCGGCACGCCGCGCATCGCCAGGGCGATCCGTCGCCAGTATCCCTTGAAGTCGGCTGTGTTGCCGCGGGCGGCCCAGGGATACCAGTCGCCGTCGAACTCCCAGCCGATCCGGATCACGCTCGCGCCGTAGGAATTCTCGACCAGCGTGCGGCCGAGCGCCACGAAATGCTGGTCGTATGCGCCGCCCGCACCCTGGGCCAGCGTCGGCTTCCCCTCGTTCACCAGCATCGGCACCGAGACGACAAGGCTGTTGCGCCCCGCGTCCCGCCAGCAGCCGCTCATCCACCCGGCCTCGTCGACCATGGCTTTCCAGGACTGCATCTCAAGGAAGTCGAGCACCACGTCGAGCGGGCGGCCAAGCCACTGTTCGTAGGCGGCCACCTCGGGCACGCCGACGGACCCTGCGCCGCCGTAGGTGCCGATGCGGACGGCGCTGGCCGCTCTCGCCGGCCCAGGCGACGCGACAACTGATGCGGCAACCGCGGCAGCGGCGCGGGCAAGCGCGCGGCGCGTGACAGCGGGAGCTTGGATCGTCATGCGCGCTCCATGGCAGGTTGCGGGGACGGACCGATGGCCGGAGGCTGGATAGGCGGCGGATGGTGCAGCCGACGCCGCAGCCAAACCGCCAAGCGCCGCTCCAGGATGCGCTGGCTTGCGTCGGAGACCGCAAGCGCGGGGGGCAACGCCACGACGAAGAACACCAACTGCGCCCACATGCCGGCCGCTTGCGGGATGCCTGCATGCAGCAGGGCCGTCTTCACGCCGGACATCACGATCGGATGCCAAAGGTAGAAGCTGTAGCTGATGGTCCCAAGGTACTGGAACGGACGCGAGCGCAGGACGCGGCCGAATGCGCCGTGCCCCTCCACGATCCCAGCGAAGCCGAGCGTCGCCGCCGCGATGCCCAGCGCCGCAAGCGGCAGCCTTGCGTCGGCCGCCCAATCCAGCATGGTCGTGTTGATGATGTGGACAGGCAGGCTCAGCTCCTGGACCATGCGCCAGCAGAGCAGGAACAGCAGGACGAGCGGCAGCGGGTGCCGGGTCAGCCGCCGGGTCAGCCGAACGAGTGCCCCGCCGCGTAGCCAACCTTCGGCCACCAGCACGCCCGAGAGCAGGAAAGCGCCGCGCGGATAGGTGGCGATCAGGATTGTCGCGGCCGGCGCAGCAACCCAATACGACACCGGTCCAAGACGCCGGCGCAGGGCCCAGCAGGTGGCGCAGAAAAGGTAGAACGCCATCTCGTAGCTGAGCGACCAGGCAGCCGGGTGGATGTTGTCGAACGGCAGGATGCCCGGCAACGCCAGCATGTTGAGGGGAACGGTCCACGCCAGATGGGAAAACCGCTCGTGGGCGAAGGCATGGCTCCCCGTCGCCAGGCCGAACCCGACGATCGCGAGGATAGAGGCCCAGAGCACGGGGTAGATGCGGATTGCGCGGTCCTCAAGGAACGCCGCCGGGCTGCGGGCGCGGCGCAGCGTGCCCGCGATCACGTAGCCGCTGATGCAGAAAAACAGCTCCACCCCGTATTCCGGGGTGCGTATGATGAAATCGCCGACGGGCGTGGCGAGCAGGGGAAACGTGCCCAACCCGGAATTGGCGACATGGAACACGAAAACAGCGAAGGCGAACAAGCCGCGGGCGCCGTGAACGCTTTTGTTGAAATGCGTGTGTGCCGTAGGGGACGGCGCTGCCGTGGCACTCTGCCCTGTTTTCACTCTCAACCTCTCGCTGGCAGACGCCGGTTGCTTAACGACTGAAAGCCGTGAAAAATATCCATGCTTGCGCGGTTGGCTTTCAACAGGCGGCGATTGGCCAACTCTCGCCGCGGCAGATCACAATTGGGCGACAGGGACTAGCGGCGGTTCCCTATCATGTTCACACCGACATGACCAACAGAGCACATAGCGCACGCATGGCCCCGACCACCATCGAAAACCTCGACCGTCCGCCTGCCTCGGGCACTCGTCCAATTCCGGTTGCGCCGCTTCGCTGGGCTGAGTGGCACGGACGGCTCAGTGTCGCCGCTTTCACCTGGGGCACGCTGTTCAGTTGCCTTGTCTTGCAGCGCTTCGCGTTCCCGGCGGGCGGCGGCCTCAAGATCAGCGTTGCGACGCCGCTTGTGCTGGGCCTCGCCGCTTGGGCGCTCGTGAGCGGGACAATGACCATCGACCGCCGCCGGATGGCGTTGTACTTCGGCCTCTGCGCGGTTGCGCTGTTTTCGGTTGGGGCCAAGATCAACATGCCGCTTGGGATCGCGCCGCGGATGAGCACGACATCGCTCGCCTACTGGCTGGCGATCACCGGCTTTGCCGTCCTGCGGTTCCGGCGTCCCATGAGCGAGACCGCGTTTTTCCGTATCGTGGCGCTTTGCCTCGTGGTCGTCGCCGGCGCGGGCCTTGCCCAGTTTGTCCTGCAGTTCGTCGGCCTTCGCCTGTTTGCCTTCGACGGCATCGTTCCCGGCAACCTGTTGATTGAGGACCAATATGCGGTTGCAACTCCGATGGACTTCGGACTCTTCAAATCAAACGGCTTTTTCCTGATCGAGCCCTCGGTTTTTTCGCAGTTCATGGCCGTCGGCATCATCGTCGAAACACTCTACTTCCGTCGCCCCATCCATCTCGCGCTGTTCTTTGCAGGGCTGCTTATTTCGGTGTCCGGCACCGGATGGATGGTGCTGGGGTCGTATATCGTCGTACTCGCAATCAGTTCTGGCCTGCGTGGCCTTCTAGCCGCGGTCGCGCTCACGGCCGGCTGCGCGATCGCCTTCACCGTGCTAAGTTTCGCCCTGCCCGACGTTGCCGACCTGATGTCCGGCCGGCTCACCGAGTTCACCCTGCCGGGCACGAGCGGGCACGAGCGCTTCGTGACCCCCTTCATGGCTCTGCAATCCGTGCTCGAAGCGGCTCCCTGGACAATCTTCACGGGGGTCGGCCCGGGGGGATCGGAGCAAATGACCGTCCCGTATTTTTACCGTCTCAACACGCCCGTGAAGGTGCTCATGGAGTATGGCACCTTTGGATTGATGTTCTACCTTGGCCTCCTCACGGTGGGGACCCGCACAAAGAGGCAAGCCATGCTGTTGGTGCCTCTTTTGGTGCTGTTGCTGCTCACAGGCGGCTACCATCAGTTCTCCCCCATCCTTTTTGCTGTTCTGCTGATCGGCAGCGTAGCCTTCGTGCGTCAAGATCAGATCGATGTACGTAATGTGTAAGGATTTGTAATGTTGCTTATTTTTTAGCTTTACGGTGCGCTGCTGCCAGGGTATCTTGCCTGATAGGCGGATGAAAATGCAGCGGCTAAGCTGGTTCAGGCGCAATATTGCAGGAATGTGTGCCCCGCAGCGACGTTGGCCGGCAATTCTTTGTGCGATCAGTATCTTCGATACTTTGCTTGCTTCTGTTTTGTTAGTATTCAATGATTGGGTGGATGCACTTGCTATATATTTTGCGAGTGGTCTTATACTTGCAGTGCTTCTTTCCCAACTTGCCAGGCAACATACAGATTTGCAAGGAGAAGGCTTAGTCGATGGTAGCGCTGTTAGCTCTGGAGATGATCAGCCTCGATTGATTTTGAAGTCGACACCTTGAACTTAACTCTGATGTCCATCATAGCCCGTTATAAACCAGGCGGCAGTGGGCAGGCAGGGTGTCGCGGGTTCAAGCGTCATAGCCACTTGATGCTGGCTGAGAGGACGGGGCTGCGCAGTGCTTGCAGGGCCACGGAGAAAAATCTCTGTCCTGACAACCGTTCCCACCGGGCAAGTAGCTATGATCGACATTGGACAGGCTTCGGCACGGACCAGAGCGGCTGACCGGAACACGCTGGCAAACGCTTCCAGGGACGAGGCCGCTCCTATACTGCCCCCTCTTTTTTCAGGACTGCTGGAAGCGTTTTCATCAGAATGGCGACATCATGCCAAAGGGACCAATTGCGCACATACCAGACATCAAGGCGCACACGGTGCTCATAGGTTGTATTGCTCCGTCCGCTGACTTGCCATAGGCCGGTGATGCCGGGCTTGGTCTCGAAGTAGTATGATATGTCGCGGCCGTAGCGTGGAATTTCGGCGTCGATAATTGGCCGCGGGCCAACCAGGCTCATCTCGCCGCGGAGCACGTTCAGCAGTTGCGGCAATTCGTCGAGGCTGGTCTTGCGCAGGACCCGCCCGATCGGGGTGATGCGCGGATCGTTGTGCAGCTTGTGGGTTGCCTCCCATTCCACTCGCGCCTTTGGATCGGCAAGCAGCACCTGTTGCAGCACGGAGGCGGCGTCTGGAACCATTGAACGGAACTTCAGGCAGCGGAAATGCCGCCCGTTCTCGCCAACCCGCTTATGATCGAACAGCACCGGGCCGCCATCAGCCCGGATCAGGAATGCCAGAGCGAGAAAGAGTGGGGAAAGAACCAACAGCAGCAGGAGAGCTATGACTTGATCAAACAGCGTCTTGATGAACTTGCTTATGGGACGCGCCAGATTGTTGCTGTGGACCAGCAGCACGACATCGTGAGTTAGAAAATAATGACTGCTGAGCGCGCTTACGGGCAGTCCATCGACGATAGGGACGAGGGCAAACGGAATGCGCCCACGGGAAAGGTCCTCGGCGATGCGGGCTGCTTCGCCACAGTCGTCGCCTCCGATCGCAATGACTGCGAACTCCGCCGCGTATTGCTCAAGCAGGCGGGCGCTGCGGCCGTGGCTGTAGGCAACAGCGGCCTCCCCAAAGCCCATGGAGGCAACGACTTCATATCCAAGCCTCGGCTCCGAAAGAAAGGCCGCCTGCATCGGCGCCAGGGTTGAACTATCGCCTATCAGGAGGGTGCGGAGGCGCCATAAGCCGAAATCATCAAGGACCGTGCGTGCCAAGTTGCGCATGAGGAGCAAGCAGGGGACGAGCATGATCCAGCGGGCCATCTCCTCGAACCCCATGCCTATGCCGTAGAAAGCAACCCTGATATAGCTGTCGCATAGAAACCCCAAAGCGGCACTGAGCATAAGAGCGCGAAGCTCAGTCCAGATCGGCACACGCAGCGTATAGTGGCCACGAGTACCAAGATACAGAATCAACAGCACCACTATTAAACCTGTGCCAGAGTCCTGCCAACCAAAACTCTGGTCGATGATCTGCTGCAACGCCTGGCTCAGTGACGGCAACTTAAATGCTATATGGGCTGCAAGCGCCACGCCGGCAGCCAGCGCCAAACCAAGCAAGTCTGCAAAAAGCAGCGCCACCCACCGTAGCGTCGCCGGCTTGAATGACGTGTCGCGAAAGCGAGAGGCTTGCGACATCTCCGGCGATAGAGGTTTGACATGCATCAGTTGAGCCTTTGCCGTCCGGTATGTAGGTCGCAGAAATTGCAGGTCGTCCGGGAGAACGGCCAGGTTGCCCCTGTTAACGCGAGAAATGCCGCATCGCACACAAAGCGCTAATCACGTCCACTTGACGGCCCTCAAGCCCCTGGCGGCATCCTCCACCGCCAAACAAGCAAACCTCGTGCCAGATGGTGCCCGGCCAGACTCGAAGGTCCTCTACGCACATTGCTCCAGAGACCGTCCGGGTTCACATGGCAACTTCCAGACGCTTAAGAGTGGCTACCGTTGAAAAACGGCATGAATTTGTTCAGTGACCATGGTTGCAGCCTTGATGGCCCTTGGAAGGCGGACGAATTCCTGAAATATGTCTTGTCGCGGGCCAGCCCGACTCGCCGCAGCCCTGCCGGACGGCCGCAGCAGCAAGTGCCACTCAGGCCTGCATGCCTAAAGCGGAAACATCCCTCGCGGGATGTCCCCGTCAGCCTCCGTCCAGCGGTAGGCGGAGCCTGGCTGTATGCTAGAACACACGTTCGAAAACGGTGATCACGTCGCCTGGCTGAACAAACGTCGCCCGCCCGGCCGCACCCTCCGTCGTTGTCTGCCTGTTGCTGGTGCGGACGATCGAAAATCGGTCGGTGACAGCCCGGTAGGTGAACCCGCCGCCGACGGCCACCGCTGTGACCACCGTCATGGCTGGCTGGTAGGGGTACTGCCCAGGACGGCTCACCTCCCCAAGCAGGAAGATCGGCCGGTAGTTGATCACCTCAACCGAGACGCTCGGGTTCTTATACAGCTTGGACCGGGTAAGGGTCTGGGCGACCGCGCCTTCGAGCTGCTTGGGCGTCAAGCCGCCCGCGTGCACATCGCCAACCAGGGGCAGCGCGATCTCTCCCCCGGCATCGACGCGGAACTCGCCTGTCAACTGCTGTTCACCGAACGTTATGATGCGGATTTGATCGCCGGGTCCGAGCGTGTAGGTGTTGGTGTCAACGTCCGGGACGCGCGGCAGGCCCGAGCCGGGACCGCCGCAACCGACTAGGCCAGCGATCGGCGCCGCTGCAAGCCCTAGCATGGCAAGGCGCCTCGACATTGATCCTGGCTTTATGTCCATACCCCGCATGACCCTCTCCCAATCCTCCATTGCGTCGAGTCCATCCTATTGCTTGTTCGGTCCCGCCGTCGAGAACAACAGCCGCGAATTAATCGCTGTGTCGCACAAACGTTGCACCCGCGCCGCATCAAATGACCATAAGTGAGGCTTGCTCCCCCTAACCGGCCTTCTTGGCTGGTTTCCCCTTGACCGACACCGGCATGTCCGTGTCCTTGGATGAGACAATGGATGACGGCGGAGGGATCATGGGACGGTCAGAAGCACGGCGACGCCTGCCGTGCATCGGGGTCGGCCTGCTGGCCCTGAGCTTCGCGCCGGGCGCTCGGGCACAATACATTGAGAACTACTTCCCTACAGGGATCGCCGCTTTTGATCAGCAGGAGGGAGTGACGGTCCTGACCCGGCTCCGTCCCCTGTATGACCAGCCTGGGGTGCGTCTCGGCGCCTACACCGTGAACGCGCACTTGGACGAGGGAGTTGGATACGACTCCAACCTCACCGGGACGAGCAATGGTCTCAGCAGCGCCTACCTCAGCACGTCCTCCAACGTGAGCGCGGTGTCCAACTGGTCCCGCAACCGGTTCGGAGTGTCAGCCAGCGTGAACAACTACACCTACATCAACAATCCGCTGCAGGACTACACAGCCTACAGCGCCACGGTTGGCGGCGCCTACACGATCGGCCGCCATGACCTGAACATTGGCTACACGCACCTCCGGCAATATGAACGCGGCACGGACATCGGCGTCGTCGCCTCAATTGCGCCGGTGCCGTTCGACGTCGACGACATCCGCACGGATTACACCTTTGAGGCAGGCCGCTTCTCCTTCGTCCCGAATGTCGACATCCGGCTGTTCCAATTCGGCAGCGCGGTTATCCTTGGGCAGCCGGCAAGCCAGAGATACCTCGACCGCACCGTGCTCGCCGGCGGCATCACGACACGCTACGAGCTCAGCGGCCAGCGCAGCATCATAGTCGTGTTGCAGGGCATCAACTCGCATTATTTGAGGCCGCAGCCGGGACTGCCGAGCAACAACTCGAAAAGCGCCCTGGTGCTGGCAGGGCTCGACTACCAGTCGTCCGGCTTGTGGCGCTACCGCGTGCTCGGCGGCGTGGAGGTCCGCCAGTTCATCGCATCCCAGTACGGCACCCGCGTGGCCCCAGTCTTGGAAGCGAGCGTCATATACACCCCGACAGGATTGACCACGGTCACAGGCTCCGCGCGGCGGGCGATCGAGGACCCGCAGTCCGACGGCGTCGCCGGCTACACCTTGACGAACGTTGGCATGGTCGTCGACCATGAGCTCAAGCGGAACATCCTGCTGCAAGGCCGTGCAAACTTCCAGGCTGCGCAGTTCCTGCAGGGGAACGGGACGACCACAAGCTACACGCTTGGCGGTGGCGTGAGCTGGCTGGTCAACCGCCGGGTGCGGCTCTCAGCCGACTACGACGCCACGCAGCAAAGTGGCTCGAACAACGCGGCGATTGCCATATTGCAGCAAGGGAGCACGCTGGCCACGACGCAGACGGCACAAGCAAATGCGATAACCACCGGCAACTACAGCCGGAACGTTGTCCTGCTCGGGTTCCACCTTTCCCTGTAAGGGAGCGCAGGGGCGTCACCTAAAGCGAGACGTCATGGCTGAGCGCCTCGCGCATCAGAATGTAGTGCTGAAGCATCGGCTCAGAGAAGGCGTACGTATCTGGCCCAACGCTGCGGCAGGCCCTCACCGTGCCAGCCTCGATCAGCCACGACCAGGCATCCGCATCAAGCCGGCGCTCGCCGATATGGTACTCGCCGTTGCGGTCGAAAACGATGAAGCGGGCGAAGCGGTCCTGCTCCCCGCCTGCGATCGCCCGCAGGCTGTCGAGGGTGGCGCGGTCACGCTCGCCCTGCGTGATCCCTTGGTAGATGGTGGCAATGCGGGGGTCGGCCTCCTCCACGGCGCGGCGGAAGGCGGCGAACAGGTCTGGCGCTTCGACCTGCGCTGCATCGCGCGCCACCGCTTCGGTTCCTGCATGCAAACCTAGGAGCTGGGCCACGTAGGGCACGCCGCGGGCGACATCGACGACGGCGCTCCGCACTTCGGGCAGGAACTCGATGCCGGCGTCGTGCCCGCCCTGCACCAAGATCTCGTCGATTTCCGCGTCAGACAGCAGCGGCAAAGCCAGCCCCAGGATGTTGCGCTGGATGGAGGGATGGCGTCCGACCAACTCCTCAAGGCTGTCGGACACGCCGACAATGAGCAGGCTTATCGCTGCGCCGCGGTCAGATGACTGCTTGATCGCGTCGGCGAACCAGGTCCGCGTCGCGGAGTCCTCCACGCGGTCGAACTCATCGGCGATAAGGACGACATGCCGGCCTGCCAGGCGGCCGGGCAGCGCCGCGACATCGCGCGGCTGAAGCCGCCCTTTCGGCAAGGCGGCCTCGCATCCTTCGAGCTCGTCATCCTGGACGATTGGCGACGCCAGCATCGACTTTGGCAGGTCCCGCGCCAACCCGCGCACGATGTCCTCGAAACGGCTGTCAAACGAACAGGTGTACCGGCCAACCATGTACCCGGAGCTGCGCGCTGCCGAGGCAACCAGGTTCACCAGCGAGGTCTTGCCACGGCCGCGCTCGCCGTAGAGCACGACGTGCGCCCGATCGAGCGCGATCGCACGGAAGATTCGCAGCAGCTCCGTCTGCCGGCCGCTGACCCGGCGCGAGCTGCGCTGCGGACGTGTCGGCGTGAACACCTCACGGAGCGCGTGGTGCTGCGACGTCGACTGGGCAGCCATGCTGGTCGGCAGTGATACGCCGTTGCTCCGTGGCGCGTTTGCAAGCGGAGGCATGCTGAGCCGTGGCGCCACCTTGTGCCGGAGGGGCGGTGGGGCGACGTCAGGCTCAGGGCGCGGCGAGCGGCGGAGCATACGCGTGACGAAACTCATGGGCAGAAGTGGGTCACTCCAATGTTGCAATGCAACGTAAACCGTCGGAACATCATACCGGGCGCGGTCGACACAATCGCGTGACACCCGCGGAGGGACCCCGTGCGCCTAACTTTTGTAAACACGCTTTATCCGCCACATGGCGCAGCCGGCGCCGAGATAACCCTTCGCTTGCTGGCTGCACAGATGATGGACCGCGGGCACGATTGCAACGTGGTCACGCTCACGCTGGCAAGGCGGATGGAAGTGGGCGAGGTCGACGGCATTCCAGTGCACTACCTTCCGCTCGCAAATGTTTTCTGGCCGCACGGCGCGAGCAAGCCGCCATCGTTGCGCATGCTTTTCCAAATCCTGGAGACCTACAATCCCGTGATGCGGCGACGCCTCACAGAGATGTTGCGCCGCCTCGCGCCTGATGTCGTGAACTTTCACAACTTGCAGGGGTTCTCGGCGTCCGCCTGGTCGGCGGCGCGAAGGTTGCAGATTCCCATGGTCCAGACGTTGCATGATTACTACACTGCGTGTCCACGGAGTGCGATGTGGCGGCCCGGCCGCGGCAACTGCGCCTCGCTCTGCCCAGAGTGCGACGCATTCAGCAGGCCACGCCGTGCGATGTCGGGCGTTCCTGACGTGGTCACCTGTGTCAGCCACCGCGTGTTCGACCGCCTCACCGGCGCAGGCGCCTTCCCCGACACCCTGACCGGCCGCCAGCCCGTGCGGATCATCCGCGGCAACAATGCGGCGGAAGCGCTCCCGCCAGCCGAGCCGCCCATCCCTGGGGCCCTTCTCCGCCTGGGCTTCATGGGACGGCTGGACCCCTCCAAGGGCCTGGAGAACCTGATCGACGCCACGAGGCGGCTTCCGCCGGGGTTGGCCACGCTCCGCATCGCTGGAACCGGGAGACCGGACTACGCCCAGGGACTGCATGCACGCGCGGATGGAGCTGCCAACATCACCTTTGCTGGCCATGTCCCGCCGGCGGAGTTTTTCCCGGCTGTCGATCTGTTGGTCATCCCCTCAGTCTGGGAGGACCCGTTCCCTCGCGTGTTCCACGAGGCGCTGGCCTACGGCGTGCCCAGCCTCGCGACATCTCTGGGAGGCCTTTCGGAGGTGATCGAGCATGGCCGCAATGGCTTCCTTATCGCGGGCACCGGCATGGAGGCCCTGCTCGCAGGCTTGTCCGAACTTGTTACCGCGCGTTGGGATCGCGGGCTGGTGTTCGCCGAATGCCGCAAAGCCGCCGCAGACTACGCGCCCTCTCGCATCAGCGCCGAGTATGAGGCGGTGCTGATGGCAGCCGCCGCGCGACGGCCTGTTCCGGACGGAGCAGGAACACCCTGGCGCGGAGTGGCCCTCCATCCTACCTTGCAACCGTCTGCCTAAGGGGATTGCACCTTGATTGGCATGGAATTGTTTGCCTGTGCCTGCTTGCTTGCGGCGGCGGGTCTGCACCCTTTCACGACCTATCCGCTGAGCCTTGCGGCGCTGGCG
>JAABUX010008770.1_pt1 | contig 11594 bp, 17 predicted proteins | sample 5561851 | NCBI WGS metagenome assembly JAABUX01 (sample SAMN10711883, study PRJNA513361) | rock metagenome | isolation source: Antarctica rocks | place: Antarctica: Victoria Land, Richard Nunatak red sandstone | collected 2016-01-03 | reverse complement strand
TCGGAGCCTATGTCAGACGCATGGAATCGATTAACGGCTCGGTCGGCAGTCAGCAGTCTGGAGACTGTCATTTGGCATGCGTGCTCAAAATCTGTTCCGCCCACCACCTGCATCACTCTTGTGATGCCGGGCCGCTGCTGCTGACATTTATTTTTGCTATGGACGGCGCAGCCTAGCCTACTAGTACTGCGCTGGCGAGTGCCAGTGCTAGTACCTCTGCGCAGACTCTCCCACGCTCTGTTTTACTTAGTATTCAGGGTTGGGGTCGGGGCTTATGCTCACGATTGCGGTCAGTGTCGGGGCCAGGATCGACCGCGATGAATCTGAGCTCAGCCCTCACCGTCCTCCTCTTAGCATGCAGGGTCGATTTCGGCAGCTACGCTGACATGGGGCCATACCACGGCTGGATCTTCGCATACCAGCAGCTGACCCTGAGCCTCACCTCCGCCTTCTGCGTCACGCCGAACGGAAAGGTGCGTGGCAAGGCAGCCCGCTTCCCGTGTCTGCAACTGCAGGCACGTGGGGACTGCAATGCTGCTGTGAGGACCCAGCACTGCAGCTGAGACTGATATGTGCCTGCTTGTAATTTGTGAGTTGAGCACTTGCGTGGGCAACTCGGGCAACCGCCGCCTTCCCACATTGCTGTGAGCCCCGAGGTCCGCTACCCTGATGTTACCCGCGACGCTATGAGTCATCTGCGGCTTATTCTTTGCCCTGTCATCGTATTTCGCCTGGCCATCGCGCGCATCAAATTGCAGTAGCTGCATTTATCGAGGGTCCCTATGGAGCTCTCGGAACGTTGTCCAGAGAGCCAGGCCTACTTCGACCCCAACCCTTACTTTGATGCCAACCCTTGCCCTTACCCCGACACAAACCCTAATATCAACCCACCTGTGACCCGCTGAGCGCAGGAAGGCTCCATCTGGGGCGCGGGCGTCGGCATGTCCTTTGACGGGGAGAACATCTACGCCATCACAGCCAACAACGACGCAAGCGGTGCGTATGCAGCTGGCGCAGGGCTCTCGGTGGTTGCGTGCAGCGCGCGACTGATGCTCCGCGGTCACCTCATCACGCAGTCTATCCATGACCTGACGCCCACACTCCAAGTGTGGAAGCCGCACTGCACAGTTGTGCCTGGCGAAAGTGAAACCTCCTTGCTGCACAAAAACGGCAGTGATTGGCAATTCATGGCCACTCATTCGTGTTAGGCGTGGCGTCCAGTGGTGCCTCGTTAGCTCGCCCCTGCTGCTTTTCCTGACAGTTGCTGAACGTCTGCAGGCAACACTTCCGCCAACGGCGCCGACAATTACGCGGAGGCGACGCTGAGGCTGATCCTGCGGAACAACGAGATCACCGTCATCGACTACTTCCGGCCCGACGACTATGCTTCCTTGGACAGGTTCGAGCTGACTCATGTGTCAGTTGGCCGCGTTCAACCTGACACTATCGCTCCGCGCACTGGGTCTGGGCGCGGCCCTCGTGCCCTCAGAAACACAATATGACGTTGCTTGCAACCCTGCCCTTAGCTTTAATTGGACCCTGACCCTGATCCTGACACCAGGTGCGGGCCCGTGCAGCAGTCGACTCGGACCCAATGCAACCCGTAAATTCTCCCACCCCTGAGCTCGTGCCTCCGGCATCACCTCATGCCGCTCGTTAGTGCAGCGCATGCCGTGCGTTCTGCAGCTCTTGGCAACCCTGCCGCACTGACCGCGATGTTGCGGGAAGAACGCGCGCACTCCCTGTTCATTACACAGTCTTTCCTGCATGAGCCGAAGCACCGATCATTGACCCGATGCCCTACCCGACATTGCCAGCCTCACACACGGCGTTTTGACTCTGGGGCTTTTTACGCCGTGGACGTGCTGCTCAGGGGGGACAGAGACTATGGCACGGCTGGCACCCTCCTCATCCCCGGCAAACGGCTGGGGATCTGCAACGACAAGAACGGCCAGGTCTACCTGCTCAACCTGGACAATCTGGGCGGCTACCAGGCGCGTGCTGAGTTTCACCAGCAGAAACAGGGCTTTGGGATAATCTGAATGGTCGATGTACTTTCCACGCGCTTCTCAGATGAAGAGCAGGTTGCAGGTCGCCTCTGATTGGTCCGGCAGTGGTCCACAACAAGCAAAGCCTTTGCCAGCTCGCGGCATGCACTCTGGGGATGCACAGGGGTTCAGATCCCTCGTGCAGGTCACTGCTGAGCTGTGCAGTCATGCGCAACCGGGAGTCAGATCGCAGTAGGGTCTGGGGGCGCTGTGTCTGCTCGCACGTGCTCCCGAAACATCCACTCGCTCTGTCTGCTGAGTGCCCCTTTCATCTCATAGCGCCCGTGGCCGTGTCTTAACTACACGGTGGCCACCCGTACGGTCGTGGCTGGCGAAGGTGGCAAATAGTGTGAACGGCGCTAGTTGACAGAGCGGCGAGCCTGCACCTTCGCGTCACTCCCGCGGTCTGATCCCTGATCCTGAGCCTGTTCTCTAGCCTGTGACTCACCTCAAATGACAGATGCCCAGTCACTTGTGCCCTGCTCTGCAGGCCAGCAGCAACAGCCAGATCCCCCAGACGTTCGCCCTGCCCAACACAATGTACAACGCGCCGGCGTTCGCCAGCGGCTACATGTACGTCCAGCCGAACCAGAGCCCCGTGCTGGCCTACCAGGTGAGCTCCAATCTCCTGCCCTTGCATGCGGCGGGGCCACACGTGTACGGTGAGCATGTTCACTTGCTTCCAGCCGCACACTGACCGTGACCTGAGCCCCCCAGCGTTGTCAGGACTGGACGTGGCCAAGTTGCGTCTCACCTTGTGATAGATTGCTGCTCATGGTTTCATCTGTGACGGCCGTCCACGTCTCAGTCCCTTACATTATGCTCAAGGGTCATCACGTCCCCTAATTCCCGATGGAAGTGACGCGCTTCCATCGTCGCCCAATCCGTTTCGCAGCACCCTATCCTCAGCTGCGAGCCACGAGCCTCAGCTCGCACCTATGCCTGAACCAATCCCCGTCTCATGGCTGCCGGGCTGATGCTTGCGGATCCCGAGCGTAGGCTTCAGCCAGATCCTGACCTCGACCCTGAGTTTGACCCGACCCAGCACGTTGCCTTTGGCAGTTTACCGGCACAAACTTCGTGACTACGCCTACCAAGAGCGCCGTGAACAACGGCGGTGTCGGCTATGGCACCTCTGGCGGCTCGCTGACCGTCACTGGTGCGCTGCCGGCAACCCAAGTTTGACCCTGTGCCAAATTTGCATCTGTACCAAGCCCAGCCCTGACGCTGAGTCACGTCCGTCATCAATCACATCTTAAGCTTAGCCCCACCTTGCATCGGGGACATCATAACTGCCGCGTGATTATGCCACGCTGTCACATTGCCTCGACAATGGCGCCTGAACCTTGTTCCGCGGACTCTACCCTAGTCCTAACCTTGAATCTAACCCTAACGCTAAGCCTGCTCCGCTTGCGGCAGGCAACAGCGCGTCCACCATCGTGTGGGGCAGCTCCAGCCCTGCTTCGGGGCCGGTCATGACCGCCTATAGCCAGAAGCTGGACAAGGTGAGATTGGAAATTTGGGAATTTGAGAGTATATCCTCGGCTGGAAGTCCAGATGCTGCTCTCTGGAGACCTCGTGCAAGTGAGCATGAGCTGACCTGAGGTAACACCTGATGCTGACTTGAGACGGGAGCCTGGTCGCTCGCAGATCCTGTGGGCCTCCAACAACAGCGCCGCCGACGCCATGAAGGCGCGCACCAAATTTTCGCCGCCGGTCGTCGCCAACGGCAAGGTCTACCTCATGACTGACGTGGCCGCCCTGTCGATATACGGCCTCAAGTAGGGGCTCCGAAGCTGCAGTCAAGTCGACCGCTGCCAGCCCCGCCGGCTTTCGCCACATCGACAAGGTTTCCCCTCGTGATTAGCGCGGCTGCCCTGTTCGTCTACCACGGCTAAAAATTGGCTCGCGCGGGTCTCGAGCCGATGACTTGTCTGCGACGTGACCCGTCGCAGCCACCCTCGCGTGCTCAGCGAGGGTGAGGACTCTCGTGAGCGCCGTGCCAGCTCCCGGCTAAGCTGCGCGCGCCGACCCAAGGCGCTGCTGCGCCTCAATGTAATGTATCAATCTTCTGTCATGGCTCCGACACGTGCCCATGTTGGGAAAATTAGTTTTCCGTGATTCACCTCCCATTTGTGGACTTGTACGGAAGTGGGTGCCAATTCGCTTGTAGCTCGTCGTGAGATATTTTCCCATTGCTACCGACATGGCAGAGCGCTAGCGCGGTGAAGCCAGTAGTACGGTGCTTGGTGGCTGCTCCAGTCGAGCTTCTACGCTCTACCTCTTTCCAGCAGTCTGCCGCCCCTTGCATTCCGTGGTTGGACCACTCCACAGGAGCAGGCCGTAGGTCTCGCGCCTTCCAAATTACGCCCGCGGTGGCGTTGTTACTTTCACTTTCGAAAGGCTGCTGCAGCACAGGGTTGGCAGTTGCACGAATACGCATGAGTGTGGTTTGCAGTGCTGGTAGCGTTAGGCTCCAATAATCACTGTGTGCACGAGCTCGTTACTTAATATTGAGCCGCTCAACTGCAGGAGCAGCACTCACATTCGCCTCTATCTACGGTTTTGCCTCTACCGAGGGTAATACTAAGGACGCAAGCTGTTGTTGTAGATGAACATGTAGACCGCCGCTGAACAACGGATTTCAAGGTGTTACAAGCTCGAGCCTAAAACACTATAGCAGTGCATGCACCGTAGCAAAGCACATGACACGACCACAACAGCATGGCACTCTGGCGTCCCTTCTGCCGCTGAGGGTCGCCCCAGAGCCCATGTAACAGCTCCCTCTACCTGCCGACGGTCCCTGCGGAGCCAAGCTTTGGAACATAAAAGCCAATTGTGGCGCGTCTGAGACTCGGCCGCATGCTGACTTAGGTCAGCTGACCACCTCTCCCTAAGGCACCGGCACATACCAATGGTCGCTTCATCTCATATCGCACCAGCGCAATGTCCCGACCGGTTTGCTCTTGCACGCAGAGACCGGCAGGCCTCCGGAATCTTCCTGCGACCCGTAGCTTCGCGGTACTGTAGCAGGTTGTGAATATCACCACAGTGCTGCTGTTGAAGAAACGACGCGCCTCCGCGATGGAATTGATCGGGACAGCATTGGCGCGTGAGCCCCAGCCGAGGAGGGCACGGGCGCCACACACACGTTGAGCCTCGCACATTGGTGACGCGCGGGCGTGGTCGTGCAACCCGAAGCTAAACTCTACCGTCCGTGTTGCCTGACTTGACACGGCGCATCTTGAGGCTAGAGGATGCGCGTTCCGACTGCATGCACGGCACACCTGCGTCCATGTCCCGCAACCGGCGAGCGTCCATGAATGTGCAATCAGAGTGTCGGTGTTCATGTTGTCCGCAGCAGTCCTGTACGTTGGATGGGCGGCAGAGCTACTGCTACAACATTCCTGCCGTCAGCATACCGCCCGATCGACTGGTGCCTCAGCGGCTGGGATGGTGCCTGCGTGGGCGCAGCGTTCCAGGAGCCCTGCGTCGGCGCGCAAATACAACGGCGCGGCCAGAACGGGGTCTGTGTGGCCAGCAGTGCAGGTCGTGCAGAGCCCCGCCAACATGCAAGGCCAGGTGCGGGGGCCTGACTGCGTATAGCGGTGTGAACTTCACGTGACATGCAACAACGTGTACTTTCGCCTTATCTTGTCCTGACTCAACCTGAAGGGAATCGAGGCACCCGCCGCAATGCGCCCGGCATCAATTTGTCGACCGGTTCACCATCCTTTGCACGTCAGCACGCAGTGCTCCGTGCCTGTCTGCAGACACCCCCCAAAAGGTGCGTTCCGGCATGCCCATCAGTGGAAGCGTTCCTCACTGGACAGTCGTCCTCGCTAGCGGCGCCGATCGCTGCACGCAACCATTCGACGCGGATCAACCGTGCACTGCTGTCAGACACAGGCGTAGAGTCTGCCACGCCCGGCTTGCGCCGCCCGTCTGATCAGCCTGTCTTTCGTCGGAATTGACGGCACTTGACAGCGGTCTAGCTGAGCGCCGCCGTGGCTTCCGTGACAGCCTCGTCGTCTGTGATGCGGCATTCTCGCGCAAAGGTGTGCTACTGTTGCCTCATGACGCTTTCGCCGGTACTGCCCCCACCCGGCTGACATCCCATCCGCGCCTGCTTGGCGAAGCTGACCTGTCACCCGAGTGGATGTGAAACGGGGCATCCTTCGTGCTGAAACCGAGCTCTCCGTGACTGCGTCGCATCACCGATGATCCGACTCGAGGCAACCCAATTTTTCGTGGGCTGCATCCAAGCCCGTATCTCATCCGACAAGAGCCTTTGATGGCATGTTGACACGCAGGCGCTGCGAGGTCTGCTGCTGGCGTCGCTCGCCTGTGCGGCCTGTGGACCGAGCGAGGTGAGCGAGGCATAGGAGGCGGTGGTGCTCTGTAACGTGTGCTGTGGCTCGACACGCTTGCCACGCTCCAAGCGGGCGATCCTTTCTGCCACACGCGCTGATCCATCAACCCCATGCCGAGCTCACCGTCCGGCATACTCCGTGATCTGAAGTGCCCCGCTCCCTCCCCCTTCCAGGTGCGGTGGCCCGTGCATGCTGAGCGCCCCACATGCGCCCGATAGCGCTTTCCTGCAGCGATACGAAAGACCATGCACCTCGTGAACCAGGGTAAGCCGTGGGATGGTCGCAACACCATCGTCCGGAGTGTGCGGCGGTCACTGCTGGCGGCGCCCGCGACGACGGTCGTCCCGGGAGCCGCCGCCGTCAGCATCGTCGGCAAGGCGCCGGCCACCTGCTGGGACTCCGGCAACGGCGCGACCGTCGTCAGCGCCAAGTGCTCCGGCGCCAAGACGCAGCAATGGGACTTCACCAGTGCCGGTGGGTCATGCGAGGCCGCCTCGTGTGCTGTACCAGTCATGAAACGTCACAGCAAATAAAGCGAGCACGGACGGACATGCAGCTGCGGCTCTCACAAATATCATCGAGTCAGCACCTGCTTGGTGGGAGGCATGTGGCTGAAAGCATGTGCTACAGCTGCACCGTGAGGCTCCGTCACAGAGCGCAGCAGCGTCACCATGCCTCCGACAGGCGTCTCGCACTCGAGCCGTGTCCACGTTGCTTGTTACAGGACCCTGCAACTTTTCACCCCGCCCCTGACCCTGACCCTCACGCTGCGCAGGGGAAATCAGAGTGACTGGCACGTCGACCTGCGTCCTGAGGTCCGGCACGAACGTTGTGCTGGGCCCTTGCACCGGCGCGTCGGACACCAAGTGGCACCTCGCCTCCGACGGCGTCAACTTTGGGCCCATCAAGCACCAGGTCAGCCGCTGCAAATCATGTCTGTAAGCCGAGGCAGGCGACTTCGCAGAGATCCAAAGCGGCCAATGAAGCTCAGTGAGCACCCAAGCAAGCCTTCTCGAGAAAGGCAAGCGCGGCGTGCTCAGATAGGATCCTGGCGTTCACCAGGGTCCCAGCTCTGCTTGTGCGTTTTCTGCCACTGCCGCACCACCACCGGGACATCATGGAGACACCTGTGCTGTCGCTCGTGAGACGTGTCCCTGCTCGCTGCCCCGGAGCAATGCCTGCCTCGAGGGCACGGACAGCGATGCGCAAGCCTCCACCTGGCGTGTCTGGTACTACATGCTCCGTTTTTCAGTTTGCCGCACCATTGGCAAAGGATGTCGCGAAGCAGAGTCGGCATGGGATAGTAACAGCTTGGACAGCCTAACCCTTCACTAAGGTGTAGTTTATAGGGTTCAGGCCAGTTTTGGGCGAGTATAACAGAACCTCACAAGAACGGAACCAAATTTTCATAATCCCGATGAGACGGCACACGATGGTAGGTTGCTCCTGTCGGTGCAGGCGACGCTGGATGCCTCGACGGTCGCCGGTGACGGCAGCATCAGCCTGGGCAGCTTCCGGAATGGCGGCGGCGCCAACCAACTGTTCAACGGCGTCGGCAAGGCGCCCGACGCCTGGACCGCCAACGCCGACAACGGTCGCACCGGCTGGTGAGCCGGTCCCAGCTCCCTGCATGCCGGCTGCACTCGTGACCCTGTTGCACTACCATCGTGGCGAATTTGGGCACACAATTCTTTGCGTCTTGACCATGCCCAGACGATGACCCTCCAGCTGTCATCAGGGTCCGACTGCGCAACCCACGTCAGCTTTGGACGGTGGCTCGAATGCTTTATGCAGTCCTTCCCATCACCAATAGCTCCAACGCCCCCGCGGCTGCTTGCAAAGCATCTGAAGGGACTGTTGCCCGGTTCCTGAGCGACATGTGGGCACGCAACCGAGCCGTGCTAGCGTTGCTGGTGTCACTGCGACTAGCGTCTCACCTTGCAGGTACGCGGCGGAGAACAAGCTGACACCCACGTCTGTGAGCGCCACCACCTTCGGCCGTCTGGCCAACATCGCCCTGGATGCCCAGGTGCGCTGGCTGTGTCAAGGCTCAACAACAAGGAAGCAGCAGGGACGGCCTTGTTCATCTGCTGCTGTCCGTCCGAGCTGAGGGCTTTGCGGCAGCTGTACAGCCGGTCTGCCGCATCCCTGTTCATACCCGCTCAATCGGCTATGAATTCATTGCTGCTCCGTATTGCACACGTGCAGATGGGCACACTGCCCGCCGCTAGCCTGAACCTCAGCTCAAGTGTGATGTCAACCGCACCCAATCCCGGTGGGATGCTTTTCATATCTGACTTTTCCAGTGCAACGTTGCTGTCATTCTTATCGGCGGTGTTAGCGATCAGGCTGACCCCGAGTCCTGGTTTCGTCTATGCATGCAGATGTACGCACACCCGCTGGTGCTCAACGCCGTGCCGGTCGGCTCCAGCGTTGCGTCGTCAATCACGCGCAACGTGCTGCTCACCGCGACCATGGGTAACACGCTGGCGGCGTGGGACGCTGACACCGCCGCCCAGGTGCTTTTCAAAAAGTGAAATTTGTGAGCAATGTTGAGAACTATAATGATGACTTATCCTGACAAAAGAAGCAAACTTTTCTTGGGTTTATAGCAGAAATATCATACGCTAGTGATCATATGACGCGAACGTTGTTCGACTCTAGTGTCGTATAGGTACTGCTGTTTGGCTCCACAGTTTGCAGTCAACAGGGCGTCTGAGCGGGTGTGCAGCGTATCGCTGTACATAATACGCTCCTGTCCTGTCGATTGACCACGAGGCTCTGTGCAGCTGTGGAGCAGCAACCTGGGGCCGCTTGAAAAGGTTTCAAAGCGGGACGTACAACAAGTTCGCTTTATACTCCTGGCCTGTCGATTGATTGACTGAAGGCTCTGCTGCCACAGCTGTGGAGCATCAACCTGGGGTCGCCCGTCCCCGCGGGGACTTTCGCCGGCTACACTGACATCATAGGACCCATCGGCATCGTCAGCACGCCCGTGATCGATCGGACCAACAGGTCAGCCACCTCTTTGCCCTCGTCAACGCACGCTGTCACGGCTGTGTGGATACTGCTTGCGGTCCCCACAACCACTGGCTGTTGTACGAGCTCCTGCAAGGCTGCGACCTATGCAGCCATGGTTGGCCTCATCTATGCTGTATGTACTTACAGTTTCCATGAGCGCTGCCCCAGCCATTGCGCTGATAGTGGGGCTCAGACCAACTGCATGGACGTGGAAGCGCACGATGTGGAACTGTGCGGCACATGGTGGGCGAGGAGCGGCAGAGACTGGCAGCAGCTAGCGCAGATGACGTTAGCCGTGACGATGCTCTCGCGTTCCAGCGAAACCTGGCCCATCTGATTCCTCCTCGTGGATTCCTCTGACACCGAATCGATGTGACCGCAGCGTGGTCTACTGCGTGTGCACGACCCTCGAGGCGAACAGCACGTACCACCACCGCCTGCACATCGTCGACATCCGCACCGGGGTGAAGCGAGCCGGCAGCGGCGTTGCCGTCGCTGGTGCAACCCCAGATGCCGATCCCTAGACCCTCCCTGTGATGACAGTCAGATCCGTAGGGAGGCAATAGCCTGCAGTCTGGTGCTTGTGTCACATGCTGGGCAGCATCGCAAAGAATTGCGCTGTTTCGAGAAAATACCAGTTATTTATCCCTCTACAGAACAGTGCACAATTGTGCTACCTTCGGCGCTGCCATCAAAGGCAGTGCCCACGGTTAGTCACCTCGGCGACTGAGCCAGCCTTGATGATCGGCTCGGAGTGCCGAGTACCAACCTTGGCTGTAGCCGAACCCTCACATTTCAGGCTCGTGCGCGCTGCAGGCTCGGTGCCGGGCACAGCCACGCCGCAGGACCCCAACAACGCGAACCACGTCATCTTCCAGAGCTACTACCATGCGCAGCGGCCGGCGCTGCTCCTGGCTCAAGGCCAAGTCTGGTGCGGGTTAGGTTCAGTGTGTTAATCAGGGTGGATGCCAACGTGAGACCCTGCGTCGCCACTTCTGACATACGTGGCTCTGGCAGTAACTCGTGCAGTCATGTTCATGCAGTCAGCATTGGACAGCCGCTCTACTGGCGCCGCAGCAGTCAGCGGCAGTCACAGCTTGCTGCGGATAGTCTCGAGGGTCAGAGTCGGGAGAGCTGCTAATGCAGGGTTTGCGGATGCCATCACCTCGCAGACTCTCCTCGTCATCAAGCCGAGTGTGTCGAGGCTGCACCCGGGAGATCGACCCCAGACCTATTGAGGTACCTGCTCGCGTGCAGGCTCAATTTCGGGAGCTACAACGACAGGGGTCCGTATCACGGCTGGATCTTCTCATACGCGCAGATCAGCCTGAGCCTGACCTCCGTCTTCTGCGTCACGCCGAACGGAAACGTGCGCGTCAGGCAGCTCATTTTTGTTTTGGCGGGTGCAGTCACCTGGAGCACTCGATGGTGCTGCAAGACCCAGCAGTCTCAAATACTGACTCTGTACTGTCTGGTATGTGCTGGCTGGATGTGTCGATCAGCTCGGTGTAAATTGTAGGCGCTAGCCACCTACCCCTTCTGGCGGCCTCCGCGGTCCGTACTCTGCTAGCTTCCATCAACCTGCAGCTTGTGGCAAAGCACCCAGTAGACTATGCATCCCCTTGCTAACGCCTCCATGACCAAATGTCAACTATAACCCTCACGCAGTCTGCTGGTCTGCACGTCCGGCAGAAGCCGAGTCCACTTGTCACCTGCTGAGCACAGGAAGGCGCCATCTGGGGTGCGGGCGTCGGCATGTCGTTCGATGGTACCTACATCTACGCTACCACAGCCAACAATGATCGAAGCGGTGCGCAAAAAGCTGGCCCAGAGTGTACCTCGCTGTCTTCATACAGCACGCGGACCGTCTCACCTTCATCCCAAGCGGCACCCTGGCTCTGATGCTAAAATTTGACCCCGAGTGCGGGAGCGATTGGTCCAAGCATGGAAGCCGCGCTCTGTAGTTGAGCCTGGGCTTGGACGTATCCATCTGGCATGCGGGTGACTGAGCCACTGGGGCACTTCGGATGCTCTACTGCAGGCAGGCGTGTTCAGCAGACACTCATCGGCTCGTCCATTTTATTGACAGCTGCTGACTGTCGCCGCGCAGGGAACACCTCCGCTGACGGCGCCGACAATTACGCGGAAGCGA
>JAABUX010008767.1_pt1 | contig 11598 bp, 8 predicted proteins | sample 5561851 | NCBI WGS metagenome assembly JAABUX01 (sample SAMN10711883, study PRJNA513361) | rock metagenome | isolation source: Antarctica rocks | place: Antarctica: Victoria Land, Richard Nunatak red sandstone | collected 2016-01-03 | reverse complement strand
CGGGCCGCGGCGGCCGGCGCCGGCATCATCCCCTGGCAGCTCGACCTCGACCGCCTGGAGGAAGACCTCTTCCACAGGCTCCTCTCGCCCCCAGCCCTGCCAGGGCTTGGGGCCCTGCGAGGGTCAGGGACCCTGCCGGGGCCGCGGACCCCGCCGGGGTCGCCGGAGGGCCGTCTGAGCGTCGCCGGGGCGCGGGTGCTCGCCGGCCAGCTGCGGGACGCCGTGGCACGCCGGCACGAGAGCGCCATCGCCCGCGTGGGCCGCAGTGAAGCCTGCCCACTCGACCTGCACGCCCTGCTGCCGGTGCCCGAGGCGGTGCTCCGGCTCGGTCCCGACGAGCCGGCGGCGCTCGCCTGGCTCTGGCAGCACTGGGGCACCACGCAGGCGCTGCGCCATGTGGCGGCGGAAGTCGCGACCGATAGCGGCCCGCGCCGGCGACCGCCGGAGCATCCGGCAGCGTTCCACCTCACCTTCTGGTCGGCTGACTGGACCCCCTGGCGCGCCTTGGCGCGGCTGGCCGCGACCTGGCCGGCGCTGTGTTTCGAGATCGCGCCGGCCTACGAGCCGTGACGGATCTCGGAACCGCGATGGCGGCGGTGCCGTTCCCGGGGGCGGCAGCGTCCGACTGGGGGGATCCGCCGCGGGCGGCGCCGGCCGGGGCAGCGCCGACGCTGTCGGTCGACGGCTTCGAAGGGCCGCTCGACTGGCTGCTGGAGCTGGCGCGGGCCCAGAAGATCGATCTGGCGCGCCTGTCCATCGCGGCCCTCGCCGAGGCGTTCGTCGTGGCGCTCGAGGCGGCGTTGGTGCGGCAGGACGGCCAGCCGGCCGCGTCGCTCGCGCGCTGGGGCGACTGGCTGGTCATGGCCGCCTGGCTCGCCCTGCTGCGCTCGCGGCTGCTGTTGCCGGCCGATGCTGCCGAGGCAAGACAAGCCCAGAGCGAGGCCGAGGCGTTGCGTCGCCAGCTCGTCAGCCGTGCCGAGGCGAATGCCGTCGCGGACTGGCTCGAGCGGCGGCCGCAGCTCGGCCAGGCGGTGTTCGGGCGGGGCATGCCGGACGCGCGTGCAACCGACCGCGTCGGCGACGTCGTCGCGCTGCTGCGCGCCTGCCTGGTGGCGCTGCGGCTGCCGCAGCAAGCGACCGTGTACCGGCCGCGGCCGCCCGTGCTGTGGCGGGTCGGCGACGCCATCGCCCGCATCGGCCAGCTGCTCGGCGCGCTGCCGGACGGCAGTCCGCTCGCCGCCTTCCTGCCGGGGATCGACGGCGCGGACGCCAGCCGCGAGCTGCGCTGCCGGGCCGCGCTCGCCAGCACCCTGGTCGCCGGGTTGGAGCTGGCCCGCGGCGGCGCCCTGACGCTCGATCAGGACGGGGCCTGGACGCCCGTCCGGGTCCATCGCCCGGACGGAGCGCGACCCGGTGAGCTCGGCGGCGCCGAACGGGTCGCGTGAGATACCGTCACGTTGAGCAAGCGTTTTCTATGCGGCGGGCAGCGGCGGCCGGCTGCGTTATGTTGGAATTACGCCGCCTGCGCGGCCAGTCCACCGGCTTGCGCCGATGGAATCTTTGGCAGCTTCGCCGGCGCCTGCTCCGTCCTGATCTCGAAGGGTCTGCGGTGCTTTTGCGACGTTGTAGACGGCATGCGGCAGCTTTCGCATGGCGGCAATGAGCGCGAGCTTGGCAGGCTTTCCGGCTGCACGCAGGCGTTCATAGAAGTTTTACATCCACGCTCACGGCGCCGGCAGCACGAGGCGCAGTGCGAAGCAGACGGCGATGAGGTCGGGGATCACCACCCGGGTAAACCGCTGCAGCCCGCGCTGCGTGGCGGCCGCCTCTGCGGGTGCCGGACCGAGCGCCGGCAGCAGCGCCTCGGCTCCGGCCTCGACCAGCTCGCATGTGCTCGCGCGAACCGACCGCAGCGTGGCGGGCTCGTAAAGCGGCCCAAGCCAGTCCGGCAGCGCCTCGATCACGCCGGGCCAGGGCGCCAAGGCCAGATACAGGCTCGGGATTACGCCGTCGCCGCCGCCCTCATGACGGAGGGCAAGGGCGCGGATGCGGGCGGCCAGGCCGGGCTCGAGGTCGCCGATGCGCGGCAGCGGATCAAGGGGCGGTAACGGCTCGGCGGCCGGCCGGCTCGGCTGCAGGTGGGCGGCAGGCAAATCGGGCCGCTCGAGCCGCAGGCGCAAGGCCGTGAGCGCGAGGACATTGGTGAGATTGCCCCTGATATAAGCGCCGTTCATGGCCCCGATGCGTTCCAGGCCCCGGTCCGTGGCCCCTGCCCGGTGCCAGGCCGTGATGCCGGGCGGCGGGATGTCCGGCAGGATCACGCCCGAAGCGATATGCTGACGCCCTGCGTCTAGGGCGGCCGAGCCGATCAGCGGCCGGGCGGCGCTCCAGGCCCAGGGCAGCACGCCCGGAAGGGCTGCGAAGTGCCGCCAGATCAGGTTCACGACCGGCAGCCCGGAGACCGCTCTGATGTCGGCAAATATCGCAGCAATCTCCGGCGGGGCACCGTGCTCGGGAACCTGGGGAAACTCTGCCACGTGCTGCTCTCCGGGCTGAATTCAACGTAAACGACTTTGCGGAGTGGCCCGAGCGCTCTGGCCAGCGACCGCGTCCGTCTCGCTAAGAGGCGATCGGCCAACAGCGTTCCCGCGGCGCGCTTCCCGGCCTCCCCGCGGGTCGGGTATGGTAGGACCATATTCGCCACGGCGGAAAGCGGCGCCTTGGGGCCGATCGCCAGAGCCCGCAGCCCGATCATCTCGCCCGCCGCTGGAGCCAGGATGCCGGCTCCGAGGAGCGCCCGGTTGCCGCCCATGCCGACTCAAGCAGCGGCTGGCAGCTGCGGATATGCTCGATCTCCTACGTGCGGAACCGGCGAGCGCGTAGCATCCCGCGACCGACAACGCGGTGACGACCGGACAAGTGACCCGGCGACCGATCACATCCGCAGTCTAGGGTGGAAGGCCCAATAACACGAAAACCCACGGTTGCGACTTACACGCATGTATGGACATCGGGTAATCGCGGCTGGGGGCATAGGTCATTCATGACGCCGCGATCCGGGTGCTGTCGCCCAGCAGCTCGCAGATGGGAGGCGGTTTGATGGCTTGGTTTGTTGGTTTGGATGTTTCGCAGAACCTGACGACGATCTGCGTCGTGGACGAGACCGGTCGTAGGCTCTGGCGCGGCTAGTGCGCCACGGACCCGGAGCAGATCGAGCGGACAGTGAAAGGGCATGCGGGAGAGGACGCCAGGATTGGCGTTGAGACTGGCCCCATGACGCCGTGGCTTGTGCATGAGCTGCACGCACGCGGGCTCAGCGTCACCTGCCTTGACGCCCGGCATGCCAGCGCCGCGCTCGAGATGCAGGTGAACAAGACCGATCAGTACGACGCCGAGGGCCTGGTTCAGATCATGCGCACGGGATGGCTGGATAGCGCCGAGCCTCTTCCTCGCACAAGCTGCTTTGATCATTGCCTCATCGGCCAATGATCGCCTGTCCCCCCTACCGATCCCGCGCTCCACGGATCCCGACGGCGCCCAACCCTTCGTGACGAAGCGCCCCCGCAAAGCCGAGGAGTGCCCCGCGCCCCCGGCAATCATCGCCCGGCTTTGTTCGTCGGCTTCGTCGCTACTACGGTCGGGTCTGACTCCTCATGCCCGTTCATCGGCGGCTATGGCTCCTCGCCTTCCCGCCGTGGACCGGCGCAGCCACCGGCTGACGGGCCAGACTTGAGGTCTCCCGGGTTCCGGCGCGTTCCTTTTGTGCGTAATAGGGTCTCAGACCTCGGCAGAGCGCCGGCGCCTCGCATAACGGCCCCGGACATGTTGCCTTCGACGTTACGTACCGTCTCAGCCTTTGCGGCTTCTCCCTTTCGCGGCTCGATATCCTACCCCACACAATCGCTGCGTACGGTTCGCCGTGGTCGTCACCTTCCACGTCGCAACACTCGCTACCGGGCGGGCGCTACCCCTTACCTGCACCGGTCTTCCACCGGCTGGACCGCGCCAGCTTCGCCTGACGGACATGTAACGGAGATCAGGCCCTGCCGAGAGGCCGCAAACCAGACGGTGAGCACGCCTTGGGCAATGCAGAGCGCCAGGCTCGCTAGCGTACCCGCCGCTTAACGCAGTCTTCGCCCACCAAGACCCGATTGCGCCACCCTACCGATGGACGCAGTCGTCCCCAGCGTTGGCGCAACGCCGTCCGCGAGCTGCTGGCACTATAGGCTGAGTATGCCGACTGGCTCACGGCATTGCCTGGCAGCCTGCGCGACAGCCCCGTAGCCGAAGCGCTCGAAACCATTGCCGATCTCGACTTCACGGACCTCGCCGGCATCGAGCCGCCCCGCGGCTGCGGACGTGACTAAGCTGCAATGGGTCGGAGACGCGTCAACCATCATTGCATCCTGCGCCCTACGAAACGGCTCGACACCAAAACTCCGTACAAGCAGTTACGGTAATTCGGCGTTGGTAAACTTGCCGTGTTCTCAAGTCAGAAACTCCGAACCTGCAGCAACCTGACGTACTTGGTTGAACTTAGGCGTCGGCGGTCTCTGGGGGCCGAGGGCCGGTGCAGCCGGCTTGGACTCGTATCTGAGAGCAGATTCCATGCGCCGGGAAGAGACGTGCCATGCCTAGGATAGTCGTGATAACTGGAGCAGGCGCCGGGGTTGGGCGCGCGACGGTCGAGGAGTTTGCCCGGCAGGGCTACGACGTGGCGCTGCTGTCGCGGGACAAGGACCGGCTGGAGCGGGCCGCGTCCGATGTGCGTCGGCACGGCGTGCGCGCTCTGGCGATCCCGACCGATGTGGCCGACGCCGACGCCGTCGAAGCCGCCGCCACGAAGGTGGAGGAGGAGCTCGGCCCGATCGACGTCTGGGTAAACGTGGCCATGGCCACTGTCTTCGCGCCGGTCAGCAAGCTCACGGCCAAGGAGTTCGAGCGTGGCACCCGGGTCACCTATCTCGGCCAGGTCCATGGAACCATGTCCGCGCTCAGCAGAATGCGCGAGCGGAACCGGGGCACCATCGTCAACGTGGGATCGGCCCTGGGATATCGCTCGGTGCCATTGCAGTCGATATATTGCGGCGCGAAGTTCGCCATCCGCGGTTTCACGGACGCGCTGCGCTCCGAGATCATCCACGACAAGCTCGATGTGCACCTGACCATGGTCGATCTGCCGGCGGTCAACACGCCGCAATTCGACTGGGCAATGAACAAGATGGGCGACAAAGCGAAGCCTGTGGCGCCCATCTACCAGCCCGAGGTTCCAGCGCGAGCGATATTCTTTGCCGCCACGCACCGGCGCCGGCAAATCTGGGTCGGCTACCCGACCGTGCAGGCGATCCTCGCCAACCGGATCGCCCCGGGGCTGATCGACAGGTATCTAGCCACGGCCGGCTACACCGGCCAACTCACGCATGAGAAGCTTGGCGAGGACGCTCCGGCAAACCTGTTCGAGCCGGTGCCCGGCAACTATGGCGCCCATGGCCGGTTCGACGACCGATCCAGGAGCGGCAGCTGGGAGATGTTTACCGACCGGCACCGTGCCGCCTTCTGGGCGGCCGCGGCCATCGCCTTCGTCGCCGGCGTTCACCAACTCGCTAAACGCCTCGACGTCTGATGCGGCGGAGGCGGCCATGAGCAATCCGATCGAGGACTATGCCCTCATCGGCGACGGGGAGACGGCCGCTCTCGTTAGCCGCAGCGGTTCGGTCGACTGGCTGTGCTGGCCGACCTTCGACAACGACTCCTGCTTCGCCGCGCTGCTCGGGACACCGGAGCATGGGTGCTGGCAGCTCCACCCCTCGGCGCCGCCGAAGGGGACGACCCGCCGCTACCAGGCCGACACACTGGTGCTGGAGACCGATTTCGAGACCGAGGGCGGCGCCGTCCGCCTGATCGACTTCATGCCGGAACGGCAGGCCTTCTCGTCGCTAGTGCGTATCGTGGTCGGGCTGCGCGGCAGCGTCCCCATGCGCTCCGAGGTGCGGATGCGGTTCGACTACGGGTCATTGCCGCCTTGGTGCGAGGTGACGACGGACGGTATGGTCGCCCGGGTCGGACCCGATACCGTCGTGCTTCGCGCGCCGGTGCCGGTGACGGTTCGCGAGGCCTGCCAGGAGTCCGACTTCACCATCGCCGCCGGCCAACGCCGCGCCTTCGTGCTGAGCCATGGCTCCTCTTCGCAGGGCGTGCCGGGGCCGGTCGACGCGGAGAAGGCTCTGGCAGCGACCCAATCTTACTGGAGCGACTGGATCGGTCGGTTCGACGACACCAAGACGAAGTGGCCGGCCGAAGTGCGTCGCTCGCTTATCACACTTAAAGCGATGATCTACCGTCCCAGTGGTGGGTTACTCGCAGCAACCACCACCTCGCTGCCCGAGGCGCCGGGCGGCGAGATGAACTGGGATTACCGGTACTGCTGGCTGCGCGACGCCACCTTCACAGTGGGCGCGCTGCTCAATGCCGGCTTCCACCACGAGGCTCGCGAATGGCGGGACTGGCTGCTCCGCGCCATTGCCGGGGCGCCCGAACGTATGCGGATCATGTATCGCATCGATGGGTCGCGGCACCTGTCGGAATGGATTGTCGATACGCTGCCGGGCTACCGCTACTCGAGCCCGGTGCGGGTCGGCAACGCCGCCTCCACCCAGCACCAGGTCGATGTGTTCGGCGAGGTGTTGGACTGCCTTAGCCTGGCCCGCAAGGGTGGCCTCGACACAACGGAGCAAGAAAAGGCGGTTCAGGTGAAGATCGCCGAGCACCTGGAGAAGGTTTGGAACACCGCGGGTTCGGGCGTGTGGGAGTCCCGCGCCGAGCCGCGGCAATACACCTATTCCAAGGCCATGGCGTGGGTGGGCATCGACCGCGTGCTGCGCTTCCTGCAATCCGAAGAAGGCCGTGAAGATACCGACCCGGCACTGGTGCAGCGCCTGACGGCGTTGCGCCAGACGATCCATGACGAGGTGTGCCGCGAAGGCTGGAACGAGGGCCTTGGCACCTTCACCCAGCACTATGGCGGGCAGGAGATCGACGCCAGCCTGCTGCTTCTGCCGCTGGTCGGCTTCCTGCCGGCTGACGACCCGCGCATGGCTGCCACGATCGAGACTATCCGGCGCGAGTTGACCGAGGGTGGGCTAGTGCGGCGTAAGCGCGCCAAGCCCGGCAAGCCGGCGGAGGGCGCTTTCCTGGCCTGCTCCTGCTGGATGGCGGACTGCCTATCGCTGCAGGGCCGCCACGACGAAGCGCGCGAGCAGTTCGAACGCGTGCTCGCCCTCTGCAACGACGTCGGGCTGCTATCCGAGGAATACAACGTGCCCGGCAAGCACCTGGCGGGCAACTTCCCCCAGGCGCTGACGCATCTCGCCGTGATTAACACCGCGCTCGGCCTGTCCGGCCACGTGCTGCATCGCGGTGGTGGCTAACCCTTCCAAGCATCCTGTGGAGCGCTGTCCATGGCCACGCCCGACCATTACGACGTCATTGTCATCGGCAGCGGCCCCGGCGGCGGGTCGCTCGCGCATCAACTGGCGCCGACGGGCAAGCGCATCCTGATGCTGGAGCGCGGCGGCTACCTGCCCCGTTCGCGCGCCAACTGGGACGCCAAGACGGTGTTCGTGGAGGGCGCCTACCAGGCGCCCGACACGTGGTACGGCAAGAAGGGCGAGGCGTTCCATCCTGGGCTGCACTACTACGTTGGCGGCAACTCAAAGGTGTACGGTTCAGCGCTGTTCCGCCTGCGGGAGCAGGACTTCGGCGCGCTTCGACACAAGGACGACGTGTCCCCCGCTTGGCCGCTCGGCTATGACGTGTTCGAGCCGTACTACTGCAAGGCTGAGGCGCTGTTCCACGTGCATGGCCAGCGCGGCGAGGACCCCAACGAGCCGTGGTCGAGCAAGCCCTACGCCTACCCACCCGTAAGCCACGAGCCCCGCATCCAGGAGCTAAGCGACAAGCTGGCCGGCGAGGGCCTGCATCCGTTCCACCTGCCGCTGGGCATCCTGCTCGACGAAAAGGATGGCAAGCCGACGCCGACCAGCCCGTGCATCCGGTGCGACACCTTCGACGGCTTTCCCTGCGCCATCAATGCCAAAGCGGACGCCCAGGTGATCTGCGTCGATCCGACGCTTGCCGCCCACGCCAACTTCACCCTGCTCACCGGCGCCTACGTCTCCAAGCTCGAGACAGACCCGTCCGGCAGGACCGTAAGCCGGGTCCACGTGACCCGCGATGGGCAGGAGGAGCAGTACTCCGCCGACATCGTCGTCGTGGCCTGCGGCGCGCTCAGCTCTGCCTTGCTGCTGCTGCGCTCGGCCTGCGGCGCGCACCCGCGCGGGTTGGCGAACGGGTCGGACCAGGTAGGGCGGAACTACATGCGCCACAACATGTCCGTACTGATGGCTCTCCTGAAGGAGCGGAACAACACGGTGTTCCAGAAAACGCTAGCGGTCAGCGACTACTATTTCGGCTCGCCGGAGTGGGAATACCCGATGGGCTTGATCCAGATGTGCGCGACGTCGCACGGGGAGCAAATACGCGGCGAGTCGCTGCCCGGCTGGATGGGATGGCTGCCGGAGATGCCGTTCGACAAGATGGCTGAGCACTCGATCGATTTCTGGCTGCAGAGCGAGGACCTGCCGCGGCCCGAAAACCGCATCTTATATGACGGCGACAAGGTGGTCCTCGACATTACCGAGGGCAACGAGGAGGCCGCCTCGCGTCTCAAGGGCAAACTGGAATCCCTGCTGGAGCCGATGGGGGCACACAAGCACCTGTTCGAGCGGCGCCTCTATCTCGGCAAGGGCATCCCGATCAACGGCACGGCGCACCAGGCCGGCACCTGCCGCTTCGGGACCAACCCGGCTGCTTCCGTGCTGAACCTCGATTGCCAGGCCCACGAGGTGGACAACCTCTATGTCACCGACGCGAGCTTCTTTCCGTCCATCGGGGCCGTGAACCCGACCCTGACCATCATCGCTAACGCGTTGCGCGTCGCCGACCACATCGCCACCCGGCTTTAAGGGTGAACTGGGACAATGGAGGCTGGAAGCCATGCTGGCACGCGTCGCGGTCTTCGAGGGGCCATCGTTGCGGGCGGGGAAGAGGCCTTCGCGCAAGTGCATGAGCGGCTGGAGCCGATCTGGCGGCGCTTCCCGCACGTCCAGGGTGTCAGCGGCCGGTTCTTCCATTTCATCACCGAAAGCCGCGCCCTAGGGGCCGCAGCACAAGGCTAGCAATCATGGCCGAACGTCCGCTCTCGATCGACATCCGCAACCCGCTGCTCCTCAAGGCGAACGACCTGGTATTGCTCACCCAGGAGGATGGCAACTTCCCGCTCGGCGTCCCCGGCTTCGGGCTGTTCTACCGCGACACATGCTACCTGGGCGCCTACAATTTACGCCTGCACGGCACCGCCCCGCTATTGCTGATGGCCTCCGACATCGAGGGCATGGCGGCGCAGATCGAACTCACCAACAGCAAGCTGCGGGCGACCAACGGAGAGGCCATCCCCGACCACAAGCTCAGCCTGCGCCGCACGCTGCTGGTGCTCGATGACGGGCCGGTGTTCATCGACACGATTTCGGTGCGCAATTTCACCGATGGGGCCGTCGTGCTGCCGATGTCGCTGGCGTTCTGCACGACGTTCGAGAGCATGTTCGTGCTGCGGGGCGCGCCGCCAGGCAAGCGCGGCCGGCTGCTTCCGCCGAACTGGGATGGGACGGCGCTACGATTCTGCTACGAGGGCGCCGATGCGGTGCGGCGCACCCTGGTGGTGGACTTCTCGCTGCCGCCGATCGTGGCGCCGCGCACGACCGAGGAGACGGTCGCGCATTTCGAGTTGTCGCTCATGCCCCGGGCCAGCCAGGACCTGATCGTGACTTGCCGCGTGGACGAGCGTCCCGTGGGCGATCCGCCGCCGGCCTCGGCCCGCGCACCCCGCAGTGCGGCGGAGATGCGCGATGCCAAGGAGGCGGCAGCAGGGCGCCTGCTGGACGGCTATGCCCGCGTCGAGACGGCGAGCAAGGGCTTCGGCGAGACGATGGCGCGCTCGCTGTCCGACGTGGCGCTCCTGGGGGTCCGGCGCGGCGAGCACCGCTTCACCGCGGCCGGGCTGCCCTGGTTCGTCGGCCTGTTCGGGCGCGACAGCCTGCTGCCAACCATCCAGTGCCTTGCCTTCAACCCCGATCTAGGCGCCCGGACGGCGCGTGCGCTGGCGCACTGGCAGGGCAAGACGAACGCCGAGAAAACCCGCGAGCAGCCCGGCAAGATCCTGCATGAGTTGCGCGTGGGCGAACTCGCGCATTTGCACGAGGTCTCGCAGACGCCGAGCTACGCCGCGGTGGATTCGACGCTGCTGTTCCTGATCGCCATCGACCGGCACGTCGGCTGGACCGGCGATCTCGCGCTATTCCAGGAGCTTCGACCCAACATCGACGCCGCATTGGGGTGGCTCGACGGCAAGCTGGCGGAGGGCCGGGGTTACGTGACCTATGACGGGCTTGCGGAGGGCAAGCAGCCGGTCAACCAGAGCTGGCGCGACTCAGGCACCGGCGTTCTGCGTCACGATGGCAGCTATCCCGCGCCGCCGCTCGCCCTGGTCGAGGTGCAGGGCTACGCCTTTCAGGCAATGACGCTGATGGCGGGTCTGCTACGTCGGGTGGGCGAGGCGGGGCGCGCGGAGACGCTTGAGATGACCGCTGCGAACCTCCAGCAGCGTTTCGAGCGCGAGTTCTGGATGGAGGGAGAGGGCTGCTACTGCCTGGCGTTGGAGCAGGGCGGACGGCAGGTCGCCTCCGTCACCTCCAACGCCGCCCAGGTGCTGTGGACCGGTATCGCCAGCCATGACCACGCGGCCCGCGTCGCGTCACGCGTGATGCGGCCGGATATGTTTTCCGGCTGGGGCGTGCGCACGTTGTCGGCCGACCACGCCGCCTTCGACCCGCTCGCCTATCAGCAGGGCAGCGTCTGGGCGTTCGACAACGCCCTGATCGTCTCGGGGCTGCGCCGCTACGGCGAGGACGCGGCGGCGCTTCGCATTACGGCGGCGACGCTGGACGCGGCGCACGGCTTCCGCCGGGAGCGGCTGCCCGAGTTCATCGCTGGACCGCAGCGCCAGCCAGGCGACGGCCCGACCCACACGCCGCGCGCCGACCCGATGCAGGCGTGGTCCGCCGCCGCGGTACCGTTCATGGTGGCCGAGCTGCTCGGCCTGCACGCCGATGGCTTCGCCAAGCGCCTCTCCGTGCGCCGGCCGCTGTTGCCCGATGGTGTGGACGGTCTGTCGCTGCACGGCCTGCGCGTGGCTGGCGGCACCGCCTCGCTCCGCTTCACGCGCCGAGGCGGCTCAGCCGCGACCGAAATCCTCGCGAGCGATGGCGTAGAAGTGATGGTCGAATGACGCTCGCCGGGCACCCATCCCGCCGCGCGTCAACGCGGATTGCCGCAGTTGCGGTATCCCCAACACTTTGGGTGTGCGACAGGTTGGTGTTCCCGACGGTCGGCCGGTTTAACCCCGCGCTGACGATCCAGACCATTGCCATGCGGACGGAGGCAGCGGCGTCATGACCATCTCCAACCTTGTTATACTGATCGTCC
>JAABUX010008762.1_pt1 | contig 11602 bp, 15 predicted proteins | sample 5561851 | NCBI WGS metagenome assembly JAABUX01 (sample SAMN10711883, study PRJNA513361) | rock metagenome | isolation source: Antarctica rocks | place: Antarctica: Victoria Land, Richard Nunatak red sandstone | collected 2016-01-03 | reverse complement strand
CGACGTGACCGACGCGTCGGATGCGATCGCGGTGCTGCAATCGGGCGAGGTGCCGATGGCGCTGGTCCATGACGAATACGGACACTTCGAGGGGATCGTGACGCCGTCCAACCTGCTTGCCGCGATCGCGGGCGTGTTCCGCGCCGATATGGACGCGGGCGAGGACGCGATGGCGGTGCAGCGCGAGAACGGCGGATGGCTGATCGCGGGCGCGATGCCCGCCGACGAGATGGCCGAACTGCTCGAATTGCGCCTGCCCGAGAACCGCGATTACGAGACGGCGGCGGGCTATGTGTTGGCCGAGCTACGCCACTTCCCCGATCGCGGCGAGCATTTCACGCGCGCGGGCTGGCGCTTCGAGATCGTGGACCTGGACGGGCGCAAGATCGATAAACTACTGGTGGCGCGGGTTACCTAGACCGTAAAGCTCTCGCCGCAACCGCACGCGCCCTTTGCGTTGGGGTTGGTGAAGACGAACCCGGCGGTGAAATCGTCCTCGCGCCAGTCCATCTCCGAGCCGATCAGGTACATGAGGCTGCCGCCATCCACGAACAACGTCGCGCCGGGCGTTGCGATCGGTTCGTCGCCGGGCTTGGGCGTAGCGACATAACCGAGACTGTAGGCCAGCCCCGAACAGCCGCGCTTGGGGGTGGAAAGGCGCACGCCCGCCGTCCCCTCGGGTGCCTTCGCCATCAGCGTGGCGACGCGCGCTTCGGCCGACGCAGTCAGCCGGATCGGCGCGGGGCGCGGGCGGCGGGCAGGAGCGGCAACCAAGGTTTCCATCACAACATCCCCAGTTCGAGGCGGGCCTCGTCGGTCATCTTCGACGGATCCCAAGGCGGCGACCATACCAGATCGACCTTCGCGGTGGCGACACCCGGCACCGAAGCGACGCGCATCTCGACCTCGCCCGGCATCGATTCGGCGACCGGGCAGTGCGGCGTCGTCAAGGTCATCGTCACCGTCGCGTGGCCTTCGTCGACCGCCACCCCGTAGATCAAACCCAGATCGTAGATGTTGACCGGGATTTCGGGATCGAAGATGCCGCGCAACGCTTCGACCACCGCCTCGTAGGTCTCCCCCGAGGTCGTATCGGCCAAAACCGGCGCGGGCTCCTTCAGGAAGCCTTCGAGGAAATCATGGCTCATCCAAAAATCCTTCGCACGCGCGCGAGCCCGTCTACCAGCCGCGCCACGTCGTTTTCGTCGTTATACACCGCGAAACTCGCGCGCGCGGTGGCGGGGACGCCGAGCACGTGCATCAACGGCTGACAACAATGATGCCCAGCGCGGATCGCCACGCCGCTCTCGTCCAATATGGTGGCGATATCGTGCGGATGCACGCCCTCCATGGCAAAGGAAACAATGCCCGCGCTGTCATCCGGCCCGAACAGCTTGACCGTGTTGATTGCACGCAACGCCTCGCGCGCGGCGCGAGCGAGGCAGCGTTCGTGCGCGTCGATATGTTGGACGCCGATGTGCTCGATATAATCGACCGCCGCGTGCAGCCCCAGCGCGCCGACGATATGCGGCGTGCCCGCCTCGAACCGCCCGGGCGCGGGAGCGTAGGTGGTGCGCTCGAAGCTGACCGTCTCGATCATCGCGCCGCCGCCCTGCCAGGGCGGCATCGCCGCCAGCAGTTCGGCGCGGCCCCACAGCACGCCGATACCGGTCGGGCCGTAGAGCTTGTGGCCGCTGAACACGTAGAAGTCCGCGCCGAGCGTGCGGACATCGACCGCGATGCGGGGCGCGGACTGGCACCCGTCCGCGAGCAGCAGTGCGCCGTGCGCGTGCGCCGCCTCGGCGATGCGCGGGATGTCGGCGACCGATCCAAGCACGTTCGATACATGCGCGATGGCGACCATCTTGGTGCGCGGCCCGATCAGCGCGATGAGCGCATCCTCGTCGATGCGGCCGTCCGCCGTGATCGGCGCGACGTCGATATGCGCATCCACACGCTCGGCGAGCAGCTGCCACGGCACGATATTGCTGTGATGCTCTAGCTGGCTCAGCAGGATGCGGTCGCCCGCGCGCACGTTGGCGTTGCCCCACGACTGCGCGACGAGGTTGATGCTCTCGGTCGCGCCGCGCGTGAAGACGATCTCGTCCACGCCCGCGCCGATGAAGCGCGCCACCGCCGCGCGCGCCGCCTCGTAGGCGACCGTCATGTCGGCCGATCGCGCGTACACACCGCGGTGCACCGTCGCGTAATCGCGGTCGTAGCCGTGGGTGATTGCATCGATCACCGCCTGCGGCTTCTGCGCGGTGGCGGCGCTGTCCAGATACGCCCATCCGTCTGGGATCGCGGGAAAGTCCGCGCGGCGGCTCGCGGGATCGGGAAATCCCCAATCGGGGCGAAGTTGGGTAACGCTTGCGGTCATGATTGCTCCAGCCAGGCGAACGCATCGCCTTCGAATGCGCTACGCACGGCGGCATCCCCCGCCTGCCCCAATGCCTGCGCGAGAAACGCCTGTGTCATCAGCGCGCGCGCGCGCACCGGCGGTACGCCGCGCTGCGCGAGATAAAACAGCGCCGCCGCATCGAGTTCGCCGACCGCACAGCCGTGGCTCGCCTTCACATCGTCGGCGAAGATTTCGAGTTCGGGCTTGGCGTTGATCGTCGCGGTGCGGTCGAGCAGCAACCCGCGCAATGACTGCTCGGCGTTCGATCGCTGCGCGTCGCGCGCGATCTCCACCTTGGCGGCGATCGACGCGGTGCCCAGCGCGCGCGCCACCGAACGCCAGGTCTGGCGCGAGGCGGTATCGGGGGCGGCGTGCGTGACCACGCTGGTGATATCGTGTTTGGCCGACGCGCCCGCCAGCACCACGCCATCGACACCGGCGAACGCGCCAGGCGCATCGAGGCTGACGTGCGTTTGCGCGCGTGCCGACGCCTCACCCGCCAGCAGCGTCAGCCCTGCATAACTCGCACCCTGACCCACGCGCACCCGCGTCGTCTCGGTCGCCGTGCCCGCGCGCTCGAAGCGACGCACGTGGCGCATCAGCCGCGCGCCGCGTCCAAGGCTGACCTCCACCGCGACATTGGCCCACGCGGGCGCGTCGCCGAGCTGCACATAGGTCTCGACGACCGAAGCCTGCGCGTCCTCGGCGAGGGTGTAACGGTGCGCCAGATGCGACTGCCCGCCCGTAGCAAAATGGATGATCTCGATCAGCCCGGCGGACGCATGTTCTTTGGCCAGTTCTAGCGCGATCCCACGCCCGAGCGCGCCACCGCCGAGCGGGTGTCCGCTCCGCTCCTCGTCGCTCCCCAGCGCATGACGCGCGACCGCGACACCGTCGACGAACACCCAGAGCGGCCCATCGCCGACGCGCCAAGATGCAGCGTCGGGCGTGGCGTCGTTCGCCGCCGCCTGCACGAGCGCGGCCGCGACACCGGAGAGATCGCTCCAGCGCCAGTCCTCCTGCTTGGGAGACGGAAGCGCGCTCACGCCGCCTCGCGCGCGTAGCCGTGCGTCTCGAGTTCGTGCGCCAACTCCGCCCCACCCGACCGCTCGATCCGTCCCGCGACCAGCACGTGCACCCGGTCGGGCCGCACATAGTCGAGCAGGCGCTGGTAATGCGTGATCATCAGGAACGCGCGCTCGGGCGAGCGCATCGCGTTGATCCCGTCCGCCACCACGCGCAACGCATCGATATCGAGCCCGCTATCGGTCTCGTCCAACACCGCAAGCCGGGGCTGGGCGAGCGCCATCTGCACCATCTCGTGCCGCTTCTTCTCGCCGCCCGAGAAGCCGACGTTCACCGGCCGTTTCATCATGTCCATCGACAGCCCGAGCCGCTCGGCCGCGCTTCGCGCCAGCTTCAGATATTCGCCCGCACCCAGTTCGGCCTCGCCGCGCTGCTTGCGTTGCGCGTTCAGCGCCTCGCGCATGAACGCCACGCCCGAGACGCCCGGGATCTCGACCGGGTACTGGAAGCTCAGGAACAGCCCCGCCGCCGCTCGCTCGTGCGGCTCCATTGCCAGCAGGTCCGCGCCGCCCAACGTCACCGAACCACCCGTCACCGTGTAACCCGGCCGCCCCGCCAGCACATAGGCGAGCGTCGACTTGCCCGCGCCGTTCGGCCCCATGATCGCGTGCACCTCGCCCGCGCCGACCTCGAGGGTCAGCCCGTCCAGGATCGCTTTGCCGTCGACTTGCGCGTGAAGATCGGTGATCCGGAGCATTATCTCGCCTTCGTGGGGTTCTGTCGCTCAATGACCGCGACCACCGCGCGCGAGCGGATCTCGTCCTCGAGATCCTTGATCGAGGCGTCCGCCACATTGGCGGCCTGATGCGGCGTGGTCGCGGGATGGCCGATCCGGTAAAACGCAGCGGTCTTGTCCGCGAGCGCGACTCGCGCGGGCGCACATTCTTTCACGAATCGATCGACCAGCGAACCCGCCACGTCGTCCGTCACCGGCTCGGTCCGCGCTCGCCGATCGACACACGCCGCATAAGCCTGCGTCAACCGATCGACGTCGGCGCGGGCCGCCTCGCCTTGCGCGGGCGCGCGCGGTGCGGGGGGACTGCTGTCGCACGCGGCAATCAACAGCAACGCTGTCAGCCTAAGCGTTCTGGCCTGGATCGTCATGCCTAGCCGACGCTCCCCTCCAGGTTCACCCCCAGCAGCTTTTGCGCCTCGACCGCGAACTCCATCGGGAGTTGCTGCAGCACCTCGCGGCAGAAGCCGTTGACGATCAGCGCGACGGCCGACTCGGCGTCCAGCCCGCGCGACTGCGCATAGAACATCTGATCATCGCTGATCTTGCTCGTCGTCGCCTCATGCTCGATCTGCGCGGACGGGTTCTTAACCTCGATATACGGCACCGTATGCGCGCCGCACTTATCGCCGAGCAGCAGCGAATCGCACTGTGTATAATTGCGCGCACCTTCCGCCGACGGCCCGATACGCACCAGCCCACGGTAGGTGCTGTTCGACTTGCCCGCCGAAATGCCCTTCGCCACGATGCGCGATCGGGTACCCTTGCCCAGATGGATCATCTTGGTGCCGGTATCAGCCTGCTGGTGGTTGTTGGTCAGCGCCACCGAGTAGAACTCGCCCTGGCTGTCCTCCCCCGCCAGCACGCACGAAGGGTACTTCCACGTGATCGCCGATCCCGTCTCCACTTGCGTCCAGCTGATCTTCGATCGCGCGCCCCGGCACAGCCCGCGCTTGGTGACGAAATTGTAGATGCCGCCAACACCCTCGGCGTTGCCCGGATACCAGTTCTGCACGGTCGAATACTTGATCTCGGCATCGGTCCCCGCGATCAGCTCGACCACAGCGGCATGCAGCTGGTTCTCGTCGCGCATCGGCGCGGTGCAGCCCTCCAGATAGGACACATACGCCCCATCCTCGCACACGATCAGCGTGCGCTCGAACTGCCCGGTGTTTTCGGCGTTGATCCGGAAATAGGTCGATAACTCCATCGGACAGCGCACGCCCTTGGGCACGAACACGAAGGTCCCATCACTGAACACCGCCGTGTTGAGCGCGGCAAAATAGTTATCGTGCGCTGGCACGACTGTGCCCAGATACTTGCGCACCAACTCGGGAAATTCGTGCACCGCCTCGCTGATCGAGCGGAAGATCACTCCTGCGCGCTCCAGCTCGGCGCGGAACGTGGTCGCCACCGAAACGCTGTCGAACACCGCGTCGACCGCAACACGCCGCGCGCCCTCAACTCCCGCGAGCACTTCCTGCTCGCGGATAGGGATGCCCAGCTTCTCGTATGTCCGCCGAATCTCCGGGTCGAGTTCGTCCAACGACCCGATCGTCGCCTTCACCTTGGGCGCGGCATAGTAATAGGCGTCCTGATAATCGATCGGCGGCACGTGCAGCTTGGACCAATTGGGACCCGTCATCGTCAGCCAGCGCCGATACGCCTTCAGCCGCCAGTCGAGCAGCCACTCGGGCTCGGCCTTCTTGGCGCTAATGAAACGCACCGTGTCCTCGCTCAACCCCTTGGGCGCGAACTCGGTCTCGACATCGGCCGAGAAGCCCCACTTGTACGTCGACGTCTCGTCCGCGATCGCGGCGATCTCGGCGTTGGGTCCTTCGTAATCCATCATACCACCTCACGCCGCCCAGCCAATTGCCCCAGCGTCACGGCGGCAAGTGCGCCGCGCACCGCGCTATTCACACCCGGCCAATGGTCGCGCGCGGTGCAGTCCGCGTTGATCTCGCAGGTCTCATGCCCGCGCGCGACACACGCGGTCAACGCGATCGGCCCGTCGACCGCCTCGACGATGTCCGCCAACGTAATCGTCTCGGGACAGCGTGACAGCTTGAAGCCGCCGCCCACGCCGCGCGAGGAAACGAGCAATCCCGCGCGCGCCAAAGCGTTGAGCAGCTTGGCTGCGGTCGGCATCGGCAGACCCGTCTTGCCCGCGATGCGCGTCGCGGACGCGCAGCCGCCACAGCGCACCGCCTCCGTCATCACGACGACCGCATAATCGGCAAGGTTGGTCAGGCGCATCATATAATCGGAGTACTCCGCTCCGGATTAGATGGGCCGAAAGGCTAGACGATCAAGGGTTTCCGTCCACCGGGTGCACCTGCCGCCAAGCGGTGATGGCCACGCTCTGGAACAATCCCGCGAGCGAGTAGGGATCGTCCGCCGCGAACGCATACGCGTCACGCCGGTCCACGCACCGGACGATGAGCAGGCTACCCATCGGCGCGCCCTCCAGATCGAGCAATGGCCCACCGCAGAAGATGCGCTCGGTCAGGCGCGCGAGATATTCGAGATGAGCCGGGCGGGTCTCGGCGCGCAATACGCTCGCGCCGGGCCGGTCGAGGCAGTGGATGGCGAATAAGGGCATCGACGCTCCCCCGGCGCCCGCGCGCGCCGCTAAGCCGCCTTAGAACGGCGCGGTCGCGACCGGAAGCCCGCGCCGCCCCGGTGAGCCGGGATGACTAGACCGTTGGGCCGTCTGGATGATCGATCCGTCATCCCCGAACCGCTCATGCTGAGCTTGTCGAAGCATCGGGCCGCGATTGGAGTCGTGCTTCGACAAGCTCAGCATGAGCGGGCGGAGGAGCTGAGTCCGACTCTAGCGCTTGCCCGCAGGCGCGGCGGTGCGCTTGGTGCCTAGGCCGATCTTCTTGGCAAGCGTCCGGCGCTGCTGGGCGTAGTTCGGCGCGACCATCGGATAATCGTTAGGCAGGTTCCACTTCGAGCGATATTCGTCGGGTGTCAAGTTATAGTGCGTCATCAGATGACGCTTGAGCATCTTGAGTTTCTTCCCGTCTTCCAGGCAAACGATGTAATCGGGCTTGATCGAGGAACGCACCGAAACAGCGGGCTCTTGCTTGGCTTCGGGCGCCTTGGTCTCCGTGCCGAGCTTGGCGAGCGTGTTAAAGACGTGCTCGATCAGGTTGGACACGTCGGACACCGCGACGGTGTTGTTGGCGAGATGGCTCGAAACGATTTCTGAGGTCAGCGTCAGCAGCCCCTCATGGGCCTCGGTACGATCGTTCATTTGACAGTGTTCCTTTAAATGCAAAACTCTTCACGTATTGCGCACACGGCTATGTGGCCGATCCTTGCGCATTGCAAGCCCGTCTTCAACAATAAGCGCGCGCTTTACTGTGCGCTCAAAGGCAACGTCGCATCGTGATCGCGTCGTACCGTTTGCGATCAATGCCGCCATAGTAACCCTTGCGTCGCCCAACCGCCTCGAAGCCTTGCTTGGCGTACAATGCGCCCGCCGCGTCATTGGCATCACGAACTTCAAGGAAGATCGTCGCCGCGCCGCGCGCACGCACTTGCGCGACCGCACGCGAGATCAGCATCTCGCCCACCCCGCGCCGCCGCCACGCGGGAGCAACCGCGACAAGTAACAATTCGGCCTCGTCCGCCGCATGACGCGCGAGGCTGAAGCCGATGGCCACGTCATTGGCGACCGCGATCTCCCCCACCCGGTCCTCGGCGATCAGCGCCGCCCCCAGCTGTCCCTCGTTCCAGCGCTCGCCGAAGCGCGCATCGAATGCCTGCGCCATGACACCCATGATCGCGGCCGTGTGCGCGGTGGTCGCGCGGGAGAAGACGATCATGCCTGCGGTTTGGCGTCCGGCGCGCGGATGTAAAGAGGTGTTGCCGCGACAAGATCGGCGGGGCGAAGTATCGCCGCGTTTGCCGCCGATGGGCCGCGCGGGTCCGACCATCGCGGAGCAGCGCCGAGCAGCGCGATCCCATTGCCCGCCGCTGCGCCGATCTTCGCCGCCTGATCCTCCGCCGCATCCGGCGTCAGCGCGCGCACCGGGCCAACCGGGCCATCACGGCCCCAGTCGCGCGCGAACACCTCGCCACGAAGCGCGTCGAGAAGAACAACGATGCGATCCGGCGCGTCCGGCAGCGCGAAAGCGGCACGCGCCACAAGCGCGTCGGCGGGCACCCCATCGACTGGGCACCCCCAAGTCAACGCGAACGCGCGCGCCGCCGCAAGACCAACCCGCACGCCCGTGAAACTTCCCGGACCAACATCGACAAGGATCCGGCCGGGCTGTGGAACCTGCGCTTGAGCGAGCAATTCCGACACCATCGGCACGAGCCGCTCGGCATGACCGCGCCCGATATTTTCATGGCGCGACAGGACTACCGCGCTGTCATCGAGCAAAGCGACCGAACAAGCCGAATGCGCCGTCTCGATGGCGAGCGTAATCGTCACCACTCCGTCAACCTACAACTAGCGATCAGACCGCGCGGACCTCTGTGACTTCGGGTACATAATATTTAAGCAGGCTCTCGATGCCGTGCTTCAAGGTCGCGGTCGACGACGGGCAGCCCGAACACGCGCCCTTCATCTTGAGGCTGACGACACCGCGATGGAAGCCGCGATAGACAATGTCGCCACCATCCCCGGCCACCGCCGGGCGCACACGCGTATCAAGAAGATCGCGGATCTGATCGACGATCTCGGCGTCCGCGGGATCGTCGGCGAGCGCCTCTTCCGCGGCGCCGATCAGCATCGGCGCGCCGCTCGCGAGGTGATCGGAGATCACGCCCAGCACCTGCGGCTTCAGCTCGGCCCAGTCACCCTCGGCCGTCACCGCGACGAAGTCCGGCCCGATCAACACGCCAGTCACGTCGCCAAGCGAAAACAGCGCGGCGGCCAATGGCGACCGCTCGGCCGCCTCGGGCGAACCGAATTCGGTCGGCTCACCGTCGAGCAACGTTTGGCCGGGCAGGAATTTCAGCGTCGCCGGATTAGGCGTCCGCTCGGTCTCGATAAACATCACGAGTATGTGGCGCGCGAACCCGCACCGATCAAGTCGGCGCGGGCACGGGCATTATCGTAAACTAAACCGGCGGACGGTTGCCGTAGTCATTGCCATAACCCCGACCGTTGTCGGAATGGCGCGGCATCGACACGGTCGCACGGCCTTTGCTGTCGATCGACACGCGGATCGTCTCGCCCGAGTGACCCGGGAAGGCGGTAAACATCCCTTGGACCAGCCCCGGCACTAGCTTTGTAAGATTGTTGGTCGCGCTGTGCGCGATCGCATGACCCTCGAACACACTCTCGTTCGAGCTGGTCCGGCGCATCTCGATGTCGAGGTAGCCGGTGTATTGCGTGTAGCTGTAGACCTCGGGATAGTCCCAGCCGCCCCAGCCCCAGAACGGATCGTACAAGCCACCATAGCCGAAGCGACCAAAGCCGCGTCCGCCAAAGCCGCCGTACCCACCACCAAAGCCGCCAAAGCCGCCGCCAAAGCCACCATAGCCGCCGCCGTAACCGCCATAACCGAACCCACCGCCGATGCCCGGCCGCGTCTCGATCTTCTCGCGGCCCTGATCGACGCCGTAGTCAAGCGTCACTACCAGGCTCGCCTCGCTCGGCGAGCGCGCGGGCTGATAGCCCGATTGCGCGAGACGCTGCGTCACCTGCTCGGCGTAGGTGCGGAACTCGATGCTGCCCGAACGCGACGGATCACGCGGCTGCACCACGAAGCTGCCCTGCGGCGCGGAGGTCGCAAGCAGGTTGAAGCGCGTCACCCGCGTGGTGAATGGCTCGGCGCAAGCCGCGAGCGCGACCAACGCGAGAAGAGGAAGTGAACGGGCAATACGCATAATACAAATACCCTTGTTCTTGTTCTGTCTGAACTACGCGCAAGCCGGTGAATTGGTTGTGAATTTACGGCGGAATCGTATCCGCGCGGCTCAACACGACTTGCTTGATCGGGAGATGGGATCAGCCCAGAAATCCGACAACCCGGCGGACCTCAGCCATCACCGGCCCGGCAATCGCGGCCGCGCGCGCCGCGCCGTCCGCCAGAACCGCGTCGACCGCGCCGGGATCGGCCTCGAACGCGCGCAAACGCGCCGAAATCGGCCCGAGCCGTTCGATCAGCAACTCCGCCAGCGCGGGCTTGAACGCGCCGAACCCTTGCCCGCCAAAGCGGTCGAGCACCGCCTGCGGCGTCTCGTCGCCGAGCGCGGCATAGATGCCGACCAGATTGCGCGCCTCGGGCCGCTCCGCCAGTTCGGCTTCGCTCGCGGGCAGCGCCTGCGCATCGGTCTTCGCGCGCCGCACCTTGTTCGCGATCTCGTCGGCGCTGTCGGTCAGATTGATCCGGCTCATATCGCTCGCGTCGGACTTGCTCATCTTCGCGGTCCCATCGCGCAGGCTCATCACCCGCGCCGCACGCGCCGGAATGATCGGCTCGGGATACGGAAACAGATCGACGCCGAAGTCGGTGTTGAACTTGGTCGCGATGTCGCGCGCCAGCTCCAGATGTTGCTTCTGGTCCTCGCCGATGGGCACATGCGTCGCCTTGTAGAGCAGAATGTCGGCCGCCTGCAGCACCGGATAAGCGTACAGCCCGACCGACGCGCCCTCGCGGTCCTTCCCCGCCTTGTCCTTGAACTGCGTCATGCGGTTCAGCCATCCCACCCGCGCGGTGCACTCGAGCACCCACGCAAGTTCGCTATGCTCGCGCACCCGGCTCTGGTTTAACAGGATCGCGCGGGCCGGGTCGATCCCGCACGCGAGCAGCGCCGCCGCCATCGCGCGCGTCCCCGCCGCCAACGAAGCGGGGGGCTGGAACTCGGTGATCGCGTGCAGATCGACCACACAGTAGATGCACTCATACTCGGCCTGCATCGCCACCCACTGCCGGATCGCGCCGAGATAATTGCCGAGGTGGAGCTGGCCGGTGGGCTGAATACCCGAAAATACACGCTTCATGGCCGTGCGCTTACCGGCGCGGGCCGCCGCCGCACAAGCTGCGCGCGCAGATCGCCCAGCCGGAACGCCCCGAGCCCTAGCGCCACCGCGACGTAGACGCCAAACCCGGTTCCGCACAGCCCCGCGAGCGCCCCCACGCGCTCTACCAGCCCGCGCGTCATATACGGCTCGACAGTACCGTTGAGCGCCAGCAACACCGCCGCCATCGCCGCCGCCGCCGCCATCAGTCGCACCGCGCTGCGTTTAAGCCTTGCGTCGAGCGTCAAGTGCCCGCGCCGGTGCAGCGTCCGGTACAGCAGCCCCGCATTCACCCACGCCGCCACCGCCGTCGACAGCGCCAGCCCCACATGCGCGAGGCTCCACACCGTCGTGATATTGCCGACGAAGTTGATCCCCACCGACAGCACCG
>JAABUX010008761.1_pt1 | contig 11603 bp, 10 predicted proteins | sample 5561851 | NCBI WGS metagenome assembly JAABUX01 (sample SAMN10711883, study PRJNA513361) | rock metagenome | isolation source: Antarctica rocks | place: Antarctica: Victoria Land, Richard Nunatak red sandstone | collected 2016-01-03 | reverse complement strand
TGGACAGAGGCTCAAAACGCCTGCTGGTGCCGATCTGCGTCATCACCGACACCTACAAAATACAGTCAAAATGGGACCCCAAAACACGGGTGCTGTCGCTGCAAGGCGAAGGGCTGACGCGCCGCCCGGACGGTGATTTACTTGACGCGGTGCAGCAGAATGAGGACCCACATCTGGGTACTGGAACAGTGACCGGTGAGCCAATGCTTCTGATTCCGACCGCGCTGACCATGCGACCCGGCATGATTCCCATTGATCCGGCGCAAGCCCCAATTTACTATTCGAGTTATCGCCGGAGGAACAAAACAAGCGAAGTAGTCCAGTTCACTCTCAAAAATATGTCCAGGAGTAATCTCACGAATGCGTATCTTAACGCCGCCGCCGTGTCCGATGCCCCAACAGGCGGCATCCGACTCACTGGCGTACCCTATAATTCAGCAAGCATTCACAACGAGACCAGTGTTGTCATCAAGGCCGGTGGGTCACGAAGCATGTTGTTCGGTACAGACAGTCCTAACAGTCCTGACATTGAATTCATTGTCGTGTGGCCGGTTTCTCTTCCGTAGGAGACCGGCCCGGATATCCCCGAAACAGGGCACAGCCGCGAACTCTTTATGCCGGGTCCTTCTGGATGCTGACTTTGATGAACACAATCACCTGATCGTGCGTGTGCTGTGTGTGGGTGTTCCGGAACAACTGGCCGAAGAACGGGATGTCGCCTAAAAGCGGCACTTTTTGGATTGCCTTGGTATCCTGGTCATTGATGAGGCCGCTGATCACCAGCGTATCACCATCGTGGACACGCACCGTCGTAGTCGCCTCGCGAATATGGATCAGAGGAACCTGAACACCGCCTGCGCCGGGTGTGCCGAGAACAACCAGGGAAACTTCCGGGTGGACGTTCATTGTGACATAGCCGTCGTTGTTGACTTTGCCGGTCACATACAGCTTGATGCCGGCATTGACCGTGCTGGTCGTGATGTTCTGGCCGGTCGCCGACTGCGTGACCGACGAAATGTAGCTGACCGTGTCGCCGACAAACGTCGCGGCCGGCTGGCCGTCAACCGCAGAAATGTTGGGCGAGGCAAGAAGTTTGGTGTTTTGGTCATTGAACAGCGCATTAAGCTGGACGTTCACGGCATTTGAGAGCGGCGTCCGGGCAAACGTGCCGAACTTAATAACTTTTCCTGGAAATGTGCCGGAGCCAAGCGTTCCCGTCGTGCCAAGCTCGCCGATGGTTGTGTTCGCGCCCAAAAAGTTGTAGAGCAGGCCGTACTGATCGTCGTTGTTGACGCTGGTTTCAATGACTTTGGCCTCGTAGTTAATCTGCAGCGGGCGCATGTCCACGGTGGCAAGCACCTGAAGGGCTCGGCGGATGTCTACTGCCGAGCCGGTCAGAAGCAGGGCCGTCGTGGTAGGTTTCACAGGAATGTTGCCCGTGATTGCCGTGGTCGTGCCGCCGGTGCCGGACGCCGCCGCGCCGTAGGAAGTGGTCGTGGCCGTGACGCCGCCGGAGTCTGCCGTGGTCGGCGCGGGCGGGATTGCTCCCATGACTGGAGCGGGAGTAATGATGAGAGTGGGAACAAGCCGGTTCAGGACAGTTTGCAGGTCGTCGGCGGACGCATATTTGATTTTGTACAACTGGGTCACCGACGTGGTGACGTTGCGGGAAATCGCGCTTTCCGAGTCGGCGATCAGCCGCCGGGCCGCTTCGACATCGGTGGGTGTGCCGGTGATGACAAGGACGCCGCCGCCGCCCTGAGCGCCGGCGGACTTGCCGGGGGTCGCTTTGAGGTTCGGCAGAAGCTGCTTGAGGGCATCCACTAAACTGCCTGGGTCGGCGTAAGTGAACGACACGACGGCAGTGACGGGCGGGGACTGGGCGGTGCCGGACGCGGTCAGCGCCTGGATCGCCGCCGGGGTGCCGACTAAATAGGTGCGTCCGACTTTGGCGTACTGGTAGCCGGACAGCCGGGTGATTAAATCAAGCGCTTCTTCCAGCGAGACGTGGGCCAGCGACACGGTAATCGGCCCTTTGACATCGTTGCCGGAGACGATATTGGTGTGCGTCTGCATCGCCAGCGCTTTCAGGACATCGTTGATGTCCGCGCCGACAAAGTCCAGCGTCACATCGTCGGCGCTGCTGGTGAGGGCATGAACGGCAGGCTTGTTCAGAATAGTCTTGGGCGCGGCCTGGACTGCAAGCGGGGCGGCCAGCAGACCGGAAGCCAGCGCCAGCGCGGCTGCATTTTTGAGCGCGGCTGCATTTTTAGTTGAAATTGACATGGTATTCTCCTGGGCGGCCTCCGTAGGAAAGCCTGAGTTCGTCCGTGATTTCGTTTGGGTAGATCGTCACTCTTTGCGGCTTTGGGCCAGTACGCTGCCGTCCAGCAGGCGCAGTCCGAGGCTAATGGATGCGGCGACTTTCGCCGGGGCAGCGCTCGGCACGGAGGGCGCTTCGGCGACTAACGCCAGCTCTCCCTGATGCTTTAATTGTGCCAGCGGCGTATGGACCGGGGCCGCGTGGTACGCCGGAATCAGTGTGCCGTCCATGACTGCCGCCGAGCGCGGCACCGGAAGCGGCGCGGCGACGGGCGCAGACACGGCAGGAAATGCCGCCGGCTCCGCTTTGGCTCCGCCCAGCGGAAGCTGGTACACAAAAGTTCCATGCCGCAGGACAACAGAGTCGCGCGTGACGCCTGTGACGCGGTAGGTGCCGTCTACAAAGTCACCCGCGCGGACAATGCGCCGGGCCTCGCCGCTGCGAAGGATCGCGACTTTCCCGGATGCGCCCTGCAAAACTCCGGTGACAGTCCAGGAAGGCGCGGCGGGCGCGGCCGGCAATGCGGGTGCGGCGGGCGCTGCCGGCAGGCTGGTCACTCTGCTGGCCAGCGGGCCGCTGGGACGGACCGGAAACGGGCTAAGACTGCCCGGCAGCGCCGGCACACTGGGACCAAAAGGCAGGGGAGCCGCGCCCAGGCTGGCTGTTTTCTTTCCCGGAGCCGGCAGCTTCGGCAGCGCCGGTGCCTGGACGGGAGTGGGAACAGCGGCGGCGGCAGTCGTTGACGGGTCAACATAGCCGACTGCGAACGGGTCGTGCATCGTCGGGCCGGGCGGCGGCGCATCCGGGACGTCGGTGGAGGCTGCCGCGCCGGGGGCGGCGGAGGCCGGTCCTGCGGCAGACACGGGAAGGGCGGGGTGGGCCGGCGCAGCAGCGGGGCGCGTTCCTGCCGAGGCCGTGCCGGGCGCGACCAGGTGAACGACCAGGTAACCGAACACGCCGGCGGTGACAACGCACAGGACGGCGAACTGGGGGATTTGCTTTTTGTCTAACGTTTTCATTTTCATGGTGTGCTTCCCGAAACTGGTGTGCTTCCCGATGCCGAAGTGGGCCTAAAAAGTTTTCATCTCGCCGGCGCTGCGCGTGCTGGCGGCCTGTGTCGCGGAAACAGCGCCGAATGCTGCGCGTCCGGCTGCCGCGCCGACAATTCCGCCTGGTCCCGGAGCCGGTGGGGCCGGCGCTGGAAGAGGAGCCGGCATTTGGACCGGCACCGGCATCTGGATTGGTGCCTGCGCCAGGCTCGCCTGACCGGCGGGCTGGGCGGCGTCGGGAGCGTCATGGAACATAAACGCGGTCAGCTTCAAGCTGGTCGCCACCACCTGTGGACCTCCCGGCACGGCGGTCCCTGGGTGCATATCCACGCTGTCCACGGAGATAATCTTTGGGAAGCGGGTCAGGCTGTACAAAAACATGCTGGTATCGGCATACGAGCCGGAAACGTCCACGGCAACGTCTAAAGTGTCGTAGGGCGGCGGGGGCGGCGCTTTCTTCGCACCGGGGGCGGCGTCGCCTGCCCCGGCGCTGCCGGAGCGTGGGGCCGCAGGAGCCGGGGCCACGGGGGGAGGCGCTGCGGGCCGGACTGCCGACATGGTCAGATGCGTCTGCCCCGCCAGCCCTTGAAGCTGTGCCAGCAGGGTGGGAACATAAGACTTTTCGGACACCGACGTTTCCAGATACTGAATATGGGCCTGCGTTTGAGTGTATGTGTCTAACGTCGTTTGATATCGGTGGGCGATCTGCTGGTTGGAGCTGACTTCCGCTTCTTTCTGCTGGGCGGAAGTTTGCAAAGAAGTCAGCTTGGAATTGAGGCCGACCAGAATCCCGCCGCCGCCGAGCAGCACCAGGCCGGCCCCGCCGAGGAGGATTGGAATCAAGCGCTTTGCGGGCGGACGCGGGCCGGGCGAACTAAGATTTTGTGCCATTGGTCATTCCTTTGGTGGGCGTGGCGGTGCCGGCTTCGGGCTTCAGGTGCACGGTCATTTGAAAGGAAACTGCGTCCACGTTGCCGATCTTCTGCGCCTGAACAAACGATAGGACTACATGGTCCAGGCGCGGCGACTGGTTCATCCGCAGCATGGACTGGCCGACAGTGGCTTCGCTTAAGGCGACGCCGGAGAGGTTCAGGACCGGGTCGGTGCCGGAAGTGCTGCCGGGCGTGACAGCAGCGGCTGCCACTCCCCCGCCGGACCCGGTGCCGAGGGACGTCAGCCAGGTCTTCGGCGGCAGGCTGTCCGTGACCGCGTAAAAGTTGTTGTACCAAAAGAGAGTGTCGGCCTTCGCGCCGTCGAGCGTGTCTACTTTCGGCTGAAGGGCCGCGGTCTGCGCCTGCAGCGCCTGGATCTGGGTGACCTGGGGCTTGAGCTTTGCAAGCTGGTCGCTGAGGCCGCCGATCTGGCCCTGGGTGACTAAAATCCGGGCGGTCAGGACAAACGCGGCGGCAGTGACCACGCCGATCTCGCCGGCGATGGAGTAAAGCAGCTTGCGAGCGTTTTTCTCCTGGTGCCGCTTTTCTTCGCGGCGTCGGGCGATCATGTTAATCGAAGGCATGGAAGTTCTCCAAAAGAAAATGGTTAAGCGGCTTTTGCCACTATGGAAGCGGCTGCCGGAGCCAGGCGGACCGGCGGCGGAGCCAGCTCTTTCAGCGCAAGGCCGATGCCGAGGACCAGAAGCGGATGGTTCTCGTCAATAAAACTTTGCAGGACCGAGCCGGCGTCAATGTCCGGGTTCTGGAACGGGTTCCAAATCTCAACGGGAACGCCGAGCCGGGCGCTCATATAGGCTTCCAGGCCGTGCATTTTGGCGCTGCCGCCGGTAATGATGATCTTGCCGACGGGGCCGCTGGTCTGCGACGTTGTGCCGGCGGGCAGGATGGAGTTTGCGGCGTCGGCAAGCTGGGACTGGTAGTAGTTGGTCGAGCGGCGCACTTCGCGCAGCAGCTCGTCAATGGCGGGCTGCAAAGTCCGGGCAAGCGCTGCGGCTTCCGAGTCGGCGCTTTCGGCTTGCAGCAGCGCGGCCATGTCCACTTCGGTTTTCAGCCGCTCCACTTCTTCCCAGCCCGCGCCGGGCAGGGCGGCTTTCAGCGCCTGGGTGAAGCTGTCCCCGGCGATGGGAATGTTGCGGGTCAGCGCAAAAAGGCCGTTCGCGATAATGTTGACGTCGGTGGTGGTCGCGCCGATGTCAAGCAGTGCGAGCGTCGTGCCTTCGCCGGGCCGGGTCGGAGATAAATCTACAAGCGCCCGCTGCAGGGCGAATGCTTCCATGTCTACGGCCACGGGTTCCAGCCCGGCGAGCGCCAGAGCGGACAGCCGCGATTCGACCATGTCGTTTGGGGCGGCGACCAGCATGACGCTCATTTTGTCGTCTTCGCCGGGAACGGGGCCGGTAATCTCAAACTCGATCATGCTGTCTTCGACTGACGATGAAATGTGCTTGGCGGCCTCAAACCGCACGGACTTCCGCAGCACGCTTTCAGGCATTTTCGGGAGCTTAATGTGGCGGACAATCACGCTGGTCCCGCTGATGGCGCAGACCACGGCGTTTGCCTCGATGCCCGCGCCGGACAGCATGGCTCGAATGGCGGCGGCGACACCGGCCTGGTCCACGACAATGCCGTCCCGCACGGCGTCATGCGGGGTGGGGGCGACCGCCGCCTTGACAATGCGCCAGGAGCCGGGTGTTCGGCCTGCTTCCGCCTGCACGGCTTTCATGAAGCGGCTGCCGATGTCAACGCCGACGATTTTTTCTTTGCCGAAGACCTGCGATAGTCCAAGCATGTGTCCAGTTCCTTCCGCCAAACCTAGTCCGTAAATCCTGCGCCTAAGACAGCGCTATGCTTATGATTATGGGTGGGGAAGGAAAAAACTAGAGGAGAATCTGCGAGGGAACTGGGCTATCCTGCACAGACCATGCCAAATGGGCGCAAAGCCTGCTGAGAAAAGTACGGGTTTTCGGAAAAGACAGCAAACCCCGGCAGAGATGCCGGGTTCTGACCACCGCCAGCTTTTGGTCACCGTATGAATGCTCGCAATCTGTGTTATAGCAAATTCGTGTTATAATAAACCATGAGCATTCCACCTTCCAATACGCCGCCCCCTTACGGAACGCCGCCTGGCGGCTACCACCCCGCGCCGCCGCCGCGATCTTCGGGTGTCAGCGGCTGGAAGATCGCCGGGTTCGGCTGCCTGGGCTTGTTCGTGCTGGCCGCCCTCGGCGGCATTTTGCTGGTCCGCAATGTCAAAAACCGATTTGCAAACCCGTCTAAAAACGATATCATCGGCGTAGTTGCCCTCGCGACCCAGGCAACCGTAGACGGAACGCATCTTCAGAAGGCCGTAGTCGCCTACCATACGCAGCACGGCAGCTATCCCAAAACGCTGATGAACCTCTACAGCGACGGCTCCATTGACGGCAAGCTGCTTCATAACGGCCTGGACGACAGCCCCGACCCCGCGCATATCTCCTGGCGCTACACCCCGCCCGCTGAAGGCGCATCGGGAAACACGCCCATTTTAGAAGAGCCGTACCACCTCACCATCAGCAATACCACCACGCCCGCCAAAATCGTCATTGACCTCGACGGCAAGCCCGAGCGCAGCCACAGCCAAAGCAGTTATGGCAACTACGGCGGTCAAAACAGTAACTCCGGCGGGCAGACTAGCGGCACGAATTAGTGAGGGCGAGTTGAACCGTTCCAGGGTGCGCTTTGCGGCGTTCGTTTTCTGCGCTCTTTGCAGCTTCGCAGGATCGGTGTCCGCTGCCCCCAGATACCCGCCGCACGGCCCCGGCATTGCCATTTGCGAGCCAGTGACCTCACCGGCTGACGCGGCTCAAGCCAGTTTTGGCTCCGGGTGCGCCGCCTGGCTGCAACTGGCTGTCGGCGGGCAGCCGCAGCTCGGCCAGACGCCGCTTTGGAGCGCTTTGAACCGCGCCCGCACGGAGATGAACCGGCCTGACTTGCAGTTGTCTGCGGCTCAGGCCGTCGGCCTTGCTTCCAAACTTGGCGTCACCCATGTCGCTGCCGGGACGCTGCGCGGAGCCGGGCCGCGCCTGAGCCTCGCCTTTCAACTCCTTCAAGTGCCTCAAAAGCGCCCGGTCGGGCCGCCGATGACACTCGCCGGAACCCAAACGCAAATCGTTGCCGGTCTGCCCCGAATGGCCCGTCTTCTCGCCAAGCGCCTGGGAGTTGCCGCGCCCAGTGTTCCCGCCTCGGCAGGCCTGACGCCCGCCGAATGCCGGCTTCTCGGGCTGGTGCGGTGGCAGAAGACCTTGACGGATACGCAGCAGGCCGCGCTTGACGCGGCGGCGGCTCATAGCCCCCTGGCTGGACTGATCCGCCTGAACCTGGCGAGGGGACGCACTCACGCGCACTTCAACCACGCGGTCCGAGTGCTTCTTGCCCAGGCGGGCGGCAATCCTCTGGTGTGGGGAGAAATCGGCGGGCAGAAGGACTCGGCCCTGCTTCCTGACGCCTTTCAGTTGTCTGCATTTGCCGCACGCTATCCCGGCAGCTACACGCTTGCCGTGGCCGAAACATCCTGCTTTCGTGCCGCCGGCGACCGCCCGGCGGAGCTTCAGGCGGCCGCGCGGATCATTCAGGATGCGCCTCGCAACCCGGACGGCTGGCTCACCTACGCCGAGACCGTTTCCAGTGCCGCATCAGACGTGCGTCAGGGCCGCGTTTACGATGCTCTGTCTCCCGAAGAATCCCGCCGCCTCAGCCGCCTGTACCCCAAGTGCGAAGCCGCTGCCGCGCGTGCGGTGCAGCTTGACCCGGACTTTGCCCATGCCTGGGAGCGTCTGGCACAGGCGGCAACTTTCACGTCGGACACGGCGGTGGCGGGCCATGCTCTGCAAACCGCTCTGGCGCTCGGCGACGACAAAGCCGGTGTTTACGTGTGGGCGCTTGAGATGTACCAGCCCAAATGGGGCGGCGACCCCGCCAAGCTGAGCCGGTTTACCCAGCTTGCGGCCTCAGACACGACCCTGGACATCGCCGGAGTTCTGTCTGTCTCCCGCGAGCTGTACGACAGCGGCAGCCCCGATCTGTACAAAAAGATGCTGGGCGACTTTATCACGCGCCGCCGTGCCTTTCTCAGCGATCATCCCAGCGATGGAGAGGCGCACGAGGATGTGGCGGAAGCGCTGGGGTTTCTAGGAAGCGAGCCGGAGGCGTTGGCAGAGTATCAAACAGCGGCGACGCTGCTTCCTGATGATGCGGTCGCGCAGTTTGGCCTCGGCAATGCTTTGTACCAGCTTGGCGACTCTTCCGGCAAATCGGAGCGGTACACACAGGCGATTGTGCAGCTTCAGAACGCGGTCCGGCTTGACCTGGATTACGTAGATGCCTACTCGGACATCGCTTACTGCCAAAAAGATTTAGGCCATCACGACGAAGCAAAAAGCGCCGCTCGGACAGTCCTGCATCTGAACCCCACCTCCGGCGACGCTTATGCAGTGCTGGCGGAGGTCGCCCTGCGGGAAAACAACTCGGTGGAGGCCGCTCTCCTTTACCAGACGGCTATCCGCCTCGGCCCATTCCGGCGGTCCGACTACCAGAACTTGATTACCGCACTGGCGAACACCAAACAATGGGACACCTTGCTGGCGGTCGGCGCAAAAGTGGAGGGCATCTACCAGCAGAAAGACGGAGCGACTTATGATGACATGACGAACGCCTCCCTCGAAAAAAAGGACTGGGCAAACGCTCTCGCCTTCAGCCAGGCCGCCCTTGCCGTCAACGCCGACGATCCCTGGGCGCATGAAAATCTGGCCGAGGCTTACCTCGGGGCAGGGCATATTCCGGAAGCGCAGGCGGAGTGGCGAAAAGTGCTGACCTACAAAGATGACCAGTTCAAAGCGGTTGCGGAAGGATACCTCAAAACGTATCCCTGAGAAAAGCCGGCATCAACCTAAGCGGCAAAAGCCAGGGCAGCGGAATATCATAGCAAGCCGGCTAAATCAGTTGAGGCATAAATTGATAGCCCATGCTAAGTTCCTGCGCCTGTGCGGTCAGTTCCTGCAAAGTCGCCAGCCGCGCCTCATCAATCCGCGTCTTGTATTCCACCACATCGGCCCGAAGAACCCCGCGATAAGTTCCAGCCGTGCGGCACGGGATCTCCCCCGCGTCCAGCAGCTTGATTAAGTAAGGCCGCGAAACGCAAAGCAAATCCGCTGCCTCCTGCTCCGTAAGTTCCGCCTGCTGTGGTACAACTAGGGTCGTGTTTCCAGTCAGCGTTTTCATAAGTTTAGCCCTTCTTTTTCCGTAACACATTCACTTTCAATCAATATCCGTTCCGTGCTTCCAAATCCCCAGTTTTTCTTTTTGCGCTTCGGCTTCCGCTTTGGCCATACTCTTGATGACGCGAATATATTCCTGTTGCGAGATTAGCATTTTAGAAAAACCTTTCTCGGTTGCTTCTTTTGGATAGCGGCTTGTATCTGGTATCAACATTGTGCCTCCTGGACAGCCGCCTTGACGAACGAGATACTCATTCATGTTGTCTTGGCCGTCAACTACCCAAGCGTAAACTTGTTCCGAATGGAGCTGATTTACCATTGTTGGTCCAAACGCCTCAACGGGAACAGTTCTCGCGTTTGGATGCTTACGAAGCCAAGCGGAGATGAGGCGTTTGAAGTTATCAGATGTAGGTGCACGAAAAAATCCACTACCCATCAAGCAATATGTAACATTTGGTATGTCACGGCTGACGCCGAACACATCGTTCCAAACAACATGCAGAGGATCAGGTTGAGCCTGAGCGGGTTTAGGTTGCTGGCAGTCAGCACTAGGCGAGCAGAAGCCTCCCAGCACAAGTAAGCCGAATGCTATCGCTAGATTTCGTTGGATCATCCAATCACCGCCAGTTCTTTCGCAAACGGTGATACCAGAACGGGCTGGCCTTCGGGCGGGTCGGTCCAGCGGCCGTCGGATTTGATGAGGGCGACCAGCTCGTCTACGCTGACTTCTTGCGGGACGTTCTTGACGGGGGTGCGGCCTCGGTAGAGGGTGATGACGCCGCCGCCTTTGCCGACGTAGCCGTAGTCGGCGTCGGCCATCTCGCCAGGGCCGTTGACGATGCAGCCCATGACGGCGATGTCGAGACCGACCAAGTGATTTGTTGCGGCCTTGACTTTTCGCAGCACCGAAGTCAGCTCGAACTTGGTGCGCCCGCACGACGGGCAGGCGATAAACTCGACTTTAGTCTTGCGTAATCCTAATGCCTGCAAAATGTCGTAGCAGGCGGGAATCTCGTGGATCGGGTCTTCAGACAAAGAGACGCGAATGGTGTCGCCGATGCCTTCGGCCAGCAGCGTGCCGATGCCTGCGGTGCTTTTGATGCGGGCGTACTCGCCGTCGCCGGCTTCCGTAACTCCGAGATGCAGCGGATAATCCATGCCGAGATCGTCCATGCGCCGGACCATCAGGCGGTTCGCGGCCAGCATCACGGGGACGCGGGAGGCTTTGAGCGAAAGAACCAAATTGCGGTAGCCGTGCTTCTCGCAGATTTGGATGTATTCCAACGCGCTCTCGACCATGCCTTCGGGCGTGTCGCCGTACATGACCGTCAGGCGCTCGGCGAGTGAGCCGTGGTTGACCCCGATCCGCATGGCGATGTCACGCTCCTTGCAGATTGTAATCACCGGCAGCAGCGACTCTTCAATCGCGGCTAGCTCTTCCTGCACCTCGGCGGGCGTGTATTCGTCGGCCCGCCCGCGCGGCTTGCGGAACACGAACAAGCCGGGGTTGATACGCACTTTGTCCACGAACTGGGCCACGGCGACGGCAATGTCGCTGCCCTGATGATGCACGTCGGCCACTAAGGGAACAGCGTAGCCGCGCCGGCGGACTTCGGCTTGGATTTCGCCGAGCTTGTAGGCTTCGGCTAAAGTCGGGGTCGTGACCCGGACAATCTCGCAGCCGGCGTCAGCCATGGCGATGATCTGGGCGACGCAGCCGGCGACATTGCGGGTTTCTTCCGTGATCATGCTCTGGACAACCACCGGATGCCCGCCGCCGATGGTGATAGGGCCGACACGGACGGCGCGGGTGGCGCGGCGCGGGTAAGACAGCGGCGTCTGATGCGGGCGCGAAATAAGCTGTGATTCGGGCATGGTGTTTCCTCCGCGAGTTCTCTCTTTATTATACCCGGCGGCAGCGCCGGGAAATTCCTCTGGTATTCGTTTGGCGCTTGGCGCAAAGCCGTGTTATAATGATAGCAAGTCTTATGTTTACCCAAGCAATCCAAAAACTGGGCGCTTCGCC
>JAABUX010008760.1_pt1 | contig 11603 bp, 13 predicted proteins | sample 5561851 | NCBI WGS metagenome assembly JAABUX01 (sample SAMN10711883, study PRJNA513361) | rock metagenome | isolation source: Antarctica rocks | place: Antarctica: Victoria Land, Richard Nunatak red sandstone | collected 2016-01-03 | reverse complement strand
GCGATCCGCCGGACCGCCTCGACCCGGAACTCGCGGGTGTAGTTGCGTCCCTGCTTGGCCATCTGCGGGTCTCCTCGCGGTGGGCTCACACTCTCATCGGAGCGCTCGCCATTCCTGGGGAAAGTCCACGCCGCTCCTCCGTGCTACCAGGTGACGGCGAGCTTCCCTGGCTTCCGGCTGATCCCGATGCCGACGGCAGGATTCTCAGACCTATATTGCGGGAGGCCAATTCCGCGGCACCCGATCCCGGCCATCCACCGCCTGACCGAGACGGTCACTTCAAGTCTTCTGACCATTGCGACCGAAATATCCCGAAGGGGGGGATGCCCCACACGCAAGCTCCCACGGCTCGGACTTTTTCATGCAACTCGTCGTCCCACGATTGCCGATCGTTGGTCTCCTTGTCGCCGTCGCCGTCGCCGTCGCAACGACGGCCGGCTGCCACGGCGTCAAGGCAAGGCAGATATGGGCCTGGAACGCGGTCAAGGATCGGCCCGGTCGCCCGCTCGAAGTCCTCCGGCACGACGACCTGGAAAGGATGGTCCTCACCCGGGAGGGGGCGGGACGGGGCGGCGTGGCCTCGCTAGAGTCGGCCTTCGATCGGAGGCCCAACTCGGAATTGGCCCTGCCCCTGGCCGAGCGGTCCTACCGCGAGGCGAGGGCGGCCGACGGGCTCGCGGCGGGACGTCCACTCGCCCCGTATCGCGACGCCGCGGCTTACGCCGCCCTGGCGATCGGCGGCCCGGCCCCGGTCGAGGCCAGGGCGATCTCGGTCCACAACGCGGCGATAGTCCACCTACTACGCCGGGCCCAAGGACCGCACGGCTCCCGCTCACCCGACCGGCCGACTGGCTGGCGGGAGGCCCTGGGCCGGCTCGGCGTCGAGGTGTCCGGCCCTTCACCGTTACTCGACCCGTCCCGGCTGGTGGGCCTGGACCCAGCCGCCGACTATCGCGTCGAGGGGCTTGGCCGCCATTACGGATCGGAGGGCCTGGGCGTCCCGGTGGTGGTCCACCGCCCGAACGACCGCCGCCAGCCCCTCGACTCCCAAGACCACTATTTCCCCGAGAAGGGTGAGGCCCCCGCCACGGCGATCCTCCGCGTCGGCCCGCCCGGTTCCGGTCCCTCCTGGCGGGGCCGGGCCCTGTCGCTCGACCTCATCGACCCGTTCGAGGTCCGGTCTGCGATCGTGGGCGGCAAGGCCGTCCCCTTGGCCGCGGACCGGACCACGGCGCTGGCGGCCCTGGCCGGACGGGCTCGGTCGCTCCGGCGGGCGGCCGTCCGGGCCGCCCTGTCGTCGGACCTGGGCGAGTACGACGAGGGTCTCTCCCTGCTCCAGCCCTATCGCCCCGGGAAGATCCCCGTGGTTCTGGCCCACGGCCTGCTAGCCAGCCCGGTCGTCTGGGCCGAGACGCTCAACGAGCTGAGCAACGACCCGACGCTCGCCGATCGCTACCAGTTCTGGTTCTTCCTGTACGCCTCGGGCGAGCCGATCCCCCTGGCCGCGATGCGGCTCCGCGAGGCCCTCCGGGAGGCCCGGGCGACGTTCAACCCGTCGGGGTCCGACCCCTCATTGGGCCGGATGGTCGTCGTGGGCCACAGCCAGGGCGGCCTGCTCGCCAAGATCCTGGTCCAGGAGTCCGGCCTGACGATCTGGGACGCCGCGCTGAAGGCCCCCCACCCGGCCTCGCAGATCTCGCCGGAGTCGCAGGCCCTCCTGGAGCGGGCACTTGTCTTCCACCCTGAGCCGACAGTCCGCCGGTTGGTGTTCATCGCCACGCCCCACTCCGGAAGCCCGGTCGCCGACGGCCCCCTCGGCCGCGTCGGCCTGCTGATCTCACGCCCCCAGGCCGACACCGACCGGATTCGAAAGGAGTTGGACGCAGCCTACGGGACCGGGAGGGACGACAGCGGCATCCGCGGCGAGTCGTTCAGCCTGCGCAACCTCCGGCCTTCGAGCAAGGTCATCCAGGGCCTGCGCGCCATCCCCCTGGACTCCTCGGTGCCCCACCACTCGATCATCCTCCAGATGGAACACCCTACCCCCCACGGCCGGGGCGACGGGCTGGTCCCCTACGACAGTGCCCACCTGGACTCGGCCCAATCTGAGGCCATCGTTCGCGGCTCTCACCTTGACCTGGGCGCGCCGGGCGTGACCGACGAACTCCGCCGGATCTTGAGGCTCCACATCGACGAGTTGGACCCCAGCCCCTCGACGCTGGCGCGGCCCGAACCGCCCGAGGTTTCCCCGAACCTTTCGCCAGGGTGAACGCGGCCCGACGACCCTTCTCGCTCGGCCCTCGGTCAATTGTCAGGGGACTCGCGAGGCGAATTCGGCGAGAGCCCACACCGAGGCTGCTTTGGGGTTTGCAAGTCTCGTTCGGGCCCGTCGCGGTTTGGGTCGGTTATATAGTCGTAGGCGGCGGACGAGTTTTCGCGAGGGCCGAGGGAGACCCGTGGCTGGTCGGCCTTCGATCCCTTGCCGGCATGGTCCTGGACCGTCACCTGGGTCTCGTCGGTGCCGGGCATCATCGAGCCGAGGAGAAGCCGGATCATCGCCCCGACGATCGGTTCGAGCAGGCCCGCGTAGGCCGCCATTTAAGTCGCTCATCGACTCACCTTCCACCTGCGTGGACGAGGCGAAAACGGTACGTCCGGAGAGGTTGCTGGCCCGAGGTGATCGCTTCGGTAGCCCCGACCGCACATCAACCGACGATCCTCGCCCTCAATTCCTCACCAGTATTTCCCACCGAGTTGGTCTTCGCCCAAGTCCTAGCCAACGCGGACGTCCGACAGGTAGCCGAGGATGGGTAGGTCCTGATCAAGTCTCAAGCGGTTCGCAGCCCGTCGACGGCTCATTCTCACGGGCTTGCGGAAAGGACGACGCGGAGTCCAACGTGGTAAACCTTCGTTATACAGGGGCGTTGGGCTTTCGTACTTAACCAGGCATTGCTAAGGAGTTTGAGTCGAGCCCCTGCGACGCATCCACGATAAAACGATCGCAACGATTGCGAAATCTTCCCTATTTGGCCAAGTCGTCACCCCCATGCCGGAGATTGGTCAACGAGACGACGGGCCTTGGGATTCGACGCGAGGGAAAGCCCTCCATCTGCTCCTGGACCGGATTGGTCCATCGCAATCGGAGGAGGGGTTGGCATGGGTCAGCCCCGATCGTGCTCGAAGGTTCAATCTCGTGGTTCCACGCGTCGAAACTCTGACCATCACGATCGAGAAGGTTAATGATGAGGCGGAGGACCGTGTTAGACCGATCCACGGTTGTTTTTGCCAACTGCTTGAGAACGGTTAGGACACTGATGATCTGCTCCGTGTTGTCAGGGTCGGCGTGGGGGCAGGCCCCGGTCACAAGTGGAGCGAATAGCGTTCCACCGAGCCTGCCTTCGACGGGCGACACCGGGGATGTGGGCGTCACCGAAAAGGACCAGGGAGGCGGAGAAGTCCGCCCGGGCCGAGCCGCAGGCGGTGGGCCACCTCCGTTCTTCCCGACCGGGCCGGCACCTTTTCGCTATCTGCGCTACGAGGAGGATTTCAGTGACCTCAGGGACCCGGCCAGGCGGACCGATCCTTGGGACCTGCTCAAATTCATCCCGTTGAATCCGGATGCTACCTCCTACCTGACCCTCGGTGGAGAAACGTGGTAACGCTTTGAGGGCTACCATAACCCAATCTTTGGCCAGGCCCCGACGAATCGCGAGGGATACAGTAACCTCGATCTGCAACGATATCTGTTGTTCGGCGACCTCCACTTAGGCGAGGACGTCCGGATCTTCGGCCAGTTCAAGAGCGGCCTGGAGAATTACCGAGTCGGCGGCCCCCGCTTCTTCGACGAAGACGTTGCCGACATCGGTCAACTCTTCCTCGACGTTTCCCGCCGCGCCGGCGAAGGCGGCAAGGTGACCATCCGGACCGGCCGTCAGGAGATGGCCTACGGCGGCCTACGGCTGGTCGACACCCGAGACGGAACCAATGTCCACCTTGCGTTCGACGGGGTGAGGACGATCTACGAGTGTGGGGATCGCCGACTCGACGCCTTCCTCACTAAGCCGGTCGAGACCAACCCTGGGGCGTTCGACGATCGGCCGGACCCGAACCAGACGTTCTGGGGGTTCTACGGCGTCCGCCCCGTCGCCGCTCTGCCTGGCGGGCACCTGGACTATTACTATCTGGGCCTGAGGCGGAACAACGCACAGTTCGTCCAGGGAATCGCCCGAGAAACCCGGCACACCCTGGGGACTAGGTGGTGGGGCAACTCCGGACCCTGGGATTACAACGCGGAGTTCGTCTACCAGTTCGGCTTGTTCGGTGAAGTTCCGATCTCGGCAGGAGCCGCAACGGCGGACGCAGGCTACACCTGGGCGACCCTGCCGGGCTCGCCCCGATTTGGCGTGACCACGGTGGCCGCTTCTGGCGGTCGTGGCGTGGGGGCCAAGGTTCTCGAGTCTTACAATCCGCTGTTCCCGACGGGAGCCTACTTCAATCGCGTGCCCGACCTCCTAGGTCCGACCAACATCCTGGCCGTCCACCCGAAGTTAACGATCTTGCCGACGCCCAAGGTGAGGCTGATCGCCGACTGGGCCTTCTTCGGCCGGACCAGCCTCGACGACGGCATCTACGGCCTGGTGGCAAACTTAATTCGCCCGGCCGGCGGCAACCGCTCGCGTTACATCGGTAACGCCTTGTCTGGCGAGGTGCAGTGGCAGGTGAACCCCCACCTCGCCGTGGTCGGCGCCTACACGCACATCTTCCCCGGCCCGTTCCTCCTGAAAACCGGGCCGCGCGATGAGGAAGACTTCGTGACGGTCTTCATCGATTACCGTTTCTGAAGGGACGGTAGTTGCCCGACGACGTCGAGAAAAGCTTCTCGCGGGTCCCAAGAGTTGATGCTGTCGAATCAGGCGGGTCCGCCCTTCGCTAACGATCGTCACCGAGCAGGCGTTGCAAATCCATCGGTGCCCCGTATTCGTAAGTGCGTTGCTCGCCCCAAGGGGATCGGTGGACCTGGCCCTGGGGATCGACCAGGAGGTATTCCGACTCCAAGGCCTTGCCATCCGCCCGGTCGCGCAGCCAGTCCGCCATGTAGCTGTAGCCGGGCGGGCCGAGCTGGCTCGAACTCGCGTGGGCCAACCCGTGGAGGTCCCCGGCGTAGAGGAGCAGGGTCTTGGGGCCGGCGACGTGGTTGAGGTGTTCGAAGGTGTGGCCGATGTCGCTCAGCTCGTCATCTTCACCAGCGACGACCAGGTAGGGGATTTTGACATCCTTACTCAGACGTCGAACGTCGATTTTCGGGGCGAGGGCGTCGAGTGCGGCTTCGTCGTTCGAGCCGGTCATGTACATGAACCGCTGCTTGAATGTCGGCGAGGCCGTCTCGAACAGGGGCGTCGCCCCCGGGTGGAAGCAGGTGAAGGTGACGGCGCACGCGGCGTATCGCGGCTCGGCGACGACGGCCTGCGTCGCCCAGTAGGAGCCGAAGCTTACTCCGGTGGCCATGATTTTGCCCGCGTCGACCTCCGGCCGGGCGGCCAGCCAGTCGTAGGCGGCCGTGCCGACCTCGCCGAAGGTCTCCGGGTCATACCAGATCTCGCGGGTCAGCGACGTCCCCTGGCCGGGCACGTCCAGGCAAAGGCAGGCGAAGCCGCGCCTCAGGAACCGGTCGGCCGACGCCGACAGGGACATCTCCTTGGTGCCGTCCATGCCGCTGATCATCATCAGGCAGGGCAGCGGCCCGCCCCCGTGGCCCGGCGGGAGGTGGAAGTAGGCCGCCAGCGAGCGCCCCCGGTAGGGGATCTCCACCGGCTCGACCTTGTGGTCGGCCAGCCGGGCGTAGCCGGCGTAGCACTCGGCCTTCTTCTTCTCCAGTGCCAGGTTGAGGGGCGTGTTCTCGAAGATCGGCCACTGGGCGCCGCCGTAGAGGATCGCCGCGGCGAAGAGGTCGTCGCTCGCGGTGATGGGGTGGCCGGCGTCGAGGCCCTCTCCGGCCCGCAGCTCGAACCGACGGGCCGCCCGGATCAACTCACGGGACATGTCGTCGTATTTCTTGATCGACGCCTTGAGGCCGAGGATCGCGGGCGCGTGGTCGGGGCTGCAAGGCTCGCTCCAGTAATGCAGGCGGCCCTGGTCCCACTCCGGGCCGATGAGGTTGATCACCGCGTCGAGCAGCCAGCGCTGCTCGGAAAATCGCGCGGTCCTCCCGCGGAGCGTCTCGGGAACGATCGGCATGACAGCCTCTTTCGTGTAGGTCTAGGCCGAGGGTCCGCCGTCCTGACGGAAGCCCGGCTTGTGCTTGATGACTTGCAACGCGATCGGGAACATCATCATGAGGAAGCCGGCCAAGCCCGAAACCGCCCCGGATAGCGGGGTCAGCGCCCCGTCGGCCCACGCGCCGTAGTAGGCCCACCCGCCGATCGGGAGGAAGAAAACCACGGCGGTGAGCACACCCGGCGAGAAGACGCGCGTGACCAGGACGGGGAGGATGTGGAACAGGGTCGCGTTGACGAGCATGAACGCCGGGAAAGCGAGCGAGACTTCAGGCCGTCTCCAGCCGATCATCGCGCCGGACGCCCCCAGCACGATGACGAAGGCGTTGACCATGTAGAATTCGTTCCACTCGGCTTGCAGCTTCAGGACCCGCCTCACCCAGCCCCGCCAGTCGAGGATCGTCTCCTCGACCATGTGGATCGCGTAGGCGATGGTCGCGATCCATAAGATATACTCGTGCGTCACGACCGTGCTCCGCGGGGTCCGGGTCGCCATCGATAGATCCGTTGGGTTGTTACTTCTGGCGGGGTGCCGGCTTGTTAATGATCGGCTCGTAGATGGCCGGGTGGGCCTTGACGCCCGGCAGGGTAGCCTCGCCGGGCGGGTTCGAGGTGATCGCGTCGTGCCAGGCCTGCGCGGTCTCCCAGAGGGCGATGTTGATGAACCGGAACGTTCCATCGCCGACGCCCGTGTTGCGGTGCATGTGCGTCTCGATGAAGCCGGGCGCGCGTGAGAATACCGCAGTGGTCTGCTTCCAGTCCTCCAGGAATGCCGCCTCCTGATCCTCCGGGACGATGAAGGCGTTGATGAGCGTCACGGCCATGCCAATCTCCTTCAAGACGGGAAATGATGAAAAGACCATGGATCTCGGCGGAACGCTTCGCCACCTCGCCGGTCAATCGCGACGCGGCACCGCTGCCTTGCGGGCCCGGTCGAGGACTGTTCGCATCGCCGAGCGATAATCCTGCGTCAGCTTCAGGCCACCCTCTTGCTCCTCGGCCGAGCCGGCCGCGGCGCCGGAGACCGACACGGCGACGGCGAACGTCAGCATGGGCCGGCCGTCCAAGTCGCTGAGCGTGTTCGCGATGAACCCTTCGTCGCCCGGGCTCGCGACGCGAGTGTAGAGCACTTGGACCGACGGCGAGATCGTGATCCGCTCGCGGATGACCTGGCCGTGGACCGCCATCCGGCGAAGGAAACCGTCGGGGTATTCCTCGACGATTTCGGGATTGGTGGCACCCGGGACGATCCCGACCGGATTCCTGGCCTTGGCCAGCATCCCCTCCCAGACCTGGTCCGGCATCAGGACGGTTCGGGCGTTCGGCGGGTTGACCTCGATGGTCGAGGATGATGTGTACATTTCAGCCGATCCTTTCGAGCTTTCCAATGACGAGGAGCCCATCGACCCCCTAAAACTCCACCCGGAGGACCGTTGCCGGTCGAACGATCCGATCCGGTGGCGGTGACTTGGTCCCACCGTCGGCCATGAAATAGGCGACCCGGCCATACTCACCGGGGCCGCGCCCCCAAGCGCCGACGGTCGGGCCGATCAGCCGCTCCGTGAACGGCTCGCCCGCCACGCTGTGCCTCGTGTCGCCGTTCCTGCTCGGCTCCAACCAGACGCGATCGATGGTGTTCTGGCGGTGCGTCGCTAAATAAGCGACCCCGGCGTCTTCATCGATGCAGAAGTCGTCGGCCATCCTGCCGCTCGCGACGAATTCAGGCTTGCCGGCGGGCTCGTGTGTCTCTGGATCGACGAGTACGCGCATGAAGAGTCTCTGCATCGTCGAGGTATAGTAGAGGTGGTTGGTCTTCCCGGCGAATTTCAAGCCGTTGACCCCGGGGCAGTCGGGCATCGGGCCGCCGGGGTCGTGCATCATGCTGTCATGCTTGAGCCAGACCCGTGCTGTGGGCTCGCCGCCGGCCGAAGGCAGATCCACTCGCCAGATCAAGCCGGCGAAACAGTCCGCAACCAATAGGGACTTCGGAGCGATCAGGCAGATGCCGTTAGGACCGCGGACGGGCCCTGGGAATTCAAGGATGACTTCCGGATCGACGGGCGTGCCGGGGGTCCAGCCCCGCAGGTCGAGCCGATGGATGTAGGACTCGTGTGACGTGTACAAGTTCGAGGTGGCGATGTAGAAGACGTCCAGCCCTGCCTCGATGATGCCGGTCGCATGCTCGGCGAAGGTGAACATGTGCGATGGCTCGACCGGCAGATCCGCGTTCACGGGCGGGACGTACCACAGCTCCTTGTGATTCATCACGGTTACTAGGACGGAGTGATCGGCGCGTATCGCCAGGTTCTCGAGAAAATAGTGACGGGGGAAGGAGGCGACCGTGGTAAGCTTGGCTTGGAGCGTATTTTCGAAGGGCATGGCTGTCTCCGTGGGACAAGTTCGCCGGGCGACTCGATCTTGTGACGCTCCGACGAGATTTCACGGGCTGACCGGACGGTCGGGAGCGGGGATCTCGAATCCATTCAACAGCCCGCAAACGATGTAGTAGATGCCGACCAAATAGGCGATGTCCACCAGTCCTTGCCTCCCGGAAGCCTCCTCGGCGGCACGGTAGAGGGCCGCGGCGACGCGGTGCTCTACCGAAAGCTGCCGTGCATAGCGCTGGGCGATCTTCTCATGGTCGATGAGGTCATCCGGCAGCCCGCCGGCCGCAAGCGTCCGGATCGCCCCCTCGGAGATTCCGGCCTTGCGGGCCACCGCCGAGTGGGCGTACAGCTCATAGTCTGACTTCCACACGGCACCGACGACGAGGATCACGACCTGGCGGACTCGCTCGCTGAGCGTCGTGTGTTTCGCCTCGGCCTCCTGAAGATCCAGGAAGCATGGGGTAATCCCGGGGCTGAGCAGGACAGGGTTGAACGGGCCGATCAGCCGGCCGTCGTTGGCCTTGCCCCGGAAACCCGAGGTCTTGGCCCAGGGGATCATCGTCCTGTCCTGGCGGTCGTAGATCTCCCGCTGCTCGGCGGTCAGGGTTGCGGGATCGAGCAGGGGCAGGCGACCGCCCAGCGTCTCGGCGTGGTCCGGCATCGCGATCTCTCCGAATAGGCGTGCGGAAGGGAGTCGGCGGCGAGGTTCAACGCTCCAGGCCGACGACGTTCGATGGGACGTCGTAGACCATGAGGGTGAACGAGACGCCGGTAAACCACCCCAGGAGCATCGTCAGGTCGGTCAGGCCCGCATTCTCCAGCAGGTCCACCCCGCGCCGGTAGAGGCCCTTAGGCACGACCCGGGGGGCGATCAACGCCGAGGCGATCTCGTAGACGACCTGCTGGCGGGGGTCTTCGAACGAGGCGGGCAGCCCGGCGATCAGCGCTTGCACCTTCTCCGGCGGCAGGCCGCCGGCCTTTTCCCCGATCATCTCGTGCTCGTAGTTCGAGTATGCGGCCAACCACCGGCCATTGATCAGGTTCGTGGCGATCTCGATCTCGGCCTTGGTCAACGACGAGTGCCCTTGGTAGTAGGCCCCCACGGGCACGATGACCTCGTTCAGCTTCGCGTTCTCGACCCAGATCTTGTGCGGCCCCGGCACTTGCCCGCGCAATCTCATGGTGAAATTATAAGCCTTCTTCTGGTCGGCAGTCATGTCGTCGAAGGGGAGTTCGTTGTAGCGACCGAACGTCCCGAAATCGGAAGCCTCGGACATGTGCGAATACTCCAGGTGATGTTTCCCGACATTTGTCTACTTGGGTGACCAATTCTACAGCGGGAGTTTTGTCTAGCTTTGCCGCGGCCCCTCGCTTATGTGGAGTTCGTACTTGAGAGACACTCCGGCTTGTCATCGGTTTAGGCAGCCAAGGGGGGCAGACCACTTCCGCTGTAGAACTGATGCCTTAACGTGGGGATCAAAGCCTGCCGATCGATTCTATACCCATGGAGACCCAGTCGACGCCCCCTGAATCGCGCCGCTTACTCCGAGTTCCGGCGCGATCGGGCCCCTCGACTCTGGCCCAGAGCGTCTCCTCGGACTTGGCGACGAAGTTCCACCGACCCTCGGCATTCCACGGGCTCCGTTCATCGGTGCCAATCCCTCGGTTGCCTTGGCCGTCGCGCGACAGGTCGTAGTACGTGTCCAGGTCGTCCTTCGGCGGGATGACCCCCTCCATCGCGTCGGGGCCGAGGCTCTTCAGGGCCAGTGTTAGCATCTTCTGGTGCGACAACTCGCGGGTCATGAGGTAGGTCAGCGTCTCCTTGCACCCCGGGTCGTCGGTCAGGTGGATGAGGCGGTCGTAGGCGACCTTGGCGCCGGCCTCGGCCGAGATGTCGTGCTTCAGGTCGGTCACGAGGTCGTCCGAGGCGCGGACCCAGTCGCTCGTCCAGGCGTTGCCTACCGAGTCGACGAACGCAGGGCCTTGGCCCATTATCGCGAACGGCGAGTCTTCGTAGGCCCGCTCGCGTTCCGCCCCCCACAGGAGTTGCTCGATCATCAGCCCGACCATCTCCAGGTGGCCGATCTCCTCCGTGGCGACGTCCAGGAGCATGTCGCGGATGCCCTTGTGCGGGCAGGTAAAGCTCTGGACGAAATACCCGGCCATCGCCGTGAACTCGCCGGATCGCCCGCCGAACCGTTCCAGGAGCCGCCCCGCAAACTTCGGGTTGACCTCGCCGACCTTGACCGGGAACAGCGGCTTCTTGCGGTGCGTGAACATGGCTCGGGCCTCCTCGAAGGTGGTGATCCGGGTCGCCGGATCGATGATTCGCCGTGCTAGTCGCGGGCGTAGATGCTAATCTGCGGACCCCGATCCTGGATGTCCGTCCAATCATCCCGGACGGCACGGCTCGCGGCGTCAACCCTCGCGCAGCCTCCTGGTCCAATCGCCGAGGGCGATGAGGAGCTCGCGTACATGGCGTCGCGTCTCTTCGTCGACCAACCGGCCGGAGGCGTCGAACTTGTCGGGAGCATGGCCCACGTAGACCTCGGGCTGGTCGAGCAGATGCATGTTCAAGTAGGCGCAAACCACCCGCAGGTGGGCCCGCGCCCGGACCGTGCCCATCGTCCCGGTCGCCGCCTCGAGGACCGCGACGGGCTTGTCATTCATGGGAGATTTCTTCGCCGGCCGAGAGGCCCAATCGATGGCGTTCTTCAACACTCCCGGGATCGAGTGATTGTACTCCGGGGTGGCAATCAGGAGGGCGTCGGCCGCCGCGATCCGCTCGTGGAAGTGGCCGACCGGGCCGGGGAATCCCCCAGGGCCAGCGCTCACTAAATCGTTGCACCCGTGATGACTTGGAGCAAGTAGTTTTCGTTCCAGCCACAACCGCGACGCTTCATCGCAATGCTGTCACGGCTGGGATGCTGCTTCAGCAGCGAAA
>JAABUX010008759.1_pt1 | contig 11605 bp, 5 predicted proteins | sample 5561851 | NCBI WGS metagenome assembly JAABUX01 (sample SAMN10711883, study PRJNA513361) | rock metagenome | isolation source: Antarctica rocks | place: Antarctica: Victoria Land, Richard Nunatak red sandstone | collected 2016-01-03 | reverse complement strand
TGACCGTGAAACGATCGCTCGCGAGAAAGATCGCTCCCTGGTTTGCGCTGGTCGCCGCGATCACGCTGGGGCTGGCGGGGATCACCGACCTGAATGTCCGCAATTCCACCGCGGATAACGCCTGGGTTGAGCACACGCGCGTCGTGCTGATCCTCCTCGAAAAGCTCCATCGGCATCTGGTCGAAGCGGAGTCCGCGGCGCGAGGTTTCGCCATGTCGGGCGACAAGCGTTATCTGGGTCCCTTCGACCAGGCTCTGCCGCTGATCGACGAGGATGTTCATCGGTTCGAAGCGGGCACTCGGGACAACCCGTCGCAACAGCGGCGGATCGCCGCGGCCATCCCGCTGATCGCCACGCGGATCGACCGCTCGCGTCGGCTGATCGAGGCCCGGCGATCGGGCGGGTCCACCGCCGTCGAAGCCTTTATTCAGGACGGCCAGGGCCGCAAGATGATGGAACAGCTCTCCCAGCACATCGGCGTAATGGCGGCCGAGGAGGAGGCGCTGCTCGCCCATCGCCAAGCGTCCGCCGCGCGGAGCCTGTCTCGGACCACCCGGGCGATCACCGTTGGGGTCATCGCGAACATCGTGATCCTCGCGTTTGTGTTTCGGCTGATCGCGCGCGCCATTCTCGATCGCAATCGGGTCGAGTTTTCGCTCCGGAACAGCGAGGCGGAAGCCCGGAAGCTGGCGATGGTCGCGGCCCGGACCCAGAACACCGTGCTGATCCTCGATGCCGAAGGTCGGATCGAGTGGACCAACGACGGGTTCACCCGGACCACCGAGTATCGCCCCGAGGAGGTGATGGGTAAGACCGTGATCGAGATCCTCGCGGGTCTCGATACCGACCGCGCTGTTTTGAACACCACGTTGGAACGGAACCTGGCAGGCCAGTCGTCGGAGGCCCAGTTCATCGCTTACACCAAGTCGGGTCATCGCTTTTGGGTGGACTTGGAAGGGCAACCGGTCGTCGAATCATCACCCTCCCAATCCAAGATCATCGTGCTGATGAGCGACACGACCGCGCGACATCGCGCTGAGGGGCGGATCGCGGTGCAACACGCCGTGACGCGGATCTTGGCGGAAACCGAGTCGCTGCTCGACGCGATCCCCGGGTTGATGGCCGCGATCGGCCGGCATCTGATGCTCGACGTGACCGAATACTGGACGGTTGACCGCGACACCGTGTCGCTCCGCCAAGCCGGGCACTGGTGGGCGAAAGGCGACCTGGCCATGTCGTTCGTCAACCCGTCCCGCTCGATGGTGTTTCGCCGCGGCGAGGGGCTTCCCGGGCGGATCTGGGATTCCGGCGCGCCGATCTGGATCAATAACCTCACGGCCGAAGCCACTTTTGTCCGCAAGTCGCTGGCCGAACTGGCTGGGCTGCGCCAAGGGTTTGGCTTCCCGGTGGTCGACTCGTCGGGCACGATCGGGGTGATCATCCTCTTTGCCCGCCACGACCAGACCGCCGACGACGCCTTGATGCAAGTCCTCATGTCGCTGGGGCGGCAGATCGGGTTGTTCAACGACCGGAAGCACGCCGAACTGGCGCTCCGCGAAAGCGAGTCGCGGTTCCGGACCCTGGCCGACGGTGCGCCGGTCCACATCTGGATCGGCGAGGCCGACGGGACCCGATCCTGGTTCAACCGGAATTGGCTCGACTTCGTGGGCCAACCCCTCGAAATGCAGGTTGGTTACGGGTGGACCAGTTCGGTCTTCCCCACCGACCTGGAACCGCTCCTGGCGACTTACCAGGCGGCAATCACCGCCCGACAAGGCTACCAGTTCGAGTTCCGGCTCCGCAGGCACGACGGTCAGTACCGCTGGGTCATCGGCTGCGGCGACCCCCGGTTTACCCCGGAAGGGAGGTTCGACGGCTTCATCGGCTGCAACGTCGACGTCACCGACATCCGCCGCGCGAAGGAGGCCGCCGAGTCGGCCAGCCGGGCCAAGAGCGAGTTCCTGGCCAACATGAGCCACGAGATCCGGACGCCGATGAACGGCATCCTCGGGATGACCGAACTGGCGCTTGAAACCACCCTGACGCCACGCCAACGCGAATATCTCAGCCTAGTCAAGACGTCGGCCGACTCGCTGCTCACCGTCATCAACGACATCCTCGACTTTTCCAAGATCGAGGCGGGCAAGCTCAGTCTCGACCCGATCCCGTTCGAACTCCGCGAGTCGCTCGACGACACCATGCGGACCCTGGCCCAGCGTGCCCACGACAAGGGGCTGGAACTCGCCTGTCGGATCGCCCCGGAGGTTCCCGACTCACTGGTGGGCGACCCCGTCCGGCTCCGGCAGGTGGTCGTCAACCTGGTCGGCAACGCGATCAAGTTCACCGGGCGCGGCGAGGTCTTGGTCGCCGTCACGATCCAGCGGTTAGCCGACAAAAAAGTGACCCTCCGGTTCGCCGTCATCGATACCGGGATCGGGATCGAACCCGCGCAGCGCCGGGCGATCTTCGAGCCGTTCGAGCAGGCCGACGGGTCAACCACCCGACGCTACGGGGGGACTGGTCTCGGCCTCGCGATCTCATCGAAGCTGGTTGCCATGATGGGGGGGACAATCTCGGTGGATGGGGACGTGGGGGTCGGCAGCACCTTCGCGTTCGACGCGATCTTCGAGGTTGGAATCATCAAGGACGGCCCGGGACGAACGGACCACTCAAGCCCGATCAGCGAACTGAAGGTCCTGGTCGTCGATGACAACCAGACCAACCGGCGGATCTTGGAGGAAGTCCTCTGGAATTGGGGAGCCAGGCCGACCACGACGGTCGATGGCCCAACCGCGCTGTCATTGATGAGTCAGGCGGATGGCGCGGGGGACCCCTTCGCCGTGGCGATCATTGACGGGATGATGCCCGACATGGATGGTTTTGACCTCGCCGTCCGGATCTTGGCCGAGCCGTTGCAGCGGGTTCCCACCCTGATCATGCTCACCTCGGGGAACCAGTCGGGCGATTCGGCCCGGGCGCGGGGGTTGGGGATCGCCGCGTACTTGACCAAGCCCGTTCGCCAGTCGGAGTTGTTCGATACCCTCTTGAACACCTTGAGTCCCCGATCGCTCGGGTCCGCGCAAGCCGACTCGGGCCACCCCATCGCCGCGACGACCACCCCAACCGAACCCAAAGCTCCTCCCAGACGAGTCCTCCGAGTCTTGCTCGCCGAGGATCACATCGTCAATCAGAAGGTCGCCGTCGGCCTGATTCAAGGGGTGGGGCATGAAGTCGTCGTCGTCGGCGACGGTCGCCTCGCGGTGGAGGCTTGGCGGGAAGGCGCGTTCGACCTGATCCTCATGGATATCTCGATGCCCGAGATGGACGGATTCGAAGCCTTGGCCGTCATCCGCCGCGATGAGGCGACCACGGGGGAGCACATCCCGGTCGTCGCCCTCACGGCGCACGCCATGAAGGGGGATCGCGAGCGTTGCCTGGAAGCCGGGTTTGACCACTACCTGTCCAAACCCATCCGGTCCGCCGACATCCAGGTGGTCTTCGAACTCATCCTGAGCACCATCATCGTCCCAACCGACACTGAGGAGGTCACCGCAGTCATGGGCAACTCCGGCGAATTCCACCACGCCGAAGCCCTGGCCGGTCTCGGCGATGACGAGTCGTTGCTCGCCGAGGTGATCGGCTTGTTCCTCGACGATTGCCCGAGGTTGCTCGCCGAGCTGGAAGATGCCGTGGCGCGGCTTGACCACGCGACCCTCGCCCGCCTGGCCCACACCGTCGCGGGCGTCGCCAGCAACTTCGCCATCCCGATCGTGACCCGGGCGGCCAAAACTCTGGAAGCCCTGGCCAAGACCCAAAATGAGGCGGAACTGGCGACCGCGCTCGATCGGTTGAAGGAAGCGATCGCGCGCGTCCTCCCCGAACTGGAGGCGACCTCCTGTGTGCTGGATAAGTCCAAAATTTCGTGACCGATCGGGTTCGAGCAAAAATTTGATCGAGTTTTGAGTCAGGCCGACCTCATGATCGATCGGACGAGTTCCGCCCGACCCGCTCGATCGGTTGGATCTCGGTCGTCACCTCTGGTCAGATCGTGCGACTCCCGGGTCGACCGAGCGGAAGATGGCCACCGGACCGGAAAGGACTTTGCATCGTGATGCTGTGCCGCGACGAGATCGAACTGGTGTCCAACGACTCCGCTCCCGAAAACGCTTACGCCAGCGCGAAGATCCTGATCGTGGACGACTATGTCGTCGACCGACGGATCGCCGGGGGGATCATCGAGAAGATCACCGGGACCAAGCCGAGGTTCGCCACCAACGGGGCCGACGCGCTCCGGCTGATCGCCGAGCAAGCACCGAGTGTGGTCCTGACCGACCTCCAGATGCCCGAAATGGACGGCTTGAAGCTCGTCCAGGAGATCCGCGACCACTATCCGCTCTTGCCCGTGGTCCTCATGACAGCTTACGGGAGCGAGGATGTGGCGATTCAGGCCCTCCGAGCCGGCGCGGCCAACTACGTCCCGAAGAAGGCGCTGGCCAGGGAGTTGGGTGACACCCTCAACCAGGTCTTGAACGCTTCGGCGATCAACCGCGACCGGCAGCGGATCTTGGCGACGATGGAGCACCGCGAGTCGCGGTTCGTGATCGCCAACGACCCGAGCCTGATCGGTCCGCTGATCAACCTGCTCCAGGAAGACCTCGGCGGGATGGCGTTGTGCAACGCCAACGCTCGGACCCGGGTCGGCGTCGCGCTGCAGGAAGCGCTCACCAACGCGGTCTACCACGGCAACCTCGAAGTCAGCTCCGACCTCCGGCAGGACGACGAGAAGGTCTACTTCGAGCTGGCCGAGCAGAGGCGGCACCTCCCCCCCTACCGTGACCGACGGGTCTACGTTCACGCCCGGTTCGAGCGGGACACGGCCACCTATACGATCCGCGACGAAGGCCCCGGCTTCGACACGACCACGCTCGACCGACCGATCGAACTCGAAGACCTCATGCGGGTCGGTGGCCGCGGGATGCTCCTGATCCGGACGTTCATGGACGAGGTCAGCCACAACCCGACCGGCAACCAGATTACCCTGGTCAAGCGGAGCCAACCCCTGGCATAAGAGTTTGAGCCACGGATGAACACGGATGGAACACGGATCAAAAAAATCTTGATCTGATCCGTGCCCTATCCGTGTTCATCCATGGCCAAAACTGGGCGTCAGACGACGAAGTTGACCATCTTGCCAGGTACCACTATGGTCTTCCGGATGGTCTTGCCGACGAGCAAGGCGACGATCCGGTCGTCGGACCGGGCGGCGGCCTCGACCTCCTCGGGACCGGCGTTGGCGGGAACTTGGCCCGGAGCTTGCCGTTGATCTGGACCGGGATCTCGGTCTCGTCATCCTTGAGGAGATCGGGATCGTAACTTGGCCAAGGCTCGTAGGTCAGGGTCTCGGGGTGGCCGAGGAGTTCCCAGAGTTCTTCACCCAGGTGGGGAGCCATCGGCGCGAGCAAGCGGGCGAAGGTCTCCATCGCCTGTCGCGGGCGGACCTCTTGCCCGGTGAAGAAGTTGACGAACTCCATCAGCCGGCTGATGGCGGTGTTGAACCGGAAGTGGTCGAAGTCGCTCGTCACCGCGGCGACGGTCCGGGCGACGACCTTGGCTTGCGCCGGGGTCGGTTCGACGTCCTGGACCTTGGAGTCCAGGGTGATCTCATCGGCGTCGGCGTCGGCGATGAGTCGCCAGGCTCGGCCGAGGAAGCGGTAAACCCCTTCGACTCCGCTCATGCTCCAAGGTTTGACGGCTTCGAGGGGTCCCATGAACATCTCGTAGAGCCGCAAGCTATCCGCGCCGTATTCCTCGACCACGACGTCGGGGTTGATCACGTTCCCCCGCGCTTTGGACATCTTGTGGGCCCGGGCATCGATCCGGACCTCGGGCTGTTCGGTCAGGACGAATCCGTCCCCCTTCTTGGTGACCTGATCTTCGTCGAGTTTGACCGTGACGACCTCCGCGGCCTCGGCCTCCCGGCTCGATGCCGAGAGCCACTGCCCCGACCCGTCCTGATAGCCGGTGTATTCGGTCTCGCCCAGGATCATCCCCTGGTTGACCAGCCGGGCGAACGGCTCGGAGGTGCTGACGTGCCCTCGGTCGAACAAGACCTTGTGCCAGAACCGAGCATACATCAGGTGCAAGACCGCGTGCTCGGCCCCGCCGACGTAAAGGTCGACCGGCATCCAGTACTTTTCGAGGTCATTCGACCAAGCTTGCTGATCGTTTTGGGGGTCGAGATAGCGCAGGAAGTACCAGCACGACCCCGCCCACTGCGGCATCGTGTTGGTTTCCCGGCGGTACTGGTCCGAGTAGCGGACCCACTCGGTCGCCTTGCCGAGGGGTGGCTCGGGTCGGCCCGACGGCTTGAAGTCGTCGAGGTCGGGCAAGAGGACGGGCAACTCGGCGACCGGGACGGCGGAGGCCCGGTCGTCGCTGTCGAGCAGGACCGGGAACGGCTCCCCCCAGTAGCGCTGGCGGCTGAACAACCAGTCGCGGAGGTGGGTCGTCACGGTCTTCCGACCCGTCCCCTGCCCTTCCAGGTAGGCGATGATCGCCGTCTTGGCTTCGAGGGTCGGCAGCCCGTCGAGGCGGATCGCCTCGCTTCGCGAATGGACCGCGACACCGTAAGCCGCTTCGGCTTCGTCCAGCAGATCGTCGGCTTGCTCACCGCTGGGGGCGACGACGCGCCGGATCGGCAGGTGGAACGCCTTGGCGAAGGCGAAGTCACGCTCGTCGTGGCCGGGGACGGCCATAATCGCGCCGGTGCCGTACCCCATCAAGACATAGTCGGCGATCCAGACGGGGACCGCCTCGCCGTTAGCGGGGTTGGTGGCGGTGCCACCGGTGAAGACGCCGGTTTTGTGCTTGGCCAGGTCGGTTCGGTCGAGGTCGCTTTTGGTGGCCACCCCGGCGCGGTAGGAGTCGACGAACGACTTCTGCGCGGGAGTGGTCAATGAGTCGACCAGCGGGTGTTCGGGGGCGAGGACGAGGTAGGTCGCGCCGAAGAGGGTGTCGGGCCGGGTGGTGAAGACGCGGATGACGTCGGGTCCAGGGGTCTCGGGCCAGCCGGTCCGCCGGCGCGTCTGGACCCAGGACGTATCGGCGGCGAGGGCGAAGTCGACCTCGGCCCCTTCGCTCCGGCCGATCCAGTTGCGCTGCATGTCGCGGATCGGCTTGGGCCAGTCGACGGCTTCGAGGTCGTTGACCAGGCGATCGGCGTAGGCGGTGATCCGGAGCATCCACTGTTTGAGCGGCATCCGGACGACGGGGAAGCCGCCGACCTCGCTCTTGCCGTCAACCACCTCCTCGTTAGCCAGGACCGTCCCCAACGATGGGCACCAGTTGACCGGCACCTCGGCGCGATAGGCCAGGCGCTTCGAGTCGCGGTAGGCGACGGGGTCAGCCGTCCCCTCGGGGATCGGCAACTCGGCGATCGGCCGCCCTTTGCCCAGGTGAGTCCGGCCGGTCGGGTCGGTCCACTCGTGCTCGGGGTCATACCAGGTGTCGAAAAGCTCCAGGAAGATCCACTGGGTCCAGCGATAATAAGCCGGGTCGGTGGTATCGACCTCGCGGTCCCAGTCGTACGAGAAACCGAGCGACTTGATCTGGCGGCGGAAGTTATCGACGTTCTGCTTGGTCGTGACCCGAGGATGAATCCCCTTGCGGATGGCGTACTGTTCGGCGGGGAGGCCAAACGCATCCCAACCCATCGGGTGGAGGACGTTGTCCCCCCTCATCCGTCGGTATCGGCAGAGGATGTCGGTAGCGGTGTATCCTTCGGGGTGGCCGACGTGCAACCCGGCGCCGCTGGGATAAGGGAACATATCCAAGGCGTAGAACTTGGGTCGGCCCGGAGTCGGTTCACCGGCTCGAAAGGTCTTGTGACGCTCCCAGTAGGCTTGCCACTTCGGTTCGATCCGCTGAGCGTGATACGCGGGCATGAGGCGGAATTCCCCAGACGTCGGGGGGTTGCGACGACTCGTCGACCCGCTCCCGACCGCGACTGATTGACCTACCGAGCCGAAAAAACCAAGGTCATCGGTCGATCGGACTTCTTGATCCTAAGATAACTCAGGGAGGCCGCTGGTGCCAGCGACGCCCTCGACCCGGCCAACGGCCCGAGGGTCTTGTCCGGGCAGCCTCATGACCGTTCAGGTCCGCCTCCGCCCGTTCCAATTCATCATGCACCCACAATGGAGCGAACTGCGCGACGGGACCGCCGGCATCCGCTGGGCCTTGAGTTCGGCTCTCCAGCGGACGAAGGATCGCGGCCTGTCGCCGCGGCTCAAGTCGCGCTTGAAGCGAGCCGCCCAACTCTTGGCCCGCGGGGCGCCCCGCTGAGCCGGATGACTAATTATCGGTCTCAACCGTGCGAGCGGCCGTGCGGCTCGTGGTTGGCGGCCGGGCCGCTCATTCGCCCCGATGGGGCGACCGGTTGGTCCATCCGCCCGAAGATCATCCGCCCGGCGCTGGTTTGCAAGACGCTGGTCACGGTCAACCGGACGGTCTCCCCCAGGTGTTGCTGGCCGTGCTCGGTGACGACCATGGTCCCGTCGTCGAGGTAGCCGATCCCTTGGCCGGGTTCCTCACCACGCTTGAGGATCTTGACGACCAGAGCCTCCCCCGGGAGGACCACCGGCTTGAGGGCGTTGGCCAGGTCATTCAAATTGATCACCTCGACCCCTTGAAGCCGGGCGATCTTGTTGAGGTTGTAGTCGTTGGTCACAACCCGCCCGCCGAGGTGCTTGGCCAGGACCACCAGTCGCTGGTCCACCTCCTTGATCCCCGCGAGCGCGGGGAGGTCGGTATCGAAAATTTGAACCTCGATCTCGGTCGACTTCTGGAGCTTGTTGAGGATGTCCAGCCCCCGTCGGCCGCGGTTCCGGCGGAGTTTGTCCGAGCTGTCGGCGATCCCTTGCAGCTCTTGGAGGACGAACCGGGGGACGATCAACGGCTGGTCGATCACGCGGGTTTCCGCCACGTCGGCGATCCGCCCGTCGATCACGACCGAGGTGTCGAGGACGAGTGGGCGCGACCCTTTGATTTCCTTCGAGAACTCCATGTACGGGATGATGAACCGGAAGTCATCCTTGGTCTGGAGGAGCGTTGACACGCAAGCGTAGCAGATGATCACGGTCAAGATCCCGACGAGGGCGCGGTGGGTGGCCGGCTCGGGAAGGAACAACGCGACCGAAGGTTCGATGGCGCTTTGCACGAGGTTGCTCAGGATCAGGCCGACGATCAAACCAATATAAACCGCCGTGATGGTCTGGATGCGTTTGCGCGGGGTGAAGATGTCGAAGATCACGACCGCGACGGCCAATAATAGGACGCCGCCGAAGGATAACGACCAGTGGAACGAGTCGCCGGTGACCTTGGCCAACCGCACGGCCAGACCCGCCACGACCAGCACGAACGTCGCCCGGATCAGAGTTAAGAGCATGGGAACGGAGCCTCGTCGACGATCGATAGGGAATTGAACGGGAGATCAATTAAAGGAAATGATCTAGAGTTTTTCCGACAAATCGCCCGCCCAGTCAAGTGTCGCCTCAATCTGGATGCGCGCCGAGCCGAAACTCATCGACCAGCCGATCGTAGAAGGTCGTGAGGCTTTCGACGATCACCTTGGTTTGACCCAGCACGGGCATGAAGTTGGTGTCGCCGTCCCAGCGCGGGACGATATGCCAGTGCAGGTGTCCCGGCAATCCCGCTCCGGCGGCCTTGCCCAGGTTCAAACCAACATTGTAGCCCTGCGGCCGCATCATCCGCGACAAAATCGTGACCGAGTCGCGGACCAGCTCCAGCGGGGCCGTCAGTTCCGGCCCGACGAGTTCGTCAAGGTTCCCGCGATGCACCAGCGGGGTGACGAGGAGGTGGCCATTATTATACGGGTAGCGGTTCAAGAAGATGGCCGCATGCGGACCCCGGTAGGCTAGGAGGTTATCGCGGTCGTGCGCCGGATCGCTCGCCAGTCCCCGGCAGAGAAAACAACTGTGGTCGCCCGCCGGTGGCTGGATCGAGGAATCCTGGATGTACTGCGCACGCCAAGGGGCCCAGAGTCGGTCCATGCGCATTGTCCCGTCGAAGACTACCCAGGCGACCGCTTCCCTGCCATCATCCTAGCAACCGCGATCGTTGGTGTCGCGGTGGGTCTGATCCTTTGATGAGAAATCGATTGACCGCAACGCGGCAATCAACGAAGCAAGCACCGATCCCAAACCGGATACGACCGCGCCCAAGCCCGGCCATGTACCTCCTCGTGGGGGATGATCTCCCAGCCCAGCGAGTCGCCGGTCGGTTCGGCCGGGTCCGCGTGAAACGAGACCAGGACGTGGCGATCGGGTACGGTCATTTCGAGGTCGTGCGCGAACCCGGTCATCACCGAGGAACGAGGGCGCGGCGGGAGGTCGTCGACCGCGAGTTGATCCCCCGACCAGCGGACTTTTTGCCCTCCCCCCGCCAAGACCCGCGCCAGTCGCGGGCGGGTTCCCCCGATGGCCCGGAGCCAGATCGTTTCGCCGTGCCGGGGACCAAGTTCGCCCCGGTAGGCCCAGCGGTTGACCCAGTACGCCGCGCGGGAGGGATAATCGGCGACGACCGGCCAGGCGAACATCGACCCCAAGATCAACACGGGAGCGTAACAGACCGCCCCTAGCCCCAAAAAGGCCGCCACGATGGGGGCCCACGGGCTGAACTGGGGGAAGGCGGCTTGCTTGATCGCGTCGGCGGCCGAGAACGCATGCGACACGAAGGCGAAGCTCAACATCAAGAGACTCAGCCAGGTCCCCCAAGCGAACAGTGCGATCGCCATCGTCGCCGCGTGAAAGCCGAAAAAGACGATGGCCTGGTCGCGCTGATCCCAGTACCAATGCGGGAGTCCGGGCACGAGCAATCGCCAACCCGCGGGCGCTTGGAACGGGTCCGACGTTCGCTTCTGGCCGACGATATCGCATGGGTCCGAGTTCATTCCCGAAACCTTCCAGGGACGCGGCGCCACACCTGAGGGGGACCAACCCAGTTAACCGCCCGCCTTGGTCTCGCCCAACGACGCACTTCTTCCCACTCACTCTAGACGGACCCCGGCTCATCAAGCAACCAGCGCTTCATCCCAGAGATTTGTTAAGGGCGGGCTCGCCGGGGGATCGATGGGGCGAACGGGTGTAGCTTTCGAATCTGGAGATCCGCTGGAATCAAGAATGGCAAATCGCACGATCGCCAATCGCAAAGACTGGAAGAATCCAGGTTTCTGATTTTTTTGCGATTGGCGATCGTGCGATTTGCAATCCGAACCTCCAGATTCGAAAGCTACACCCGGGGCGAGCTCCTGGGAGTTGACCGGTGTCGGATAATTGGTATGATGAAAGGCTCGCGGCGTCCGAAATGCCCGATCCCTCCTCAACTTGCCTACCAAGGCTCGGATCGGTTCAGACACCGCCCCGGATGGGTGGGACGAACGACGAGCCACGTTGGGTTCGTTTTTCCCCGACCCTTGTCGGCCCGTCCCAACTTGGGATGGGCCGAGCCACCCCCAGCCTGGCGACTATCGGCTGAACATGGGACGAGGGGCCACGATCGCCCTTCGAGACGAGACGCAATTTTTCAT
>JAABUX010008758.1_pt1 | contig 11605 bp, 1 predicted proteins | sample 5561851 | NCBI WGS metagenome assembly JAABUX01 (sample SAMN10711883, study PRJNA513361) | rock metagenome | isolation source: Antarctica rocks | place: Antarctica: Victoria Land, Richard Nunatak red sandstone | collected 2016-01-03 | reverse complement strand
ACGTTATAACTAGGACTATAAGGAATTATCCGTTATAAGGATTCATCCGTTACGCTAAACGGATTAGATTAAAAATAGCCGGTAGAGATAGAAAAGAGAAAGGGGCTAGGCCCTAGATAAGGAAAAGAAGTTTCACTTATAGATGAAACTTTAGTGTAATAGGTAGTAAACCCGACCCCTCTACTACCTCCCTAGTAGTAGGCCTGCTAGGGGGGGGAGGGAAGGAGTTATAAATGGTTAAGAGAACCGTAATTATCAGGTGGAGTTTTTATCCCTGTAGTAGGGTTTCTCCCCGAATAATATATACGTAATACGTACCCCTAAATAGCCTACCCTTATTAGCTTTTTAGCTAGTATAGGAGTATAATTAATTAATTAATTAATTAATAACTTATAATATAGCTAATTCTAGTACCTTTAAATTAATCTAAGAAATAAAGGCGGAACTAAGGGCTATTAATTACTTAACTAACCCTAATTAGATAGTAGGAGATAATATATTTAATTAATAAACTTAATTTCTTAGTAGTAAAGCCTTTTAACTTAATTTTAGGGTCTCTCCTTCCTCTTATTACCTATCTATCTATTTTTAATAAGAGAAGACTAATACCTCTAGCTTCTTAAGAAATTATTTTCTAAAACTACTCTACTTAAGATATATTAATTAACCTTACTAATTAGTAATAATAGTTAAGTATATACTACTTAATAAGTTTAAGTTCCTTTTATAAGAGAAGTAGGTAGAAGTTAAGGTTAGCCTTATAATTTACCCTAAGATTAATAATATCTAATAACCTTACTACTAAATAATAAAGATATTTTTAACTAGAATATAGCCCTTATTATTATTAACCCTAATTTAATATATTATAATAGCTACTTTAAAGCTAAAATAACCTTCCTTATTAATTACCCTTACTTACTATTAACTTTCTAATTTAACTACTTAGTCTACTATCTAAATATCTACTTAGATAGTAAACTTTATATCTCTATCCTTTATATTCTAGGTAATAATAAGATATCTAGTAAATCTACTAGTAAGCGCTAGTCCTTAGCTTAACGCGATAAGTTTATACTTATTAGTATACTATAATAGCTACTTTAAAGCTAAAATAATATTCCCTAGTAATTACCCCTACTTACTATCTACTTTTTAGGTTAATTACCTAGTCTACTATCTAAATATCTACTTAGATAGTAAGCTCTATATCTCTATCCTCTATACTCTAGGTAATAACAAGATATCTAGTAATTTTATTAATAAGCGCTAGTCTTTAACTTAACGCGCTAAGTCCGTCCTTATTAGTATTATCTTACTAGGGGGTTTTAGACTTTTCTATAATAAGAAAAGGAATAAGGGGAGGGATAATAAAGAATAGGAAGATAAGAAAGGGATAGAATAAGTAAGAGGCGTAGAAGGATTAGGAGGAATAAAAGTAGTAGAAGGGATAGAAGGAATAAAAGGGATAGAAGATATTAATAAATAAGGGTTTATATAATAAAATAATAGGAATATATTATTATAAAGTATATATATTAATTTTAATACTAGATAAATAGAAAGTAGCTTTATAAGAGAAGACGGCTAGGATTATATAATTAACTCCTATATACTAGGTATAAAATAGTATTAATACTATTATAAATACCTAATTTTTATAACTATTAAGTAGAATAAATTATAATACTATATAGAATATAAAATATATTTATAAATATTCTCTAGTTCTCTATTAAGATACTTATAAAAGAGGATTTAAGTAATTAATAATAGTAATATAAATATCTACTACTATTAGGTATATATATCTAGGACTTAGCGCGGGCTTAGATATATAAATATTATATTAATAATACGTATATATATTATAAGATAATAATTAAATTATAATAACTATTATATTAACGCGATTAATAGTATTTATCCCTATATCTTATATATCTCTATCTCTAAGTTATATAAAATAATATTATAATAAGAGGAAAATATCTTCCTAATAGTAATATAATATATATAAAAGAATAGTACTTTAAATTATATAAAAGAAACGCTAGCTCTACTATTAAGTACTTATCCTACTATAATTAATCTAGGTATAAAAGTTTAATTCCTATTTAAGTCTAAATTTCACTATATAAGAGGATAATATTATATAAGGTACTTAGCTTTAGAGTAGTATATATATATCCTACGTATATACCTATACTAATAATAACTATAAAAATATCTAATTTATATATAAATATATTAAATTAAATATATATAATATAGAGGCCTAGTTATCTACTAATATAATATTAGGATAGGAGTTTCTCTTACTTATTTTTAATATTTTAAAGCCTTAATATCTACCTATATAAGTAATTAGGAGTTTAGGAGTAATAAATTTAAAAGGGGTATTAAATAATAGATATTAATAGTAACCTATTATAAGAGTAATATTTAACTAATTTAAGAATTAAACCCCCTTATTATTATAAGAATACTATTATATTCTCCTTATAAAATCTTAAAAGTATAAATATTATAGTTAGTAGGTATTAAGGTTAATCCTTTTAAAGAAGTTTAATATTTCTTTTTAAAAATAGAATAGTCTAAACTCTCTACTACTTAATAATATTGAATATTCCTCGCTTACAAATATAGATATAAGCGTAATACTATATAAATATTATAATAGATTTAAGAGGAGAGGGAGAGAAGATATTATATAATATTATATTAAGTCTCTATCTATAACTTACTAATATATTCTATATTATTACCCCCTTATAATAGCGTTATAAGTAGAAGTAATATTAATACTTCTACTAAGCGATTTTTCTTTCCTATTAGGTATTTTATAAGCCTTAACATTATTATCTTCCTAAAATTAATAAGTAGTTATAAAGGCGTGCCTACGCCTACCTTTATAGCTTAATTTTATAAAGTAATATCTTTACTATCTAGCTTATAATAGTAATTATAAACTATAAGATACTAGCTAGTAGGATTTAGATAGTAAGGTTATAAGTATTTCTAAGCCTTAATAAATAGTAGCTCTTCCTATTCCTTTATATTAATAACTGGCGTACCCTTAGAAAAAGTTCCCCCTATATTAATAATAGGTATTTTACCCTTAAAAGAAGCTTACTTAGTAATTTTATTAGGGGCCGTTATATTTAGAGCTATATTCCTAGTAGGATTTTTATAATAGGTAGGCGTCTTTCTACCTATCTTTAGAGTAGACTTTAGGGTAGGCCTTAAGGGGGGTAAGAGGTTCATCTATATTAGTAGGGTATTACTAGGGAGGGAATTTAATATTTAAGTACTAACTCTATATATATATACTCCTAAGTTAGCTCTAAGCGTATTAATCTATAACCTTATAATTACCTATTTAGGTTAGGTATAGAATAGGAATATAGTCTCTTAGAGTAATATAGGTTTTATATCTACTTAAGGCGGTTTTTTACTAGGGGAGTAGGTAACTTTTATATTAATAGTTCTAATCCTATATAGAAGCTAACCTATTAAGGCTTAATACTTAGATTATCCTACTCTAGAGAGGCTAGCTTATCTAATAAAACTAAATATACCTAATATAATTTATAATCTAATTATATACTAGCGTTTAATAAAGACTTTTAATATTTATTAAACCCTACTATACTTAACCTTTATTCCCTAAGTAGATAGTTATAGATAGTAAGCTTAAAATAGGATATCTATCTAGATCTCCCTACTAATATAATATATATTAAAGCTAAACTATAATTAATTTACTATAATAAAAAGGGGTAATAAGGCTATATATATAAAAATATTATAGGGAAGGATTTAAGAATACTAGTAGATTTAATAGATATATCCTATATTATAAGATTTATATTTATAACTACTTATAGAAAATTCTATAAAGCTTACCCTTACCCCCTTCCTCCTCCTAATAATAGTAACTATTATAACTATTTATAAAGAGTTAGGAGGATATTAAGGATATAGATATTAATGTTATAATAGAAACTAATAAAGACCTACTTACTCCTATTCTAAGAGATATTAATATTTATATAAAGACCTTATTATAAAGCCCGCCTAATATTAATATTATTAAGAGCGGGGAGGAAGAGGAGTTAATATACCCGTTACCTAACCTTACGCGTTTAAGCTAGTAGTTAATATCCTTATATATTTAAGTTAAGATATTTATAAAGGCTACTAGTTATTATATAAGTATAGGTTATAAGCTTATAAGAGAGGATAAAGATCCTTTAAGGCTTAGTAAAGAATTAGACTATATTAATAAAGATAGAGGAGGATATTATTTATTCTTAAGTATATATAACTATATATTTATATAATAATTATATAAAGAAAAGGTAACTAAAGGTAGTATTAATAGGTTTTTTTATAATAATTAACTTAAATATATATATAACCTCTTAAGTTATAAGAATATTAATACTATAATAGAGTTATAAGATAAGATTATACTAGGTATTAATAGGGATAAATAAAATAAATAAACCTTTAAGGTTATATCTAATATTAATAGTATAGAATTAAGAGAATATAATATTATTTATTAAGATATTATTAAGACCCTTAGATTCCTATTAGGCTATTACCTATTTAAGGAGGATATAGTATTCAAACCTATATACTAATTTAATAGCGATAAAAGGCGTATATATACTAAGATATATACCGGCGACTAGTAATAGAAAATATAGGAGAAGCTTTTTATTAGAGCTATTATAATACTACTATTAATTTCCTTAAATAAAACGGTACTTATATAGTATAAAGGTAATCTAGCTATATAGCTAGTCTATATTACTATAAGAAATCTCAAGGTATAAGTACGCTAAGCTTAAAAGTAACTAGGATTAGTACTCCTAATATTTCTACCTATTATACCTAATAACGGCGATTATATTAAATCTAATATATAATATAAGTCTATATTAATTATCTTAAAATATAAGTATATAAGTAGTATATCTAGTATAAGCCTATAATATTAATACCTTCTTAGTAATTTAAGATATTACCGTTATAAGTCTTAAGATTTTATATATAGATTAGATAATATAATACTACTATCTAGTTATTATAGGCTTTATAATAGACTATAAAGAATAAGTATTAACTACTAGTATTAAGAAGGGCTAATAATATATAATTTATATATTACTACTAAATTAATAATAGAACCTTAGCGCTAAGTAGCCCCCCTAAACCTACTCCTCTACTTATTCCTAAATCTAGCGCTAGAAGGCTAAGGATATATTAGAAGATAATAATATATAAGTATATCTAATATAAAGCTTCGCCTAATTATATATAATAGTAGATATATATATAAGAATACTTATTAATATATTATACTAACTCCTAAAGGGCGCGGTTAACTATTTACTTAAATAGGTTAATCTTACTATTAAGGGTAGTATACCTAGTACTAGGAAAATAAAGGGGTTTAAAGGGATATTAAAGGAGGTACTAGGGAAGGTATAATTAGGTAAAAGATTCTATAATATTCCTCCCTTCTATAACTTAAAGATTTTTAAGTACTATAGCGCCGTTATATAATAGATAGGTAAGGACTAATAAGCTATTATATAATAACTTATACTAGTAATTACTCTACTATTTATAAATTTATATAGTTTAAAAATTAAATATACCTAGGTACTAGTAGACTTTATCTTAATTACTTAATACTAGTTATATAATAATAAAATACTAGGATATCTTAAAGATATATTATACTAATTTAATAAATTTAAGACCTATTTTAACTAGTATAAGCTAGTTAATAAGGTAAACCTAGGTAGCTATTTTAATATACTAAAGCTCTATATAATAATATATTACGCGGAGTAGATTTAGTAATTTAGTACTATAGATAATTATAATAGTAAATATAAAGAGGCGGTATATTACTATCTAATTAAGGCTTTTAGCTAGCGATAAGATCTACCTATACGCGGTACTAGCTATAAACCTATTACTTATTAATAGAGCTAAGAGGTCTCTAGTCTAAATATAGTTAGAATAAAGCTAAGATATTACGTAGTAGTAGAGCCCCTTATATATAATTTTTATACGCGCGGTAAGCGCGCCCTTAGTATATATAATAATACCTACCTTAGTTCCCGCTAGTAGTATTAGCTCTATATATAAGAGACTTTAAGTTAAGAGATAGAAGGTATTATACTAAGTAGAAGAATTAGAATAATAGGCTAGGGCTACCCCCCCTAGCTAGGAGGACCGTAACTACGCGTAGGAGTAGGAGTAGTAACCCTATAATTATAAGTATAGCCGGCGGGATTTTAATATAATCTACTTTCTCTTATAAGTAGATTACTATATAGCCTAGTATTAGGAAATAGTAATATAACGGCGGCGATAAAGTATATCTATACCCCCCCCCTAATAACTCTAATAGCTCCCTCCTACGTATTATAAAAAAGATACGCGGTAATTCCTAATAGGAGTATTATAAGCCTTCTACTAAGCTAGTAGTAGTAGCGACCTAGTATTATAGGTTAAATAGAAAAGGATACCTTAATACTAGATAGTATAAGAGAGGAGTAGCTAGGGTAGTAGTAGATTAATAGGAGGGCTAAGGGTACTTATTAGTATTAGTTAAACTATATAAGGAAGGGTAATAGGGTAATTAAGGGAGTATAAACCTTTTAAGAGCGGAGAAAGGGGCGTAGCCCTAGTAAGAGAGAGGAGTATATAGATATTAGGATCTAATACTAGGGTAGTATAAAGTATAAGGGAGAGGATAGTATATAATATTTAAGGGCCCAGAAGCGTTATAATAAATAGGGTAGGTAAGAGAGGTTTTCTTCCGTAGTTTACGGTTTCCTCTTAATAAACTAGAGTTAGAACGCCCTTATTAGCTCTAAGTAGCTAGATAGTAGAGTATGAAATATAAATATAAATATAAATTAAGGCTTTCTTTAATTTAATTAATAAGCGAGAAAACTTTTAAGAATAACTTATATACTATACTACCCGCTACCTATAAATACTAGCTATAGAGGATAACCTATTTTAGTCTATAATAAGGCTATCTACCCTAAAAAGGGTAGACCTTATAACTAAGATATTAACGCTTAATTATAAAGTTAAATTATTATATTTTTAATATAAACCTAATAAGTAGTAAATATAGATAGTTTTAGCTACTAGACTAGATAATAGGGTCTAGTATATACTATTTATAAGTAGAGGGCCTTATTAAGATACTAGCTATCTTTATACGCTAATACTAAGAAGAGATAGATAGGAGGACTATAATTAATAAAAATATAGATAGAAGGGAATATAATCCTAAGTAGGTAGATATATACTTTATCTACCTATATCTATTAATAAGATACTAGAAACTAGATAGGAAAGATTTAGAAGATATAGAGAATCTTATTATTAATAATATAATATATATAATAAACTAGTAGAATTAGGGAAAGTAGAGATATAACTATATCTTAATATAGGAATTAAGGCCTTAGGCTTATATAATATTACTCTACGGCTAAAGGCCTACTAAGCTTTAGCTTCTTATAATAGTATTAGATATAGGGCGTCTAACTACTAAGGGTTAACTATTAAAGTATAGTAGAGCCCTTATAGATTTCTTAAGAATTTATAAAGGGGGGGCTCTATATAAGATCTATAGAATAGTAGAAGTAGAACTATAGCTAATTAGTATAGCTACTAATTTAAGGATACTTAGAGCGCGTTAACTTATCCCCTTAATAGGAATTATAAGGAGTATATATAGGAAAGGGTATAGGAAATAATAATATAGCTTATGTTAATAATTATATTAACTAGGACTTATATAATATAATATACGACGAGAAATCTCTCTAATAGACTAGACGAGTAATAAAATAGAAGGCTATTCTCTTTAAGCTAATAAAAGACGGCGAATTATTTACTAGATAGATAAAACTATAATCTAAGTATACTATAATAATAATATAATAATATCCTACCTTATATTCTTCTTTATTAAGAATACGGAATATAGTATTCTATATTATAATACTAGAGTAGCCCTAGCTATAAAGTAATATAGTAGATACTCTAAATATTATAATAGGGAAGTAGTATAATAATACTTAAATAATAATATATTTAATATTTATATTTATAGTCTATATAGAGGTAGGGATAAAATACGAGTAATAGACTTTCTATAGCGTATATATTACCGCGTATACTACGTATATTTACTAATAAATAATATTATAATATTAATATATATACGACGATTTATTAAGCCTATAAAAGTTAGCTACCTAGACTAGACTTAATAGGAATAAACCCTAGGGATTTTAATAATATAGGATAGTCTACTAAGATTATAAAGAATATACTAGAAATTAATAAAACCGCTTATATACTTCTTCTTATCTAATTATAAAAGTAATTAGAATCTATAAGACTACTAGGTTAAAGATTAAATATAAAGAAGGTAAGAGATTACTTATAATCTAGGTTCGCTAATATATATAAAGAGTTTACTTATATATTTAGTAGTATCCCTAAATAGTAGAAGGATTAATATCTCCTCTTCCTCGCCTAATAAAATAATTATAATTAGAGGAGATAGATAAGGGCTAAATAATATTATAGGGATAGTAGAGAAGATTATATAATATTAAGTACTAAATTATCTAGGAATTTAGATAAGAGACTATAATTTATATACTTAGTTAAGGAACCTAATTAGTATATAGGTTCTATTTATTATACTATATTATATATTAATAATAATATAAATAAAAGTATAATATATATAACTTAGGATATTTAAAAGAGTAATATATATATAGAACTACTAGATATAGACGACCTTAACTTTAGAAAGTTTAAGGCTCTAATTAGGTCTAACCTAGGTTATAATAAGATAAAAGACGCTATTATTTACGCCTACCCTAGGTTACTAAGTATTATTATTACTAATAAATAAGAATAGAGGGTAGCGCTAGTAGAAATATATACTTAAAGTACTAAGCGCTTTACTTTTAATATATAAGGTTTAGTAGCTACTAGAAAACATATAGTATATATTAGAATAAGTCCTATAAATAGTATTAATAAGCGGTTTTAATTAACTAGAGTCTAGATAGTATCTATAATAAGGCGCCCTACGCCTAAATATAATAGAGATATTATATTTAAGAGTAATAGTAGACGTTACTAGTAATAGTTTTTAGAATAGATAAATAGTATAAGTTACTAGTACTAATATACTTAATATAGACTAAAGTAATATTAGTTAGTTTATTAAATACTATCTTAGTTAATTAACTTAGCTTAGCCCCCTAATACTACGCGAAATAGGTTAATTTCCTAATAATTTAAGGGATTTCCTCTTCCCCTAACTACGTTATTTTTAAAATTATTAATAATATAATCTACTACTTCTTCCTTCTATCTACTTATAGGAATATAATACCTATTCTTTATACTATACTAATATAGTATATAAGAGGGTAAGACTACTATCCTAAGACACGTAGTACTTAGTTACTAATATAACCTAACTCTAGAATTATAAGATAGATAAAGGACGTGATTATAATAAGTAGAATAATAAATAGTCTACTAAGTTATTAGTATCTAATAATAGTAATAATTATAAGTAATTAAGTAATAAGGAGAATAAGTAACTTCTAGTTAAAGAGAAGTAAAAACGCGTAATATCCTCTATTAATAATAGATATATAGAGATAGGGGTATTTATCTTATACTACGTTATAACTATCTACTAATATAGTCTAAGGAGAAATTAACTATTAATAAGTCCTCTTATAAGAAGTCTAGTAGGGGGAGTAAGTAGTAAGATCTTTAATATCCTATTAAACCTTAATACTAATAAGTATCTTTATAATAGTAATAAAATAGGACTATATCTCTAGTAAGATAAGAAATATTATACTAAGGTAGTCTCTTATAAGATATATACTATTATTATCCCTAACTATATAAAGTATCTAAAGGTAATAATTCTTTCTAGTATACCTAAGAGCCTAGGGAAGGGAAGAGAGATATAGCTAGAAGATAACCTTATATAATTAAGTAGTTAAATAAAAGTTATATAGGATAAGGTAACTAAAAGGTTAGGGCTTAAGATTAGAAGTAAGTTAAATAAGGTAAATAGTATACCTATTAAAGCTAAAGCCTAAGAGGTTAATATAATATCTATAATTACCTCCTATCCTAATTAAACTAAGTACTAGTTTATTAACTTATTTAGAGAATAGTATTTATACTCTTTAAACCTTATATAAGTTATAATAACGTCTATATATAAATAGGATAGCTTATAAGAGGAGGTAACCGCGTAAGTTAAGGTATTATTAAACCTCTTAACTTTTATATATCTTAATATAAGTTACCTCTCTATCTAATATTAGTTCTAATTAAATATTAGGTCCCTAATAGAAAGGCTAAATAGGTGAATCCTATCCTAATAAAAGTATTTATAAATATAGTATTTAAACTAATAAAGACTAGTTTTACTAATAAAGAAAGTATAAGGAAGTTTTTTAACCCCCTACCTAATATCCTATTAATTTTTACTGCGATAATAGTAGGATGTTATATATCTAAATACGCGCGTAGTAACTACTATATAGAGAAATTTAAGGGTAAAAAGGCCTAGGGTATATAGCCGGCTAGTTCTTGAGGCGGAGGTAGTAATCGCACCGATAGACCAGTACCTCGATAGGCTAGTCATGCGATACCAAGTATCGAGAGGGGCCAACTCCGTAATAATAAATGGAAACAGGACAATTTAGAATAGGCTCTGCCGGCGGAGGAGGCGTGACCTACTACCTACTCCAACCTAGGAGAAGGAGAGGTAGGCCCTCGACTCCTTAGGCTACGACTGTTAGGACAAGGCGGCTATAGCTACTAGGAAGAAATAGGGCTACACCTCGAGTACTAAAACCGAGGAATACTAGAGTACTAGGGTAATCGACGAGAACGTGAAGTACTAGGTACGGCGACGTTAGATCGACAGGTAGGAGAAGTATAAGGCAGGCCTTTAGGGCCAGCTGATATCCCCCGCTTAGTAAGGGGGCCTATTTAATAATCGGCTCGATTACCACCATATACTATAGAAAGCAGAAAGCTCGATAGTAACCTAGCTCCGAAGCGGAAAGATCGGCTTAAACTACTTCCTCTACCCTATATATATCCTAATAGTAGATAGCGGCGAATGCTTATACGGGTAGAGGAAGTAAGATATAAAATATATTCTCTTTTTCTACCTTAAATTTAGGGAAGCCCGGCGGCGGCTTTTTATAAAGGCTGGTACGACCGATACTCGGAGGATACTAACCGAAGTAATAGGTATTAGAGTAGCGGCATAATAGATAGTAGAGACTAGAGTAATCGCATCCTTCTCGCTAGCAGGGGAGTAACTAGCAAGGTCGAGGCTCCTACGGGGTATCGAGCAGGAAATCCCCGCAAGGAAAAAGAGGAAGAAGAAGAAGAAGAAGAAAAACGCGGGGGCTAAAGGGGTAATAACCGCCCTAAGACTAGCCGCGTGAATCTAACTATCTTACTTACTCTACCGGC
>JAABUX010008757.1_pt1 | contig 11606 bp, 13 predicted proteins | sample 5561851 | NCBI WGS metagenome assembly JAABUX01 (sample SAMN10711883, study PRJNA513361) | rock metagenome | isolation source: Antarctica rocks | place: Antarctica: Victoria Land, Richard Nunatak red sandstone | collected 2016-01-03 | reverse complement strand
GTGGCTCGCCGACATCCCGGTAGCGCAGACGCGACGGTCGCCCTTCGCGACCCTCATGACCGAGCCACTCGCCGCGTAGAGGTTCGCCAGCAGCATCATAGAAAGAGGCGCTTCCATATCTTCAACGATTGGCGCCACCGTCCGCCGGACGCGCTTTGGGGCCGCCATAATATCGCATCTGCTGCCGGCAACAAATGATGCACTCCGCGCACAGCCACCTGCTACGAGCTACCCGTTCACGTCGTGTACAGGTATTGCTTCACGCTGGGGCTATCGACGTTGGCCTTGGTGATGATGGCCTGGCCGGTCCCATAATGCTTAGCTAGTTTATGGTTGCCGTTGAGGTATTGAATCCCATACTTCACCCCCAAGGCGCCGATGCTGTAGGGGTCCTGGCTGACCAGGGCGGAGATGACGCCCTTCTTCAACCCTTGTACTTCGACTGGTTCGGCGTCGAATTCAACCAGCTTGAGCTTGCCCGCCCGGCCCATTTCCTGGGCCGCCGCGTAGACGCCCGCGCCGGTGTTGGTGTTCGCGGCAAAGACACCAACCAAATCGGGATGAGCGGTGAGGAGCGCTTTGGTGTAGCCCGCGGCTTTCGTCGGGGAGTCGGTCGCATAGGTCACGCCGATGCTCTTCATGCGGGGGTACTTCCCGAGTTCAGTATTGAAGCCCGTGAGGCGCTCATCGGTGGTGCTCACGCCGGGGGTGGTGCTGATAACGGCCACCGTGCCCTTCTTGCCGAGCACTTGGGCCAACGCGTCACACACCTTGGCTCCGCCACCGACATTGTCGGAGGAGATCGTGGTGATAGCGACCGACGGGTCTTTGAGCGTCGTGTCCACCAGGATCACCGGGATGTGGGCGGCGACCGCGGCCTTGATAGGGGCCTGCAACGCCACGACATCGGTGGGGGCGATGAGGATTAAGTCAGGCTTGGCCGCGATCGCCGCGTTGAGGAAGGGAATCTGTGTGCCGGGACTGAACGCCTGGGACGAGCCAGAATACTGCACCGTGGCGCCTTCCATTTTCGCTTGAGCCTGGGCGCCATGGCTCATGGTGATATAGAACGGGTCGGATGCGATGCCAGCGACCAGCACAATCTTATAGTGCTTGGCCGCATGGGCAACGGTCGGCGCGCTATGCGCGATGAGTGTACAGCACGCCACCCCACCGGCGGCCACTGCACCACGGGCTACCTTATTTCTTTCCACGAACCGTCTCCACACATTTATCCGTCTTTGCTATAACGACACGTCCGCCCTGGGACGTAGAACGCTCTACCTGTACACGTCCTGTTTGGCTACCGCATCGTGTGGTTTGCCCAGCGCCTTGACCATACGACACCGGGCGTAGAGCCCGTTTTACGTGACCATACTCGACATGCACAAAAATGGTAGGCTGCCAGTTTCTCTTCGTTTCACCTCCTGCACCACGCGACAACTCATAATGCCCCGCGCATCTGGCGCTACGATACACGAGCCAGCCTACGTCGACCTCTGGCGACGCAACTGATCGATCAGAACGGCGGCGATGATGATGACGCCGACAGCGACCAACTGCCAGAACGACGAGAAGCCCAAAATGGTAAAGCCATAGCTCAACGTCACCGGGATAAAGGCCCCGATCACGGTGCCAATGATCGAACCGGTGCCGCCGAATAGGCTCGTCCCACCGATAACGACCGCGGCTATGGCGTTGAGATTATCCAGGCTATGCCCCTGAATATCCACGGTATGGAAACGCGCCAGATCGAAGAGACCGGCCAGGCCGGACATGAAGCCCGCTAGCACGTACACCATGATGAGTTGACGATTGACGGGCACACCGGCCAGGCGCGATCCCTCCAGATTGCTGCCCACCGCGAACGTGCGCCGGCCGAACAGCGTACGCGTGAGCAGCACATGCGCCACTACCGCCAACACCGCCGACACCACCACGAGCGTGGGCAGACCGAGCGCCAGATTGCCGCTGCCAAAGGTGTTGGTATACACGTCAGGCGCCGTCGGAATAGCGGCTTGTTTGGCCGCGCCCGCCGCGCTTATCAAGTCGCCCAAGCCATTGGCCACGCTGAACGTGCCCAGGGTAACAATGAAGGGAGGCAGCCGCAGGCGAGCAATGAGCACGCCGTTGATCGCGCCGAACACCACGCCGCAGGCCAGGCCAACCGGTATGGCCAGGGCGATGGCTACCCCAGCATGTGGGAACTCGCCATTGGTCACTTGAGTTGGCGTGCCGGCCGTGGTCGCCATTACCCATGATGCCGCCACCCCGGAGACCATCAGCACCGTCCCCACCGATAGATCGATGCCTGCGGTGATGATGACGAACGTCTCACCGATGGCGAGGAGGAGTGTTTCAGCCGTGTCCCAGGCGATATTCACCAGGTTGGTTGACCCAAGGAAGACGTGGTTCGTGCTGACAAGCCCGAAGAAGGCAATCAAGAATACCTCGACCAGGAGGATGTACAGATTACTGGAGCGCGCCACCCGCCGCACGAGCAGCGCCGGCCTCGTGCCCGGCGTGCGTGTGTCATCCGCGTCGGTGATCCCGGTCTGTGGCAGTGACATCGTGTCTCCTACACCATGGCCGCGATCTGTTCGACGGCGGCTCCAGTCATAAAGGCGACGACATCGGTCATCGTTGTCTCATCGCGCCTCATCTGCCGGACGGTGCGGCCCAGACGCAGGATGGCGATGCGATCGGCGACCTCGAAGACCTCGGGCATGGAGTGGCTGATCATGATGACGGCGATCCCCGCCCCCTTGACCCGCTCGATCAAGCGCAGCACCATGTTGGTCTCGCGCACACCCAACGCGGCGGTGGGCTCGTCCATGATGACGATCCGCTTGCCCCAGGCCGTGGCGCGGGCAACGGCGATAGCCTGCCGTTGCCCGCCGGATAGGGTAATCACGGGTTGGAGCACCGAGGTAAGCCCGATCTGCAAGTTGGCCATCTCCTCTTGCGCGCGCTTGCGCATCGCGCGCTCATTCAGGAAGCCCAGCGAACCGAGCAGACCGGGCTGGCGCGTTTCCCGCCCCAAGAACAGATTGGCGGCCACGTCGAGCGACGGCGCGAGCGCCAGATCCTGGTACACGGTTTCGATGCCGGCCAGCCGCGCCTCCTGGGGCGAGGTGAAGTGAACAGGCTGCCCATCAAGGAGGATGTCGCCGCTATCCGGCTGGATGGCGCCCGACAGAATCTTGATCAGCGTCGACTTGCCAGCCCCATTGTCGCCGACGATCGCCGTGACCTCGCCGGCATAGGCCAGGACGTCGGCGCCGCGCAGGGCGACGACGCGACCGAAATCGCGTGTCAGGCCACGCGCTTCGAGGACAGGGCCGTTAGACGCCTGAGTCTGTGTCGGGCGCGCGGTCGGGCCACTGTTCACAGGCCGCATCCGATCGATCCGTTTTTCTCCCGGCGGCAGTAATATCTCATCGTGTTTGCTATTTTATAGGTACGCGTTTCGCCTGTCAAGTTATGCTATGCGCGGATGAGGCGGGCGCGTCCCGCGCTTGTGACAGCGTCAGGCACAGCGGACGCGCCCGCTCGGCGTGTGCTGCCAGGATGCGCTACGGCGGGCGGCGCGCGGGGGCGGCGAGGTCTGGCGCGCTTGGAGGAGCGGGCGCGCCGCAACGCCTCAGTCCGACCCCGATGGCGCGCTGTAGCCGTCCGCGACGGCCGAGTCGGTGCAGTTGTGGCATCCACGGACGTATCTTGTCGTGTCCTTCTACCCTCCTGTCTTTTCCTCTTACGGGCCACACTCGAGAAGGAAGCGCGCTGCGCTGCCTTGCACGTCGGCGGCATGACGGTCCATGCTGACCGCCTTCGGCGTGATCTCCTCGAACAGGGCGCCGTCGATCGCCTGTGCCAGTCTTCCTGTATGCAAAGAGGTGCACGGAATCCTGACGGTTGGCAAGCACCAGCGTCGGCGTCACAATGGCGCCGACTTTCCGCAGGTCCTGGACGGGCGCGTCGCACGGCAGGCGTTCAAGGATGACGACGGTTTCCTCGGCCCGCGGCCGCTCGAACTGACCCAGGAGCGATGCCGCGACGACCGGCGCTTCCCGCAGCGCCTGTCGGTAGGCGGCGACGTGCAAAAAATGCTCACGCCCCGCGCGTGCCCCCATGCCGCCGGATCAGTTCGGCGATGGTCGCGTAGATCCGCCTGGTCGGCTCTGGCATCGGGCCGTCGAGCCACGCGGGGCGCACAAGGATCAGAGCCCGCACGCACGCCGGATAGCGGAGCGTGGCGTTGAGCGCCACGCCCACGCCCATCGACACGCCGCCGATGACGGCACGCTCAATGGCGAGGTGATCCATCACGGCCACCAAGTTGTCGGCAAAGGGAGTGAACCTGAGCTTCTCGGGGTCGCCCAGCGGCCGCGTGTCGCCATGCCCACGACAGTCGAACGAGAGCAGATGAATACCTGGGGGCGGGGCAAACAGCCTAAATGGCTGCGCGACATCGCCACCCAGGCCGTGCGCGAGGAAGACGGGGAACCCGTCCTCATCTCCCGCCGTCCGGTAGTGGAAGCGCACGCCATCGCGATCGACGGACGGCATCAGTGGACCCCTCCGGATGCGCGGGTGTCGACCGGCGACAGCCGCGCCCCTTTCGACTGGAGGAATCCCACCGACGTGTCCACCTGCGCTTCCGCCAGGCCGTGCAGGATCAGTGGCACGTCCCGTCCCAATTCATCCAGCAACGCGAGGTAGTGATCATAGCCGAGCACGCCCTGCCCCGCCGCCTCGTGTCCGCTGGCCCCGTCGTGGCTCAGGTCTTTGGCATGGGCGAGCACGACGTCGGGACCGAGCAGGTTGAACGCCTCATCGAGGATCGCCCGCATGCGCGCCAGTTCGCCCACATGGAAAATGTTGGAGCCGTCCATGGTGACCTTGAGGTGCGGGGAACGCAGCTCGTCGCGCAAGCGACGGCCTTTCCGGGCCGAGTCGACCACGTTGGACACCTCGGGCTCGAGGCCAGGGTCACGTCGGCGTCCTCGGCGATGCGCACGGCCTCCTGCATCGACCGTACCAGTTCGTCCCACGCCTCGGGCGTGTCGTTGTCGGGGCGCCGGCGCCACACGTCGTCAGGGTCGCGCGTGCCGGTGGAGAGCGTGATGACGGACGTGCCCATCGCCGCGCAGGCGCGGGCCAGGACGCCGAGACGACGGAACCCCTCGTGGCGCTCGTGCGCGTTGGGGTGGATCACGTTGAACGTGCCGCTCACCGCGGCCATGCTGAGCTGGCGCGCCGCGAGCGCATCGCGGATGCGCACGGCCAGGGGCGGCTCGATCTGGTCGGGCAGGCTCGGCAGGTCGGCACACCTCATGTTGAACTGGATGACGCCGATGCCGTGTCCCGCCACGGCGTCCAGCGTCGGACGCACGAACGTCTTGGCGAAGATGCCGATCCGGGTCATAGGGCCCCCTCCACCTCGTCCACCCGCACATAGTCCCCGCTCTCGACCGCGCGTGCGATCGCGGCCATCGCCCGGACCGCGGCCACCCCATCGTCGATGGTCGCCCCCCGCGGCAGCGCGTCGTGAAGGATTATGTCGGCGAACCCCTCGACCTGCAGCTTATACGTGTCGCCGTCGGCGCCGAGCGGCCGGTGATACTGGCCGTCGCGTGTCGAGGAGCATTCGATCTTGCTGGCCTTCTTGTACCAGGGCAAATAGGTTCGTCCGGCCACGCTGCCGTGCTCACCGCAGACCTGGACCCCCTCCTGGAAGTCCCCGCGCGCGGGCACGACGAGGGTGAGGTGGCCCAGGCAGTCGTTCCCGAAGTCCGCCGTGACAGACCAGGTGTAGGAGTCGAACGCATGCAGGAGGCGCGCACGCACCCGGTGATCTCCCCGCCCAGAAAGCGCGCCGTATCCACCAGGTGGCTCCCGTGCGCCAACATGAAGTAGCGCGCTTTGTCGGCTTTCACGTCGCCCGACGGGCGCTTCGCCCACGCACTCGTGAGCAGGGGGGGGCTGGAGGTTGTCGGTCATGGCGTAGCGGTAGACGGAGTAGCAGTATCAGGTGTTGAGGACGGTGAGCTGCCCAATCTCTTCTCGGATGAACCGAGAGGCGAAGGCGAGGCCCGGATCGAACCGCTTGTTGTTCCCCACCTGGAGCACCAGGTCTGTCTCTCACAGGCGGCGGCGCAGGTCCTCACCTTCCTCCACGGTGACGCCCAGAGGTTTTTCTACCAGGACGTGCTTGCCGGCTGCGATGGCTTTGAGGGCAAGCGGCACATGGAACTGGTCGGAGGTGGCCACGATGATGGCCTCCACACGGGGGTCGTCTAGCATCGCATCGTAGTCGGTGTATATGACGCGCGGATCGTGGATCGCCGCCGTCTTGGCGAGTAAATCCTCCGCGACGTCGCAGATGGCGTACAACTCGGCATTGCGCGCACGGCGGCAGCTATCGAAGTGGGCGGCCTGCGCGATGGCGCCGGCCCCCAGCACCCCGATGCGCAACAGCCGGGTGTCTTTCTTCATGGCCCCTCCCGGTATGCTGGTGACGGTCGTCGTCTTCTACCATCACGGACGTTCCAATAGCCCGCGCAGCTCGCACGGGGCATCCCCCGTGACGCCACGGTCATCGCCGCAACGCCGGCTCTGTCGCCCAGGTGACAGATGTTTATGCGCGGTATGGCGCCACTTCTGGCTGCGTACTCCAGGGCGCTATGCTCCACAGCCCTGGTCGTCCCCCTCCGCGTGGGCCGGCGTCAGCTATGCCGTCGATGATGCGACCATCATCCCGCCCCCCTCGCCCCCGACGCATCGCCCACGGCCTGCGGGACGAGAGCCGGGTCGGTGAGGAAAGCGAACCGGTTGGGGTCCCGCCGAACGGCCGGATACACCGGCCCCGTGAGTCCCAGCCCGGCCGCCACAGGCGAGTGGTACCAGCGGGGCATGGGCAGCCGGCCGTACGCGGCGTTGGCGCGCACGCGCGGCGGGGCTCCGACGCCGAGCACGTAGTAGGCCCCGCCGTGGGCCGCGCGGAACGCGCCGTATTGATGCCCCGAGGCGGGAGACACGAGGTCGGCGACGACGAGCGGCTCGTCGCCGGCGTTGATCGACACGTGCCCCATGTGGGAGGGGATGAGCAGCACGTCGCCCGGGCCGGCGCCGATCAGCAGCACCTCATCGACGTCTATCCCGACTAGAGCCGCCCCTCCATCGCGCGCGCGTTGTAAGAGAAAAATGGCCCGCCCGAATAGCACCTCGTAGACCTCGGCGTACGTCTGGGTGGTTCCCGGCACGACGTTGTGGTAATGACCGGACGTCTTCGCCAGTTCGTCGCCGACGCGGCCAGGCAGCAGCACCGTGACGTCGTAGCGCAAGCCATAGCGGGCCAGCAGGTGCTCGTCGACGCTAGCCCGTACATCGCGGTATAGATGGTAACAGGGCCGGTCGTCGGGGCTGGGATCGGGCGTCGCGAGCACATCGCGTAGGTCGCCGAGGCGGCGTACTCCCGGCTCGACCGGGACCAAGCCCTCCCCAAATCGCAGCACCCCATCACGCTCATCCACCCACAGGGGTAGTCCCCCGACTGCCGTTAAATCGCGCACCCCCACCCCTCCCTTTCGCCGTCTCTCTATGATGTCCGATGATGGCGTCATTGCCGCGTTCTTTATTTATGTCCCCAGCGCTCTGGCGCTCAGAAACGCATCCAGTTCCGCCCGGGTTGGCGCCCCATCGAGCCCACCTCGTCGGGTCACGGCCAGCGCGCCGGCGGCACAGGCATGGCGCAGGGCAACGGGCACGGTGTGGCCAACCAGCAGGGCGCAGGCTAGCGCGGCCGCGAAGACATCGCCCGCCCCCGTCGGGTCGACCTCGGTCACAGGGAAGGGGGTGGCATCATACTGCTGATCGCGGGTGAACGCCGTTGCTCCCTGTGCCCCGCGCTTGAGGATCACCAGATCCGCCCCCTCCTGGAGGAGACGCTGGCAGCCCTCCTCGGGCGTGTGTTCTCCGGTGAGCATGATGGCCTCGTCCCCCGAGGGCAGGACGATGTCGGCAAGGCGTAGCACCGGAGCGCACACTTCGGACACGGAGCGCTCGGCGAGCAACTCGGGGCGCAGGTTGGGATCGAACGAAATGTGCGCGCCATGCGTCTTAGCCATCCGGACAGCGTTCAGGATCACATCCTCCCACGCCCTGCTCAGAGTCAGCGTCGATCCGCAGACGTGCAGCCAGTGCGCCGCGGTCAGCACGACGGGTGGAGGCCACGCCGGATCGACGGCGCTAGCGGCTGTATCGCGGAGGTGGAAGATAAAATCGCGCCGGCCATCGGCTGCGTAGGCGACGAAAGCGCAACCAGTGGGGCGCGCTGGATCGATGACGACATAGGTGAGGTCGAGGCCATCGCGCATCGCCTGCCGGCGGATGAGGCGGCCGAAGGCGTCATCACCGACCGTTGCCAGGAGGGTGGTCGGCACACCCAGCCGCATGCACGCGCCCGCGAAGATGGCTGGCGCGCCACCTATGAAGGGCCCCTCGAACGGGCCGGCGACATCCAGCGGCGGCCCCCCGCAGGGGCGCGTGAACTCGGCCAACACCTCGCCCATCGCGACCATGCGTGCAGCGGCCATATATGCTCTCCTTTCATCCATGCCCGCCCGACGACCGTGCCTACTCAAGAGTAGAGTTCGGGCCGTTGCCAGGACATCTCCTCGTTTGTGCGAGGTGACGCTGGATGAACTCAGTCATGGACCACATGGATACATCCAGGGGCTTGCAGGAGCCCTCCACCGTCGACATACAGACATCCCGGCAGGACTACGAGGCCGCATGACCACAGGACGAGTCCTGCCCTCCGACGGTGGACGGCCCCATCAGACAAGAATCCAGGCCCTCTCGTCGCCGCCTGGCGGTTTCTCCCCGCTTATCTTGTCCCCGCGCATCGCACGGGACGCTGCGGACACGCGCGACCGTCCGCAGCCTCCGCTGAGGCAACCGGGTCCACCTGGTCAGGAGTTGTGCCTTTTGCGGACCGGATAACCTATGTTATCACGGATGCGCCGCGCGTGTCCGCTGACACCGCAGCCCAGCGGCTACCGCCCTCCCTTACGGGGGCCTGATTCCTCCCCGTGGCTGAAGCCAGAGGACTCTTGGGAGTTTTTTGTTGACAAGCCACGCGGACTTTGGTACCGTCAGCAGTGACAGTGCGATTGTCAACAGAGCGGGCGCGTTGCGCCAAGGGGGCGCCCGCGCTGGGGCAGTTAGGACGCAGGAAGGAGGCGACCGCATGGATTGGTATCCGCTCAAGCTCACCGCCCACATCCGTACCTACGCGTTTGGCGCGCGTCTTATCCCCGAGCGGCTCGGCAAGGCGGGCGTGCCCGATGGCGTCGTGGCCGAGACCTGGGAGATCAGCGACTACCGCGACACGACGGGTGTCGTCACCAACGGCGCGCTGGCCGGGCACACTCTGCACGACCTCGTCGCGGCGTACCCCGACGAGTTGATCGGAGAGGGCTGGCGCGGCCCGCACTTCCCCCTGCTCGCGAAATTCCTTGACGCCTCGCACCCCCTCCCGGTCCACCTCCACGCTGACGACGAGACCGCCCGACGCGTCTACGCCGCGCCGAACGGGAAGACCGAGGCCTGGCACATCCTGTGGGCGGCGCCCGAGGCGACGGTCCTGGCCGGCGTCAAGCCGGGGCTGTCCCGCGACGACCTCTTCGCGGCCTTCACGGCGCAAGACTACGACGCCGTCATGCCGCGCTACCCGATCCGGGCCGGCGACACCGTCTACGTGCCCGGCGGCGTCATCCACGCCTTCGGCCCCGACACGCTCATCTTCGAGGTGCAGCAAACCTCCGACCTGGCGCAGACGGTGATGCCGGCCGACCTCTACGGGAACCGCTACAGCCGCGCCACCTGGGAGGCGCGCATCAACGCCACTCTCGACGAACTGCGCACCGGCTACGAGCCGCGGCCTACCGCCGGCCTCGCCCTGCCCTCCGAGGGGCCGAACCGCCGCGTGATCGGCTGTGCCGGACCGTATTTTGCCCTGGAGCGGTGGCTGCTCACGACCCCGTTCCACGAGGATGTCCACCCGCGCCACTGCCTGACCCTCGCGAACGTCGGTCCCCCCGTGCGGATCGCGTCTGCGTCCGGAGAGGAGACGCTGGGACGAGCAGAGTCGTGCATCCTCCCCGCCGCGATCGGCGAGGTGCGCGTCGTCCCCGCGGGCGACGGCGAGGGCGCGGCCAACCTGATCGCCTGCTACGTCCCCGACCTCACCCTCGACATCGTCACGCCCTTGCGGGCGGCCGGGCACGCGGACGACGCCATCCGCGCGCTCGGTGACGTCGGAATCTAGCGCCATCCCGGTGACGCGCAACGCGTATGGTCGGCGCGACAAAGCGCCGGACTATGTGGCGGTATGTGGGAGTCCGTGTCGGAGTTCCGTTAGAACCCGCGGAGATTGATGATAGGATCGTCGGGGCGGATCGTGGCGCGTAGCTCCGGTAGCGGCGGTCAGCACGGGTACGCCATCAGCACAGGTCTGCTATAGGTAGGCGAGACGCTATGCGTTGAGGATGGAGCGCGTCGAACGTCACTCTACGACGCACGTCCGCACGGTCTCGCTGTCCAGACGTTCCTGCCGTTGTCCCGCCTAGCTCGGAGCACGATAACGATGGCGCCAGCGAAGACCACCTCCTCTTTCCACGAGCCACGTGTGCAAATATCGCTGGATCTTACCTCGATTGACGAGGCGCTCCATGTGGCCGAGATCGCCCTCGCCGCGGGCGTCGACTGGCTGGAAGCCGGGACGCCGCTGATCCTGGCTGAGGGGCTGCGCGGCGTGCGCGCGCTGCATGAGCGCTTCCCCGCCATCCCGATCGTGGCCGACCTCAAGACTATGGACGGCGGTTACCTGGAGGTCGAGATGATGGCGCAGGCGGGCGCCTCCTGGTGTGTGGTGATGGGCGTCGCCCACCCGGCGACCATCACCGCCTGCGTCACTGCGGCGCGGCAGTACGGGATCGGGATCATGGGCGATATCCTGGCAGCTCTGGATAAGGTGGGCACGGCTCGCCTGCTACAGGATCTCGGCGTGGACGTGATTATTGTGCATACCGGCTTCGACGAACGCCGTGCGGTCGTCGGGGTGAGCCCCTGGGATGATCTCGCAGCGGTGGCGGCGGCGGTGGACCTGCCCATCCAGGCGGTGGGGGGGCTACGCCTGGCCGATCTGCCCCGTCTGCCGGCGGCCGGCGCGCCCCTCGTCCCTCGTCGTCGTGGGCGCGCCCCTGGTCATCGACGCGGAAGCGTTCCGCGCCAGCGAACCCGACGACGACCGCCTGGCGCGCATCATCCGCGAGGTGGTGGCAGCGGTGAAGGGGACGCGGGCGTAGCGTCCGGCGGGCCTATTGCCCCCCGTGTCGGCGACGTCCTCCATCCGGCCGCTTTGGAGGACGTCAGATGAGGCGCACAGTCAGGCTAGACACATGATCCTGAAAGGTAAGGGACGCGGAAATATTTACACATCCCAGGAGTGTCCGGGAATATAGGGGATGTCAACGAACCACTTCTCCAGGTGAGGTAGGCGCGCCAGATGCGCTTCCACGGCGGCCATGGCCCCTTTGGCG
>JAABUX010008756.1_pt1 | contig 11607 bp, 13 predicted proteins | sample 5561851 | NCBI WGS metagenome assembly JAABUX01 (sample SAMN10711883, study PRJNA513361) | rock metagenome | isolation source: Antarctica rocks | place: Antarctica: Victoria Land, Richard Nunatak red sandstone | collected 2016-01-03 | reverse complement strand
GCGGCGATCGCGCACTTCACTGCTCCCCATCTTGATTCGCACCAGGACACCTCCGATGTACCGCGCCTTCTTCGCGTGCTTGCTCGCCTGCGCCGTGCTGGCGACCCCAACCTCCGCCCAGAGCATTGTGCCGAGCGATGGCCAAAATCCGGCCCAGGTGGAGCAATTGGGCTATCCCACGAACTACTCCGCGACCGGGATTACTCCCGGTTTTCCATTCACGATTGCCTGGACTTGGCGACAGGTTGATGTCGAGTTGCCGGACCCCTTCCCTGCCGAGAATCATGGCAGCACCTTTCTTTTTGACATCCCCGGGCAATTCGAGATCGAATGCGTGGTTACTTATGGTTCAGTAAGTAACCCAAACCTCAAACCCCCAGGTCCACAAACGATCACGAAGACGGTGATGATTCAGCCCCCGACATTGAAAGCCATCGTCCCCAGCGTCTTGGCCGCGCCCTACGCGGCGACCCCTGGCCAGTACGCTCCTTCGTTCGGCCCCAATCAGGTCGGCGAGAGTGAAGGGCAATGGGTGTATTTTGTCCTCCAGTCGAATGGTAAGCCGATTGGCCCGGCCAATGGCTTGGGTGGTCAAGAAAGGCTCACCAACGTCGTTCTTTTCCACCGGTTCCCCCAAGACCCCAGCCCATGGCGTCCAGGTAACCCGAATGCGACCGATCCTCGCAATCAGGGCACCGATTCTTGCTTCGGAGTGATCTGGATGGGCGATGGCAATTTCGCCATCGAGGATTTCAAGACAACGGATTGTTCTGACCCGGGATACACCAATTCCCCGGGCGATGGGGCCGGCATTCCCCCGCACGACAATGTGGTCCTGGAATACGACCAAGAGGTTCGCGCCCAGTGGACCGATCGATCCGGCCAGCTCCGGCAGTCACCCGTGATCCACTATGCTCATTGGACGTTCTATGGACAAGGCGACGGGACTTGGCAGGATGACTACAAAACTTACAACTTCCAAAACCCCAATCCCTGAGTTCAATCCCAACCTCGGGTCTTTGCTAGGAGCTTAACCATGTTTCTCCGTTCCATCGCGTTCGCTGTCGTCCTGGCCTTGGTCGATCTTTCGTCGGCCACGGCGCAGGGACCACCCCCCAAGCAATTCGACATGGCGTTGAAAGTGGTCGTCCACCCAGCCGCGACGAAGAAAGGGGGAGCGACCCTTCAGGCTCATCAGAAAGTTGCCGATCAACTCACCGCGATGCGGATCGGCGTCCCGGACGACCGCATCAACTATTTTCAAAATCGTCGGGCACCGAAGAATGTGCCTTTCATCGGTTGGACCGGTATGATTGAAAGTATCAATCCCGCGCCCAATGGCGGTGTCATCGTCTTGCTCACCGTGCATTCGAAATACTCCGGCGGCTACCACAGCACCGAGCTGTACGAACGCTATTTGGTCGCGGGTGGAAAAGCGAAATACCTCGGCTGCGCGCTCACTCCGAGCGTCAATTACCCCTACGTGGAATTTAATTGAACCGGGATGTTGCGAATCAAACCCCGGCCTCACCCGCCGGGGTTTTTCCTGCGCCCCGTCAACCAACCGCGTCGTCGGCCAGCATTCCGGATCAGATATGCTGGCCGATCAGGACCGGCATCCGCTCCGAACCCGTCATTACCCGATAATAATGGTTCGACGGCTCGCAGATGACGTAGCAGACCGCCGCCCCATACTTGTCCGGCACGAGCAGGCCGCGATACCACTCTTGGGTGGTCGGATTGTGTTCATCCTTCGACCAGTCGAGGTACAGGTCGCAGAGGATGGCGGTGATCGACTTGGCCGGGGACTGCTTGGCTCCCGCCATCAGCTTATTGAAGACTTGGTAAGCCTCCAGTTTGCTGTCCTTGCCTTTGGCCAGCCGGACTTGCTTGCCGTGGTGCTGGACGAACCAAGCGTCTTTGTTTTTGCGATACCAAGGCTCGAGATGACGCACAGCGTGCCCTGCTCGCCCTCGCGGTTTGTCGTAAGTCCGTTGCTGGCTTCAATCGGGGCGGCGGGATTTGAACCCACGACCTCTTGACCCCCAGTCAAGCGCGCTAGCCAAACTGCGCTACGCCCCGATGCTCGGTCGCGGACTGGTTCCGCTTGGAGTGGGCCTATTGTAAGATACCGAGGCGAACTGTCAATCCGAGGTTCCGGGAGATTGTGGGCCGTGCATTTCGCGGATGCCTTGTTTGCGGCGGTCGAGCGGGTTGGGAACCCAATCTGCGTCGGGATCGACCCTCGGCCGGCTGACCTCCCGCCGGGGTGGCTCGGGCGCTATCCCGCCAACCGGGCCGGGGTAGCGCTGGCTCTGGAAGACTTTGGCGGCGCGGTGCTTGATACCATCGGGGGATTGGTCCCGGCGGTGAAGTTCCAGGCCGCCTTCTACGAGGTTTACGGCCCCGAGGGGTTCCTGGCGCTGCACCGGACGGCCCAGCGTGCTCGGGATCGAGGGCTGATCGTCATCATGGATGGGAAGCGGAACGATATCGGCTCGACCGCCGAAGCGTATGCCCGGGCTTACCTGGGTCGGGCCGAGGTGGGGGATCACCTGGAACCGACCTGGCCGGTTGATGCCCTCACGGTCAACCCTTACCTGGGTTCGGACGGGATCAACCCGTTTGTCCGGGTCGCGGCCGAGGAGGGGAAGGGGTTGTTCATCCTCGCCCGGACGAGCAACGCCTCGGCCCGGGAGTTTCAGGATCTGCTCGTCGAGGGCCGACCGCTCTACCGCCATGTGGCCGAGCGGATCGCTGGTTGGGCGGCACCGCACCGGGGGGCGAGCGGGTTCAGCTTCGTCGGCGCCGTGGTGGGGGCGACCTATCCGGCCGAACTCGCCGAGTTGCGCGAAGCGTTGCCGGGGGTGCCGTTCCTGGTCCCAGGCTATGGAGCGCAAGGGGGGACCGCCGTCGACGTCGCCCCAGCGTTCACTCCCGAGGGCTTGGGGGCTTTGATCAACAACTCGCGGGGGATCACGTTCGCCTACCAGGCTCCCGACGCTCGCGAACGGTTCGGCGACGACTGGCAGGGCGCTATCGTTGCCGCCGTGGAGGCGATGGGCGCTGACCTCGCCGCCCAAACCCCCGCCGGGCGACTCCGGCCGGGTGGATCAGGGAGTGGTTGATTTTGCTTGGTCCTCCAGGAGCCAGAACAGGTGCGGCAAGGCTCGAGCGTAGGGTGGGTCTTGCCGCGCCGATTCGAGCGCGGCGGTGACCCGACCGGCGGCATCGACCTGGGCGACGCTGACCACCCGAGGGAGGACGCAGGCGACCGGCGACGACCGGTAGACCCGGACCAGCGGCTTGTCGGCTTCGAGCCGGACCACCCGGAGGATGTCCGACCCGTCGTCGGTCGCGATGGTCAGAGTGAGTTCGAGGATCTGCGGGAGCGGGTTCGGACCGGGGATGGGTTCGGTGGTCATGGCGACCCGGACGTCGCCGGTGAGACTTCGGAAGGTGGCAACCCGTTGGTTGGGGGCGGGGTCATCGCGAGCCACCGGGGTCCAGCCAAGTTGACCGGCGAGCCAGGCCGCGAGCCAGGCCGCCATCCGGGGACGTCCCCCTCGGGCCGCGGCGGGGACGCCGACCCGGATCTCGACCGCTTCGATCCGGGCCAGTTCCGCGGCGCCGTGGGGACCGTCGAAGAACTGGGCGAGGAGTTCCCGCCAGCGGGTGATCGCGAACCAGGCGGTGTCTCGGCTGTAGGCGTTGATCGCCGGGTCAAGCCCGAGTCGGAGCGCCCCGAGGTCGGGGGACGGGTCGGGGAGGTCGAGGATCAACCGCGAACATTCCTCGGCGAGGTTCCGGAACAGGGTCTCGCAATCGGCTGGGTCGTCGGGCCACCAGAGGACGAACGGCAGGTTGGCTTCGAGGAGGGGCCGGATCGCGCCCGGGAGGAGGTTCGTGGCGGCGGGGCCGGCGCGGAGGACGATCCGCTCGGAGCAGACCTGCGGACGACCGCCGGTCGGGAGTTGGCACAAGGCCGCGACCTCGGCGGTTACTTCGGGGGTGGGGTCGTCGGTCCGCCGGAGGACGATCGCCCGGCAGGGGTGGCGGGCGACCACCGTGTCGAGCGTCGCTTCGAGGCTTTGCGGACAGCCCGGACCCGACCCGACGACGAGGTTGGCCAGGACGATCCGGGTCATGGTGGCCGCTTCCACCTCACCGGCTCCCGCCCGGTCGGCCGCCGGACCCCAGAGCTGGATCAACTCCGACTCGATCCGCCCCAAGGGGACCGTAATCCCCTGCCCGCTGAGAAATGCGTCCGACGTCGCCTCGGCCATCGTCAACCTCCCTCGTTCGGGACCTCGCCTCGGACATTTCATCCCAGATCGCGGTCGGCGCCAAACCTTTGAGCCTCCATAATGGCCGGACCGCGCCGCCGAGGACAGGGCCGCCTCGCTCGGTCGGCTCACCTGGCTTCCACCTCGACCCGAAAGATCCCCGCCCATGAACGGACCCGACGCCGCGCCCGGAACTCCCCTCGGACCAGTTCCGACCCCCCGGTTCGGGCTGGCGACCGCCATCTTCGTGGTCGTGTCGAGCATGGTCGGCACCGGGGTTTTGACCACCTCGGGCTTCTCGATGTACTTCCTGGGCAGCAACCAGTTGATGCTGGTCCTCTGGGTCCTGGGGGGCTTCCTCGCCGTCTGCGGCGCTCTGACCCTCTGCGAGTTGACCGCCTCGATGCCGCGATCGGGCGGGGATTACGTCTACCTCCACGAGTCGTACGGGCCGGCGGTCGCCTTCCTGTCGGGTTGGGTCTCGTTCTTTATCGGCTTCGGCGGGCCGATCGCGGCGTCCTCGTCGGCGGCGGCAAACTACCTGCTCGTTCCATTCCAGATCGACCCGGCGACCGAGTTGATCCTCCGCCCGAGCCTGGCCTCGGCGATCGTCCTCGTCCTGGCGGTGCTCCACTGCCTCGGCCGTCAGTCGTCGATCCGGATGCAGGGGGGAATGACGCTGGTGAAGCTGGCGATCTTGCTGACCCTGGCCGTTGTCGGGGTCGCGCTGGGGTGGGGGCGGTGGGAGTCGATCGCCGACCGCCCGCCGCTGACGGGGAGCGTGGTTCTGACGATGGCCTCGTCCTTGGTCTATGTAACCTACGCTTACACCGGCTGGAATGCGGCCTCTTATCTGGCGGGCGAGGTCGACCAGCCGCAGCGGCGGATGCCGGTGGCGATCCTGGTCGGGACGGGACTGGTGACGACGCTTTACCTCCTGCTCAACTTGGCCTATGCTCTGGCGATCCCGGCCGAGGCGGTCCGGGCGCTGGTTGGTCCTCCCGAGAATGTCGGGATGGTCACGCGGATTGCCCAGATCGCGGCCGAGCGGTTGGTGGGACCGAGGATCGCCAACCCGCTCTCGTTCGCCATCGGCTTGACTTTGATCGCGTCGGTCAGCGCTTACGTTTTGACCGGCCCGCGGATCTTGATGGCGATGGCGGTCGCCAACCAGTTCCCCGCGTTCGCCGGTCGGGTCAACCGGGGCGGAGCGCCGGTGGTGGCCACGGCCTTGCAAGTGGCCTGGGCCTTGGTCTTGCTCTGGACGGCGTCGTTCGAGCCGATCCTCCTCTACGCGGGGATCGGCCTGTCGCTGTTCTCGATGTTGACAGTCAGTTCGGTCTTCATCTTACGCCGGAGGGCGCCAGGCGCGGCTCGCCCCTTCCGGACGCCGGGTTACCCGTGGACCCCGCTCGTCTACCTGATCGGGACGGGGGCCTTGGTGATCGCCGTAGGGTGGGATCGCCCCGGGGTGGCGCTGGCGTCGGTGGCGAGCATCGCCCTGGGGGTTCCGGTGTATCACGGCTGGCAAGCGGTTCGGGGCCGAGCGACGACTTGATCGGGTTGTCCCGGGCGAGAAGTTGCGGCGGGCCGCGGCTTCATCGCCACAACCCACCGCCATCCGTCCGTCGTCGGGTCCCCAAGTCATTTGGGGGGTCCGTTGAGCATCCTAGCTGCCGACGGTCGGCATTGTTGGACGTACCGTAGCCTCGATCCGGAACTCTCGCAAGAGGCTACCCGGGATCGATTCCGGAATCTCCCAAACGAACCGGCGCTCAGGGCGTGGCCGCTGCGGCCTTGACTTCGGCTTTGATCTCCATGACTCGCTGGCGGCTGGCCTGGCGTTGTTTCTGGAACCGGCGACGTTGCTGCACCTTGCGGGAATCGGTCTTGACCATGATCCGGTCCTGAACAGGAGTTGAAGTTTGAGCAAAATTGAGGGAGGTCATCTTCGCCGATCGCCCCCGGCGGAACAAGGCCGACCGCTCGCGAGCCGGCTCCGGAGGGTGTAGCTTTTGAGTCTGAAGATTCGGATTGCAAATCGCAGGATCGCCAGTCGCAAACAATCAGAAACCTGGATTCTTCCAGTATTTGCGATTGGCGATCCTGCGATTTGCAATTCTTGATTCCAAAGAATCTCCAGATCCGAAAGCTACACCCAGTTACGGATCGACGCGCCGGAGGACCGCCGCGGCGAGGTGGCCGCCGAACCCGAGCGAGAGCTTGAGCGCGGCGGGGATCGCGAGCGGTCGGCCCTGGTGCGGAGTCCCGTCGAGGTCGCAGGCGGGGTCGGGGTCGTCGAGGTTGAGGGTGGGCGGTACCAACCCGTCGCGGACCGACAAGGCGGTGATCGCCAGCTCGACCGCCCCGGCCGCGCCGAGGAGGTGCCCCACCTGCGCCTTACTTGCCGAGCAGGCGAGTCGGTCGGCCGACGGTCCAAACGCCTGGCGGATCGCGCGGCATTCGAGCGGGTCGTTTGGTCCGGTCGCGGTCCCGTGGACGTTCACGGCGGCAATCAGGGCGGGATCAACCGAGGCGTTGCGGAGTGCCCGGGCGATCACCCGGGCCAGGCCGGTCGGGTCGGGGTTCAAACCGGTCTCATGGTAGGCGTCCGACCCGATCGCCCCGCCCGCGAGTTCGGCGTAGGCCGATCCCCCGCGTCGCCGGACCGCAGCGAGCCGTTCGAGCACGAGGACCGCCCCCCCTTCCCCCACGAGGAACCCCGAGCGGTCGCGGCTCCAGGGGCGGACGGCCCGAGCCGGTGAGTCATCAACCCGGGCCAGGACCTTCATCCGGCGGAACGCTCCCAGAATCAAAGGGTCGAGCGAGGCATCGACCGCACCGGCCACGACCACATCGCAGATCCCGCGGCGGATCAGGTCCAACCCCTGCAAGGCCGCGACCAAGCCCGTGGCACAAGCCGCGACCGGGGCGAGGCAAGGCCCCCGCCAGCCGTAAGCCCGCGCGATCGTCGACGCCCCCGCGCTCGGCCAGGCGGCTTGCCAAGCGCGGGCGAGAGCTTCGTCGTCGACCGGCGCGAGACTGGTCCCGATCCGGGTCGCTCGCCGCGTCTGGGCCAGACCGCGCAGCCCCCCCTTGCTCAGGCCGATGAGAACGCCGACGCGATCACGGTCGAGCTCAAGACCGAGAAGGCCGGCATCGGCAACCGCCTCGGCGACGATCGGGTCGAGCAGACCGAGCACCGGTTCGGGGTGGTCGGACCAGGCGCCCGGTTCGATAGGGAAGCCCGCGAACCCCGATTCGAGATCCGGTCGGTCGAGCCGGCCAGCCCCCGACCGACCCCCTCGGATGCCGGTCCAGGTCGCGTCGCGGGTCAAACCGAGCGCGGTGGCCAGCCCGATTCCCGAGATCACCACGGCTCCGTCCGGATCAGCCACGGGTAAACATCAAACCTCGGCCAGCACCGCGCCGGTGGCGGTCAGCGTGGCGGGTTTCGGGGTGAGGCCGAGGTGGTCGAAGAGCTGGCGGTCGCGGTCGACGCCGGGGTTGGGGGTAGTCAGGAGTTTGTCGCCCGCGAAGATCGAGTTCGCACCAGCGAGGAAGCATAACGCTTGATCCGACTCGGTCATCCCGGTCCGACCGGCGGAGAGGCGGACCATTGCCCGGGGCATGGTAATCCGCGCGGTGGCGATCGTCCGGACCATGTCCCAGATCGACACGTCGGGGCGGTCGGCCAGCGGCGTCCCCTCGACGGCGACCAAGGCGTTGATCGGCACCGACTCGGGGGGCTTGGGGAGATTGGCCAGGGTATGGATCAGGGCGACCCGGTCCTGATCGGTTTCCCCCATCCCGACGATCCCGCCGCAGCAAACGGTGATCCCCGCCTTCCGGACGGCCGCCAGGGTGTCGAGCCGGTCGCGGTACGTCCGGGTCCGAATGATCCGGTCGTAAAACTCCTCGGACGAGTCGAGGTTGTGGTTGTAAGCGTCCAGCCCGGCTTCCTTCATCCGGACGGCTTGCTCTTCGGTGACCATCCCCAAGGTGCAGCAGGCTTCCATCCCCAGGTCCTTGACCCCCCGGATCATCGACAGGACTTGGTCGAACTGGTGGTTATCCTTGACCTCGCGCCAGGCGGCCCCCATGCAAAAGCGCGCGGCCCCCGAGTCCCTGGCACGGCGGGCCGCCGCGAGGACGGTGGCGACATCCATGAGCGGTTCGGCGGCGACGCTCGTGTGGTGGCGGGCGGCTTGCGGACAGTAACCACAGTCTTCGGGGCAGCCGCCGGTTTTGACCGAAAGCAAGACGCAGACCTGGACTTGCGACGGGTCGTGGTGGCGGCGGTGGACCTCGTTCGCCCGGACGATCAGTTCGAGAGCCGGGGTCTGGTAGATCGAGGCCACCTCGTCAAGGCTGGGCCGCCAGGAGTCGTCGCTCATCCGTATCCTCTCCAACTGCCAACCTCAAGAATCGCGGCCCGGGTGCCCGAGCCGAGCATAACCCCCGCTCAAGCCTCACCCAATCAACTGCGCCGGGCCGACTTGCAGACGATAAAGATCGCCCCCGAGGCGAGGAAGGCGGTGACGAGATAGGCGGGCAAGCCGATCTCTTCGCTGACCTCGCTCGGGTCGCGGGCGGGAACGTCGAAGAAGCCGTCGGTGGGTTCCTTCGGGGGCGGCTCCTTGGCCTGCTGCGCCAGGGCCGGAGTCGCCCCCAGGATCAGGGCGAGGGCGAGCGGCATTCCTCGGCGGACCAGGCGGCGGCAAAACGTCATCATGGCTTAGGCTCCAGGTAAGGGGCGGGGTCGCCGGGGGGCTTCCGCCGTCATGGGTAACCATTCGACCAGGGGGCGGACCCGGCGCCGGAACGCGGCCCGGGCCATAGCGACCGCCTTCCAGGCGGGTCCACGCGACCGGAGGTGGGCGACGTAGTCGTCCAGCCCGACCGCCCAGAACCGATAGGCCAGACCGCGAAACGAGTACGACCCATCGCCGACCGGCAACCCGAATTCAGGCAGCGGCTCGGCATAGGCGAACGCGAGGATCGCCCGGAAGCCCGGCCCGAAAGCGTCTTGCCAGCGCGCCAGGCCGTCGAGGTCGTCGGTGGTGACCCAGTTCTCCCAGGGGCGTCGCCCCTGGTTGTTCTTGCCACGCTTCCCTTTAACCTCGACCACCAGATTCAGCCCACATCGAGGATACAGTAAGAAGTCGGGATTTTTGATCCCCTCGTCGCCGAAAAGCGCGCGTTTCGCTTCGTCGACCGCCACGCAAGGGATTCGGAGCGAGCGAATATACGCCTCGAACGCCGCCTCGTAGTGGTTCGACCGGATCGCCATTGAGGGGGCCTAGGGCAGCCGGAAGATGGTTGCGAAATCAGAGTGACGTGATCATCGTGATCGCCGGTTCGACATGCTTGACCCGCCGGGGGGGCAAGATCGCCTCGGCGTATTCCCAGATCTGCTCGGGGGTCTCGAAGACCTGCTCGAAGATCCAGTCATCGTCGTATTCGCAATCCTTGGTCGTGTAGTCGCGGCAGATCTTCGGGCGGCTCCAGTAGATCTGGCAGCGGTCCTCGGCCGTCAGATACTGGCACCGGGTCATCACGACTAGGAACCAGGTCCCCTTCTCAACATAGATCAGGGTTTGCCCGTGGGCGAGATACCAGCGGATCGCGTCGTAATCGTCCCAGCCGACCGGCGTTTCGATCGGCAGCGAGAAGTAGCGGCAGCACTTCCCCGCGCAGTGGTCGCAAAGGCAGTCCCCTGCCGGGACCTCCGAGCGCGCCAGGACGTTCTTGAGCCGGGCCATCGGCGGTGGACTGGGAGGATTTCGCTTACGGGTCGCCAAGGTCGTGGCCCCTCGATGGCTTGAGTGGAACGAGACCATCGTAGCCCCGGAGCGAACGCTTGAACAGCATGTTGCCTCGAAGCCTCTTCAGTGTTGCCACTGGTCGCGGATCGCCCGAAGATGGACGTCCGAGGTCCCGCAGCAGCCGCCGAGCAGGCCGGTCTTGATCCGGGCAAGCCGGGCCGCGAGCGAGGCGAAGTCGGCGGGCGATAAGGTCGGGGCGTCAGGCGGGCCGGTCGAGGGTTTGAGCCAAAAGAGAAGATCGGGGTTGGCCTCGAAAGCGTCGATCAGTTGGTGGGCGAAGGTGAGGTCGTCGAAGCAATTCGCGCCGACGATCGTGGCCCCCGCGTCGATTAGCGCTTTGGCGGTCGTGGAATAAGGCTTGGGCCAGTCGAACAGGCCGACGAGGATCGGTTCCCGCGAACCCAGCAAGCGATTGACGGACCGGTAGCCCAGCGCGTCGAGGACCTGATTCAGCCGAAAAGTTTCCAGAGCCAGGGCGTCTACCCCGGCTTTTAGCAGGGCGTCCACCTGCTCCATGATCATCAACTCGTCGACCGCCGCCGTCGGGCCGATCGACCCAATCACGAACCGATCCGGGCCAACCGCCGAGCGGGCCAACTCGACCGCCCGCTGGTTGACCTCACGGACCGACCCCTGGCGACCGAACCGGGCGAGCCAGGCCTGGTTGGCGCCGAAGGTGTTGGTGAAAACCGCCTCGGCCCCAGCAACGACGTCGCGGCCATGAATGGTGAGGACGACCTCGGGCCGGGTCAAGCTCCACAAACAGGGGTCGTCGGTCGCCGGGTCGAGTCCCGCCGCGATCAGGCGGGTCCCCATCGCGGCGTCGAGAAGCATCGGGCCGCGTGCCACTCGCGACAGAAATTGGTTAGTCACGGACCTTGGGCCGATTGCGGAGCTTGGAGCTGACCTTGATCAAGAACCGCTGTTCGTCGTCGGTCAACGACGCCTTGCCTTGGCGGTGGAGCTTGTCGAGGATCTCATCCATCCGCGACTCGTCGGCGGCTTCGCGGTCGGCCCGGCGCTGGCGACGCAATTCCGACCGCCGCCGTCGCCATCGCTTGATGGCACTCTCGCGGACCGGCCGGACCCTGGCGGTGTTTCCTTCGAGGCTGGTGTACCCTTCGGAAAAGTCGTAGCCGAAAACCCCATCTTCAAAGAAGCCACCTTCTTCCAGCATCCGCGACTCGGTCCGAACGACCAACTCGATCAGGACCGCCAGAATCAACAGGACCAACCCGATCGGAAACGGGTCGGTGATGATCTTGACCAAGCCGACCAGGGTCAAGATCCCGGCCACCCCCCGAGCGGTCCATTGGGCATACGGGTTGTCGCGGGTCAGGCCGATCGACGATCGGGCCAGGATCACCCGGAGGATTCGCCCGCCATCAAACGGCAAGGCGGGGATCAGGTTGGCGAGGAAGAGCAACCAGTTCAGGTAGCCAAACCAACCCACCCACCAGATGGGCCGGAGGGCCTGGATCTGCTGGTCGGTT
>JAABUX010008755.1_pt1 | contig 11608 bp, 22 predicted proteins | sample 5561851 | NCBI WGS metagenome assembly JAABUX01 (sample SAMN10711883, study PRJNA513361) | rock metagenome | isolation source: Antarctica rocks | place: Antarctica: Victoria Land, Richard Nunatak red sandstone | collected 2016-01-03 | reverse complement strand
CTCCGAGGTGGCTCCACTCCCGTTGGCGCTGCCTCCTGATCACGTGCACGGCTTTCTCAGCGGAGAGGACAGCGCACCAGCGACAAAAGACCCCTTGGACCCTGACCTTCGAGGCTTGGCACTGGCAGCACGGTCACTCATGGCCTTCACGCAATAGTTGCTTAGCATGCTGCTCGTCAAAGACGGTGCGCTGCTGTTTTGTATATCGCATCTCACGCAGAGGAACAAAGCGCACCTCCCAGACCGAACAAGCCACCCCGGCGCGAAGTGCCATTCTCGCTGTTGCCGCCTCGCAGCTTCTGCGTCCCACTCCGGGCCTTGGGCCCAGGCGGCGGACCGCTCTTCATCTTGCGCGTGCCGCCAATCAGGCCGAACAAGGGGTTGCTGCCCTCCTCCTCGTTCTGCTGTGGACATACTGCGCTTGTTAGCCCAGCAGTCCTCACGCTGCGGTGATCCTGACATCTGAAAAATGCGCCGCAACCATGACCGCAACCATGGCGTGTACGCTTCTGCAGTGCACAGATTGCAATAGGGCGTGCCTTCTCGGTCTCTGGCCTGCGCTTGGATCCGAGCAGGCCGGCAAGCGGTCTTGGTGCCTTCGACTTGGCGTCTTCTGCCGAGTTCTTCAGCTCCTGGCCAGAACAGATGAACGGCATCATGAGTTTCTGTGCAATGCTTGCAGGACTGTCCTCCAGGAATTCAAGACTGAAGCGGTGCCTCCTGTTTGCTGGGACAAAAAGTCCTCAGCATGACATTGGGGACCACTCCACTTTCAAAGACACTTGCATCGTGATGATTGGCAGCGCACCTTCGTGGCAGAGCTGGTCTTGCGCTGTGCCCCTCCGAACAGGCGCTTCAGCGGGCTTCCTGCATCCCCCGCAGCATCCTCGACGTCCCGAGCGGCGGGTTTGGCCTGGCGCTGTGCCCGACCAAACACGCGCTTCAATGGCTTTGACGGATCGCCTGCAGCCTCCTGGTTAGCCGACGCGGCCTTGCGCTGTGCCCCTCCGAACAGACGCTTCAGCGGGCTTGCTGCGTCGCCTGCGGCCTCCTCAGCATCCCGAGCAGCTGACTTGGCTTTGCGCTGTGCCCCCCCAAAGGCACGCTTCAGCGGCTTTGACGCATCGTCTGCCGCCTCCTGGCTGGCTGATGCGGCCTTGCGCTGTGCTCCACCAAAGAGGCGCTTGAGCGGCTTTGGCGCATCCCCTGCGGCGTCCTCAACCTCCTGACTGGCAGACTTTGCTGTGCGCTGAGCCCCTCCGAGTAGGCGCTTCAGCGGCTTTGGCGCAGCCCCTGCGGCTTCCTCGACCTCCCGAGCAGATGACTTCGCAGCGCGCTGTGCCGTACCAAGCACACGCTTCACCGGCTTGGGCGCCTCCTCAGCTGCATCCTCGACCTCCCGACTGGCCGACTTTGCGGTGCGCTGTGCCCCTCCCAGCACGCTTTTCAGCGGCTTTGGCGCCTCCTCAGCGGTGTCCTCGACTTCCTGCAGGAGAACCAAAAACGACAGTGAGCAATAGTGTCAGTTGCACCGAGAGCAGGGCCGACCGCGATCACCACACGGCAACGCGCACCGCAGCAGCTGACTTCGCGCCGCGTTGGGCTCGGCTAATTGCTTCTTTAACTGGCTTTGGCGCATCTTCCGCCGCATCCTCGGCAGTCACTTCCGCATCCTGCATGAAGTGGAACTAGTGAGCCAGGAGCACTAGCTGCAACGTGGGGCTGCATTACAGCACTGGTCATTGAGGTTGCATCACATGGCATTGCGCACTTCGACGACGGCTTTGGATTTGCGTGCCGCAGTGCCAAACAGGCCTCGCAGGCCACCAGCAGCTTTCCCGACAGCTTGCTGTGCCTCCTCCACCACGTCTTCCTGCTGCCCATCTTCCTGTTCATCCCCCTCCTGCAGCATGCAGTGCCAGGATCGACAGATTTGCCACATTAGGCTGCGCAGCCCTCCAGCAGGAGGTTCAGTATGAAGCTGCGGACCCCACGACCAATTGTGCTCTTGGCTCCTAAAGTTACGCATGGTCGCTTGACGCAACTGCGCACCTCTACTGCTGAACCCTGACGAGCATCGAGTGGTATCAGACGTACCTTCGGCACCACGCTGACGGGTCCAGCCCCATTCTGCCCCTGTTGCTCCTCGTCTCCCTCCGCCTCAACGTCCTCCATCTCGACTTCCGGCTCTGGAACGTCCCACATCGCGTCAGGAAGCACCTGAAGATGCAGACACGGAGCTCAGTTGAAAACCCTAGAGCTGGAGGGCAGCAGTTTTGGATGCATGGTAGACATTTAAGTGCACAGAAAGCCATTCTGATTTGCGCTGTGCATCCAATCGGGCGCGGAACGCATGCGGGCAGGATTGCAGCTGTCGCTGTGTGTCGCCTCGTGCAGTGCAGCCTCGTGGACTTTAGCCGGCACCCAACAGGTCAATTCCTGTTCTTGCAATGACACTCACCTCAGAGATGAGGGCTTCCAGCGGCACTGGTGCAGCATTTGGATCCGCGAACAGCTCGACCACCGCTTTGCCGTCGTCGCGCTGCAGCAGCAGCTCCGTGATCGCCGATGCCAGCTGGTTGCGACCAACCTGCGTGTGTCAAGGGTATCGCCCCGGTTTCCAACACAAGCAAACAGGGATGCCAGTGGAATATTGACCCCAGCGCGTGCGCATCAGCGACAGGTTGCATGACACAGGAGGAGTCAGGCACAGCGGACCACCGGCGCAAGGTTTTGCTGATGCTGGTAGCTCTATGCACATGTCTGTGCGCTCAACACACTCACAATTCAAAACGGGCCCTGCCGCACCTTGGAAGCGAGCGGCCGCGTGCCGAGGGTCCCAGCCTGCAGCTGCGCGCCATCCAGTGCTGCATCATCGTCGATGGCGCCGGAGCGCACGATGGTGAAGTCGATGCCTGATGCCAAGACCTGCCGTACACATGCGCAGCGCTCTGTTTCCGCCGCAATGCTGACATGGCATGCAGCTTGAGTTAGCCCGACTAATGAACCCTGCAGGTGTCTGTCGTATGGCTCATATTATATCACCGGCATACGATGCGGGGTCTGAGGGTAGCTGCAGCGACACCTGGTTTTCTGGTCTGCTGAAGCGGGCATCGCCCGATGTTGAGGTGTCTGCTGCGACCCGGAAGGCCCCGAGGATGCCGCCCAGGCCGGGACCGCCAGCAGCAGGCGACACAAGCAAGATGCTGGCTGCACCCGCCTTCCGGGATGCTGCCACAATGCGCCCTGCAGCATTGCTTCTCGCACGCGGCAGGCCATCGCCGAGAACGATGACCACCTTCGACCCGCTGCAGGCGCGCAGGTTTGCACGATTCAATTCCTGGAAACACTGCCGGCAGGTGCGCGGCATCGACCTTGCTAGCCACCTAGTTCTGATGCAGTTGAAGCGGATGATCGTGCCCCATAATTTGTTGCAGTCAGGACACAGGGCGCTGCAGGCGCACCTGGGGATAGACGCCTCAATGTCATCGATGTCTCCGTAGTCAGTTTTCACGAGGCGCAGCTTCGATACCTCGTCCTTCTTCAACAGGCCAAAGCGGAGAGCAAAATCGACTGCTGCCTTAGCTGACTCCCCTTCGGGTACCCCTGCAACGCCACACCAATGGCAGTCTCGATACTCTGGCGAACTACCGCTTCCGTGACTCAGCTGTCTGCTTCGCAGCTTGATCAGGTACTATATGCTGGGGACTCCCCCCAACTGTTGTGATATGCACTGACGGCGCAGGCCATGTGCAAAACCGCACCGCCGGTCACATCGAAGCCCGCACGTAGAAGTTCCCGTATGAGACGCGCGCCAATCGGCCCTGACGCTCCTGCACACAGACATTAAAAACATGATGAGAGCTCAGCCAGTGCACATCTTGGCTTTGAACACACGGCACTTGAGAAACAATCGTCATAATATCATTGACATCCTGATCGCAGTGCTCACCAGAGACAAAAACAGTTCCGGAGGCTGTCCGTGCTGGAGGCGGCGCTGGGGTGGTCAGCGCTTCTTGTGCGATTGCTGAGACGCGCAGAGCTCGCGGCCGGCGGACGGCGCTCTGATTGTTCTGCTCATGACGGCGCCCGCTGAAACGCTGTGACAGTCGCTGCCGTCGCTGATGACATGTCGGCACAAAAGCAGGCTGTCTACAAACGGGGTGCCGTGAAATCGCAGCCTGAAGCGATGTCATCGTAGCGACGCGATCTGAGCCTGTCGCGGCTCGAACTGCTATCGATGGCAGCGCTGCAACAGATTCGGATCAGCGCCCTGTTTCGTTCCCTCCCTCAGCAGACGACGCGAATGCGCGTGTCCACGCGCGATGGCTGTCCGCGTCAGTGCGATGCCCACGCATGCGGAGACCATCGGCGGGTCCGCTAGTCAGCCGTGATAATCGCCGCGCTCCGATGCATTATGGGCAGCAGAGTGCCCGTTCGCACGGCGAACCCTCGGGTCCAGCGCGCTGATGCGGCTCCGGAGCTGATGAGTCGCCTGCTGGAGGGGCTGCGCTGCCGCCTTGTGCAGGTCCACGGGGTCGTCCAGCTCCAGTCTTTTGATGCCGTCGGCAGACAGAACAATGCGGACCCTGCACAGCGCACAGCACAGCAAGGGTGAGATATCCATGCTGTGCTGATTGGGAGTGGGGCCGCAGACTGCATGGCGTGGCAAATGACGGGGTGTAGCCAGGCATCTATGTCAGCACCCACTTGTGCAGGACTGTTGCTCTGTCGTTTGCCTCCACGTCGGTACCCGTGAGCTGCAGCACCAGCGTCACGTGGTAGACTCGAGGCAGAGCAACCTTATCGACGCCGAAACTCCCATCAGCTGCCGTCCAAAGCCTGCAGCGTCCCGACCTAGAGTCAGATGACGGGCTGGTGGCAACTCCGTCCACAAGAAAGCGGTTGCTGCAACATCCAGGCTGTCGGTGCTGAAGTTACAGAGCACCGCGCCTGTATTGTTGTTCCAGTGGCGGCTGCATTTGACGGATGAGGAAGTTCAGGTCAATGCTCAGCACGTCATCCAGTCCATCAACACCTCTCAACCGGTGATCGATCTCGTGCCAACGGATGTGCATCTGCTTCCTGCAAAGATGCAGTCGGCCTTGCTCAAGGTACACTCAGGTGTGAACTAGCGGATGAAGCATGTGTGTATGCATGAAGAGGGGTTGCGGCCTCACGTGTACACCGTTACACGCTCTGGGACGACGCTCGGTGCCTGCTGCTTGAGGAGCCCTTTGTCGGCATGCCGAACGCCCAGCACTCGCTCTGACACCTGGGTGCATGCACGTTGCATAATTCAGCAGTTGCACTCCCTGTGTGTGTGATTTGCTGACAGAGCTTGCAGCTTAGGGCAATCAGACGATGCGTCCAAGCTGACCTGACTCGAGGCGGACGTCTTGACTTTCTCCGTCGCTCGTCCTACCACCTGCGATTTGAAGTCACGCGTTCATGTTGAGCACCTGACGCCACCGAATGGCGTCACTCTGCCGGTGCACATGGGCCTTGAAACGCTCCGACTCCAATGGCTCCTGCTGCAAAGCAGCGTCTGGGCAGCTTGCGCACCCGCTGATCGTGAGCTCGGATGGCGACTCTGCGGTCTGGGAAGTCGATGCCGAAGAGGCTGGCAATGAAGGCAATGTAGCGCTTGCCCCACTCCTTCAGCCTGTCCTGTGTGCGTATCCCAAGAGAAACTGACGGCTGGGCTGCGGCAGCAATATGCGTTGAATGTCGTGTCAAGTGATGTCGGCCTGTGGCAAAAGCGGCTGCACACCTTGACCACGTAGCCGGCTATCATGATGATGCAGAAGACGAGTGTGTACCTGGTTCCTCGTGTCGCCTGCAAGAAGGGTCATGACAGAGTGAAGGCAGGCTCCAAGCAGCCAAGCCGCCGCTTCGGCCATCACCCTGTCCATGCACGCCTGTCTAGCAGACGTTTGACGCAGGGACAGCAGCATAAGCCATTGGCGCTGCGGTGCAACTTACGGTTTGCGCGAAGATGATAGTCAGGCAGGCGAGCATCATGGCCATCGCAGCGACCATCCCGCCGACAATGTCGTCGAACAGCATGCTCCGACCCTTCACCTGTGCAGGAACGTCACCCAAGTCAGCACTGGACCTTGCATCCGCATCCCACGTACCAACCCAGCTTTGCCCAACTCACTCCCCCGGTGCACTTCCCGTGCACAGGCTAAATGGCGCGACTAACCTCCAAGGACAGGGTGATGGCCGCTCGGACCACGTTCTTCATCAGCTTGATCCGGTAATTGTACGCCTCGTTATCCGCCTCGTTCTCATCCTCCAGCACGCTCTGATGATAGCCCCGCCGCAGGCGCTCGTCCTGCAGGGAACGGGAGGTTGGCATGTGTAGAGCGATGTGTGTGGAACTGCGCCTACAAACAACGCGGCCATGCCGTCTTGAGCATCGGCGAAGGTCTGCAGCCGCCGAGCTGCTGAGTCTCGGTCTGCTGCCCAGCACCGCACCTCAAGACCAAAGATGGCATGCCCCACCAACTTCCGCGCCGCCATGAGAGCCGCTTCCGGGTGCTGACGGGCGCCGGCTGCGTGCCGGTAGCGCGCACAGGCAGCAGCATCGGGGTGCTCAGTGTCTGTTGAGATAGCGTCCGTACGGACGGTTGTCACATCGTCATGGCCAGGGCCATGGTTCGCTGCGCCCTCACGCCCTGGGCCGTTTGACGCTTCCAAGCTGTAGCTTCGTGCCTCTTTCAAGGCGCTGTCGACGCTGGATACCTGCCCTGCCGCCGCCTGGCGTTTGCGTCTGCCTGATGCTGACGCTTCCTGCCCGCTCTGCTGACTGCCCAGAGTTTGGCGCGGGTCTCCGAGTGCTGGAGGTGTGGTGGCAGCCTCATCAGTGCCCCGTTTTGTTCGGCCTCCGTCTAACGCATCATATGCTTGCTGGCGCATGTGCAATGCCTGAGCTGTGGCGCTCGTGCCGCTGCGAAGCCTCGCTTTCATACAGTCGTCTACGGTCTCACAAAACTTGTCTACTTCCCTGTGCCAGCATATGTGGTGCCGGTCAGCCACTCAGCAAATCTGCTACGCTCACTGCCGCCCGCATGAGGGTGCGGGCTTGCAGCGGGAGTGTCTGGCGCACCGGAGCAACTTCAGCAGCGCGCGGTCACCCTCGAAGAGGACGAACTCCTCGATCAGCAGCCACTCCTCATGGATTTCGGGCGGCATCTGAGGCTGCTCACATGGCGATCCGACCTGCACACAGCCCATCTCAATACGGCGCACTTCTCGGGCCACAGACTGAATGCAAGCAGGTCCTCAGCTGCGGCCCGCAGTAGAGCAGATCATGCAGGTTGCCATGTCCTGATAGGAATTCCAAGAAAGGGGACCTGTTGAATGTGGCGGACGGCATTGAGGGTATCCTCCACTAAATGCGGCACCAATGCAGCCGCCTCAGCCACTCGCCACCGCACGTCCTGCTCCACCGGGGTTTGCAGCACTGCGCTGACGAATTGCTTGACAGCCCTGTTCCAGCAGGGACCCGCCGCAGTCAGGTCGAATGTGAGCGGACAAGTTGCCAGCGTAGCTGTGCATGGAAGTGGCGAGGCGCGCTCACTTGCGACTGGCGCTCCTGAAGAGGCACGCGACGAGACGGAGCTGCCAGAGTGCATCCCTGATGAGGCCTTTCAGCCCAGGGAACTCTCTGCCGGTGCTGAGGGTCCGGTTGGAGTACCGCAGAATGTGGTTGAGGCGGCGCTGCAAGCTGGTCAGCAAGCCGCCGGCCCCTTCTGGCCTGATAAGCTGCTGTAGCGTGACCTGCGTCGCAGCGCTGTGCCCGCTGAGCCACAGCTCGAACAGCACACAGCTCTGCAGAGGCTGGCAGACCAGTCCATAGCTCACCTTGGGGGTGTGCAGCCGGACCGCCGATCGCAGGTTGCTGTACAGGTCGCTGCTGACGGTCGTGAGGTCGGCTGGCGTGAACAAGAAGAGCTGCACCCGGTACCTGCGCGGGTTGCGGGCGAGCGTGTCAGGCCGTACAGAGACGCCTTGTCAGCGCAAGCGCACTGTGCCCAGACGTCGTACCTGTCGATGTTCGACACGGCTTGATACGTTATCTTAGTCTCTGCGCAGCGTTTGAACGTCAGTATCCTCCCGCTCACAAGCGCCGCCGTCTATAACGAAGCCTTGCTGACGCCCCACCCAGCGGAGGGGGGGAGGGGGAGCAAACGAGACTCGTCAGCGCACCGAGTTGCCGCTGTGTCTTTGCGCTGAACTTCACCAGAGCAGGGCGCCTTTGCGAGGGCGATTGCGCTTCCTGACTCTGCACCGTTCTCATTTGCTGGCGTGCAAAGTCTCGAGCAATGCCGAGTCTCAGTTGCTAATCCAACTGCGTTCCAACTGCCCTTGCTGGTTCCTGAATCATGCACCGAAGCACATTGGGTTCAGACCTTCAGCCACCACATGCTGCTGGCAAAGCTTTCGACGGTTGCTCTGACTGGCGGCCAGGGTCGCTGCAATGCCTGCACAGACTCGCCATGCAGGGCCGGCTCCAGGACCTCCGCCAGCATCTCAGCGATGTGGCCCGTGTCGACCACCATCGCCGCTTTCGCGTGCACGTCCAAGCAATGCCTGCGTGCGCATCAGTGCGGAGCATAGGCTTGCTGGTCAAACCCCGCCAGCGTTGCCAACAGACTAGTTTGTGTCAGCACAGCAGCACACATGTTGACAGACATGCTAGCAGGACTGTGCCATCGCATGGCTTTCAGCCGACGGGCTGCGACAGGATGCAGAGGACAGACATAAGCTGCGAGCGAGGTGGTGTCGCACGTGCTAGCACACTCCTCATGCGTCCAATCACCGTAGCGCGCGTCGTCTGGGCTCTCATAGGCTGCGTGCTTGGCGCTCTGCGCGCGCCAGGCGAAGTGGTGCACATCGCCTAGACTGGAAGTTATGTTGCGGTACAGAGTGCTGACGCCGCGCCACTCCCAATTGTATGGCAGCAGCTCCAGTACAATGGCACCTGCACAGCAGAGAGGCTTGTAAGCTATGCTATGCAGTCTTGGCGTCCGCCGCAACCGTCTATGTTTGTACACGTGCTGGCTGCTGTTTGCCGATGGTACATCACAAAGGTGGATCGCAGTACCTGGGCTGAGGAACATTGCATTCGCAAGCAGTGGGCCATGGCGGGACACCAGTACGCCTGTCCGCGCCATGGCTGCCAGAAATGACGGAAATGGGGCGCCTGCGCACAGCGGGGCAAGCCTCTAGCAGCATTGCCGACGTTACAGTGCGCGGTGCGCATGCCAGCGCCAATGCGGTCGGCTCACTTGACGTCGTGGACAGCGGTCTTGACCGCATGCCAAATGCCCTGGCAACATCCGCCATGGCGTCCAGGAGAGCATCTTTGTTAGCTATCTGCACCGGCACATTCCGAGGTATCATTGGCGGCTGCACTGTCCGCAGCAAAACAACAGGGTTGCAGCGAACCCTCTGTGCACCTTTTCTCCGTACACGTTGGACAGGACCGTGATCGTGCGCGGCACTGACCCTGACTCAAGCGAGCTACTGATGCCGTGCTTGGCAAATGCCGCTGCGCGGAAGCGCCGCGCCAGCTCTGGCGTGGCGAAGCCTGACCGGCCGGCCGGATGCGTGTACCTGAAAGCCGCCACGCAGGTGTCGTTTATGTCAAAGCTGCAAGAAAATTACGACTGCAGCGGCGCATCATCTTTGCTGGCCTCCGCTGGCGCTGCAATGCGACTGCGCACCTATCCGTGACACTGAGGGCGGCGCCGAAGCACATCCATCGCTTGAGCTCGACGTGTTCCAGGTCCTCCATGTATACGACACGCGGCAGGTCGACCCCGGGCGGCAAGCCCGGCGCCAGCGCCAGCTTGAGCACCTCCCACACCCAGTCCATGCCCTGCAACGCCGACCCCTGCCGTCACCTCCTCCTTCACTGCCTTGCTGGCATGCAGCATCGGCGGTCTGCTTCACTCACGTAGCAAACTGACTGCAACCCCTTCATATTGATGTGTGGTAGGCCTGGATCTGAGTTCATTTGCTGTGCATCTGCGCAAGTCGAGTGGTCAACAATAACCTATGTTTCCACTGACTTGTACTCGCTGGAACTCGATAAGCTCAACGGCGGCAGGTTGGGACAATTCACGCCGGAAATCCAAAACCACCTGCAGCTGCTGGCGACGGAGGTTTGAGAAGAGGATGGTGTCGAGGTGCGGCGCGCCGCCCAGGGCCACCACGTCCCGCCTCCACTCATCGCGCGACAGCGCGCTGTACACGGGCAGCAGCGTCTCCGCCCAGTGACCCATGTTGTCGGGATACCCCGGGTACGGCAGGTCGATGATCAGCGTCGTGCCGGTCACCAGAGATGCCTACCATGCCATAACACACGCATGTGGACGCGTTCTTGCAGCACTCCACACGGCAAGAGGAGCCATGTTGGCGGACTCCTGCGTCCTGTTGCCTGAATGAATGCATGGAGTTCCAGCATGCAGCTTTAGAAGGCTTGCAGTGTGCGCTGCTCACCTCCAGGTTCCGATAGTTCATCGCTGCATCATCAGTTGCTATGCCAACTGCGCCCAGGTTCACATTCAGGGTCCAGTCCGTCGCGTTCCCGGCCGCTGCTAGCGTTGCCGTCTCTTGCACGGCGTACCACCGCGTATTGTGGTACCTGCGTCGTTCACCCTTCAGTGCCCAACGATCACCTGCCAACACGCCAAAATGCATGCTCAGCACCATCACGCAGCGCACCAGAGGTTGCTGACGACCTTATACTCGTCGTCAGGCGCCTTCAATAGCTTTGTTTCGCCCACTGAAGAGCAGAGCTCACTTCGGTCAGTGTTTGTATTTCAGGAAGCTCGAGCAGGCTGCTAAGCCCAACCATGCACACAGAGGGTGCACCGCATCGATGGAGCAGAGCACACCCTGGCCGTGCGGGAAATCCACGTAGTATGGTGGATCTGCTTTGGCTGCCTTGAGCTTCGCCAGCGCCTCCTTCGCGGCCGATGCGGCCGTCTGCGGAGCCGTCGCCGGCTGCGGTGCTGGCTCTGAGACGGGAGCAGGTGCGGAGGCCACCATGGGTTCCAGCCCGCAGCAAGGAAGCACCATCGACAACGCGATGCCAGTGACGCATAGCAGCAGAGCGCTAGGTACGCGCTGACGCATGCCGCTGTCCCTGTTTTGTAGGCTTAGTGCAGGGACCGCCACCGTGTCCCTGCTCAGCGTGACCACAGGCTCACTGGCCGCAGTCTGCGGCAGGGCCTGGCTACATGTGCTCTACCATGGACCCGCAGCAGCCATCCTAGCGACCGTCAGTCTTGCCTACCCAACATCTGGTAATCCCGGGGGGGCAGGAGGACCTGAGAGGCCGCGACAAAGACTGTCGAGTGTCGAGCACTGCTTACATAGTATGTTTGCCGCTGCAATCAGTTAGTGGCGTTTTCAAACGAACCGTCGTCAGCTGCGAGCTCAATTGCCCGTCAGACGATGCGTGTTCGCCAGACAAAGAGACCGTCAACAGTAGCGTGCTTTGTCCAACCAAGCCCCTGAACCCCAGAAGCCCATGTCCGATCCGCAACCAAGTTGCGCTGTGCCCATGAAAACTTTGGCTCACAGCGAC
>JAABUX010008754.1_pt1 | contig 11608 bp, 12 predicted proteins | sample 5561851 | NCBI WGS metagenome assembly JAABUX01 (sample SAMN10711883, study PRJNA513361) | rock metagenome | isolation source: Antarctica rocks | place: Antarctica: Victoria Land, Richard Nunatak red sandstone | collected 2016-01-03 | reverse complement strand
CTCCGTGCTGCTCAGCGTGACAACATACCTCTTCACCGCAACCTGTCTCGAAGACACCGAATCGACCTCCACACAACCGACCAGCCATCGATTCAAAGAAAGCGGTCTCTGTCAATGACGAGAGGTAGTAGAGGTAAGGTCAAAAAGGACGCGACTGTCGCAGGTCTTGTCCGGGTCGGAGGCTGCCGAAGGATAATGTGCCCCCTCGGGTCGGGTTTCACTTCATCCCAACTCAGGCATGCGCTTCCAGCGCTCGGCGAACCGCATCCGGCTCGCGTAGCACAACCCGCAGCAGCGTCTTGACTGCCGGATCGAGCCTGACCCGGCTCTGTTCCCAGTTGCGCCAAGTAACCACCGGGATATGCAGCAGCTCCGCCATGGCAGGCTGGGTCAGGCCGAGCTGCCGGCGCAGACTTGCCGGCTCCGGATACCATTGATCGTCCGCTAGGACGGCATCGTCCTCGATGGCATGCCGGGTCATATCGGCGTCTGTGGTGGCATCCAGGCGCGCGCGATCGACACGGCCAAAGCCCCGTACCTGCGCAGGCCGGGTCACAAGCTTGCCTGATCCGGTGATTGTCTCTGCCACTTGCGGTACTCCTTCCAGTGGATGCGATGCGCCGAGATGATGTGAAACTGGGTCTCGGTCTCCGGGGTGTACGTCACCCGGTAGGGCAAGCCTTCAATCAGGCCGTAAGCCTGGATGCGAAGCTCCGGGTAGATGTTGCGATCATCGACCTGCTGCACCGTCTCCCCGTCGAACACTCTGGCCGCATAGTCGAAGTCGAAGCCACGTTCCACCAGGCACCGGTCGCTCTTGGCTTCGTTCCAGGTGAAGGTCAGCTGCTCCGGCACAAGCGGACTATGCGCTGGTAGCGCATCTCAATCAATGATAGGGCGCTCCGGAACCGTAACAAATGGCCGCTATGATCCGCCGGCTATGCTGGACCTGGACGCTCCCCGGTTTCCCTTTGGTCTGGGAGCGGTTCTCTCGGCTCAGTCGCAGCGGCGTGTTCGAGGCGCTCTTCCAGGCGCTCGCGGAGCTGAACCCGACTGCGCATCTGGTGCAGAGGTTCGACAGCACCACGTCCGCTGCGCTGACCAACAAAGGCTATGACGCCAAGAGCATGATCAGATCGATTATGCCCTGCTTGGCTGTTCCGGGACGCGACCGGATCGTCAGTCGTCGTAGCAGACGAGCGATGTCACCGGCACGCCGATCCTGGCACGGCCATGCAGGAAGCCGAGTTCGATAATCACGGCCGCGGCGGTCACTTCCGCGCCCGCCTTCTGCAGCAGGGCAATCGCGGCCGCCAGCGTGCCGCCGGTGGCGAGCAGGTCGTCCACCACCACGACGCGTTGCCCCGGGGTGATCGCATCGGCCTGGATGTGCAGGCTGTCGGTGCCGTATTCCAGCGCGTAGCTCAGCGACATCGTGGGGCCGGGCAGCTTGCCCGGCTTGCGCAGCATGATGAACCCGCAGCCGAGCTTGCTGGCCAGGGGTGCGGCGAGCAGGAAGCCACGGCTCTCCACGCCGGCCAGCAGGTCGGGCCGTGCCGGCGCCACCGCCCTGGCCAGACGTCCCAGCGCCACCTGCCATGCGTCGGCATCGCGCAGCAGCGTCGAGATGTCGCGGAACATGATGCCCGGCTTGGGAAAGTCCGGAATGCTGCGGATATGCTGCTTGAGGTCCATCACGGTTGGCGACCCGGTTCCTGTGCAGCCGCGCGTCTACAAGCTAAGGCAGGCACCGGCAAGGCCTTCGACCTCCGGAGCCACGACGAGCAGATGCCGGTCCATGCCGGCTTCTAGCGAGCTGCCGCGCCGGTGCGTCGAAGCAGCAGGCCACCGCCGATCGCGGAGGCGACGAACAGCGCGATCCCCAGGCCGATCTGCGTCATCTGGCCGATCCGTGTCCCCGAGCCCACCAGCACGAAGATCACCGTCTGCGGCAGGCTGCCGAGCAGGGTGGCGCCCAGGAACGGCAGGATGCGCACGTCCAGAACGCCGGCCAGGAGGCTGAGCATCAGGCTGCTGCCGACCGGGAGCAGGCGGAGGGTCAGGACGGCGGTGAACGGGTTGCGGGCGATGAAGCCGTCGAGCCGCGACAGGCGTCCGCGCAACAGGCGCCGCCGCGCCCAGTCACGTGCGACGAGTCGCGCCCAGAGCAGGTCCGCGACACAGGCGAGCAGGGTGGCGGCCGTGGTCAGCAGCGTGCCCATGACAAGTCCGTAGGCGAAGCCGCCGGCAAAGCCCACCGCCTGACGCGGTAGCCCGACCGCACAGATCAACGTGCCGACGCACAGGAAGATAGCGTGTCCCCGCAGCCCGTCGCGTAGCAGGTCGCGGCTGAACGCCGTATGGTCGATCCCGGGCAATGCGCGTATCAGGAACCCGGCCGCCAGCAGGCCACAGAGCAGCAGGCCGGGCCTGAGCAGCGGCCGCAACGCTTCCCCCGTGGTGCGCAGCACTGCCACGTCCCTCATCTGCCTGCTCCAAATCTGCCTGCCGCGGGCGCGCTTGATCGCGTTGGCAGGCGCGTTAGCATCGTCCGGGACGGATGGACAAGACGGCGGCGTCCGCGAGGTTTTCGATCCGCCGCTTAGTTTGTATGCGAACGCGTTCTGGTGCAGTGCCATATCCGCCACTAGGTATGGGCAATGCCCTCCGAAGTCCTGCCCGCCTCCATCGCCGCCGTCCGCCCACTCCGTGGAGCACGGGCAAAACCGCCGTTGACGCTGCGCAACCCGCATCTGGTCTCGCTGTGGCTGTTCGCCATCTGCGCGCTGCTGCTGGTGATGATAGCGCTCGGCGGTGCGACCCGCCTGACCGGCTCCGGCCTGTCGATCATGGAATGGCGACCGGTCACCGGCATCATCCCGCCGCTGACCCATGCGCAGTGGGAACACGAGTTCGCGCTCTACCGGCAGATCCCGCAATATCGCATCCTGCATGACGGGTTTGGCCTCGCCGGCTTTCAGAAGATATTCTGGCTGGAGTGGATCCACCGCTTCTGCGGCCGGTTGATCGGACTGGTCCTGTTCGCGCCGCTGCTGGTGTTCGCCTTCAACCGCACCATCGGCAGCCGCCTGATCGTGCGGCTGGCAGTGCTGTTCGTCCTCGGTGGGCTGCAGGGCGGGATCGGCTGGTTCATGGTCGCCTCCGGCTTCGACCCCGACAGCGTCAGGGTGGCGCCGGTGCGGCTGGTGCTGCATCTATGCTGCGCGTTCGCGCTCTATTCGGCGATCCTGTGGACCGCGCTTGACGTGCGCCGCCCCATGGCCGCCGCGATCGCGCCGGGCCGAGGTGCGGTCTGGACGCGTCGCCTGGCCGGCGCCGCCTGCGTGCTGATCGCCACGACCATCGTCGCCGGCGGCTTCACCGCGGGCACCCACGCCGGCTTCACCTACAACAGCTTCCCCGACATGGACGGCCACCTGTTGCCGCCGCATTACGCCAGCCTGACGCCGTTCTGGCGCAACCTGACGCAGAATTTGGCCGCGGTGCAGTTCGATCATCGCGTGATCGCCACCCTGACGGTGCTGAGCGTCGGGCTGACGCTGCTGGTCGGGCTGCGCACGCGCCTGAACAAGCCAGCCCACGATGCCCTGATGCTGCTGGGCTGGGCGGTGCTGGCCCAGTACGTGCTCGGCGTCACGACCCTGATGCTGGTGGTGCCGGCCTGGGCGGGGACCATGCACCAGACCTTCGCGGCGGTCCTGCTGAGCGTGATGATCATCGTGCTGCACAGCCTGCGTGGCGTGCGGGCGGCCTGAGGCAGCCCCAGCTGGTTGGCAGGGCGGGCCGGATCGCAGGGCGGGTCGGATCGGCCACCTCGGCATGGCGCATTGGATCGGGGGGAGGGTATGGCTATATCTATGATTGCCCGACCCGCCAGGAGCCTGACCCGATGACCACGCTTTCGCCCCTGGGGGCTACCGACCAGTTGTTCTTCGAGCGTGCCGGCGCGCATCTCGACCGCACTGTTGCCGAACGCCTGCTTGCCGGAGCCCTGGAGGGTACCGACGACGGCGAGCTTTTCCTGGAATATCGCGAGAGCGAGATGATCGCGCTCGATGACGGGGTGATCCGCTCGGCCAGCTTCGATACCTCGACCGGCTTCGGCCTCCGCGCCGTGCTCGGCGACGAGGCCGCCTACGCCCACTCCGACGAGATCAGCGAAAGCGCGCTCAGGCGTGCCGCAACCACTGTCGGCATGGTGCGCGCCGGTCGCAGCGGCACCGCATCGGACCGGCCGCGCGCCACCAACACCCGGCTGTATTCCGACGCGAACCCGCTGCATGAGGTCGAGTTCGCCGCCCGTGCCGCCATCCTCTCCGAGATCGACGCCTACGCGCGGGCGAAGGACCCGCGCGTGGTGCAGGTGATGGCGTCGCTCGCCGCCGAGTGGCAGGCGGTGCAGATCCTGCGCGCCGATGGCCACCGCGTCGCCGACCTGCGTCCGCTGGTGCGTCTCAATGTCGGCGTCGTGGTGGAGACCGATGGCCGTCGCGAGAGCGGCAGCTACGGCACCGGCGGCCGTCATGCCTATTCCCGCGTGCTGAACGAGGGCACCTGGAAGCACGCCGTCGACGAGGCGTTCCGCCAGGCGCTGGTCAACCTCGACAGCCGGCCGGCGCCGGCCGGCGAGATGGAGGTGGTGCTGGGCAACGGCTGGCCGGGCATCCTGCTGCACGAGGCGGTCGGGCACGGCCTGGAAGGCGACTTCAACCGCAAGGGCAGCTCCGCCTTCGCCGGCCTGATGGGTAAGCGGGTCGCCTCGCCCGGCGTCACCGTGGTCGATGACGGCACCATCGAGGGCCGCCGCGGCAGCCTGACCGTCGATGACGAGGGCACGCCGACCAGCCGCACGGTGATGATCGAGGACGGCATCCTGACCGGCTTCATCCAGGACCGCCTGAACGCGCGGCTGATGGGGGTCGCGGCCACCGGCAACGGTCGCCGGCAATCCTACGCGCACGCGCCGATGCCGCGCATGACCAACACCGTGATGCTGGCCGGCAGCCCCACCCCCGAGGAGATGATCCGCTCGGTCAAGCGCGGCCTGTATGCGGTGAATTTCGGCGGCGGCCAAGTCGATATAACCTCCGGCAAGTTCGTCTTCGCCGCCAGCGAGGCCTACCTGATCGAGGATGGCCGCGTCACCGCGCCGGTGCGGGGCGCCACCCTGATCGGCAACGGGCCGGACGCGATGACCAAGGTCAGCATGATCGGCAACGACCTCGCCCTCGACCCGGGCATCGGCACCTGCGGCAAGAACGGCCAGGGCGTGCCGGTCGGCGTCGGCCAACCGACGCTGAAGATGAACGGCCTCACCGTCGGCGGCACCGCCGGCTGAGGCTGGGGCCGCCGGTGGCCGGGTTCGCATCCGCCGCAGGCCGGGCCAGGAGAGCCGGACTGCTCTTCGTGCCCGGCGCGGCGGTGCGGATGCCGGTCTGGCTGATCCTGCTGCTCGGTTCGCTGAGCGCCGTCGGTCCGCTCTCGACCGACATGTACCTGCCCGCGTTCCCGACCATCGACGCGACGCTCGGGGGCGGTCCGGGCTCGGCCCAGATCACGCTGGCGGCCTGGTTCGCGGGCCTCGCGGTCGGGCAGTTCACCCAGGGACCGTTTTCCGACCGCCTCGGGCGGCGCGCGCCGCTGCTGGTCGGCATGGCCATCTACACGCTGGGCTCGATCGGCTGCGCCACCTCGCACGCGATCTGGTCGTTCACCGCTTGGCGCTTCCTCGCCGCCCTGGGCGGCTCGGCCGGCATGGTGATCCCGCGCGCCGTGGTGCGCGACATCGCCACCGGACCGCAGGGTGCCAGGATCATGTCGCAACTGATGCTGGTGCTGGGCGTGGTGCCGATCCTGGCACCGACCCTGGGCGGCCTGGTGCTCAGCATCGCCTCCTGGCGCTGGATCTTCTGGGTCGCTACCATCTACGGCGTGGTGAGCCTGTTGCTGGTGGCGTGGCTGCTGCCCGATACCCTGCCCCGGGCGAACCGCCTGCGGCTACCGCCGGTCGAAGTGCTGGGACGCTACCTGACGATCCTGCGGGACCGGTCGTTCCTGTCCAACACCTGCGTCTGCGGCTTCGCGACCTTCACGGTGTTCGGCTACCTCTCCGGGGCGCCGATCGCCTTCGAGCGCATCCTGCACTTCTCCCCGACCCAGTTCGGCATCCTGTTCGGCGTCAACGCCTTCTTCTATATCCTGGCCACACAGGTCAACGCGCATGTGGTGCACCGCATCGGCATGGAGCGCCTGCTGCGCTTCGGCATCGCCATGCTGGCCGTCGCGACCAGCGTGTTCCTGGTCCTGGTACTCACCGGGGTGGCCGGCCCCGGCCGCGAGACGATCTACGTGTCGCTGCCGATCATCACGCTGCTGGCGGCGATGGGCCTGATCAGCCCCAACGCGACCGTCTATGCCCTGACCAACCATGCCCGCCATGCCGGCAGCGCATCGGCCTTGCTCGGCACGCTGCAGTTCGGCCTCGGCTCGATCAGCGGCATCGCGATGGGGATGCTGCGTCCGACCAGCCTGGTGCCGATGGCGTGCATCCTGATGTTCGGCATGTTCGGTGTCGTGGCCGCGAATGCCGCCAGGCCGGCCCTGAAGCCGAAGCCGACGGCATAGGCGTCGAAACGACCGGATACGCGGCGGTCGCCGTCACTCCATCACGGGCGCGAGCTGCTTGACGGACTCGACGTCATCCCCGAGCCACGCGGCGCTCTTCGCGGTGCCGTCGAAGGTGGCACTGGTCTTGAACAGCTCGTACTTGCCATCGATGGCATAGGGGCGGCTCCGGGCCAGCAGCTCGGCGACCTGCGGCTTGGCCATTGGCTGGAAGGTCCGGATCGCCTCGAACGCCTGGTCGAGGTCACGCTGGTTCTCCATCCCCGCGATGACGACGGAGGTGGGGAGGTTGAGGGAGTAGTGCAGGTATTCCACGGGCCGGATCGGTGCCTCGCTTTTCAGGAGCACGCTGTCGCCGAACGTCTTCATCGCCAGCACCGCGATGCCCTGCTCGACCAGGTAGGGCAGCACGAGATGGGCAAAGCTGCGGAAATGCGCATCCATCACGTTCAGCGGCATCTGGACGGCGTCGAAATGGAACCCGCGCTCGGCCGCCACGGCCAGCATCTGCAGGTGGATCCGAGGGTCCTTGTGTCCGGTGAAGCCGATGTAGCGCAGCTTGCCGGCCTGCTTGGCCTCGATGAACGCCTCCATCGCGCCGCCCTCGGCGAAGACGCGATCGGGATCGTCGTAGCGCAGGATCTCGTGATGCTGCACCAGGTCGATGCGGTCGGTGCGCATCCGCTGCAGGGAAGTGTCGATCTGGCGGGCAGCTTCCTGCTTGGTGCGCCCGTCCATCTTGGACATCAGGAAGACGCGGTCGCGGTAGCCGCCCTGGTCGAGCGCCACGCCGACGCGCAGCTCGGACCGGCCCTCGTTGTAGTCCCAGCAATTGTCGATGAAGGTGATGCCGCGATCGACGCCCTCATGCAGCAGGCGCACCGCCTCCGCGTCGGTGAGCGCGCTCTTGCCGAGATGGAAGCCGCCCATGCCGATCGCCGAGATCATCTCGTCGGTGCCGCCGAAACGGCGATATAGCATGTCGCCGCGACGCTCGCCGGGGTTGGTGACGAAGAGAAGGTCGGCCGGATCGGCGACCCGCGTGATCGGCAGTCTCGGGATGGTCGCGGAAGCAGTTTCGCCTCCCGAGGGGCCGAACGCTGCCGCTTGAAGAAAATCACGCACCATCATGGACCCCCCTGATCACCTGGATAAGCCCATGGATAGGGCATGGTTGCCGTTCCGGCATCTGCTTTCCGGCCTCGGCCGCGTGCATCCCGGGATGATGGTCAGGTCCGCATCGGCTGGCTGAGGAAGCGCGAGCCGGCGAGGCCGAACCGCCAGGGTGTCTCGGCGCCGCGCGTGATGCCGATGCGGCGGCCCGCGACGATCGCCGGCTGGTCCGTCCGCTCCAGCACCATGAACGGTTCCGCGTCCATCGGCCGCCCATCCAGCGCCCCGGTGATGGCCAGAGCCTGACACAGCCGCCCTGGGCCGCGGCAGAGATCGCGGAGCAAAATCGTTCCCCGTCGCTCGCGCATGACATCGACACCGCGCTCCGGCTCGAGCGCCCTGATCAGCACGGCACTGCCCGGCGTCACGCCGCAGACCAGGTTGAGGCACCAGTGCATGCCGTAGGAGCGGTACACGTAGGCGTGGCCGGCCGGTCCGAACATCGAGGCGTTGCGCACGGTCCGGCCGCCGAAGCTGTGCGAGGCCGGGTCGTCACGGTCGTAGGCCTCGGTCTCGACCACCCGCCCGCCGACGCCGTCCACGAACAGCCGCATCCCGATCAGCGCCTGCGCGAGCTCGGGCGCCGGACCGGCGCAGAACAGCCGAGACAAAGGCGCCGCCGCATCTTCCAGGGGTTATTCCCTCCCGCGCCGACATTGATCATATGGCCGCGTGGCCGCGCGCGGTCTACTCCCACGCGATGACCGACATCGAGTCTGCCGTCAGCGCGCCCGATACCCGCACGCCGCTCTCCTACCCCGGCGTCGTCCGGCTGCTGCTCAGCCGCAGCGCCTCGTCGCTGGCCTACCAGATGCAGACGGTGGCGATCGGCTGGCAGATCTACGCCCTGACCCACCGCCCGCTCTCGCTCGGGCTGCTCGGCCTCGCCCAGTTCCTGCCGATGGTGCTGCTGATCTTCGTGGCCGGGCACGCCGCCGACCGCTTCGACCGCCGGCGCATCGCGGCCGCCTGCCAGGTCGTCGAGACGCTGGGCGCCGCCTGCCTCGCCGTGTGCTCCATCCTGCACGCACTGACGCCGGCGCTGATCTACGCCCTGGTCGCCCTGCTCGGCGCGGCGCGGGCGTTCGAGGCGCCGTGCATGCAGGCGCTGCTGCCCTCGCTGGTGCCGCCGTCGCTGTTCCCGCGCGCCGCCGCGATGTCGTCCTCGCTGTTCCAGACCATGACCATCATCGGCCCCTCGGCCGGCGGCCTGCTCTACGGGCTCGGCGCTCCGGTCCCCTATGCCGTGTGCGCCTGCATGTTCGCTGTTGCCGCGATCTGCGCCAGCCTGTTGCAGCCCGGCGTCCGGCGGCCGCGCGAGAAGGTCAGCCTCGACGCGGTGTTCGGCGGCCTGAGCTTCATCCGCGCCCGCCCGGCCATCCTGGGCGCGATCTCGCTCGACCTGTTCGCCGTGCTGCTCGGCGGCGCGACCGCCCTGCTGCCGGTCTATGCCAGCGACATCCTGCATGCCGGCCCGTTCGCGCTCGGACTGCTGCGCGCCGCACCCGCCGTGGGCGCGCTGGGCGTCTCGCTGCTGCTGGCCCGGCGCCCGATCGGCGGCCGCGCCGGAGCCCTGATGTTCGCCGCGGTCGGGCTGTTCGGGATCGCCACCATCGTGTTCGGCCTGTCGCGCTCGCTGCCGCTCTCGATCGCCGCCCTGGCGGTTCTCGGCGGCGCCGACGTGGTCAGCGTGGTGGTGCGCTCCAGCCTGGTGCAGCTGCAGACGCCGGACGAGATGTGCGGCCGGGTCTCGGCGGTGAACATGCTGTTCATCGGCACCTCGAACCAGCTCGGCGAGTTCGAGAGCGGCACCCTGGCAGCAATGATCGGGCCGGTGGCCGCGGTGGTGCTCGGCGGCGTAGGCACCCTCGCCGTCGCGCTGCTATGGATGCGGCTGTTCCCCACCTTGCGCCGGCTCGACCGGCTGCAGGGCCTGTCCTGAGGAAGCGCTCCGATGCAGCAGGCGATCGACCTGGCTACCTCCCTGATCTTCGGGCTGTTCCACCTCATCGTGCTCGCCATCGCCTCGGTCGAGAGCGTGCTGCGCGCCACCCTGATCCCGATGGGGATCGGTCCGGTCGGGCAGAACATCGTGCTGCTGGCGGTGGCCCTGGTGATGATCCTCGGCGCGATCCGCTTCTTCGGCGGCATCTTCGCCATCCTAATCATCATCGTGCTGGCGCTGCTGATGCTGCATATCCTGCTGCCGGACCTCGGCCTACGCACCTGATGGCGTGGACGGGCTACTCCGCCTCCGGCGCGAAGATCGCCACCAGGTCCGACAGGTGCCCGATCTCGTTGAGGCGCAGTCCCTCGGGCGCCACCAGCTTCTGCGCCCCGCGTGCGAGCCGACGCGGCAGCACGGCCTGCTCGAACCCGAGCTTCTGCGCCTCCTTGAGCCGCGACTCCGCCTGCGAGACCTGACGCACCTCGCCCGACAGCCCGACCTCGCCGAAGAACACCGAACCCGCACTGGTCGGCTGCCCGGTCACCGCCGATACCAGGGCGGCGGCCACCGCGAGGTCGGCCGCCGGCTCCAGCACGCGCAGGCCGCCGGCGACGTTGAGATAGACGTCCGAACCGGCGAGCTTGAGGCCGCATCGCGTCTCGAGCACCGCCAGCAGCATCGCCAGCCGGCCGGAATCCCACCCGACCACCGCGCGGCGCGGCGAGGAACCGCTGTTCGGCGACAGCAGCGCCTGGATCTCCAGCAGCACCGGCCGGGTGCCCTCCAGGCCGGCGAACACGGCGGAGCCGGCGATATTGCCGCGCCGCTCGGCCAGGAACAGCGCCGACGGGTTCGGCACCTCGGCCAGCCCGCGATCGGTCATCGCGAACACGCCGATCTCGTCGGTGGCGCCGTAGCGGTTCTTGGCCGCGCGCAGGATGCGGAACTGGTGGCCACGGTCGCCTTCGAAATACAGCACCGCGTCGACCATGTGTTCGAGCACGCGCGGACCGGCGAGCGAACCCTCCTTGGTCACGTGCCCGACCAGGACCAGGCCGAAGCCGCGCGCCTTCGCCAGCCGGATTAGCTCGAAGGCGCAGCCGCGCACCTGGCTGACGGTGCCGGGCGCGCTGTCGATGCTGTCGAGCCACATGGTCTGGATCGAGTCGATCACCACCAGGGCGGCATCGCGCTGCGCCTCCAGGCTGGCGACGATCTCGGTCACGTTGATCGCCGCGGCAAGCTCCAGCCTGGGTGCGGCCAGGCCGAGGCGGCGCGCGCGCAGCCGCAACTGGTCGACCGCCTCCTCGCCGGAGATATAGAGTACGCGCTGGCCGCCGCCTGACTGCGGATCGCCCGGGTGGCCCTGCGCCATCGCCGCCGCCGCCTGCAGCAGCAGGGTGGATTTGCCGATGCCCGGGTCGCCGCCGACCAGCACGACCGAGGCCGGCACCAGCCCGCCGCCGAGCACGCGGTCGAACTCGGCGATGCCGGTGCTCGCCCGTGGCGGCGGATCGGCCTCGCCCTCCAGGCCGACGAAGGCGATCCGGCCGGGGCGAACCTTGCCCGCCCGGGTGGCGGTCGCGCGCGGCTCGGCGACCTCCTCGACGATCGTGTTCCACTCGCCGCAACTATCGCAGCGGCCGCTCCACTTCGAATGCACCGCCCCGCATGACTGGCAGACGAAGCGGGATGCCGACTGTTTCATCCAATATATACGCTCTTATCGCGAAGCCTGTTGGTACGGTCCCAATCCAGCGGCTCCCATGACCCACGCCTTCGGGTCCGACGCGGTTCCGAGGGCTTCGATGGTCCTCCGCCAAGCGAGGTAGTTCGGAAGGT
>JAABUX010008753.1_pt1 | contig 11609 bp, 18 predicted proteins | sample 5561851 | NCBI WGS metagenome assembly JAABUX01 (sample SAMN10711883, study PRJNA513361) | rock metagenome | isolation source: Antarctica rocks | place: Antarctica: Victoria Land, Richard Nunatak red sandstone | collected 2016-01-03 | reverse complement strand
AGGGCCGTCATGAGGGAACAACGCGACATAATACGACCAGAATCGATACGATCTCAGGCGCACCGTGCGGCAGCTGACGGCGGTGGCAGTGCTGTTCACCGTCCGGAAGCTGCACAGCGGCGCGATGTAGGTGTCGCTGGGCGTGCAGGTCCAGTGGCTGCTGGAGATGCACGCGAAGCCGGGGCAGCCGGCGCAGTTGACGCCGGCCTTGCCGTGGTACCGCGTGGCCCTGCGACATCATGATTCGCATCAGGAATGTGGATATTTTAAGCCATTACCAAATAAAATTTACCAAAGTTATTGATATTCGCCCCAGAATTTCACCTGTTTTGTAGCTTAGCCCACAGCTGTGTCTGCTTGTGCTGTCCGCCAGTCTCAAGCTTCAGTACTGAATACGAGTAATGGTTCGAGGCTCGCAGACGCACTTAGTATTCAAGGGCAATGCTTTCGAGTAGGATGTGGCCGCTCACCCGACGATGCCGAGGATGAGCAGCACGGCCACTGCGGCTGCGGACATGAGCTGCACGAAGCGCCAGGAGGCCTGGCCGCGCTTCTGTCCCATCCCATCGAGTGAGTCCTGCAGAAGACACGGCATGAGATGAGTGTGAGGGACGTACCATACATGAGCAACGAGGTCATGTTCATACGGTTTTCACCGCCTGCCGTGGCTTGGTGTACCCAGACTCAACAAACAGACGTACGCAAAGCTCTGGTCTGCGGTTCATTGGACAACAGGGGTGCCACAATTAAGGTGGGGTGCACGGGTCATGACAGTGAGACCGCGGGCCTACGTAAACAAGAGGAGACCATCCACAGGGAACAATGAGATCCTTCAGCCGGCCAGTCCAGCATAGCCTGCATACAGTACAATGTCAACAGCCATAAACCGTGCACCTGGAAGCTGCGCAGGAGGCAGGTTGTCAGGAAGAAGCCGGTGGCGAGGCCGAACAGGTGCCCGAAGTTGTCGACGTAGGGCAGGAAGCCCAGGAGGACGTAGATGGCGAGCACGACGGCGAGCACGACTGCCGTCCAGAAGCGGTGCGCGAAGCGGCGCCAGTTGAACACCTGGTCGGCCACCACGCCGCCTGCGGCACAGGAACGGCGTGATGCATGGTGTGTGGCCATCCTGTAATGGCACAGAGACACCCATGTTGCTGACCTGACGCACGAGGAGTTCTGTGTGCACGTGCGGGTCTCTGAGCTGTGGCAAGTTGACGCCGAGGTTGCCTTGAAGCTCGAACACTGCAATGTCATGGTACCCTGATGCCGAAAGCAATTATGTAAAGTCATGCGATCTCTCCGGTTCCCGGTGCGCCAGCGGCCGTAGCTTGCGGGATGACCGGCGGTGGGCTGTGCTTGCAGGAGGGGCGCACCGAGCAGTCCGCAGATGGCGTTGGAGGCCCCCGTGACGATGTACTTGGCGTCCAGGTTGGCGGAGGCCAGGGAGCCCACCACGCCGGGCAGCCAGTAGATGAACGGCACGCTGAGGAAGGGCAGCACCAGGTGGGGCTCCAGGTGCTTGCCCAGCGTCCACAGCAGGCTGGCGTTGAGGAACTCCAAGATGATGCCTGCGCACCGGAGATTGGATTATCGGCTGAATAGTGAGTGACTGACCGTCGACGCCAGTAAGCGCGTAAGATGAAGGATGCGGGACCAGGTCTGCTCCCGTCCGATCAGACGCATGTTGTGCTCACGGCATAATTGCACAAACGGCGGATGGCTTTCCTGCCCGAAGCCATTGAGCAATGTATCAGAACAAAAGGTAGCAGTCAATGGAACGAATGTGCACAAACCACGGGACACAGAGAGCTGAATGCACTGTGATCAGCAAACAGCCGGTGGTCCCTTGCCAGCCATGCAGCCGACGGCATGCGCACCAGCGTTGACGAAGGGGCTGGTGAGGACCCGCCAGAGCTGGTGCTCCCGCGTCACGCGGCCGGGGTCGAGGGCCCCGACGCGCAGCAGGTATTCCTGCGGTTTAATACTAGAAACCTAATTAAAAAAAGCTAGAAAACTAGAAAAATCTTTTTAAACACCAATTAGATTAGAAAATTATAATGAAAGTTTATACTAACCTGCGGCGGGCCCAGCATCGGGTTGAGCCGCACGGGCACCACGTGCCAGCCGGCGATGCCGATGGAGGCCACCAGGATGGCGATGTTGGCGGCCAGTATGAGGTACAGGGGTATGTCCGCGGAGAGACCCTGCCACCGCCCCCGCTGCCGCGAGTCCCTCCTGCGGAGCCAGCCAGACCTCGCATTCACTGTCACCGCTGAAATACATGAGGGCCCGATGTACACTACCAGTCGAGGGCCAAGCTGCAGGCAAGAACGGGCCTGCATGAGCAAGGACATGTGGGGCCGTACGCGGAGTGGAGACAAATTAATGTGTCATAACGCACGCGCCCAGCACGCAGTATGGTGCACGCAAAGAAGACACAATGCTGACCTGTAAGGTGCGCCAAACGGCACTGGGAACAGCGGCGGCGGCGGCTGCGGCTGCACCCTGCTGGGCTGGGATGTCCTGAGAGGCACCGCTCCGGCGGAGCCGCGGTTGTTGGCGGCCAGCAGCATCGCATCCTCCTGCACACACATCCCTTGACGATGGGGCTCGAACCTTGTGGACTATCGAGTGTCTTCTTCCCTAGCGTCAGTGCCGGGAGCCGCAAAGGGACGCTGCAGGAGCCGTCCGCCCGCAGTTTCAACGCCCATGCACACAGCTCTTGCAATGTCGTGACACTAGCCAAAACACCACATCCGCCTACATGATGATTGATGCTGACATAGCGTGCCTGCTGCAGGCGCACGGCGAGCGCGCGGTCCAGCGCCTCGCGGTCAGTGCCCGTCTGCGTTCCCATCGCCGGCGGCGCGCCTGCCACGAAGTCTTCGTCCTCCGGGATGGGCTTTATGTGGCCGCCCGGCCCCTGCGGCAGCCCACGTCACAGCTTTATGAGCCATGAAGCACTGAAGCTCACCGTCAACTGCCAACCCAGCCGACCAATCTTGTGTGTCATGCAGCCCAGCACTTGCTATGCACAGTGCACGCTGCATTCGACATGTGCCTATGCGGCCAAGTTAAGATTCAAACGCGTCAGAGTCGCCGCAGGCGATGCAGTCCCCGAGCATGTCCCTCGTGCTCTGCCATGAGCTCTGTGTGGTGAGGCCAAGCCCCACCAGCAGGAAGATGGCGTGCTGCTGCGCCCAGTCCTCGATGCTGTGCCGCAGCGCCACATTGGGCGTCAGCGCCACCGGCCGCGTCAGCGCCTGCCCCGTCACCGGGCAGCTCAGGTGGCCCTGCTCCAGCCACCGCTCGATGTACCGCTTCTCGTACCTGCGCCGGCGCGAGGGGCGCCATCAGGCATTTTCCTCTGAACCTGGCGGTCATACACATTGATTTGTCGCGGACTACACCAGGCAACCTGTCCAATGCCAAGAGCCGAGTTGCTCTCGCCCCACTGCCGACGTCAGCATGCACCGGACCAAGACTTGGAAACTATATGTATCACGGAAGGCTGGGTCTGGCTGTGACCGCATGCTGCATCCAAAGTGCAGCAGGCTGCTCAGTAATGACGCCCTTCAGGTGGGATCAAGCAAGCAGCTGCGTGGAGAGACGGCCGCACGTACCATGCCGGGGACAGGCACACGGTTGGCACGCTGCACTATTACGCAGGGTCGGCACAGAGGATGTCCCATAGGCATCGCCAGACAGTTGCGCAGGACACTGCAGGGCGGGTTGAGGGCAAGATTGGGGTCAGGTGCTCACGATTGCCCGGAGGGTAGCATGATGGGATCCCGGAACAGCCGGAACGATATCTGCGGTGCACATGGTGCGAAATGCCTCAGCAACCGGATGACAAGGGCCCGTGCAAATGCTTCAGGCAGAGCTGCTACCTCATTCGGGACCTGGTGTTATTTGGAGCCTCAAGCGACGACAATCACTGTGGGCTTGGAGTAAAGCGAGTGAGGCTCGTGACGGAAGCGCACGGGGCAGAAGAACGTCCGCGGCGCCCCAGCGTCCGCCGCAGCTGCGTCAAGGTCCTTGCCGTCATGCATGTTGGCATCTGCGTGATGGTGGCATACAAAAGCTCGGCTGCTGCTGCACCCTTCTCGAGTCGGATCGACGCTCCAGAATGGCGCGCTCTGACCCGCAGCAGCAGAGCACCAAAGGACAGTCGCCGTCCAGCGATACAGCAAGCAGGCGCGCACCATTGCCTGGAGCCTGAGGACTGCCGCTGAGATCCGCAATCCAGCGTGCGACGAGGGCACGATCGCCATTGGCTTTCCGCAGCAGGTCATGGTATAGCTCAGATGAGGTGTCCTGCGCTGGTTGACGCGCATTTCCTGCAGATTCAAAGGCCAGCTGGCTGTGTGTGTGCAATGCGGTCGGCGGGCGCAGTACGTCCCCGGACGGGTGGAGCAAGGGGCACGCAGGGAGTTCAAGTGACGCTTTGGAGTGTCCAGAGCGGAGCAAACAGCACTCACGGTAGTCAAACGACATCAGAGCCAAGGTACGCGGCCCGAGCTCTAGCAGGCCCCTCGCATGGACGAGCTGTTACCAGCGCAAGCGCAATACCGCTCGGCTGGCCCGCGTGATTAACCTGTCATGTGTGTGACAGGCGGGCATGCAAGGCATTCAAGCAGCAGAACGCTTTTATTCAGCAATCTCAGAATACGTCAAATGGCATTGCTTCCTAGTACAGATTCGTCTATAGTCTTGCAGTGTCGGAAAGAATACGGAGAAGCCAGCGCGAGTGGTGCGAATGCAGCGCACGCGGAATGCCTGAGGTGCACTCGCTTCCGCTGGCTGATGTACTACCCCCTTTCCTTTGAGACATGCAAACCATCAACTGACCCCGCGGTGTGACCTCGGGACAGATATGTATGGGCGCTTGTGCACAGTCCTGCCGACCGCGACGTCAAGCTGGGCCTGACGCTGGCGGAGCGCATGGTAGACAGCGGCAATGTGCGCCGCCCTACAAAATTGCCCGCAAACTTCTCTTTATAATGATTGTCAGCCTGCTCAATTCAATGACCATTACATACATCCGAGAAAATGCGTGACTTCTGCATGCGTAGCATCGTGCCCCGCATGCGATCCTGTTGCATATTGAAGCCTCAGCTGCGCCGCTCACATTTCACCTGTGTGCAGATTGAGGAGCAGTGGATTCGTGACCTCCTCTACCTGTGCGCGGTCGGGAAGTACAAGCTGCGGCAGTTCCTCGCCGCTCGTGAGCAGCTCGTCGAGATCCTGAAGGTCTCACCGGAGAGCCGCCAAGCCCAGGCGCTGAAGACTGCGGTAGATGACAAGATCGTGCAGGAGGTGAGATGCTTGACCGGTCATGCGGCTGTTCACATGAGACTTGTTGCAACCATGCTTATCATGACAACGTGCGGACGCTGCAAACATCGGCATATGAACCTCCACGTCGACGGAGAGTCGTTTTGATAATGCCTCTGCAGGGTCTGGTGGGTGTTGGCATCGGTGCTGCGGTGATGGGAGGTCTCGCGCTGGTCGTGGGAGGCATCGTGGCCTCACGCAGATAGCAATCAGTTTTAAAGGAGAAACGGCCAGAGACAGCATGCTGCTCTGCGACACGCCCTGGCTAGGAGCATCCGCAAATAGTGATGTTGTAGCGTGAACTGACACATGTGTCGTCATGCAACCTGACGTTGACTCTGCCGATAATAGTATTGAAAAGGAGACCAAGCGGGGCCGCGGCGGAGGCCTCGTGTCCTGTACGTGCCTGGCACGCGATGACGCCGACTTCTCCTGTGCATGTGCATACTAGACAATGGTGTTTCAGGTCAAGCGACTGCCCCAGCTGACGATCTCAACCGAGCACGCCGGCACGGTTGGACATTACTAGTCGATTGCTCCTCTCGTATCGCTCGTCAAAACGGTCCGGAGGGACTTGAGTGAACACCCGGCGACAATCAAGAATAGCTGCTCCAGTTTGTATGAGCACCGCCCAGGGGACTGCACAGCAGTGCAGATCGCCATGTCCAGGGCCAGAGTTCCTGACTTGGAGAGGGGGCCCTTGCATCACCAGGAAGCCTGCGCACGTCGGCGCGGCTAGGTCCCTGAGTGATGCCTTCTCTCCAAAGCCAGGAACTCGGCTCCCAAGCCGTTTCTTGCTTTGCAGGACACGTTTCATAAAAAAGCGTTTCCTTGGTGCGCCCGGCCGCGCATATCTTGTGGAGCGTGTCTGCACATAATGGACGTCGCCAGAGGTCCAGTGACCGATTCGTTGACTGCAGCCAGTTGTGGTACATGTTGGGTGTCTCAGTTGAGATCCGAGAGCGTCGATGCAGCGCCCGTCCCAATGCCGTAGCCGCCTGCGCAAAGCGTGACAACAATGATTCTCCCTCGGTGTCAATTGACGGCAGCGGCACAACGTTATGCATCATGTCACATGCAGCTGCCAGAACTCCGGATGCTGGGGTGGCCCGCCTCACCACAGCTCTCCTTCCCAGTTCCCTGATGACATGACATGAGGTGGCAGAGTCGTACCTGGCCCAAGGCCGCCCTGGTGCCAATTGGGGAGCAGCCGCCCGCGGCCGCGGCCCGCGCTGCGGGCGCGGCCCCACCCAGGCGCCATCTGCGGGTTCACTTGCTGCTGGTACAGCATGTGCTGGTTCGACGACGGCTGGTAGCCAGGATGCATCTGACCCTGCCGCAGCCAAGCACAGGTCATATGAGCAATCCGTGCACGGGATTGCTGTCGACAACGATGGCTTGCAAAAGAGGCTGTGAACATGGCGCGGAACTGTATTCGAGGGCGTGCTATCTGGAGAGCTGGCTCAGGATGTCGAGACTGAGATTGGTTACGGGTCATGATATGAGTACGGCTGCCGAGGCTCTGACATCATAGCATGAGCAGGGCCAGCAGTACAACCATGCTCAGACGGGCTACAGGGTTGGGTGAGCAGGTGCAGAGGCGGGGGAGGATGACGACCTTCGGCACCTGGTGGTGCGGGTACAGCTGCTGCGGGCCGCGCATCAGGTGCGGCGGCGGCGCCATCTGCTGCTGCATGCGCCCGTCGTAGTACACGACGTAGCCGGGGCCCATGCCCGCGTTCATGCCGTACTGATCGGCGCCGACGCCGCCTTGCTGACCGTAGGGCCCAACGGGGGGCTGACTGCCTGGGGCTGCCAGGGTGTACAGAGCGTGGCCGCCGCCGTAGCCGCCGAGCGCTGAGGACTGAGGGGACGCGAAACCGGTGTTGTGCTGCACGCCGGGATGCGCGTGGGGCTGCTGCTGATGGTGGTGCTGCGTCACGTCGCTGCTGCTGCCGCTGGTGGCCCCCACGTCGCTGCGGGACAGCTCCTCGGGGGGAAAGCCCTGCGGCGGCCCTCCAATACTCCTGCACAGCCAATTTGCAAGGTCAGCACTGAAGCTCGAACGTGAGGGCTTCTCAACATGCCGATGCACAGAGGCACGCTTCTAAGGTCTAGCCATGGTCAAGCCATCTCAACAAAGCATGCAACAAAACTCTACTCAACCCACCATGTTTGTCAGCACCAGACACCAGCAATGGGATCTGCAGCTACTACAGCACTACCTCGACATCGTAGCACGCGAACGATGATTGAAGCCCCAACACGTCTGCCATCATTGTGCTCGCTCTCTACGTCGCGGCATTCGGGAGACGGGTGCCGACGTGCGACACAGGAACCGTAACCTGGCAATCACCATGGCAGCTGGGCACGTGCCTGGGTACAAGTCCCGCTCCCGGGTGCGACCGCGAGGGCGGCAGCAGCGGCTTGACCTGGTCCAGCGGCAGAGGCGCCTGGTAGCCGGGCCGCGTCGGGTCCAGCGGCACCGTCGACAGCGTGATGCTCATCACCGACACGTGCCGCGTGAAGGTCAGCGTGTTCAGGCCCTCCTGCACAGGGGTAATCACGTGGCGATCAAACATCCGGGCTGCAAAACTTTGCAGCAAGGTGACGGGTTTGTGCTGGGGGCACATCAAGAACTTCTTGCAACGTCAATTGTGGTGTGACCCCAGAGCCACGGAAAGAGTTGCGGATGTGGCCTGTGCTCCCTGTGTAAGGGTGACAGAGCGCAGTGCGTGAGCCTTGAAGGACCTTGCAGCCACGGTCGTGGAATGACCCGGCCATCATATTAAAAAGCACACGAACGCACCTCGAAGGGCTGCCACGTGTCTTTGATCTCCAAAGATTGCAAGACTGTCTCCTGGTGCAACCCAGGGATGCGCCGTTTGATGATCTCCGCTGCACCGCACACAGGATCAAAGAGGTGAGCGAGGCACAGCAGCAGAGCCGGCCGGCGCTACAGTAACGTCCGCAGAAAGGCGCGTACCTATGGTGACGGTTTTGTTGATTGCCTGCCCCATGGCCTTCAACGAAACCGACGAGTGCTTTTTGTCCTGCGCACACAGGGTGGCCGCACAGGTCAGGCACAGCAGGTCGAGGGAGGCCATGGCCGGAGAGCACGGCTCAGCTCGCCACCATTCAGATTGCCGCACCGTGAGCAGCGCAGTCGCATAGGAGATGTAGTTTCGGGTTTTGCCGGGCGTTGTGATGCGAACCTGCACGCAGTGAAAACCATCATCAGCACCGGTGCAGCAAACAGGCGGCGTGGGCATTGCCGCACGGAGGAATGATGCGCCGCGCAAACAAGCCGCTGGTGTGGTTTTGACTGGATATCTGCAACGGCGGGCGCACTTCGTTCTCCAGGATGGCGGCCTGCTCGGCCCTAGGCGGCTCCACGCGGACATAGCAGTCCAACGGAGCGGGTTCCTTTCCGCCTGCCATCGCTGCCGGCGCAGCGGATGCCTGTTATTCCTGCGGACAGCAGCCGCCCCGGACTTTATGTAATGCCACCAGGTGAACCCCAGGCTGGCAAGCACATTTTGCCAAGCAGGCCCTGGGGCGATCAGGCAGGGGCCGCCCGCCGGCCTGTGGCCGAGCGATACGATATCAATAACAGCCCGTGCCCCGCAGCCTGACAACACAGTCAGCGGTAGGGCCGGTCCAGCCGGACGACCGAAATACCAGAAGAAAAGCGGAGCAGGCGCTGTCTCTGCATCAGCGCTGCGTAGAGCGTTTTACTGGCGTGTACCGAAGACTGGGTCGACGGCTCGGAGACGTCATCACTCCCTCCTGTCCGGGCTCCAACGAGACATGTCGCAAACGGCGCAGCGCCGATATACGCATATATACGCGGGCATCACCTTTGCGGCGGGCATGGTACCGGCGGACGCCCCAACCGCTCGCTCGCCGGCCCGCTCGCGGCTGTACGTTACTCTGAGGCCGTTTGCGGCTCGACGTTACACTGGGAGGCAGTAAGGGTCAGCAACGAAAAAGCCAAACGTGCATTGCCCCGGATGTCGAGCAACCGAGGCGGTCACGCAACATTACGAAAGAGCTCAATCCGGCTGCTCGCAGCAAACGGCGGGAAGGCGGCTCCAACTGATGCTTGCCGCCTAGCGGGTCGTTTCGCGCTGATCCGGTCGATCAAGGAAACAGGCCAGCCTCGGGCGGCGTCCCGTTGCTCGCGATGAGTTTGGCGTTCGATGAGTATGGCAGGCCGTTCATCATCATCAAGGTCAGCACCCCAATGCTTGAAACGCCCTTGCCTGATCACGACCTCCCGAAGCCAAAGCTGCACAAGATGCTGATGGATATCGTCGTTGCCTCATGAACCTGACCCGTGAGCCGGCGATGCGCTCAGGAGCAGGAGCGCAAGAGCCGCATCAAGGGGCTGGAGGCCCAGAAGGCCAACATCAGGGCCGCCAAGGCCGTGGCGCGGGTCATGCGCAGCTCCATGGGCCCAAAGGGCATGGACAAGATGCTGCAGAGCCCAGACGGCGACATCGTCATCAGTGCGCGCTTCACCGCGAACCATCATGTTCATCAGCTAGCTCGCCGGCAGGCCCTGTGGTATGCGAGCTTGCAATAATGGTGCGCTACATAGCATGACGCGATTCCCTGTGTGGTTACCAATCTGATGCCTGTGTGGCCTGCCGTGGGATATTCCCGTCAACGGCCCTGCTTCCATGTTGTTCACGAATGCAGTGTCCCTTGCGCAGCCAATGACGGCGCCACGATCCTGGACCAGATGGAAGTGGAGAACCAGATCGGAAAATTGCTCGTGGAGCTGTCACGCAGCCAGGACCAGGAAATCGGTGACGGCACCACCGGCGTCGTCGTGCTCGGTGCGCCTGAAGCTGAAGGGACTTGCTTGCAGGTCTGGCTGCAGCCCTGCACTCATGCGCCGGCATCAATTGTCAGATACGGACACTGCGGAGATCCGGTGATCTGCCCAGCCTGCACGTACTGAAGACACGCTGCAGCATGCAGCTGCAATGTGCGAGTGCCAAGGCTTCTGGCATTACCGTTCGGTAGTGTCGCAGCACATTGGCTGAGAGTCAGTGGCGACTGTGCCCGCAGCCGGCGCGTTGCTGGAGCAGGCTGAGAAGCTGCTGGATATGGGGCTGCACCCGCTGCGCATCGCCGACGGCTACGAGCAGGCCTGCAAGGCACGTGGCACACACATGCCATGATGAGCCCTGACCGCTCTGTCATATGCTGTTCGAGCACACTATCGGGAACGAAGTACTGCCTTTGTCGTGGTCGACATCGATGACAGCCTGCCGACTTCGAAGACGACTTCATCATCACATCCGTCTCTGCAGAATCTCGCATCAGCGCCATGGCGGCGTGAGCATCCGCACAAAGGCTGATCCGGCTGCGTGTGCGCAGGTGGCGACGGAGCACCTGCAGACGATCGCGACCAGCTTCGAGTTCAGCCGCGACAACTACGAGCCGCTCGTGCGGACGTGCATGACGACGCTGTCTTCGAAGATGTGCGTGTCAGTGCCTCGTGATCTGCCAACGTGCCGCTGCGATCTCTCATTCGTACATGAACCGCCTTGGCCTGACACCGCCAGCTGCTGTGGCAAGCAGGCCACAACAGTGCGTCGACTGCTTTCGCGCGACTTTGCTGCGGTCTGCTGTCGTCGCGGCAGTACCTGAGTGACTGGCTGGTGCTGGGACCGCGCAGCGTGGGGCGGTGCAAGCGGGAGCAGGCGGAGATGTGCGTGCAGGCGGTGCTGGCGGTGGCGGACCTGGACCGCAAGGACGTTAACCTGGACCTCATCAAGGCGAGCGTCTCAGTTGCAGTTTCGCGACATAGTTTTCATGCATGCATTGCTACCCGTCAAGCGCCCAACACTGCTGTCGTGATCCCAGCAATTGGTGATGCTACGTGCCTGCCGACTACCGCGCCTACCAGGGGCAGCTGCCACATGTGTACTTGGCAAAACAGGTTACATGTTTTCGACAAGGCGCATTCCCGGAAAGGTTGGCGGGCCGCGGCAACGCCGCTGAACGAGTAGCTCTGCTCTGCTCGCCAGTGTCAGTACCAAACCTGTCAAGCGTGGCTGTGCGGCAGGTGGACGGCAAGGTGGGCGGGAAGCTGGAGGACACGAAACTGGTCAACGGCATCGTCCTGGACAAGGACTTCAGCCACCCGCAGATGCCCAAGGTACCTTTGTGTATACAACCCCAACCCCGCCAACTCACGGCAAAGTCGGGCAGTCAACCTGCGTGCCACTGCAGGCTGCACTGGAAGCTCTCACTCA
>JAABUX010008750.1_pt1 | contig 11612 bp, 9 predicted proteins | sample 5561851 | NCBI WGS metagenome assembly JAABUX01 (sample SAMN10711883, study PRJNA513361) | rock metagenome | isolation source: Antarctica rocks | place: Antarctica: Victoria Land, Richard Nunatak red sandstone | collected 2016-01-03 | reverse complement strand
TGGCGCCGAAGGCGTAGGCGCCGGCGATGATCGCGTCCGCCGGATCGCCCACCATCGTCCCCGTGTCGTTGTTGGCGATCGGCCAGCGCGGCAGCGCGCCGCCGTAGTAGGCGTTGGAGACGAGTGATTGGGCGATGTCGCTGCCGACGCGCGGATTGAGCATCGTCACCAAGGGGACCTGCGTGCGGTAGATGTCCCAGCCGGAGATGTTGGCGCGTTGCGTGTAGGGCAGGTCCCTGGCGCGTGGGTTGGGATTGGGGTAGACGCTCACATGCACGCGACCGTCGAAAGCGATGTAGCGCCCGTCGGCGTCGTCGAACGTGCTGGGAAAGAGCAGGGCGTGGTAGAGCATGGTGTAGAACGTGCGCGTATCGGCCTGGCTGCCGCCCGACACCTCGATCCGCCCCAGCGCACGGTTCCACACGGTGGCCGCCTCGCCCCGCACGAGGTCGAAATCGGCCGTGGTGAAGCCGCTGGGGGCCTCGGCCGCGAGATTTGCGCGGGCGCCGTCGATGCTGACGAAGGAGAGACCGACCCGCGCCAGCACTACGGGGTTGGCCGCGGCGGCGAAAGAAACGTAGGCGCCCGATCCTCGACCACTGGCGCCGCTAGCGCCCGGCCGCACGGCGCGGCCTTGCCAGGCGCCATACTCGGCGAAGGGACGGTTGAATTGCGCCACGAAGTAGACGGTGTAGTGGTTGCTGGTATGCCCACAGAACTCGCCGCCGCTGGCCTGCCCGCTGATGGTCCAGGTCGCGGGGTCGATGCGCACCGTGCTGGGACCCTGACCGTGGGCGTCGGTCCGCCCGGTCGTGATCAGCATCGTCGCGGCTGCGCCCCGCGGGTAGGTGAAGCGGCCGAAGCCGGCGCGCGTCGTCGCCGTGAGCTCGACGCGGACGCCCGAGGCCAGCCCAACGCTGTAGTAGCCGGGCGCGCCCGTCTCGTCGGCGTGCCAGAAGCCGGAACGGTAGGCCGCGGGGAGGACGGCGGGAGACGGGCGCGGCGCGCCGAGCACGGGCATGAAGGGGATGTCTTCGTAGATCGGGCAGCCACTCCCGCTGAGGTGGGTGAGGCTGAAGCCACGTATGGCGTGGTCCTCGTGGCGGTAGCCGCTGGGAGCGCCGGACGAGGTCGTGTCGGGGCTCCACTGGACCATGCCGAAGGGGAGATCCGGGCCGGGGAAGGTATTGCCGGCAGCGCCGGTACCGGCGAAGACATTCACGTCGCCGCCGTAGTCCGGCGTGGGGTTGCTATGCCTGACAGCGATGGAGGCAGTGGAGCCGACGGAGGCTCGAGGACCAACCGTGCCCGTGCCTACGCGAGCAACGGGCGGGAAGGTATGGGGCGTACGGGCGGGTAGGGGCGCCGGCGCCAGTTCAACACGGATAGGGGCGCCGACGATGTCAGAGGCGCCCCCTGTCAAGGTCTGGGCGGCGGACCGGGTCGGCGCCGCCCTCACGATGGCGGCAGACCCGGTCGGCGCCGCCCTCACGATGGCGGCAGAGCCGACGACGGCGCGGGCGCCCGACGTATGGGTAGCGGAGAGAGCCCCCGGCATAGCGCCGCCAGCCGCCAGACCAAGCAGGAGGATTACCACTACGATGACACCCTTGGATCGACGCACACACCACCTCATCGTGTCGCTATCATCTTCTTTCGTCTCTGTCTGTCGTGTCCCCACAAAGAACCGCCCTGCCAGATAATATCGGCACGGCCGCTGCTTGCAAGGAGCGCGCCGCGTGTCGTGCGCGTCATAGTTCCGCTATTAGTATGACATATCCATGATTGTATTCGTGCCCGGAGGGATGCTATACTCGTTGGCATGTTTGCCGTTCTCGACACGGGCATATCAGGGAGAGTGTCACAAAAGAGCTTCCGCACGCTAACGACAATTCGTTAGCGTGCGGAAGCTCTGGGACGACTGGGAGCGCGGGCAGCTTGCCCGCTGGGTCCGGGCGGGCAAGCTGCCCGCGCTCCCAGTACGTCCGCGCGCCTACGACAATTCACAGGTCCTGCGTCGTCGGGGGGTGCGCCACGTTTTCGCGCTCGCCGCGTCGTCTTCCCTGGGACCGCCACGGTCCCCGCGGCCCTCGGCTGGTGGCGTCGCCGCGCCGGACGACCGCCGTTAGCTACGGCGAAACGTACCCGTAACTAACAGCTAACGGCTAACGGCTAACAGCTAACGGCTAACGGCTAATGACTCATCCCTCAGCGGCCGGCGCGCAGGATATGGCTATTGTGCGCGCCGGCGATGGTACCGGCTTCCTCGGCTTCGCCCAGTTGGACGGGCGTGTCGTCGGCGAACTCGGGGCGCTGACCGGCCTCATAGGGCGCCCACTGGCCCTTCTTGAGCAACTCGGCGGCCATCTGCTCCAACTCCTGGATGCGCGCATTGGCGCGCAACGCCTCGCGGATGGAGAGGATGCCGACTGCGGGGTGCTTCTTCTCGATAACGTGGCGCAGCATGGAGAGGTGCGCGTTATCCGGCACTCCCGGCTGGCGGATGGGCCGCGTGGCCGCGCGCAGCGCGCTCTGCGTGCCGTCGATGGCCTCGCCCTTGGTGAAGTCGAACTTATAGAATGAGCGGCGGCCGCCCATGCGCCGCCCGCCGGAGAGCTTGATCCACTTGGCGTTGGTCACGCCCTTGCCCACGTCGATGGTCACGCGCACCGGGCGGCCGCGATGCTGGAAGGAGCCCTCCAACCGCGCGTAGGTCTCGTGCTCCGACGAGCGGGGCTGGAAGCAGCCGATTTGAAGGGGATGGTGCTCGGCGAGCTTGAGGCCGGTCAGCGGCGTGAGCAGCGAGAGGATGGCAAAGGCGTGCGGGATAAGGTCGGCGATCATGCCGATCTGCGCGCCCGAGCCGCCCGGCGTCTGCGCCTCCAGGATCTCGACCTCCACTTCCTCGATCTCGTCCAGGAAGGCGCGCAGGTTGCGCTCCTCGGTCAGCAGCAACTGCAGCAGGCGCACCTCCGTCTTGAACCAGTAGTGGTCGGCGGCCACGATCTGCACCGAGCCGTCGGTGCGGTCCAGGAAGGCGCGGTACTCCTCTGGCGGCGCGCCCAGCGGTTTCTCGATCAGCACCACGTTGGAGAGCGCGTAGTAGCTCTTGAGCAGCGGCAGGTGCGTCTCAGCAGGGGCCGCGATGTAGGTGATGACGTAGCAGCTGGATTCAAGCTCCAGCGCCAGGGCGGCGGGCGATGGCGTGGCCTGCGAGTCCCAGTAGAACAGGTCGCCGTTAGCCATAACCTGCGCCTCGGCCTCGACGAGGGTCTCGCGCCGGCCCGGCCGCTCATACTCCACCACATGGACGCGGAAGTTGAAGAAGTTTTTGAGCAGCAGGAGGTGTTGGTAGGCCTTCTGACCCCACTGGCCAAAGCCGATCAGCACGACGTCCTTCTGGATATGCTGTTCCTCCTCCTCCAGGGCGTGCAGGCGCGCGTTGCGGATAGCAATGGCGGCCTGACCAGCCAGGCCCGCGGTGCGCTCCACCTCCTGCGCGTTGAACATGCGCGTGCGGTCGCGCTGGCCCAGGAAGACGACCCCGATGGCCTCGCCCTCGCCTTCGCCGGCCATCAGTGGCAGCGCCATCAGTGAGCGGATGCCCAGCACACGGGCGATGTGGCCTGACACCAGCTCGTGGTCCTGCGCGTCCTTCACCACCATGGGCTTGCCGCGGTCGGCCACGTCGAAGACGATGGAGGGCGTGGGCCGCTCCACCCGGCGTTGTCGCCACACCTCCTCGGCGTCCGAGGACGCGGCGCCGTACCAGGCCGAGCCGTCTTCTTCCAGCAGCGCGATGAGGCAGATCGAGGCGTCGACGGCGCGGGCCATATTGCGCGCCACCAGGTGCAGCGTCTGCTCCAGGTCGATCGAGGCGGCGATGGCGCGGCCGACCTCGGTCACGATCTCCAGTTGCTGCGCGCGGTGCGCCACGTCCTCGTAGAGCCGCGCCGTCTCGATGGCCACGGCCACGGTGGCGGCGCAGGCGCGCAGAGCCTCGATCTGCACCCGCTCCAACCGGCCCTTGCGGCCGATGTGGTAGCCCGCTTCCAGCACGCCGGTGGCGCGCTGGCCCTCGTCGTCGGAGCCGAAGGGGACGAAGACGCGCACCAGCGAGGCGTGCCCGTAAGAGGCGAACAGGTCGGCGTCGAGCGTCACCTCGTCGGTCGCGCGGTAGACGATGCCCTCGGCCGCTGTCTCCGCCGTGTGCAGGGGGGCGCGGTCGGCCGCCTCGCGCAGCCGCGCCGCATGCACGACGCCGGCGCTGGAGCCGTCCGCGCCCAGCACCCGCGCCTCCAGCCGCTCCAGGCGGTCTTCGGGGTAGCCATTGACGAACAGGTCGTCGTCAGGATTGGCCTGCGCCGCCACGACCACCACGCGCTGCCGCGTGGCCACGTAGCTCAGGATGTCGTGAGGGTCGAGCACCCGTCCCCCGCGCGTGACCCAGCGTGGGATACGCCGAGTCGCGCCGGCCACCGGATCGAGCACGGCGTCGATGGCCGGCGAGGCCGTGGCCCCGGTGCTGGAGGAGACCATTAGCTCACCGTCCGGCGCCGTCTCCAGTTGGAAGAGGGCGGCAAACTCGAAGTCGAGCTCGGGCAGCGAGGGGTCGGTCAGGGCGGACACGGCCGTGCGCACGGCCTGCTCCTGCGTGGCGCCCGGCTGCAAGAGGCGCGTGGAGAGGCGCGTCACCGCGCCCAGGGTGCGGTTGGTCTCGTCGAGCGCCGCGACGAGGTGGCCGTTGTCGAGCATGCCGCCCAGCAGGTCGGTGGCGGTCTGCAGCAGGGTGCGCTCCTCGGGAATGCGCCGCTGCAGCGCCAGGGGATCGCGGTCGGCCAGGATCAGCACGCCGTGCGCGGCCTGGTTGCGCGGCGACAGCGCCGTCAGCGCGTACAGCCCTTGCCGCTCCAGGGCCGCGACCACTGTTGGGTCCTGGTAGGCCTGCTCCGGTGTGCTGAGCGGGATCAGGGCCGCCTCGGCGGCCAGGGCGGGACAGCCGTAGGACGCGACGACGGCCATCTGCGTGCCGCTGGCATCGGGGGCGTAGAGCGCCGCGGCGCCAAGCTGCGCCGCGGAGAGCAACCGCTCCAGGGCCGTCTCCAGGTGCAGCGCGGCCACGCCCTCGCCAGACACAGTGGACGGGAGCGCCGAGAAGGCGCCGACCAGATCGCTCAGCGCGTCGAGCATGGCCGATTCCGTCGCGCGGCGCGCGGCGTCGATGGTTTGCGCGGCGGCCATCGCCGCATCCCCCATGCGCTGCAGGTAGTCCTGGGTCGTCACGTCGATGCGCTCTCCGGATCCCTTGTCGACATAATCCAGATAGAGCAGGCCGACGACGCGCCCGCCGCTGAGCAGGGGTAGACCGACGATGGCATAGATCTTGTGGCGCCGCACAAAGGAACTGTTGACCTCGCGGGGCGCGTCGGGGGTGATCAGCGGCTGGCGTGTGGAGAGCAGCCAGGCGTTGGGTCCATAGTGCGCCGGGGAGAGGTCGTCGGGCGTCTTGCCCTGCGCCTCATCGGCGCGGAAGCGGTGTAGCTGGTCGGCAATGTCGGGGAGGGCCTGCACGACATCGGTCTCGGGCAGCCCGATGGCCACTGGCGCATAGAAGGAATCCGTCTCCGCGTCATAGGGATAGAGGGCCACGATGTCGGCTTCGCTGGCCTGGTGCATTGCCGAGGCTGCCCCTTGCAGCGCCTCCACGAATGTCTCGGCCAGCGCGCGCGCCGGTCGTCCCACCCCTGTTCCATTTGTCATACTCATCACCGCCTTTGTCGTTATAGCCATTCCCCGCCGTTCCTGGCGCGCCTTCTCCGCTCACCGCACATACCCAACGCTACCACCATAAGCCACGAGCCGCAAGGCCAACATGCCCACGGCATGGCGCGGGCGGAGCGTTAGTAGAGAAGGGTCGCGAACGGGTCGCTCCTCGTACGGGCCATCACGCCGACCAATCGGGCTGATAGCCACGCGCAAAGCCTCTTTAGTCGGCCGCAACAGGGTGCGGAATGCGCTGGATGTCGGCGGAGCCGTGGGTCGGCTCAGGTCAGGGCAAGCCGGGGCCCATCGGCCGTGCGCTTACCCCTCTTCGGCGTCCCTCACTAGACCCCCGACGCGCGTCGCCTGACCTCCTGGACCATCCACCCGTTGCCGTCGGGGTCGTTGAAGGAGAGGAACGAGCCATAGTCGCTACGGTGGGGGTCCGGCCCCGGTTCCTGACCGCCCGCCTCAAAATGGAAGATCTCGCTCACGTCTGTCCCGCGCGATGAGCGCGGCCCGCGCCGCATCGATGTCGGAGACGACCAGATGCAGACCCTGGAGCGAGCCCGCCGCCTCCGTGTTCCTCATGATCGAGATGGAGCAGGCAGAGCCCGGCGGCGTCAGCTGCACGACACGAAAGTCGTCGCCGGCGCGGTGGTCGACGTCCACATGAAAGCCGAGCTTCTCGGTATAGAAAGCCTTGGCGCGATCCACGTCCGCGACGGGAACCACCACGAGTTCGAGCGTCCAGTCCACGATTTTGCCTCCTCGGTGCGATGGGTTAGTAGCTGGTGTCCGGCGAGGCGACACGCTGCTGGCGCCAGAACGTTTGAACGTTTGCCCTTTTATCTCTTAGCCGCGGCTATCCCCTATACTATAGGTAACGAGCATGTCGCGCGCGGGGCTAAATAGCAGTATGGAGGTGGGCGGTCGATGGGCGTGATGGTCTACTCCCGGCTCGGCGGCCTGCTCCGCGCGCGTCATCTGACTGTGGGCGATCTCCAACGCCAGATCGCCACGCGCTTCGGCTTGGCGGTGGATGCGCGGACCCTCGACCGGCTGGCGCGCGACGAGCGGGTCCGCCGCCCCGATGTGGAGATCGCGGCGGCGGCGGCAGTGCTCGACGCCCGGCTCGATGACATCTTCGCCGTCGATGTCCTGCCCTTGAATGAGGACGGCCCGATCGGGACGGATCGGGTCGTTGAGGAGGAGGATATCCTCCCTCCGGAGCAGAGTTGGCGCCTCTCGGAGCTTTTCGACCTGCGCGACTGGCGTCCCCTGACCGACGAGGAGCGGGCCGAGTTGGACGCGCTCGTGGGCGAGTGGAGCCGTGCGATCAGCGAGCGCGAATACACCGAGGTGGCGCACCGGCGGGGTATCTCGGTCGAGCAGGCGCGCGCGGAGTCCTTGGCGGAGATTGAGCGGGTGCTCGCCTGGTGGAAGGATGTCGAAGCCGACCCGGCGCGGCGCGCGGAGGTCGTGCGCGACGCCCAGGAACGGCGGCGCACCCGCGGCGCCGACATGGGTGACGGCGCCTCTCCCGCATCCTTGGATCGACGCGCGCGGGCTGTCTGACGGCGTGCAGTCGCGCGTCGCCGCGTTGCGCCAGCGCGCCGTCCACGACTCGCACAATGCGGATGTCCGCGAGGTGGTGCGCCTGCGAGCGAACGACGCCTGCGAATATTGCCTCCTGCCCACTCTCGGCAAATTCGAGATGGAGCATATCAGCTTCGGGTCGATTTTAGTGGACCTGAGGGGAGTCGAACCCCTGACCTTCTGAATGCCATTCAGACGCGCTCCCAACTGCGCCACAGGCCCAGGCGCGTCGCCCTATAACAGGGATAGGACGGACGCGGACATCATATCTATACTATAGCAGGTTGCGCGGTCTCTATGGAGGGCGTGACCACCACGGCCTCGGCTTGCGTCTCAATCGGGTAGACGCTGACGCGCTGGCGCTTGTGCGGCAACGGCTTCTCGAACTTGACGTGTCCATCGACCAGCGCAAACAGCGTGTAGTCGCGGCCCATGCCCACGTTCAGGCCGGGCGCCCATTGGGTACCGCGCTGCCGCAGGATAATCCCACCTGTGCGCAAGTATTCGCCGCCGAACTTCTTGACGCCGAGCCGCTGAGACTGGCTGTCGCGTCCGTTGCGCGAACTGCCCATCCCTTTCTTATGTGCCATGTGTCCTCTCTATCCTTCCCATTACTCGGCGGGCAACTCCGGCGCGCCGGTCGATGTCTCCGGCGCGATGATCTCGGGCTCGTCGATGGCGTGGTCGGCCGCGTTGAGCTGCGCTTCCGGACCGCCGATGGAGAGCACATCGCCTGCCGGCGCCGCTGAGCCCGGCGAGTCCGCCGAGAACCGTACCGCACTGACCGGTGTTCCTGGAACCGTGGTCTGAACGTCCACCGGCGCCTCGCCGGCCGTCGAGACATCAACATTGGCCGGCGCAACGGTGACATCCCGCGCCCCCAGCGGCTCGGCCACGTCGGCGACGGCCGGTTGCTCCCAGATCGGCTCCTCGATGAGGGGAGGCGTCGCAACGACGGGGACCGCCTCAACGACAGGAGCCAGCGCTGTTTCGAAGCCCGGCACCTCAATGCTCTCGATGGACAGTTGGGTAAGCAATTGGCGGTGCCCTGTGCGCCTACGGTAGCGCGACTTGCTCTTGTACTTAAAGACGACAAGCTTGGGACCCTTGTGCTGGCTGACCACGCGGGCCGTCACCGCCGCGCCATCGATCATGGGGCGGCCGTAGGAGACGGTCCCGTCATTGGCCGCGAGCAGAACCTGGTCGATGCGAATCTCGCCGCCCTCGTCGACGTCGAGCTTCTCCACGTCGATGATCTGGCCGGCCTGCACTTTATACTGCTTGCCGCCGGTCTTAATTACTGCAAACACAAGACGACAATCCTTAAAAGACAATAACCGGTGTGCGCGCAAGGCGCGCGCCAAAAAGGCGCTCGGGTCGCGAACGCACCATGGAAGAATAGCAAGCCACGCCTACCTTGTCAAGCCGTGAGTGAGTGGCCATGTGGCTACTCACCGCACCATACGCCGCCTCATTATTTGGGCAACCGTTCCGTAGTGCATTCCCTCAAGTGCGGCAAGGGTATCGTGCTCGATATCCTCCGCTTCGCCAAGCTTGCTCGTCCACGTCCCGGAGCCCAATTGTCTCGCTGCGTGCGTCGGTAGCCCATCGAGATCGACGTATAGCGCGACCTTCTCAAACGATGCTTCGAGTTCATCTCCGACGCAGGTCTCGTAGCCCTGTAGTATAAATGCCGCTATAAAGCTCTCCAGAACACGATCTCCTGGCGCCGCCGAGGGCCAGTACTCTCCCACGAAGCCACCAGGCGGCCACCACCAGTTCTGATCATCGTTGGCCGCCCAAGCAATGCAGTTATAGTCGGGTGTTGCGACGCTTGTTACCTGATAGCGGCTTGTTCGTAGATTGGGGAACCAGCGTTCAAGGTGAGATTGGCGCATTTACGTGGTGTATCCATGTTGCTCACTCCATTGCACCCAAGCTGCTACTGCTTTCCGAACGTTATCGCCAGGTTGCGTCGGATCTTCGCCGGTAATTGCCGTGAGTGCCCAGAACCAATAGCTTGGTCGTGCTTGTAGTTCGTGGAGAATGAGCGGCACCACCTGGCGTCCCAGGCCAATAATCCGTTGGTAGGCGGGGTGGATAACTTTCTTCTCGATCGAGGACAACATCATAGTATCCTCGCGCCATTGTTCAACCAGCACCCGAAACGTCTGTTCTAGCTCTTGTGGCTTATAGAGGTATTGCTCGGCCATCAGTAGGAGCGTTTCACGTTCTTCCGTCGTCATCGGCGTCATCCATGGTGAGTGATGTGTCCTTCACTCAAGTATAAAGCTATCTATCATTGAGGAGGGAGGCAACCTTGGGTGACGCGGCAGCACGACCTAGCCGCGCGCAACCGGCGCGCTGGCCGGACGACGGGTACTGGTACGGATATCCGGAGTGTCGCGCGGAGGTTCGCGGAGGTTCGTGGAGGTTCGCGGAGGCCGGGGAAGAGGAGGCCGTTGCCCAACCACATAGCGGTCGCCCACCGGTGGCCGGATGGCGTCGAGACGGGCGAACTGGCCGGCGGTCAAATCGCTCACACCCGCGTCGGTGGTCTCCTTCACCGCCGTACGCTCAGCTTCACCCGCCGATCTCGGCGGCAGCCACGATCATGCGCGCCACCTCGACCGGGCGCGATACTGGCGAGGCATGGCTGGCCCCCGCGCGGTGGGAACGCGGGTCTAAGTCAGGGCGCCGTAGGCGTCGGACCCCGGGGCGAGATAGACGAGCCGCCGGGGCAGGGTCGAGCCGTCGCCCCGGCGCGAGTGGGTGGGCGGCTTCTCCTTCTTCGAGCTTCGAGAAAACACGATTGCATCGCGTGGCCGTCGTCGTCGATGCGGACAAGGTGTTACTCTTTATCGGCCATCAGGACGTTTAGGAGGGGATAGCCCACCGACCCCGTTATGGCTTGTCTGCTGGCGCTGCTAGAGCGCCAAGCTGTTGCCTCAGGCCCAGATCATCCCGCACCGCCAGGTGTCCGACCATCTGGCTGTTCCTAAAGTGCATGAAGTGCATCTGCTTCTGCCGAACAGTTCGACCGGTTGGGGCTATCCCCAGAAAGCTCCCGCGATGCGTTCCAGTCCAGGTGACACGGGCAGCTACGGTCTCGCCTTCGGCAATCACTTCCTCAACGAGGAAAAACACATCGGGAAAGGCGGTATGGAACATCGTGACCAGTTGCCGCGCTGATTCTGGCCCACGATTGGACAGACCGGGAGGAGCCTCCTGGTCGATATAGTCAGCAGCGAATAGCTCCTCCGCGAGGGAGAGCTTTTCCTGATTGAACAGTTCCGCATACATCCGCTGGACGATGACCTTGTTTCCTTCTTCCGATGATGATGACATGGATATCTCCTTTGCTGCTGTGTGATAGGCTTTTTTGATGGGCTTTCGGTCCACGACGCGGACCAGGCTGAGGGAGGACTAGGGCGCCAATCTCTCCATTGAATCTCTCCTCTGAATCTATCCTCCGCGGGGACGGGCCGCCCCACGGCGACCCTGCTGAGACGCTCTGCCGCGCGGGCCGGCCATCAGCCGTGATCTCATCCGGCGCTGCTGGGACGATATGCATCGTGTCGCGGCGTTACGGGCGCGCTCAGGCCGAGGCTGTCACGAGCGGCGCCTTGTCGGCGGCAAGCCGCTCCAGCAAGGCGAACGAGCGGCGCCTTGTCGGCGGCAAGCCGCTCCAGCAAGGCGACGCCCTCCTCCGGCCCTGGTAGAGCGGCGAGCGCCGCCTGCTGGCGCGCCGCCGCCGCCCGGTAGCGCGGGTCCGCCGGCATCGCGTGGATCGCCGCGCGGATGGTCTTCGCCGCCAAGTCCGGGGGTTGGATCACCCGTGCGACCCCCACCCGCTCCAGCAGGCGCGCGTTCTGGGGTTGGTCCGACCCCAGCGGCGTCGCCACCATGGGCAGCCCCGCGTCGAGCGCGCCCATCGCCGCGTTGAAGCCCGCATGGGTGACGGCGAGGTCGCAGCGCGGGAACAGCAGCGTCTGTGGGATGTAGCGCGCCAGATGCGCGTTGGGCGGCAGCGGGCCAAACCCCGCCGGGTCCATGTCGCGTCCCACCGTGAGGATGAGGTTGAGGTCGTCGTCTCCCAGCGCGGCCAGGGCGGCCAGGATGGGGTCGAAGGCGCCGGGAAAGTGATTGAAGACGGTGCCGAGCGTGACGTAGACGGTGGGGCGCGCGGGCAGGTCGTCGACCCAGGCCGGCAGCCCTTCGTCGCCCGAGCGGTCGAAGGGCGTCGGGCGCAG
>JAABUX010008748.1_pt1 | contig 11612 bp, 12 predicted proteins | sample 5561851 | NCBI WGS metagenome assembly JAABUX01 (sample SAMN10711883, study PRJNA513361) | rock metagenome | isolation source: Antarctica rocks | place: Antarctica: Victoria Land, Richard Nunatak red sandstone | collected 2016-01-03 | reverse complement strand
GCTGTGGAAGTCTCACTTGTCCTCGTTGTGAGTTGGTGTTTTTGTTCATACCAATCTAACGACGGACAAGTTGATGGCTCAGGGCTTCACGCTTTTTTTCCTACTTCCCCCTAAAGGATGCAGACCCGATTTTTATTGTTTTAATAATATAAAGGAATGATTGATTTCTGTAACGAATAAAACTTTTTCAAACACGAATAGGAGGAAAAATGAAGTTTATAGGAGTGAGACGTTTTCTTGCGATTGATTACTTTCACAAAGGGCACCAGGCATAAAAGAACAAACTTTTTTGTTGTATTAGGAATATATGTAATTGTTGTGATGCCAATCATGCAATAGAAAGGTTGGCGGCATCTATGTCTTTTATGCAGAATATACACTTTCATCGTCCTTCATTGAAACAAATCTTCGTAGGTAGTCTGGGTGGTAGTGTAGGTCTATTCACTGTTTTACTAGCTGTAGCCGCTTACATCGTTGAAACATTAACGCGCCCCAAGCATGTTGAAAATTTTGCGGAATTTTATACCTTTACCCCATTCGAGCTAAATTTGCCTGCTGAAGAGGTAACGTTCCCCCCACTCCATGGCGATCATCAAGTAAGCGGCTGGTACATCACTCATCCAGAGGCAACAGCTACTATTCTTGTTTGTCCCGGTTATCGTGGACGACGCTCGGATGTGCTTGGGATGAGCGGTCATTTGTGGAAGGCGGGCTATAATGTTCTTGCGTTTGAATACTACGGTCATGGTACCGTTGTAGGTAAGCCTGTAACGCTCGGCTATCGTGAGATGAATGACTTCCTCGGTGCCGTTGCATACGCGAAACAACGCGCCCCACAAACGCGCCTTGGTACCATTGGCTATTCAATGGGAGCCTCGATTGCGATTATGGCAACAGCAAGAACGCCTGAAATAGAGGTTTTAGTTGCGGATAGTGGATTTGCAACACATAGAAGTGCCCTTGATTATGTTGTACGTCGCACAATACATCTCCCGTTTGTGCTGTTCGACTGGTTGACGGACCTGCTGCTGTGGTTGCGTGCTGGCTATCATTTCAATCAAGTCGAGCCACTACGCGATATTCGACGCATTGCTCCCCGTCCTGTACTCATTATTCATGGGCTAAGGGATACTATGGTGGACCCAAACGATGCGAAGCTTTTGTATGCAGCGGCAGGTGAGCCGAAAGAGTTATGGCTAGACTCCAATTCCGACCATTGTGGTATCTACTTTGAAAATCGTCAACTCTATGTTGAGCGCGTACTTGGTTTCCTGGATCAAACGCTGCGACCAGAGGAGCAGTCTCCGCTGCAGTTGCCGATACATGAAACTAAAGGAGAACCACCACAATTATCAGAGGCAAGCTAGGCTAGCACGTTACGAAAAATCTAATGTGAGTACCATGCCATCGCGTCCAGCACGGGTGTTTGCAAAGACACGCCGTGCTACTTTTTCTGCCTGTGAAGAGTCTTGAATCTTAGGGCTGAAATGTGTGAGTACAAGGGCATGAGCGGCAGCATCACGGGCTATGCCTGCTGATTCTTCCGCATACATATGTGCATGTGTACGTGCCAGCGGTATATCTTCGGGATTGTCATACATACTCTCACAGATGAGCAGGTCAACATCATTGGCAAACGCTGCAAGGGCTTTTGTGGGGCGTGTGTCGGTAATAAAAGCAAACGAGATGCCGCGTCGTGGCTCACCAAGCACCTGCGTCGGCTCGATTCTCTGACCATTATATTCGACCGTTTGTCCATGCTGCAGATGTGACCAGAGTTGTACTGGAAGGCCAAGTGCCTGCGCCCTCTCAACCTGAAAAGCTGGTTTACGTGTAAGTTCAGCACGATAGGCAAGGCAGGGAATGCCGTGTGCAGCGGCTACACATGAACCTTGCAGATTGCCGGGGAGATCGAAACTCTCACCCCCTTTGAGTTCATGAATATGAATTGGGAAAGGAAGTTCTGCCGCAATGCGCCGTAGCCCCTCGACGACATAGGTTGTGCCAACAGGACCATACATATCAAGTGGTTCGGTACGCCCTGCATGAGCAACCATAAATAGGACACCAGGAAGACCTGCGACATGATCGGCGTGCATATGCGTGAGGCAGATAGCACCCAGTTGACGAAAGCCCCAGCCGAGCGACTTCCAGGGTATTTGCGTACCCTCGCCGCAATCAATGAGCGTAAGCGTCGAGCCGCTACGTACCAATGCACATGAGAGCCAGCGATTGGGAAGTGGCATCATGCCGCATGTTCCCAGTAGACAAATGTCGATCATGCATGTATCCTACTTTAAAAATTATTCTGAAATGCCCACGCTAAAGCTACAACCAGTGCCGAAAGTGCTGCAATAGTTGTCAGGGCAATGCTAACGATGAAAAAAGGAAAGTTGCTTACGATAAGCACGATTGCAAAAAGCATCCAGAAACTCGCGAAAATGATGATAAGAATTTGCCATGCTTGCAGGCGTTTCTTCATTACCAGACCTTTTGTCTCGTTAAACAATATCGTCTTAGACACATAGTATAGCAGATAGCTGTTACAGGAGAGAAGAAAAATACTATGCCCGAACTGCCAGAGGTAGAATATACTGCACGTCAACTGCGTGCAAGTGTCGTCGGAAAAACTATTCAAGACGCGGCTGTATTCTGGGAACGCACAATAGGTTATCTTGATAGTGCAGACTTTCTTGCCGAAATTGCCGGACGAACAATAGAAGGTGTGCGACGACGTGGCAAGTTTTTGCTGCTCGATCTCAGCGGAAGCATGTTCTTGTCCATACATCGCCGCATGACCGGAAACTTTTTGTTGTTGCCTTCGGGTTGGCAGATCGACACGCACTTACGCGAGACCGACTCCACTCTATGGAACGTGAAAGGGCCAACATTCATAGCGGCAGAGCCACCTTCCGCGCAAACTATAGGTGTCATAGTGCGACCCGTCACACTTTCACAGACACTCTACTGTCGCGTCTGTTTCAACTTTACTGATGAAGAACGCTTATTGTTTACCGACCCGCGCAAATTTGGGCGTATTGCATTGTGGTCTCGCAATCGGGAACAGGAAGCCTTTGCTAGCCTCGGACCGGAACCCTTCGAGGACGCATTTACCCTTGACCAGTTTTCCCAGGCACTTAGCCGCCGTAAGTCAAGTATCAAACAAGCCTTATTAGCACAAGACCTGGTTGTTGGCCTTGGCAATATTTATGCGGATGAAGCCCTTTTCTATGCTGGTATACATCCATTACGTCGCGCCAATACGTTAACAGCACAGGAGATACCTCTGCTCCATGAAGGAATTATCACCGTCCTCAAAAACGGTATCGAGCATGGTGGAACTTCATTTAGCAACTATCGCGACCTCTGGGGCGAGGCAGGTGACAATTACAACCATGTTCATGTCTATCAACAAGATGGCAAACCCTGTGTGCGTTGCGGCACTCTCATCGAGCGTATCGTCGTGACGCAACGTAGTACGCATTTCTGTCCAAACTGCCAAAAACTTACAACGGCGTAAAAAAAGCCGGTGAACAATGCACCGTTTTATTGCCGATGTTGTAGCTAACATCAACGGTTGTTGGTGTCTGTCTTGGTTGGCGACCTTGTAACGGTACTGTGAATGTGACGTAGCCGCCAGCATCGCTTACAGGCTGCTGGTCGAGCGTGACATCATTACCATAAAAGTGAACGGTTGCGCTAGCAGTTGCACCACTGACACCGAGAACGTTCTTCGTAAGCTTCGCGTAAACAGTGAGGACACTATACGCTCCTGGCGCATTGTTCGCTGACCACGCCCCACATCGATATGGAGGCGTTGTGGGAACTGGCGAAATCTGCGATTGAAACGACTTGCTCACAACAATAGTTTGTTGTGGTTTTAACTGGCTTACTGTAGGGCCACACGCAGCCAACAACAAAAGCGATCCTAGAGCGAGTATAGAAAAAAGTGTGCGATATATATACTTCATCATGTAATCTCAAAGGGAGGGGACGACCATACAAAATTCTCCCAACTATATCCTATCCTATTATTACCAGGTGCCATCGTCTATACTAGAGAAGCTCTTTTCAGATTGCTCATCATTTTTGCGGCAACAGCCCTGATATGAACTATCAAACGTGGCATCCAAGTTCTGGCAAAACGTCATTTGCAAAACAAAGTACAGTATATCATAGAGGGGCTACAAAATTGCAACCTCTACCTTTGCTTGTAGTGCGTGTGAAAATCGTGTTAATATCTGGTATCTTCTTCTGCCTTGAAGGTTGATGATTGCATGTTATTGTGCTACACTACAGAAGGCAACCGTGCTTCAATACAGAATCGCACAACAATCTTCTCTAAGGTGGAAATATCTGTGGAATATCATGCCAACGAACAACTGGACTTTTTAGCCCAGTTGCTTGACTCTGAACAATTTAAGCAAGGCGCATCGGGTACTTATCAGGGACAAGAGGCGTTGAATGAGACGCGACCAGACCCCGGTCGGGAGCGCAGAAAAGGTATTCCAGAGGTCATTTTTGCTGAGACGAAAACGAACGAGCAAATCTTAGCAATGGCGCAAGGGTTACTCGCGGGTGCTGGTCGTGCGATCATCAGTAGAATGCGTCCAGAGTCCATTGAAGTTGTGCCAGAGGCGTTTCATGACTACACAATCCGTATGCAGGAGGCTGCGCGTGCAATGGTCATTTATGCCCCAGGCTATGTGCGCCCCTCTACTGGCGGTCAGGTTGGCGTGATGAGTGCAGGGACCTCAGATGTGCCGATAGCGGAAGAAGCGGCACTTATCGCAGAGGAGATGGGATGTACCATTACCTCGATTTACGATGTAGGAGTTGCTGGCCTTCACCGCCTACTTCCGCCGCTACGGGACCTTTTGGCTACGAGAGTGGATGTGATTATCGTTGCCGCTGGTATGGATGGCGCGTTACCATCGGTTGTCACAGGGCTGGTTCCAGTGCCTGTTATTGGTCTACCAACATCTATTGGCTATGGCATGGGCGGCAAAGGTGTTGCCGCGTTGCTTTCGATGTTACAGACTTGCGCTCCAGGTCTTACTGTTGTCAATATTGACAACGGAGTAGGCGCGGGTGCAACAGCAGCACTTATTGCAAATCGCGTTGCGCTGGCACGACGAGAGCATCAGTCGCAGTAGGGAAGCAGCGAGATGTTCCTGCTATACGGCTCAAGGTGCGAGCAGGATATCTCATCGCTTACTAAGTTGGGTACATGGGATGTAAGAAGTTTAAGAGAGGCGATACTTTCTATGGCAAATAATAAGCGTGGTCCTGAACGTGGTTCGCAAAAAGCGAAGCATGGTGGCGAAGCTGTACGCGAAAAATACGGCCCAGAATTTTACTCGAAGATTGGCAAAAAGGGTGGCGAAGCGGTCAAGGAAAAGCGCGGCCAGCAGTTCTATGCCGAAATTGGCAAGAAGGGTGGTGAGTCCACCAAACGTCAACAAGGCTCAGAATTTTATTCAAAGATCGGCAAAAAGGGAGGAGAGCACGGACGCCCAACTGATGGGAACGAGACGAAAGAATAATGATACCGTGGCGTGGAAGCACAGAAATAACTCTTATTTTCAGGGATTGACCTGAGTCATCCCGAACTCCTCTATGGAGGAAGATAAGAAAAGCGGCAAGAACTTGATTTTTGCCGCTTTTCTTATCTTCCTCCGTGTGAGGTTTACTCGTTCCACATCTAGCCGTTCGTCAAAGATACAAAAACCAATGAATGAGTACTTGTGTCGTCGCCTTTTTATTTGGTGTGAAAGGTGGAGTAGACCAAGCCCACCAAAAGACCCCACTCACGTTATAATCAATGCTCAAGTTCTGCATTGCAGCATTATAGAGAATTGCCTGTTCTTGATCATCTCGTGCTTCTTGTCTCTCCCCTTCATAAGGAAGGTAGCCACTTGTAATACCACTACGATAACCAATTTCCGTGATAAATATCGGCTTGCCTACCTGCTGAGCAATATGGTCAAGCTGGGATTGTACGTTGCTCTTCCAGAGTGCAATAGCTTGGTGATCGGTCAGACGTTGTGACGTTGTTGTCACTGAAAAGTATGTTGAGCATCCGATTGTATCTAATTGTCCCAACCATGAAGGAAGTGGCCGTGTGAAGGACGCCCAATTTATATCGTAAATCAGTTTCCCCGAAAAATCAGAACGGATTTCCTGAATCAGTTGGTTCCACTGTGCAGGGCTTTCATCCTCCAGACGATCATATTCATTTCCGATTGATAACATCTCAACATGTTCTTGCTCCATGACGCGAATATAGGGTTGTAGAGTTTGCCAGTAACTTGAAAACCAAGTTTGTGCTTGCCACTCGGTGTAAAAAGAGATGTAGCCAGCCCAATTTTGAACACCATCAAGAGTGATGAGCGGCGTGACGAAGACATGAAAGCCGAGCTGGTGTGCTTGCTCAATCCCTTCTTGAAAAGCTTGTGATGTGGGAGTATCCGTCCGTATTTGAATTTGTGTCGCTTGAGGTCCCAACATGTGTAAAGGGAGCGTTATAGCAATCCAACGTGTATGAAGTTGCTTAATTTCTCGTAGTCCTTTTTGCCAGTTTGTATCCTGCTTGCCATAAGCCGAAGTTCCCCACTGAGGGAAAATAATCCCTGTGGCGAAATTTGGCCGATGAGGTACAACTGTAGGAGGTGGTGTGATAGAAACTTGGCGAGGCATTTGCTTTTGTAATGTACGAAATATGTTCTGGGAAGAGATGGGTCCCCATTGCAACTCACCAAATACTATTCCTGCTAAAAGCAAAAGTACACCAAGAAGAACAATTACTCGTTTCATACTGCTACTTCCTTTTGCACAATCGCTAGTTTATCTGCTTTTCCTGTTTTGGGTGTTGGTGTCCAAGTAACTTCTCTATGTCCCCAACTCCATTGCCAAACAGCCCAAAATGCAGCAGTGCTTTCCAGAATCCCCGCAAGAGGAGCTATCGTGATGACCTTGGCAAGCTCTAGAACAAGTTCCCATCGCTTGATCTGGCATATCGTTGAGATATTATAATAGGCTCCAATATAGACAGAGTTCAGCCAGAGAAACCCAACAATGATCATCCAGAGTTCAACAGCGAGCGGAAGCGGAGTCACAGTCCACCCACGGACAAATTGAATGACCTGATAGCCGAGATAGAGAAGCGAAAGTGTACCAGCAGGAAGACCAAGTGCAAATGTCATAACACGATATCGTGTCCCCCAGGTAAGCTGAAATTGAAGTCTCTGAGGAAGTGCAGTAAAGGTAGGAAGATGCTTCATCATCTCTATCCCTTGCAATACCCCGACAATCCAGCGATAGCGCTGTCGAAAAGCACTCTTGAAGGAAAAGGGAGGCTGTTCAAGCATCACACAGCCATGCCACCCAAAAATAGAGGGGCCGTAGCGTATAAAAGCATTCACGCCAAACACATAGTCCTCAGCAATAAAGGGACGCCCATCTAGGTTTCCAATATCCCATCCCAAATCATTCTCAAGTGCTTCATCAATTACAAGGTTGGAACCATGAAGGTGAAGTGGGACACCGCGTTCCATGACTTCCCGACACTCAAAACACCCAATAGGACGGTTCGCTTCCATCGCACGACAAAGAATAGATGCATCCATGTACTCAAAGGGATAGTAAATAGGGCCTTCCATGAGCCGTTTAGATGTATGAGCGAGATACCACCACAAATTACGCAACTCCACTGGTGTCATGACACTTTCTTCGTCGTAATGGACAATAAAGGTCTGTCCCGATTTCTGATTGAATCCACGCCGACGCAGTTCCACCATATAGTGTAATCCCCGCGCTTTGAGTTGCGTTCTACGAACGGTTTGATACTCTCTAGGCATCACAATGATAGAAGTATGAATAGGACAAGCAGAGAGAGTACGCTCAAAGTATTCTTTTTGGAAAGCGTTCTCTGTAACAACCTCAATATGAAAATAGTGTTGGTAGAAATGAGGGTCATCACGAGAAAGCATCATAACATAATCAATGCCGCGTTGAATAACTTCTGTGCTTCCTTCACTTCCCCTAGTTGTAATTTGTATTTTTATAAAAGGAAGAACTGATACCTGCTGAAGCTCTTTTGTACTGATTTGTCTCCTCTGACGATACCGCCTCCAATGAAAAAAGTAGCTGCGAAAATACAAAAGGAAACGAAAGCCAATCAAACTAATAAGAAGAACCATCATATACCCAATGGCCTGCCATAAAGTAACGAGTAAAGCTATTGACATGCTTTTTTACCCTCTTCTTTCATAGGTCTGATTACTATATTCGGGAAGGGCATTCAACATTGTGAGTGTATGAGAAGTTCCTAGCGTTTCTTCGATTGAAGTAGGTAAAGAAGGACCAGTATAAGGTTGTAATGAAGGTACCCTGATAAGTTGCGGAGCCGGAACTGAAGCAGGTATCGGTGTTGAGGGTACTCTGATAAATTGCGGAGCCGGAACTAAAGTTGGTATCGGTGTTGAGGGTCGTTGTATACGTGAAGATAAATAGCCAGTGTTTGGTGTTTTTACTTGAGAAAGGAGTGGATTTACAGGAACAGGCCATACGGGTTGATAGCGTTGGGGTATAACCGATGGTGTACGAGTAGGGCGTGAAATTTTTAACAAAAAGAAACTCACTATCAATTCTGCAATAAACAAAGCCAATGTCGCAAATAGCACTTTCAACAGAATGTTGGATATTTGATGGAGTGCTATGAGGCTAGGGATCACAATATAGACGACAACAACCACGAGTGCTCCTATGATCCATAGAAACGAAAGTAATTTGTTCCATGGAGAGGAAGGCTTTTTTACGCCTGAGATAACGACACGTATCATTTTTGTAGTGTGTCGAGATAAGTCAGTTTTTTGTGAAGAAAAGTATTCCATGGAAAATGACAACTTTCTCCTTGTCCCTCGCTTCTATTAAGCGGGACAAGTTTGTGTAGTGAAATTATTAAATATACGAATGAATTGGCTGTATATACAATCATTGTAAGTGCTTCATTGAAATTAGTCTATATACTATTGCTCAAACCGTACTTATGTATAGTCTGCATTATGTAAAGCAGTAAATAGGACTGTGCTGTAAAAAAAGTGATGAGCTAACGAGAAAAAGGTAGTATCTTTTATTTAGCTTAATACTACGGCGACATTTATCTAGGAGAACTCATTGTGAGATAGCTTATCAGGCTAAGTCTTCGAGAAATGTCGGCAGAGCTATAGTGAGTCTCTGAAGCTATCTCGTCTTTCTAATGTCGCTGTAGTATTAAGTAGCCACCTCAAACAGGCTGAAAATAAACGTCACCTGCCTCAAGATGTGGAGAAAGGAGATATCATGTATGCACCCCTTCCTGAGTGTGTTCATCACTCCATCGCACTACACGTTCGTTAGGCAATCTGAAACGAATAGAAACTGAGTAAGGGGATAGACTATCTATGCCGATAGTCTATTACATTCCCTTCCTCTGATGGATTATAACGCCTAGATTATAGGCCAAAGGCGTAAAAGTTGCCATCGAAGTTTCCTATGTACAACACACCACCTGAGATAGATGCAGGAGCAAAGAAGAAAGAATTACTGTTACTATCAGTATAGGTATAGAGGGTGCGTCCATTAGATGTGGCAACTAAGACGAATGTGTTTCCCTCTCCAATAACTGCTACGCCTGGAACCGCAGAAACTGCGCCAAGCACTGGCCCGTCGTTTAGACAATGTTCCCATTTGAAATTCCCAGTGGAGGGATAAATGGCCCGCAGACTTCCCTTACAATTCACACCGCCAATAGTCGTTTGTCCACCAGCTACATAGAGTGTCTTACCATCCCAAGCACTTGGGGAAATGCTGCCATCCCCACAGTTCGGACCACATCCCCCACCTATGGTGGCGACTTGAACGCTCCATACCGGACCATTATTGATTGAGCTACGGTCAAAGGCATAATAAATTCCATTTTTGTTTGCGATACCCAATAGAGGGCGGCTAACACCTCCAATTACTGCATTGAAAAGCATTGGGGTGGATCCAAAATCGCTGTCATTTATCTGCTGAGTTAACGGCACTTTCCAAGAACTCATATACGACAGATCAGATGCCCGTAACTTGACCAATGCAGTTGCATAAGGTTCAGTAGTGGAACATGAACCGTCATTACCTGTGGCAAAATACAGTGTTCCGTCCGTAGTATCCACTGTTGGTGAACCCCATATTGAACCACCTGTACAACCATTAGGTACAACGTTGAAGATGTGCTGGATAGCACCAGTAGAGGCACTCAACTTGAAGAGTTTTCCCTGTACTAGAGGGCAATCTCCATAAGATGATAAGCCTATGTAGATACTTCCCTTATATAATGTAGGTGAACTCCAAATGAAATTATCTGGTTGAGTGCCTAGAGGAGTATTCCAAATGATTGCGCCTGTATTGGCATTCAATGCATAAAAATTATCATTGCCTCCTCCTACAAAGAGCATAGGAGCTGTCGTTCCACCTGTTTTTATATTTGCAAACGTTGCAGCACCTGCTATACCGGTAAGGCTATTACATTGAGCACTATACGTATAGCCCAAACCTGTTTGCCAAGCTTGCTGTCCATTTAGACCCGTTGCATGTTCAATCCCATCCCATGATCCCCAGTAGACTAGTCCATTCGCTTCCACAGGTTGTGCAGAGATGTTGTTAGCATAAATATAACCACCTGCTTGGGAAGTCCAATGCAATTTTAAATTGGGTGCTGAGCTTGGATTAATAGTAGTTTCATACTTGTTGAATCCGCTATGCGTCTGGTTTCCCAAATAAGTCGGCCAGTCTCCCGCTGCCGCATGAACACTTTGCAGTTGTAAAAGTGCAGTGATAATACCTGCCATTATGCAAGTAAGTGTTAATGTCATGAAAATGATATATCTCCATATTATTGAGAAAGGTTTGTGGATTGCTTTCTGTTGACGGGGTTTTACAAACATCAATACTGCCTCTTCTTTCGAGCTTGCAGGGTATGCCGCAAGTAGATATACATTGATAAATATACATAAATATTATCCTAACAATGTAAAGATTAAATTGATAATAGGTGTTTTTTGGGTTATGAATTTGCTTTTTGGTTGTGATTTAATAAGCAATATTAGATATTCTTACTTGTATGAAGGAGCGAAGCTCTCGTATCTGCCACCTCCCATATCTTGAGAAAAATCAAAAATTCCGCGCTAATTATAGGAAAAATCCATAACCTCAAACGCCCAATGTCTATGATACAGGTCTACGATATCCTCTATTAAGAAACTGTCGGTGCTTCATTCAAAAGAAGAACTATACTTGACAATAAGAAAGAACAGGTATTTAGAAATACTGTCTAGCGATTTTATTACAGAGTCATTGTTCTGTTTAATTGATCCAAGCTATATAAAAATTACGGACGAAATTCGCAAAAATATACTTGAGAATAAAAAATCATGGCATCACTATTCAATGTTAGGCAGAAGATTGGGTAGTATGTCAAGTGTTGTGTAAAAGTTCAGGGTCTGGTTGAGCTTGTGATGCAGGTGGCATCGTCAGCTTGTTGAACTTGAGACTGCGAATCACGGCATAAAAGAGCAACACACAACTGTCTT
>JAABUX010008747.1_pt1 | contig 11614 bp, 18 predicted proteins | sample 5561851 | NCBI WGS metagenome assembly JAABUX01 (sample SAMN10711883, study PRJNA513361) | rock metagenome | isolation source: Antarctica rocks | place: Antarctica: Victoria Land, Richard Nunatak red sandstone | collected 2016-01-03 | reverse complement strand
ACTGCTGACCATGTTGTGCCAAGCGACTGCGGTTGCTTGGCTTGGCTTGGCTTGGCAACCTGCGGCTCCGCCGAGTGGTAGGGTCCTCGACCAGCCTCCTTCTGCTGTCTGAAGACGTGGTGCCTGCTGCACTCTCTGCAATGATCGACCTGACTAAGTAGACACCACGCGTTTTCCAATGTGTAAATAAATGATCCGCAGGTGCCTGCAACGTGACGCTGTCCCAGCAGCTCCTGCAGCTGCGCGACCAGCTGCGGTACCGGGAGGAGCAGCTGCGCGCGGCGCTGCTGGAGAACAGCACGCTGCGCCACCAGCTGGCTGGCATGGGGCCCGCCCCGCTGTCTAGCCTGAGCGACCCCTCCATCCGCCCACGCCCCGAGGTGTGCTGACGGCGGTGGTGCATGATGAGAGGCCGCTTCTGTTCTGGAGGTCGTGCCACCGCGGCTGCGCGTTGAGCAGCTGACCGTAAACAGTCTGGCGGGGACTTTGTGGGATGATATCAGCTCTGCCTGTGCAGCGCGCCACAGCTGCTGGTCTCAGCATGCTTCACATTACTCGAACTACCACGTAAAGCAACCGATCAACGAACCAAGCAGCACTGGCGAGCTCGGTAGCCAGCGACAACATGTCACCCTGTGAACCCGGCCGTTGATCCCCCCACGGCTCTCTCCGCTGCAGGGGCCGCCCCGGCAACCGCCGGGTGGTGGCCTGCTGGGAGAGACCCCTGGCGGCGGTGGCGAGTGGATGCACGGTGCAGAGGCGGGTTTCGTGCCCTCTCGTCCCCGCAGGACGCGGCGGCTACCCTCCTCTTCGGTCGAAGCCCCGAATCCCCCCCATGAAGCGGCACAGACTGCGATGCAGGGTCTGCACCCGTCCGCCGCACGGGCGCAACGCCAGCACCAGGGCCCGCCCCTGCAGCGGCAGCGCACGGCGGAGCGGCTCCCGTCCACGCCCATGGATGAGGCACGGGGACTGTCCACGGCAGCGGGCTTAGCAAGGGTGCGCACCCATCTCCATTGCAATCCGTCCTGTTGGCACCTGGTGCAGACGCAGGAACACCTGGTTGATGTTGAGTGATAGGTTCGAGGCTGTCCACGTGCTTTGCTTCCGAGCAGGCGCAATTGTTCGCAGCCGTGCAGGCCTGCTTGCCATATTCATCCTGGCGTCAGTTCGGCCAATGATATTCCGGTTCCAGTGCCTGAGGCCAAGCATGTGCCACTGCGCAGGAGCAACAGCAGCAACAGCAGCAGACGGAGGCGCTCGGCAGTTTGCAGCTCAGCGAAGGCAGCGGAGGGTCGGGCGCGCAGGCGGCCGGCCTACACATGCCGCCGCCGCCCCCTTCGGAGGTGCAGATGCCCGGAGCGGCGGCGGCGGTTCATGGCGCACCCCCCGCCGCCGCCACCCCGACCATCACAATAGTCTCCGGGAACCAGTTGCGGGTACAGCCGGCCACGTGGACCAGCGGCGGCAGCAGCGGTAGCGGCGGCGGCGGACCGATCGCAGGCAGACAGTCGCCGTCCATCGAGGCTGGCCCCTATGCGGGCGCCGATGGGGTTGCTCCCTCATTGCCGCCGCCGCAGTTGCTGCCAGTAGCAGCGCCGTCGCCTTTCCAGGCCCCCGGAGCAGGGTTCGGCGAGGACCCTCTTGGAGAGGCGGCGCCCTTGCAACGTCGCCCGTCCTACGGCACGCAGGTCCGCTCTCCTGTCCCCGTGTGGCTGCACTCGCGCTTGCTGCATGTAAACATCGCTCCACAGGTCAGCTTGCGCAACAAACCGTCTGTTGTGAACCAGAGCTGGGGTATAATGCAGTGACTGTCATCGGGAGGCTATGGCGGCAAGACAGTCAACTGCAGTGGTCCGTCGCATCGAGACGTCTGGTGAAAGCCATCAGTCTTCGCTTGCCCGTCAGCAAATGTAGCGTTCATGACGCAGGTCTCGACCGGCGGCGCGATGTTTTATGCCGCCCCCAGCATGGAGCAGCAGCAGCATCAGCAGCAACACCACGGGCGGGCCCCAGTCACCACCTACAGCACGCCGTTCCAGCGGCAGGGCAGCGGGGCGCCGATGCCGCCTTTCTCGCAGCCCATGTCGGGGGCTCCCTCGGCTCCCATGGGCTCCAGTGAGCCTCTTGTGAGGTAAGCTACTGGGGCGCAGTTGCGTAGCGATTGCAGTAGAAACATTCCGAATTTGCTCGGGAGCAGAGACCTAATTTTGTTCGTAATTCTACCTTGCCTGCTCTGGAGCACGCTGTGCCAACGTATGCTCAATGCGGGCCCATTGCTGGACCGTAGACCGTGGTTCTGCCCTCTGCCTCTCACATTGTGACCTCGGTAATTCGCAGGTCTCCGAGGCGGCGGCGCAATCTGATGTCGGTGAGCGCGCCGCAGCCGCCCATCTCGCAGCCGCAGGTCGTGCTGCCCATCGCCTCGCAGTCGGCCAGGAATCTCACGGGGCAGCAGGTGGGACTCCTTGGCAGGCCCTATAGTCCTTGCCCGTCACGTCAATGCCGATGCACCTGTTTACGTCCCTGCATGAGGCTGGGCTACGCCAGTGAGCATGCCATCCAGCAGCTCACTACCAGTGCTTGCTGTCAGGGCATGCCACATGTCTCTGCTGTCGGACATACACTCAGCGCGCAAACACGCGCACAGGTGGGCATCAAGAGGGAGGCGTCTGAGACGGCGGACCTGAGGGCGTCCTCGTCCCCGGCGTCCCACCTTGGGGGTGCTTCCGCGCAGTCGGAGACATCCCGCGCGGCCGCCGCGTCGCCGTCCGGCTGCCGCGCCGAGTCCGTGCCTGCTGTTCGGCGCGTGGAGGCGCACCCAGCTGCTTTGGCTGACATCAAACCCCAGGTGAGAAACTCTGCGCTCATTCGCTGCACAGCCTTTATCGCTGCATTTCAGTGCAGCACGCTCTGTGTATGGGCTCCTGATGTGTCACCCATATGCTTGTTGCCTGCACGTGGTATCAGCAGCAAATGCACGCAATGCAGGGTTGGTGTGTCAGTGGAAGTCCTAGGATGCCTCCTTTGCAAGCACGTACGTGTCATGCCTAGCTCGAGCGGGGCCATGGCGCAACAATCTCGCTAGACGCAGCATCTGCCATATGCACAGGTTCGGCAGACGCTGGGCCGGTCCGCGTCTGAGGCGCAGAAGGTCCTGCCGCTGAACGCCCTGTCGGCGCTGCCAATGAAGGCGCTGGCCAGCCTGACGCCGCAGCAGCAGTTGCGGGTGCAGCAGCAGGCGCAGCAGATGGCGCGCCGCATGCTCAACGACCCCTTCCCGCCAGTGAGTGCCTCACCCTGCAAGCCAGATCGTGCAAGCTCTCGCAGTGCCTTAGCTCGGAGCCGTGTGCTTCCATTCTGGGCACGCATGCCTCCTCGCTCAAGCGCCAGTTACTGGGCCGAGAGGCAGGCTCATCTGGCCCCCCCTCTTTTGTACAGCTTGTATACCTCTGCCGCACGCAGACACCCTGCAGCCGGTGGGAGTTGCGCTGCCTGGCTGACGTGTCCGAATCGTGCGTCCTGCAGAGTCCGTGGGCCGGCGACTCCCTGCGGCCACACTCCGTGGATGCCGTGCCGCTGCTGACCGTGGACCCCGTCACAGGCCATACGGTGCGCCACTGCTCTGCAGCCTCAATGTTTCATGTCGCAACCTGATGCAGTTTCGTGTATTCTGCGTGGCATCATGCTGATCCACTAGCCCATTTGTATACGGGCACGTGACCACAGGCACGGTCACTGAGATTGCTTGCAGCGTTGTTCAGCGTATGCAGGCGATCAGCCGCCGTATATGGAATGTGTCCAGCGCGCAGATCTGCTGGCCATCGAGTACGCAGCATCGGATGAGTCTCAGAATGCTTGTTTTCACGGGCGTGCAGGTAGTCGCAGAGGGAAGCATTCGCATCCGATCAGCGCCGGCCGTGCTTCCAACCCACTCGTCGGTGCGTCTCGTGGGATAGACCTGCAGGAATCTGCAGATCTTTGAGTACCTCTGGCGCGTGCTGCATCGAGGAGTCTGCGTTGCCTCCGCCGCAGGCTGCAACCAGTCAATGCTCAGTTGTGCCCCCGCCAGACGGTGAGAAGGTAGACCATTGATCTTTGGAACATTTTTGAAGCCCCAGCCGTGCCATTTCGTCGAAGCCCCAGCCGTGCCCCGTCCGTACCAGTCCGTTGAAGCCCCAGCCGTGCCCGTCCGTAGAACAACATCAGTTCATGAGCTTGTGCGACAATGCGTGCAGACCCGCAAGGATTCGGCTCTCCCGCCGCTGCCGGAGCCCATGGACCTCGGGCTGGACGAGAGCATCGCCACCGACGAGTGGCTGCAGGACAGTGACGCCATGTTCACCGGCATGCACTTCTGACGAGCCATCCACACCGCGGCGCTCGGGACGGTTCGCATCATAGCAGCTGAGCAGCCAGCCGGTCCAGCAGGGTCCCGGCGCCGCCCGCTGAAAGCAGCAGCTGCAGGTCAGACGCTACGTGCCGCTCACAGAGCTGCTGCAGCCGGTCTGATGCCTGAGCTGTACAGAGTCGCCGGCAGTATGTGGCGTCGCGGGCCATGCAGCCTTCAGCAGCTGAGCATAGTGAATGGATACGAGCCAGGTCTTTAGAAACTTAGCCGGGCTGTCGAGGGGCGCGCGGCCTACCCAAACCTGATATACCAGCGAGCCTCTGTCCGGACCAACAGCTTCAACGACACGGCAAACATGAGCAGGCTCAGCATAAGGGCAAGCATCATGTCGCCATGGAAACGCATAGCGGTGCTCCGCTATTGTCGGTGATCCTTGGCACCGCCGTGACATGAATCTGATCTTTGTGCAGTGTTTCTAGGCTGCGGCACACTTTGTGAGGAGCTGCCGGGTGTCGGTTACGGCGCTCCGCAGGATTACGACTACAGTTGCAAACCGAAGCTGTGCAGGGCCACCTCATATGTGAGGTGGTCCTGTGGCCTGCAGCCCGGGTCGTTCAGCTTTGTCAGACAAGGGCGTAATTCAGCGTGCTCGGCTTCAGCGATCAGGATTTGACTGGACCGTCTGTCTCTCTGTGTGTAGAGGCTTGGCAGGGGTTACCATCCCTGCAGCACTGTTTTTTGTTGTTGATCCCTGACCAGTGACTGCGCCATGTTGTTGAGTGTACCTCGAGAGTTGCTGCTCAGTAGGGGAGCCGGCCCTTCAGTCTCGTGTTTTCTTGCCAGTGCGTGTCTTCGTTCCTCAGTGTAGCGCGAATAGCTTCTCTGCGAGCCTGCTTGTCAGTGCGAGGTGTCAGTAAACTTGATGTGCTGTAATTCGCGACAGCACATCATTGCCAGGGCTGCAGCTCTTAGACGGGCGATGCGCGCTGAGGGCGCGTGAGAACCACGACTCACATGGGACCCCGCCATTCGTGGCTTGACAGCACTCACAACAGGACACCAGGTCCAGGCTACCCAACGTGCACGAAGCCGCATGCCTGCCGCATGCATGTCCAAGGTGGCAACCAATCATCCATGACACGCCATAATAATCCCCGTCTCTGTTTGTTGCGTTATCAGCTAGCAGGTAACTGCTGACGCTCCCACCGCTTAAGACCACATATAAGACAGCGAGTTGTCGGACAATGTAACTACGCTGCTCTGTCCACGGCGCCTGCGCCCAATGACGGTAGCGCTGCCTGTCGACGCAGGACGTGTGGCCTATCAGCTCAGCGATGAGCACAGTCGACGCGGAGCCCAGCAGCTGGAGCATACCATGTGAAAACGTTGCAACATTGCTGACGCCCTTCAGCATTGCTACAGATACACAGCATGCCTGATCTCGCCAGCTGACAGAACGGAGTCTCGCAGTCTGACATAATCGGCATGAGGTTGGCCCATGCCCATGAGCATCCGAGACCGTGTTCTGCAGCAAGTGCAGCGTGCGCGGCTAACTCAACGTACCTGATGCATCTGCGGCTAGTACTCCTGCCTTCCACCCTGCTGCGGAGCATAGCCACCACCACCGCCGCCGCCTTGACCGTCCTGCTCGCTGTAACCACCTCCCCCGCCGCCGCCGCTCCCATGCTGAGGGGCATAGCCGCCACCTCCGCCGAGCTGCTCTCCGTACCCTGTGCCTGCACTGCCGCTCCCGTGCTGAGGGGCGTAGCCGCCGCCGCCTCCACCACCCTGCTGCGAAGTGTTTCCGCTACCCAACTGCCCTCCATAGTTTCCACCGCCGCTCGAGCCTTGCTGCGCGGTATAGCCGCCTCCGCCCTGCTGGCCTCCGTAGCTACCGCCGCTACCGCCGCTCGAGCCATGCTGCGGGGTGTAACCGCCGCCGTAACCCCCGCCTCCACCCTGCGCCGGACCGGGCAGATGGCCCGCCCCCTGCGGGACGACCCACACCAGACAGCTTCGAATCCTGGAAACACCTTGTTGACAAAACAGACATTCACAAGCCGCGAGGCACACAAAGTGTGATATATGCTGACCACACGCAACTATGAAGGCAGTTTTGTAAACTGCTTTTCTGGTCAAGTGTCAAAAGAGGCGAGGCGTTGCGCTGTGCATTGCTGTGAGATGCTCGAGAGAGACCATGAGGCGCGCCTGCTGGTTGACGAAGGCCTGCGGGGCGCTGTCAGGCGCGTAGCCGCCGCCGGCGCCGTGCGGCGCCGAGACGTCGGACTGGAGGCCGCCGTGCTGGGACGGCGCGTTGGGGTTGGGCGCCTGCTGCGGCTTGTTGCCAAAGTACTGCGCACACAGGTTCAGCAGGTCGCGGCGGGACCAGGACATGGATTCCATGATGCGGTTGCAAAGCAATGGTTGCAGCTGTCAGCAACAGGCGGTCAATCATCAACGACAGCCGATGCTGCTGCTGCTGTGGGCGCCATTCCGGAGGTGACAGGGCTCGAAATGGCAGCGCAGCTTCGCCAAGCGTCAACGTAGCCTACTCCGCAGCGGGATCCTGGCCTGCAGACGCTTGGCCGTGTGCGTGCCATGCTTGTTGCAACAGCAGTGCGAAGCGGAGAGGCACGAGCTGACCTCCGGGTGCTTGTCGCCGAAGACGTCGAGCTGGTGGCCGAGCGACTTCCCCTCCGAGTCCAGCTTTGCGGCTGCGCGACGCAGCATCGGCTGGTGTCAGTCACAGGGCTGACCGGCCCCGCCATGCGAGCTGGCCAGTGTGGTCCGGACAATCGTGTATGACCCTGCCGAGCGGCCACTGACAGAGGAGGTTTGTGAGTTGAACAAGTCTGAGCTGCCGGACAATTCCTGTTGCATCAAGTCATCTCAGCTTGAGGACCGACAAGCTGGCTTACCTACAGCAAAGCGCTGACAGAAACGGGAGCAGACATAGAATCAAGTTGAGTCGTTTGAGAAGTCTCTATACGTGCGTAAGGAGGCACGCACAAGCAGGCACAACGCTGGTACAGCAGTTTGCCGCCACATGAGGCGGATCACACGCACCTGTGGCCTGGTCGAAGAGGCCCGCCTTGGCGCCCATCGTCGCGGCGGTGTGTGACACGGACGAAATCTCCTCGGCCAGCTTGTCTGTGGAAGCACAGCGCTGGTGAGGAAGCGCATGCGCGGCAGGGTAGCGCATGTGTGCCGGTGCCGACAGGTGGGGAAAAGGGGGTGGGGTCAGGCACAGGATCTGGCGCGGTGTGCATCATGTAGTCCTTCCTGACGCTTACCTGTGTCCAGCTTCTTGGCGAACGCCTGCGAGGGGAGGCAGGCGGGGGATCAGCGGGCTGCGTTCAACGAGCATGATGGCAAACAGACCGCAAGAGGCGCGGTCAGATCCATGTCGCGCCGGCGCGTACGGACCTTCGCCTCGTTGAGGAAATTCATCTTGATTGGCTTGGCGTAGGCTGGTAGCTGCTGAGCTAGCCTCCTGTTGATGGCAAGTTGCTGAGCGAACACACTTCGACCAGCGTCGTACACGTGTGGGTCAGTTGATATGGGCCATGCCAGACCAGTGATGTCTGCACCGAGGGCTCGTTCATTGCTTGTGCTGTATTCGTTCCTGTGTCATGGCATGGTATGCACTTTGCTGCCGTTGCCACCTCCTGACCACCGCCCGCACCTTGATTGTGCAAGCAGGTACCGAGCAGTGTTGCCTCTCATTCATGTGAGCAGCACGAGTAAGTCTCCTCCCACCGCTCGGACGCTGCTACTGTGCCATCTGCGGCATGTGGCTCTAGCGCATGTCATGAAGGTTCAACGCCGTTGGCTGGATTGCCCCAATGTCGCGGCGTGCGACGAACAGCTGTGTAGGCCAGCATGCCACATGGCACGTGAGCGCCATTCCTGCGGTGTCTGGGCGGTGTTGTGTCCGCCGGGGGTGGGCAGCTGTGGCGCCTGCTCAATTTGGATCGCGCCCGTGCTCGCGGGCGTTTGCAAATTCGCTGTTGCTCCACAGTTCTTGCAACGGTGTCATATGCCTGCAAATCTCGTGAATAGCTTGACAGACAGCGGCCATTTGCGCTGACAGGGTCTGAGTGCAATTTATGCGGGTTGACTTGGGTGCGGGTGCCAGCAGGAAGACACTCGTCGCATCTGCTTATAGCCGCTAGCCTGTCTCTGCCGGGGGTGGGGTCATAGTGGGTAGCGAAACGGAACGTAGAGGATCGGGATTATTGACGGGATAACGCTGTGCATCGACTGCTTTTGCATGAAAGTGTCGCAAGGGGCGAGACTCCCACCGGGTGCCGGCAATGCATGCGGTTGATATCCTCATGGATATGTCCTGGCTGTGCCCTCTCCAATCTCGCCCCGGCCACCACCCCACCCCACGCCGCGGTGACAGGACATCTCGATGCATGCATGGCCTCGCTGGCCTGGGGCTTGCTATCGTCACATAACGTCGGCCCGTTGGACAGACCGCTTGCGTGAGGGCTGTGCCGCCCAGGCGATCAGCTGCCGGGCCGTGCAGCCATGAAGCGTCTCCGTCGCTTGGTCAAAGCCACAGACAGCGAACCTGGCCTCGCGGATGACGTAGCCAAGGCAGCCGATGAGCAGACGGACGGTGCATCGGACGGCGGTGCGCAGCGCAGCTCGGCCACAAGCGACGCCACGGAAGCCTCGCAGGTGCAAAGTGCGGGATCAGGGCCAGAACTGGGCAACACTGGCAAGGGTTGCAGGGCAAAGCAATGTCATTTTAGCACGAGAGGCGCAGCACAGCGCAGCTCTGTGCGGCTCGGATAAGCAAACCATACGGCACATGCCTCATCATGTGCACATTGCCAGGAGCCTATGCACTGGTGCGGAAGGTGTTGTGGCATCGAGGGCTGGTTGTGCACGTCCTCGAGTCGAACCCGAACATGAGGGGGCAAACAAATTCACAGGCAAGAGCATGTCCATCTCGGCATCGCCGAGGCAACAGGACCGCCGCTGCGGTGCAGGGCCATGCTGAGTCTGCTGTGCGCCTCTGCCACCGCACCCGCGCACGGGTCGTCTCAGGGGACCCAAGCCACGGCCGACTGCACACTTGCAGTAGGCACGGAGAACGCGTGCTGTGCTGCTGTTAAGCACCTTGCTGCTGCACAGTGTGGGATCTTACGCTTGGCATATTGCGCGCCCTGCAGGCAGACCGCCGGGAGAGGCGGGTCACCGGGCGGCGGCAGGAGCAGCGGAGGAAGCTGGAGCAGCTTGTGACCCGCGGGCGCAAGCGCGAGCGGTCGCAGGACGAAGATGACAACAGCAACGATGACGGCAGCGACGAGGATGCGGAGGGAATTGAGGCAACGACGGCGCCGGGGACGTGGGCAAAGGCGGCGAGGCGGCAGTCGTCCCCGCCGCCTCAGCACCGCCCGGGAGGTGGCCGGCAGTCGTCCAGTCCGCGGCCGTCCCCGGTGCGCGGGCTTGTGATCTCGCTGATGCCCTGCGAAGAATGCGCAGTCAGACCGCTTGGCTGCTGTTCGCGACGCCGTCCCACAACTGACGCCAAGGCTATAATGACGGCCGCAGACCTGAGCAAGCAATTCTTGATGGCAGGCAGTAAAAATCGACAGATTGGGTTCTGCAGGAGCCACTGGAACGGGGCATGCCCGACGCGCAGAGCGATGACGGCAGGCGCAGGAGCAGGCTGAGCTCTTCTGGCGCCCCGAGGGTGACTCAGATGGTTGCCCCTGTTCTGAAACCTGCCAATGCTGTGCCGCGGCCCCAACGACTGGCGCCTGCTGCACCCCGGCCGGCGAGAGCTGTGACAGCCGCAGCACGTCGCGGCAATACACGCACGGCAGGCAGGGGGACGGCGCCGCGCCGGGATAGCGTCGGCGCCGGCGTCGCGGCTGCGGCTACGACGTCAGCGGCCGAGTCAGCAGAGCAGCCGTCGTCCGCGTATGACGATGTGGAAGACGCGGGCGGTGCGCTGAGCAGCATCACTCCCAAATGAATTGCATGAACGCCATCCTCAAGTGTTCAGTGCCGTGTCAGACCGCTGGCAGTGTGACGGCGTTATGGCTTGCCCTGATGCTACCGCGACGGTGGCCATGGTCTGCTGCCTGTCTCGCAAGCGACTCATGGTGGAGATGAACCCTTGACAGCCTGCGCAGGTGACGCAGACGCGGAGGGCCAGTCGCCGTCGCGAGCGTCCGGCCGGGACAGCGACGGCGGCAGTCAGGGCGCCGGCGGCGGCGCCCTCAAGCGCCCCACGCTCGCACGCAGCGTCGGACCGCGGGGCGTCGGCTCTATGGAGAGGTGATTACCTTACCGATGTACAGAGAGTCCTTTTGTCCGTCTCTGGTGTTGTTGGTCGTAATCGATGTACAGGGTACCCTGCATCTGGGGAGGGTTGAGGGCCTCACCCTGTTCATGACCCGCAGAACTTGGTTTGGACGCAGCGAGCACATGTACACGGGCGGCCTTGCAATGTCGCATGCGTCATGTCAGAACTGCCTGCGCCGCTGTGAGCACGCGTTCCAATGCTGTCTCAGCCCGTATTGCGCATGTAACATCCGCTGATGCGCTCACGCGCCGGCCAGGATGGAGAGGGAGGTCTGCGGCGGCCGCCTGTGGTACCCGGACTGTCAGGACGCCAACTCGGACCTGCCGCAGGCCCTGCCGGAAAATTCCGCCGACGCCGGTGCGTGAGCAGCAAGCCACGTCTTGCGCTCGTTCCCTGCAGCAGTCCTCATGTGTGCCAGGGTCGATGTCGTCAGCATGTTCTCAAATGTCGTCAGCGTAAGGAGGGCTTCCCAACGGAGATGGTTTGATCTCGCTGCTGTGCTGTGCTGTGCTGTGCTGTGCTGTGCTGTGCTGTGCTGTGCTGTGCTGTGCTGTGCTGTGCTGTGCTGTGCTGTGCTGTGCTGTGCTGTGCGCCGTGCCGTGCCGTGCCGTGCCGTGCTGCGCTGCGCTGCGCTGGGCTGTCTACGACGCCTGTTTCTGCCGCCTGCAGGGGAGTACACCGCGCAGTTCGAGGCGCTGCTGTTGGAAGAGGCGCGGGAGGCGGTGCGCGGCGGCTGGGCGGAGGCCGCGCAGGCGGGCCACCTGTTCGATGCCAGCGTCATTGGGTGCGCTGCTGTGCGTTCTAGGCCTTGGTCAGCGTACTTGATGCCATGCTGGCCTTCACAAGCGAAGGTCTTGCACCCACACCTGATGTTAGTGGTTCACTGCGTGAGTGATGCCAGGTATTCTTGCAGATGGTGCTATCAGCATGCACAA
>JAABUX010008746.1_pt1 | contig 11616 bp, 7 predicted proteins | sample 5561851 | NCBI WGS metagenome assembly JAABUX01 (sample SAMN10711883, study PRJNA513361) | rock metagenome | isolation source: Antarctica rocks | place: Antarctica: Victoria Land, Richard Nunatak red sandstone | collected 2016-01-03 | reverse complement strand
ACATGGCCGCGGGCGCCCAGCGAGGCAATGAGTACAGTTTCAACCTTGCTCATCGGTACGGGGCAATCCGCAACCTTGCAGATTTTACGCGAAAGGCGCAGCTGGCCAACTATGAGGCCTTTCGCGGCATGTACGAGGCGTGCAACGCCACCATGTTCCAGAACACCACCGGCATCATCACGTGGATGAGCAACCCCGCGCAGCCCAGCTTTGTATGGCAGCTTTACCACTACGACCTGGAGCCGAACGCCGCGCTGTTTGCTGTGCGCAAGGCCGCGGAGTCCGTGCACGTGCAGGTCAACGAGGCGCTGCGCACCGTACAAGTAGTGAACAACACACCGGGCGATCTCTCCGGATTGCAGCTTACGCAAACGGTTTATCGTCTCGACGGCTCCATCAACCGGCAGGCCACCAGCCCTGTCCCTACCGTGAGCGGCAGCAGCACCGGGACGATCTACACCTTGTGGATCGACCCGCACATCTCGGAGGTTTACTTCATCAAGCTCGACCTGCGCTCTGCCGATGGCAAGCTGCTCTCAACCAACCTCTACTGGAAGAACGTAGCGCAGGACGACTTCGTCACACTCGAGAGAATGGCGAGCGCGTCGCTCAACGTGACGGCGAGTGCGAGGCACGTAGGCGAAAGCACCGTACTTGACGTCACGATTACGAATCCGACGAAGATCATCGCTCTGCTCGCGCACCTGCAGCTGCATCGCAAGTCAGACGGAGCGCGCATGCTGCCTGTGTTCTACAGTGATAACTACATGTCACTCGCGCCCGGCGAATCGCGGCAAGTCACCATCGAAGCGAGCACACGCGATCTCGCGGGCGACCCGGTGCTGCTTGTCGATGGCTACAATGTGGGCGTGCAGCCCGTGCCGTCCGCTGTGGAGGTGCGCCTGAACGAAAACGCACAGCCCATGCACTGGCCGGCCTCGCAGCTTGCTCCGGTAGACGGTGTACCCGTTGCCGAACAGCCGCAGCGCCTGCCCAGCAATTGAATCGCCTCGATGTCGAGGAGGTAGACGGATGAACCGCCGCAGCGTTCCTCCAGATGCTCGTCACGCCCTGGCGGTTCCTGGCGTCCTGCGCTTGCCCTGCAGGGCGGGAAAGTTCAGCGCGGAGGCACACGGAGAGACGGGCACCCTCCGAGAAACAATGTTGTCCGAGGCTAACACTATGCATTCGCCTGAAGAGGCTGATCTCGCGGCAACGCATTCGATGTGGAACTGACGGAAGATCTGGTGAAAGCTGGCGGGCAGCACTACGCTGATCTCGCCGTCTTGGCCTTGGCGGCAGAATTGCTGCCGATACTGGAGTACGCTTCCCTTGCGCGCTGGCACTTTGCTTTCTCCCCACATGATCTCGGGCAGTACCCCTTGGCGAACGGGCAGGTCTATGGTGGTGGCGAGACGTCGGAAGACAATCAGATGCCGGTGACCACCGATGACTTCGCGGGTCACGTCGCACACAATTCCAATCTGTCGATCAAGGCCATAGACGCTCTCGCCGCATATGCCGACCTAGCTCGATTGTTGAAGAGGAAGCGTGTTGCCAACTCGCACGAGAGGGCCATCACTCCAGACTGGCCTTCAACAGCCCCGGCACCTGGAGTCAAAAGTACAACCTGGTCTGGGATGAGGTGCTTGGCTTCGGCCCCTTCCCAAGAGAATTCGCGACGAAGAGATCGCGTTCTACCTGAAGAAGGTGAACACGTACGGACTTCCGCTGGACAGCCGCGCCGATTACACCAAACTCGATTGGGACAATCTGGACCGCAACGCTAGCCTCCACGCCCGAAGACTTCAACGCACTGATGGATCCGGTCGCGAGATGGATCACGGAAACTCCCAGCCGCGTTCCGTTAACCGACTGGTACGACACGAAGGATGGGCAAGCAGGTCGGCTGGACGAATTCAAGAAACGAGAGGCGAGTCGGTTTCCAAGCGCGTAGTGTCGTCGGTGGTGTCTTTATGAAGGCGTTGTCGGACAAAAGAATTGCTGCGAAGTGGCAGTCAAAGGCAAACTCGGAAAGAGATACCAAGGCGAGGAACTAATCCATGAACTTCGTGGCTTATCTGATTCCACCCGTCCTAGATACCTACCACGGCCAAGAGCTTCGTTCTTGCACGAAAGCTGGACGAAAAGCCCAACAGGCCCGTTGGGTGACCGACGCAAAGTTCGCAGGTGCAATGCATCCCCATATCCAAGGAAATCGGCCTCGATACGACTTCGGAGGATCAAGATACATTTGCGCGGACCAGTCTTCTCGACCAAACTTCCCCTTGCACTCGCGCGACGGACCATAGATTCTGGGGACTTATGAAGCTGTTCCCAGAAGGAGCAGGTGGATTGCCGGTCTTACGGGCGCAGACCACTCAGGGGCGCTTCTTTTGTTGAACCAAGATCCGGCGCAGAAGCTGACTCTGAGCCGGAGAGGTCGGCATCTCGGAAGTGAAGTGAGACTGACGAGATGCGCGTTGCCGAGAGTGAAGGCGTTGAGCCCGTAGACGGCGGTGAGAGCGGTGGTGGTTCCGGCGATCACGGCGGTGTCGAAGCCGAAGAGCAGGCCGCCGGCGGAGGCGATGACGGCTATGGAGAGGAGGTGCCTATTGAGGGGGCGTCTGGGCAAGCGCTGGCGGGTTCGGGATCATGCTTTGCCTCCCCACATGGATTTGAGCTCGTAGACGTCGAGGTGGTTGAGGGTGGTGCCCGCGCCTTCGAGGCGGCAGCCGAGGCCGGTACGGCTGTCAGAGGCGGGGAGCTCGCGGACGATGTAACGGCGGCCGCCATTGATGAAGAGCTCGGCGACTGCCTTGTCGATCAGGAGCTGGACGGAGCCGTGGCCCTCCGGGAGGTCTGCGGAGTGGAGGGTGAGGAGATCGGTGCCCTGGTACTGGAGGGTGAGCGCGCCGTCGGGCGGGAGGGTGACGTCCATTCTGACGTCGAGCGGGCCGGGGGCGACCGATCGCAGCTTTGCGTCGAGGTCGGAGGCGGTGAGTGCGCTCCAGGTGTGTTGTTTGCCGTGGAGGAGATCGATCTCGTGAATGGGTCTGGCGACCATGCGAAGACCGTCGAGGGTGATGCTGAGCCGGAACTCGGTGGGAAAGAGCATCATCTGGGTGAAGGGCATGTCCTTCTCCCAGATGCGTCCCCAGGCCATCTGGATCCGGCGGCCATCGGGCATCTCGGCGAAGCTCTGCGCGGCATAGAGCAGATCTGAGCCCTTGGCGTTTTTGCCCTCGGCATAGCGGAGCTCGGTGGATTCGGGGGTGAAGGTCATGCCATCAAAGGTGCCGATGAAGTAGGCCGAGGAGCCACCATGGATGATCCACTTGGTGTGCTTGGCGTCGCCGTCGACGGGAAGCTCGAAGAGGTCGGGGCACTCGTAGAGGCCTTTGAGGTGGCTGGTGCGGGTCCAGTGTTTCAGGTCGGTCGAGTTGAAGATGGACAGGCCGTCCTTCTCAAACAAGACCATGACCCAGTGCTGGGTGGGAGCGTACCAGAAGACGTGCGGGTCGCGGGTGTCTTTGCTGCCGACCTCGGCGTTGGTGTCGATGATGGGATTGCCTTCGAAGCGGGTGAAGCTGACGCCGTTGTCGGTGCTGTAGGCGAGGCACTGGACCTGCTTTTTGGTCTCACGATCAAACGCGGTGTAGACGAGCACGAGCGCATCTTTGCCGAAGCCGGCGTCGTTGCGATGGTCGATGAGGGAGGAGCCGGACCAGGGTGAGCCGAGGCGGTCGAGCATGAGCGCGGGCGAGAGCTCGGTCCAGTGGATGAGGTCTTTGCTGGTTGCATGACCCCAGTACATGAAGCCTGTATCCCAGAGGACGCCAAAGGGAAAGGCCTGCCAAAAGAGGTGGTACTGGCCGTTGTAGAAGATCGGCCCGTTGGCGTCGTTGCTCCAGCCGCGTTTGACGGTGAAGTGGAACTGCGGGCGATTGGCCTCTCGGTACATGGTGGCGGCGTCGCGGATGGTGGCGGCCTGGTAGATGCGATCGAGGGCGGGCTGAGTGGCAGGCCCGGAGACGGTGATGGTCTTGCCCTTGAACTCGCTGATGTCGAGATAGATCCAGTAATCGACAGAGTCGTCGGCGAGCTGCAGGGGAAAGGTGCGCTTGACGCCGTCGCTTTCGTTGATGGTGAAGATGCGGAGCTTGGTCTGGCGGCCGATGGGGATATTCAAATAACGCTCGGTGGCATGGATCTTTTTGTTTTGCGCTAGCAGGAGCGGGGAGGGAAGCGTGAGAGCGGCCAAAAGCGAGAGGCTAAGGGCGAGCGACGCCAAGCGGCGGAGGCTGGAGGAGCATGAAGCGTGAATCCGTAATTTGGAAGCTGCGCTGGGCTTGAGCGGAGACGGGTGCATCGTTGACCTCGGAGACAATGGTGAGCTTTGGCCAGGAGCTTGCCGCCATCTTACATACCTGGCTCCCGTTTACCTGGTCAGTAACGACAATTCGGCTTGTCGGAAGTAATGCTCTGACAAGAGTCCGTCGGCTCACCCCAATACGAGATCAAGCCGGACGACCCCTGCCCGGCATCATTGAGAGCTTCGCCTACATGCGCGGCGTCCTCGCAGGCATGGGCTACCACGGCTGATCTCGTTCGTGGGAGGCTCGGCAATGTGTGGTGGCACGTACTCTTACCGTGTTGGCAGTTTCCAAAATACAGGCTGATGTGGCCCTTGTACTCCCCTTTGGCGATCGCCGGCTGCCCCATGCGACCAGTGGATTGCGGTGCCCCGAATTTGCTGCCGATCGCGGGGATGGCGCGCAGGAAGGAGACCCCGGCGTTCGGGAACGGCACGCCAGCCTGCCCCATCAGATTTGGGGGCGGGGTCTTGGGAGTGAAGACCTGCACGTAGATTGGAGAGTCGCGATGCTGGTCCACCCTTGCGGTGATGGGGCCTTCAGAGGTATTGAGTTGCAGCCAGCGCACACCTGAGTAGAACCCCTTGAAGATGGGATAGTCGAAGTGCTCTCCAGGCTTGAGTTCGTCCGGATTCCCGACAACGGTGTTGTTGTAGGATAGTCGAATCCGATGCCGAAGTATTCCTCGGCGCCACTCAGGGCGTAGGTGTAGTCGATGAGCAGCCAGCCGTTCGGCTTGAGACGGTAGGTCAGCAATTTCATCGGAGTGTCGAAAGCCGCAGAGATGACCAGATCGTTGCCGTCTGTTGCATGGGTTAAAGACGTCAGCTTAGAATCCGGTGCAAAGACTGGTGGCGGGGACGGCGGAGGCGGCGAATTTTGCCGGCGCGCGGGAGAGTGCCTGGGATCCATCGCCAACACGCGAGGGCCATTCACCAGGGAAAAGGACTTGCCTTGCCGAGAGATAGAGACCAACAGGCCGGTTGTCTTGCTTATTCCTAACGACATGTCACCCGCAGTCGCAGTGAATGTGTCGCCGGATTCGCTAGCAGCAGGCACTGCGCCACCAACAAACCGGTCCACCGGGTCCAATCGGGGCTCGAGAGCGTTGGTAGGCCAGACATAGGTCTGAATCACGCGGCCCGTGGCGTCCCTTATAAGAAGTCGAGTGGCATCGGGTCTCCTATCTGCCTTGCGACCGGAAGGAGGAGCAGGCGGTCCCCAGCCTTCCCAGTTTGCCGACGAGCCCGGCGCCAGCGAACGACCATGATCGGTTCGCGACGCCAGCACTACCGAACCGGAAGCTGTGTCATTGGGTTGGCGAAAGGCGATCGTCTGCCATTCGAAGATGCATTGATTAGTGTTAGTGAAAGCGTAACGGTTAACCACGGTGAAGGAACGCGAGGTGCCTTCAGGCGGCGTCACGATGATCGGCGACCAAAGCTGTTTGACTGTGTAGAAGCTTCCTTTCCGCTCGCGATATGGTCCTACGATGCCATCAGGGGCCTGATTGCCGGAGGAGTCGAGAATGCCGCCCTTGTCCACGCGTTTTACATCTTCATCCACAAACGACCAGATAAATCCGCCGGCGCCCGCTTTGCTTTTGAGAATCGCATTCCAATATTCGTCCATGCCTGCCCCGGCTCCGCCGTCATAGAAACCGTGCAGCATCTCGGTGGGGAAGAAGACGGGATCGGCGGCGAGCTTCTGCTGCAACGTCTCATAGCTTGGGTAGTGCTTGGTATCGGCGATACCTGGAGGATAGGCGGCCCACGGGTGCAGGACCACGCGCTTCTGGGGGTCGTACTTCGGGAAATCGTTGTCAAGCGCGAGATTGAACACCATCTCCTTGACCAGCTTCTGGCCGATGTCGGTGTCATAATGCGCTTGCCATCCGCTGAGTTCATCGAGCACGTAGAGGCCAAGCTCGTCGCAGGCATCGAGGAAGTGGCGGTCCGGCGGATAGTGACTGGAACGGACTGCGTTGCCGTTCATCTCCTTAATGAGGTTGATGTCGTCTCTGGATATCTGTTCGGACAGGGTGCGCCCGGAATCAGGCCAGAACGAGTGCCGGGCGAAGCCCTTGATGAAGACGCGATTGCCGTTGACGAACAGACCCTGTCCGGGCCGGACCTCAATGGTGCGGAATCCGAACCTCTGATGCACTGTGGTGCACGACCGTATTGCCTAACCTGAGCCGCACTTCGAGTTGGTAAAGATTCGGCGTCTCGGCAGTCCAGAGTCGTGGATTGACTACCTTTCCGGAGAGGTGGTTCGCTTCCTTGAAGGCGACATCCTTCACGGTGCTTGGATCGCCGACAGGCCGGCCGTTCTGATCGAGCACCCGCATTTCCAGAGACACGGTGGAGATGCCCGGGGCTGCTGCACGCGTATCAGAGAGCGCGACATCGACATCTAGGAAGCCCGCTGCAGTCGCGTTGATAGCCAGGCGATCGACAAATGTCCTGGGAACCGCCTCGAGGTATACGGGCCGAAGATGCCGGCATAATTCCAGTAGTCACCTCGACGTTCGGCGTGATTCACGGAGTCGTTCAAGGAGTCATCGTCGACATCGACCCGGATATCGTTCTCCTGACCAGCAGGCTTGAAGAGGCTCGTGATGTCGTACTTGAAGGCGTAATATCCGCCCTGGTGAACAGGGCCAGCGGATTGACCGTTGATGCTGACCCGGGCATCGGTCATGACGCCTTCGAACTTTACGAAGACGGTCTTGTCTCGCCAAGTCGCAGGCGTAGTAAAGGTGCGCTTATCAATACCATGAACGCGAGGCCAACCGTCCGCGGGAGTGACTCGGCCGTATTCGTAGATGCCGAAGCCTTGCAGTTCCCAATTGGACGGGACACCGATGGTGGACCACTTGTTAGCGTTTTGGCCCTTGTCGCACATGAATTCCCATTTCACCGGGTCATCCTTGCCTTGGCCGGAAAGAAACTGAGTTTCAGTTTCCGCTGCTCTCGCCACTGAAGCCATAAGAAGGACCAACAAAGCAGCATAGCGAGCTAACCCACACATCAAAGAGCCTCCGACCACCATCATCTCGAAGCGATCAATTATGCCATGTGCCCTTCGACGGATACTGCCAGAAGATCATGACACAGGCGCCGAGGGGTCGTGAGGATAACGTAACAGGGACAGTGATTGATACGCGACGCGAGAGTCATGATCCCAGAAGGGGGAACGATCATGTTCAGCGGTTCGAGCTATAAGTTCTCCGAACGGGGTGTTCGCCCACCAAACCACGCTCTTGAAACTGAGCTGAAATTGTTCCGATTGCAGGATTCAAGCACGAAACCAGTGGCTGCCGCGGCTGCCATCAACATTTGGATGGCGCTTGCGATTTCAACATCAGAGCCGCTGCGAGTGCATACGTGATTTGCGACATGGGCCAGATGTTGTCACGATCATGACGAGCTAACGAATGCCCCATGGACGATGTTGACTTCAAACGATGGTACTGGCCCAGTTGAAACTGACCTATTACCATTATTGCTGCGGTTGTTCTGCATCTGTGCTCGGATGTATCATGCCTGCGATCTCCTTACCCAACCCCTTCCAAGATCGGAAGTATCCCATGCGCCATAGGTTCTATGCAGCACTCGCTCTGCTCTCCCTCGCAACGTTTGCCCATGCGCAGACCAAGCTCGCACCCACGCCGCCCATGGGCTGGAACTCCTGGAACTGGTTTTTCGGCAAGGTCACCGACAAGGACATACGCCAAGCCGCCGACCTGATGGTCTCGTCCGGCATGTGCGATGCAGGTTACGTCTACGTAAACATCGACGACACATGGCAAGGGAAGCGTGACGAGTCCGGCGTCCTCCATCCCAACGAGAAGTTTCCCGATGTGAAGGCGCTCGCCGATTACGTCCACAGCAAGGGCTTGAAGCTGGGCATCTATAGCTCGCCCGGTCCCCAGACCTGCGCTCGCTACGAAGGCAGTTACAACCACGAGCAGCAGGATGCCGACCTCTACGCCTCCTGGGGCATCGATTACCTCAAGTACGATCTCTGCAGCTTCCACAGCATCATGACCAACGCCGCGCCGGACGACAAGGCCAAGCAGGATCAGATCATGAGGGCCGCCTACGAAAAGATGCATCAGGCGATCGTCAAGACCGGCCGGCCCATGGTGTACAGCCTTTGTCAGTACGGCTGGGATTCGGTTTGGCAGTGGGCTCCCGAGGTAGGCGCCAACCTTTGGCGTACGACCGGCGACCGGCGACATCCAACCCAACTTCGACCGCATGAGCCTGATCGGCCGTGAGCAAGCCGGCCTGGCAAAATAAGCAGGGCCCGGACACTGGAACGATCCCGACATGCTCGAGGTCGGCAACGGCAAGCTCAGTCTCGATCAAGGCCGTGTGCACATGGGCCACTGGGCGATGCTCGCCGTGCCTCTCCTTGCCGGCAACAACCTCAGCCAGCTCACGCCCGAGGTCACGGCAATCCTTACCAACCGCGAGGTCATCGCGATCAATCAGGACCCTCTCGGCCGTCAGGCCGAGCGCGTCTACGCTGAAGGCTCCATCGAGATCTGGGCGCGTCCGCTCGCCAACGGCGCGGTCGCCCCGGAACTGATCAACTTCAGCGATGACGACTCGTTCCTCCATGGGATAAATCTGCATTTGAATGAAGCGGGCGCAGGCTCCGGCTGAAAGGCCCGCGACGTATGGGCCGGCAAAGATCTCGGCGCCATCAAAGACGACTACAAGTTCGTACTGCAGCGCTACTCCTCGCTGCTGCTGCGCCTCACCAAGTAGTTTCACGAAACTCGGTCCCGATTTTCGCACGGCGCCGAACTAGGACCGCCTGTTCGGCTAACTTCAGCCTGACGGCCAATCACACCTGATCGAAGTGCCTCAACCTCTATGACGCCCAGGGGTGACTATAACGGCGCAAGCCTCTCGGACCCGAGCAATCCGGCTCGGGACTACGGTCCACAATAAGGGAGCTCAATGCGGGGAGAAACCTCGTGAGCGGCGGCAACAATCTTACTGTCGACCGTCTCTGGACCCAGGCATCTGTGGTGGCCGCGCCGTATAATCAACAAACGTTTTACGGCGACAGCGGCAATTTCCATCGCATCGTTCCTGCTTGGCAACCTAAGCTCATGCAGTAATACCATCAACCCGAAGACGTACTGGTCCGCGCACTACTGGGCTCCGTTTGTTCAGGACGACTGGAAGATCACTAGAAAGCTGACACTCAATCTCGGTGTACGCTGGGATTTCGATCCGGCCCAGACGGAGCGGAACAACTACGGCAACTACGCGTTCAACCCCACCGCCGTTAATCCCATCAGCTCCCAGGTGTCTGTTCCCGGTCACAGCCAGCTCCTCGGCGCCGTGACGTATCTGGGCGTCGGCGGCAATCCCCGCCAACGCTTTTCACTCACCAAGACTAACATCCAGCCGCGCGTTGGTTTTGCGTATGCTGTGAACGACAGAATGGTCTTTCGCGGAGGTTTCGGCGAATCGTTCAGGGGTCCGCAAAATGCTGCGCCGACCTATGGCTTTAGCCAGACAACGCAATATCAGGCAAGCGATCCTACCCAACCAACCAACACTTACCCCAATCTAGCAAACCCGATTAGCCACCTCTATCCCTCTGTGCTTCAACCTAGCGGATCATCGCTTGGTGCGCTGAACCAACTGGGACAGGGTCCTTTCTTTCTGAACCCGAACTACAAGATTCCAAGCTTTTGGACGTACTCCATGGGAATCGAGCAGCAGTTGTCTCGAAGCGACGCCGTCAGTATTGGGTATGTTGGGAGCCGCCTCTACAATGGCGACACGAGCGACAACATCAACCATCAAGACCCGGCCGCATTTACCCCGTGCAATCCGGATCTAGGCGGAAGGTACGAAGCCTGCACCAACAACAATCCTCAGAATTCCTTCCGGGGAGTCAATGGATTCCAGGGGTCGAACTACTACAATCAGACCACCATCAATGGCCTCAACTTCACTCGCCCGTTCCCAGCGTTCGGGGACATCACGGAGTACAGCTGAACAATGGGCACACTTGGTACAACTCGCTTCAGGTTACCGCGGCGGATAAATGGAACAGTCCCTGACCCTGCACGGCACCTGGACCTGGTCCAAGCAGATGGATTCGGGTGGATTCCAGGATACGACCTTCCGTATCAAGTTCAGACATATCGACAGCAACGATCGAACCCACCGTGTCACTCTTTCAGGCGTCTATCTTCTGCCGGTTGGCCGTGCACGTAGCTTCCTCGGCAACCCCAACCGGATTGTCGATGGCGCGATCGGCGGATGGGAGCTCGGAAGCCTGTTTATCTATCAGACCGGAACGCCGTATAGCGTGCCGGGTCAAGATAACCAGATCGCCAGTCCCTATACTCACCCTTACATCAATCCAAGCAACGGATACACTCGGCTGGTTGCGCCGTGCGTAGAACAGTGGAAAGAAGATGCAAAGGGCAACTATTCTCTCCAGCAGCTGACGCAGACGACCCTGACGTACACTGCACTCAGCCGAACTTACACCGGGTGCCCAACTCCAACTTCGGGCCAAATACGAATACGGTTTACACCGGCGTTCATCTTCCGAGTATCTACCAGTTCGACACCAACCTTTCAAAGAACTTCGCACTCTTCGAGAGACTTACACTGCAGGTTCGCCTTGAAGCCTTCAACGTACTTAATCATCCGCTGTGGTCGGAAAACCCTGATACCAACTTCAACGATCAAACGTTTGGCGAGATTACAAGGGGCCCGTCGGAGCAAAGCAATTTGCCTCGTCAACTCCAGATCTCAGCGAAGATAACCTGTAATAGATCAACGTACTGCTTCATTTAACCAGTAAGATGATCGGCATTGCCCCGTGAGGGTAGTGCCGATCGACAATACAGCCTCAGAAAGACCGTCGGTGCAGAGATGATCGTTGGCATGCGAATTGTAGTCGCCCTTATGGCAATATCAGGGACCATGCTGGCGGCTGCGCCAGAACCCGCGTCTCGACCGGCAGCATCGACAAGGGCTACCGATCGCACGGTCGCGAGCTTGACGACGTCAATCAAGATCGATGGTGCAGAGACAGGCCCCATTTTCGGCGGAGTGGGTGCGATCAGTGGGGGAGGCGGCAACTCGCGACTCCTGATTGACTACCCTGCTCAGCAGCGAAACCAAATCCTGGATTACCTGTTCAAGCCCGGCTATGGCGCGGCCCTGCAGGTATTGAAGCTGGAGATCGG
>JAABUX010008745.1_pt1 | contig 11619 bp, 10 predicted proteins | sample 5561851 | NCBI WGS metagenome assembly JAABUX01 (sample SAMN10711883, study PRJNA513361) | rock metagenome | isolation source: Antarctica rocks | place: Antarctica: Victoria Land, Richard Nunatak red sandstone | collected 2016-01-03 | reverse complement strand
GTCCTGCACGGACAGCGTCCGTGGTGGGAGACCCTGAGCCGGTAGCCGTTCGCGTCGAGGGCCACCAGGCTGGCCTGATCGACGAGGCCGTCGATCATCGTTGCGGCCCGCCTCGCGTCGCCGGACACGGGGAGCGCCGAGCCCGCTGCGTGGTCCGCACCACGCCATCAGCCGGTGGATGACGAGAGCAGGGCCCGCGGCGACGGTCAGCGGCGACGCGAAAGTCGACGATGACGTGCCTGCTGATCGAGACCAGTCATCTCCCCGCCAGGCGAGCAGGCGCCCGGCTGCCGACGTGCCGCCCCGACCACCCGCTGGCGCCCCCTTCGATGCCTGGGGAGAGCCTGTCCGGCCGCCGCCTGAGGAACTTCCACACTTTCGCTGCCGGTTTGTTACAGTTATCGACAGATTGACGCAGTTGATGGGATTGCTCCCTTCGGCGCCGATGGCAGGTGGGGGCGATGATGATCAAGCGACTGCTCCTCGGAGTCGGCGTGATCGGCGGCCTCGCGGGGTGCGGCGGGGCGATCACCACTGCCGCGGTCACCAAGCCATCCGCGACCGTTCACGTGATCGAGGTCACGAACGTCCATCACCTCACGGTCACGCCTGCGTCTGCTCCCATGTCCACGCCAACTCCGGCGCCCACGGCTCCACCCGCGCTCCGGACGCCGGCGCCTCGCCTCGTTGTGACGACGACCACCCCTCCGCTGCAGCGCAACATGTTGATCGGCCCCCACGGCCTCAACACCCGGGTCGGGCCTGACTACACGGACTGCACCGGGACGTCCGAGGTGGCTCACGACAGCGCCCAGATCTACCCGTGCCACACGAGCGCCGTGCTGTTCCTCGGCCACAACCGTGGCGTGTTCACGCCGTTGCTCAGCTTCGTTGTCGGCGACGTGATCAACTGGTCTGACGACGGTGGACTGCATCATCTGCGCATCGTCGCCGTGCGCGATGTCTCCTCGAGCGTGTGGCCGCCCGTGCTGGGCACCTATGAGTTCCAGACATGTCTGTACGCAATGACCAACAGTCCGATGAATCGAGACCTCGACGCCGTGGAGGTGTAGCCAGCCCTCGAGGACGCGGCCGGGGACGTCCTTGTGGATCAGTCAGCTGGCGCGGCTGGGATGATGTGTCGCGAACCATCGCGTGCAGTGGTCCGCCAGCCTGCTGCGCACGGTGCGGTACCGGTCGTACTTGCTGCCGTAGCCGCCGGCGGGGTGGAGCATGAGCTCGATGTTGGAACCCGCCGTCGAGAAATCAAGCCTCGATACCGTCGGAGAGTGGTCGGCCGGATGCTCGTCTGACCGTCGACCCAGGTCAGCAGGAAGGCGCCAACCGTGAGCCGCTCGGCTTGAGGCGGCAGCCCCGCCGCCAATCCTTGGATGGTCTCCGCCATTCGTGCCACGACACGTGTCCGTGTCTTGCCGTACAGGCTGCGACGAATCTGCAGTCCCTTGTCGTCGAAGCCGACCGTCACCCGCGCCTCCCACAGGCCCGGTCGACGCTGTCGCACCGACCCCTCGCCGATGCCTCGCTTGCCTCCCAACGCACCCTCCGTAGAATCTCAGTAGGGGTACAGTAGGGGTACAAACGGCCGTCGTCAAGGCGTGTCGAATCCGTCTGTTACGCCATTTCTGAATACAAAATCCAGCGTGCCGGGAGAGGGAGTCGAACCCTCACGGGGTTGCCCCCGGCGGTTTTTGAGACCGCTGCGTCTACCGTTCCGCCACCCCGGCGATGGTGGCGACTCTGCCAGTTCAGGCCCGGTCGGGGGTCAGCTCTGGGAGAGGGGGCTCTCGCCGCCCAGGTCCGGGAGGTTGAGCTCGTTTACCCAGTCGCGGATCTTGGCCAGGCGCTCGGTGGTCTCCTCGTCGGTCTCACCCGGCTCGCCCTCCTGGTCCGCCTCCGGGAGGACGCCGGCGCGGTCCAGCACCTCGGTGGCGACGAAGATCCCGGCCCCCACCCGCACCGCCATGGCGATCGCGTCAGAGGGGCGGGCGTCGATCTCCATCCGGCGGCCGTCGAGGTGGGCGAGGATGCGCGCGTAGTACACCTCGTTGGCGAGGGAGGTGACGACGATGCGGTCGATGTTGAGCTCGACCGCGCCGAGGATGTTGGCCAGCAGATCGTGCGTGATGGGACGTTCCGGGGTCATCCCGGTGATCTTCAGGGCGATGGCGTTGGCCTCGTTGATGCCGATCCAGATGGGGAGGTAACGCTCGGCCGCCTTCTCCTTGAGGATCACCACGTGCTGGCCCGTGGGCATGTGCACCCGGATGCTGTCGACGGTCATCTCGATCAGGTTGACCATGACGCGATTCTACCCCCGCCCCCCGGCGCGGGAGCCCCGCCGCGGTGGGCTCACTCGACCACCCCGGCCGCCTGCCCGGGAGCCTCCTCGACGAGCAGCTCGAGGCGGTAGGTCGTTGCCCCCAGCTGCTCTCGCAGAGCGCCCAGCAGGTGGACCGCGAGGCACTCGCAGGTGGTGTTGACGATGGGCAGCAGCACGACGTCTCCGCGAGGGATGACGAAGCGCCGCGAGCCCTCCTCGATATACACACTGTCGGCTGTCTCCTCGACGCGGACGCGCGACGACCGAGTGGGCACCAGCATGCGCTCGTCCAGGCCTGCGCAGAGGGCATGCAGCGCCGCCTTGAGGGCCGAGAAGTCCACCACCGTGCCCTCCTCGTCGATGCCGCCACGGGCCCGCACCCTGACCAGGTAGTTGTGCCCGTGGAGGCGCTCGCTGCGGTCCTGGTGGACGGAGAAATGGGCCGCGCTGAAACCGATGTCGGCACGAGCGAGGTCGAGGCTCCCGTCCACGGCTGGTGCGTACCATAGCGCCGTGGAACGGGACACCCTGCTGCTCGTCGACGGGCACTCGCTGGTGTACCGCGCCTTCTTCGCCATGCCCGCGCTCACCAACAGCCGCGGCGAGGTCACCAACGCCGCCTACGGCTTCACCTCGATGCTTCTCAAGGCCCTGGGCGACCACCGTCCCACACATGCCGTCGCGGCCTTCGACCCCCCGGGCAGGACCTTCCGCCACGACCAGGACGCCACCTACAAGGCCGGCCGGAAGCCAACCCCTGACGACCTGATCCCGCAGTTCCCCTGGTGCCGTGAAGTGGTCGAGGCCCTGGGCATCCCGATCATCGAGGTGCCCACGTTCGAAGCCGACGACGTCATCGGCACGCTCAGCGTGCAGGGCGAGCGCGCCGGGCTCGACGTCCTCATCGTGACCGGCGACCTCGACGCCCTGCAGCTGGTCACCGACCGCGTGCGAGTTTTTGCCAACAGGCGCGGGATCTCGGGCACCATCGTGTACGACGTCGAGAAGGTGTACGAGCGCTACGGGTTCGCACCTCCCCTGGTGGTCGACTTCAAGGCACTGCGCGGCGACGTCTCCGACAACATCCCAGGCGTCCCGGGCATCGGCGACAAGACGGCGATGACCCTCATCCAGGAGCACGGGCCCCTCGAGTCGATCATCGCAGCCGTCCCGACGATGAAGGAGGGCAAGGTGCGGCGCCTCCTCACCGAGTACACGGAGCAGGCGGCGCTGAGCAAGCAGCTGGCGACCATCCAGCTCGACATGGAGATCGCGCTCGACCTCGAGGGCTCGCGCCTCGGCCCCCACGACGACGTGGCAGTGCGTGCGGTGTTCGATCGCCTCGAGTTCCGCTCCCTGCTGCCACGCATCCCCACCTACGACACCGAGCCCGCGGGTGCGCACACAGCGCCGGGGGGCACGCCGACGCCGGGCCAGGGATCGCTCGCCCTCGACGAGCTCCCGGCCACCGTGGAGGTGATCGTCGTCGAGGATGCCTCCCAGGCGGAGGAGATGGTGGCTCGGCTCCGCGAGCATGGTGGCATCGTGGTGCGCAGCGTCGTCGACGGCAGCGCTCGCCGTGGCGAGATCGTCGCCCTCGCCGTGACCTCGCTGGAGCACCCCGACCCCGCCTACTACGTGCCCCTCCGCCACGAGGGCGCCAACGCCGACGATGCCGCTCTCGCCGCCGTCGACGCGCTCCTCGCCGACGGCTCGATCGTCAAACATGGGTATGATCTCAAGCAGGATCTCCTCGCCTGGGAGGCGCGCGGAGTCGCCTTCGCCGGCATTGGTTTCGACGCCATGCTCGCGGCCTACCTCTGCATCACGACCCGCACCCGCGTGCCCTCGCTCACCGTGCTCGCGCACGACCTCTGCGGGCGCACAGAGAAGCCCGAGGAGGCGGTGCTGGGCAGCGGCCGCACCCGGCGCAGCGTTGCCGCGGTCCCCGTGGAGGAGGCGGCCAGCTTCTACGGAACCTGGGTGTCGATGGTGCCCATGGTGCGCACGGCCCTCCAGGCGCAGCTCGCCGAGGGCACCCTGCAGTCGCTGTTCGAGACCCTCGAGATGCCGCTCGTGCCCATCCTCGCGGCGATGGAGGGTGCGGGCATCCGGGTCGACTTCGGGGAGCTGGCCACGCTCTCCGACCAGATGCGCGACCGCATCACCGAGCTCGAGAACCTCGTGGCCGAGACGGCCGGGTACGCTTTCAACCCGGGCTCGACGCAGCAGCTGGCGACCTTCCTCTACGACAACCTCGGCCTGGCTGCGGGGCGGCGGACCAAGACGGGCAGGAGCACCGACGCCGACAGCCTCGAGTTGCTGCGCCGCGAGCACCCCGTGGTGGAGGTCATCCTGGAGTGGCGGCAGCTCACCAAGCTCAAGAGCACCTACGTCGACGCGCTGCCGCTGCTGTGCGCTCCTGACGGTCGCGTCCACACCTCCTTCAACCAGGCCGTGGCGTCGACCGGCCGGCTCAGCTCCGCCGATCCCAACCTCCAGAACGTCCCGGTGCGCACCTCGTGGGGGCAGCGCATCCGGCACGCGTTCGTCGCCGACAGGGGCCAGGCGCTGATGAGCGCCGACTACTCGCAGATCGAGCTGCGCGTCCTCGCCCACGTCAGCGGTGAGGAGGAGCTGATCGCCTCCTTCGATCGGGGCGAGGACATCCATCGCCGCACCGCCGCCGAGGTCTACGACGTCCCCCCGGCGGAGGTGACCCCCGACCAGCGCCGCATCGCCAAGGTGGTCAACTTCGGGGTGGTGTATGGGCTCTCCGACTTCGGGCTGGCGCGCGACACGGGCATGGACCAGGAGGCGGCACGAGTCTTCATCGACAGGTACTTCGCGAGCTTCCCGGCGGTGACGCGCTACCTGGAGCGCACCCGGATGCACGCACGCGAGTGGGGCTGGGTGGAGACATTCATGGGCCGCCGCCGCCACCTACCCGACATCCGCGCCGCCAACCGCCAGCTCCGCGGTGCTGCCGAGCGGATGGCCGTGAACATGCCCATCCAGGGAGCCGCCGCGGACATCATGAAGCTCGCCATGATCCGCAGTGACGCCGCCCTCCGCCGCGCCGGGGTACGCTCTCGGATGCTGCTCCAGGTGCACGACGAGCTCGTGCTGGAGAGCCCGGAGGAGGAGGTCGACGAGGTGGTCAGGCTGGTGCGCGACGCCATGGCCGGCGCCGCCGAGCTGGCGGTGCCGCTCGTCGTCGACGTCAAGGTGGGCAGGAACTGGCAGGAGATGACACCGCTGCGCGAGGCCGCGAGTGCCGGAGCTTCCTGAGGTCGAGACGGTGGCGCGCGACCTGCGCGGCGCGGTCGTGGGTCGGCGGATCAGGGAGGTGCGGCTCGGCCATCCCAAGGTGCTGCGTTTCCCGGTGCCCGAGGTGTTCGCCGCTCTCCTCCCGGGACGGCGCGTCGAGGCGGTGACCCGCAGCGGCAAGTTCATCCTCTGCGCGCTCGATGGCGGCGAGGACCTCGTGTTCCACCTCGGCATGACCGGCCACGTGCTGGTCTGCGAGGCTCAGAGCGAGCCCGCTTCGCACACCCACCTGCGCGCTCTGCTCGACGACGGCCGTGAGCTGCGCTATGACGACGCCCGTCGCTTCGGCCGCATCCTGATGGGCACCCGAAGCATGTTGGAGAGCTCTCGCGTCCTCCCCGTCCTCGGTGTCGAGCCACTCTCCGCCGACTTCACCGTGGCGCGCCTGGACGCAATGCTGCGCTCCACCAGGCGCACCGTGAAGGCCGCCCTCCTCGACCAGCGCGCGGTGGCGGGGCTGGGCAACATCTACGTCGATGAGGCCTGCCACCTGGCGGGGGTGCGGCCGCAGCGACGCTGCCACACCCTGACCCGGGCGCAGCGAGCCGCGCTGCACGCCGCCATCCCCGCGGTGCTGGCAGCTGCCATCCTCAACCGGGGGAGCAGCATCGACGACTACCGCGACCTCTGGAACGCGCGGGGCAGCAACCAGGAGCGTCTCCAGGTCTACGGTCGCGGGGGCGCTCCGTGCTTCCGCTGCGCCACCACGCTGCGGCAGGCAACCGTCGCCGGACGGACCACCGTGTGGTGTCCCAGCTGTCAGCGATGACCAGGGTGACGCTGGTGAGCTACGACGACGAGCCGCCGCTCGGCGGCCAGGGGGTGGAGGTGCGCGGGATGCGCTCGGCGCTCACCGCGCGAGGACATGCGGTGACCACCGTCGCGGGGCACGGCGTGCACGGGTACGCGTTCAGGCGCGTCACCGGGCGCGCCCCGCTCGACTTCTCGATCCACGTCAACCGCCATCCCCACGTCATCCGCGACACCCGCCCCGAGGTCGTGCATGCGCTCGGCGGCCCCGGTGGTGTGCTGCTGCTGCGACAGCTCGACGTGCCGCTCGTGTACACCGCCAACCACACCTACCGGATGGCCCACCCGCGCGGGTCACTGCGCGGGCTCCTCTCACCGCTCGAGGCCCGCGCCTACCGGCGGGCCGCAGCGGTGCTCGCCATCTCGTCGACCACAGCCGACGCGGTGCGGGGCCTCGGCATTCCCGCCCACCGCGTCGAGGTTCTCTCGCCCGGGGTCGACGTGCCCCCGGCGCTGCCGCAGGGACGGGATGGCGGGCGGCTGCTCTTCGTGGGCAGGTGGGAGGAGGAGAAGGGTGTTCTCGAGGCCGTTGCCGTGATGCGCGCGGTGATGGCCTCGCACGCCGGGGCCAGCGCCGTCGTCCTCGGCGCGGGCCGCCTGCAGGAGCGGGTGCGGGCGCTCGCCGCCGGCGCAAGCGGCATCGATGTGGCCGGCCATGTCGACGAGACCCGGCTGGCTGCGGAGTACGCGCGGGCGGCGGTCGTCCTCATGCCGTCGCGCTACGAGGGTCTCGGCCTGGTTGCGCTGGAGGCGCAGGCCCACGGCGCGGTGGTGGCCGGGTACGACGTGGAGGGGCTGCGCGACGCGGTGGCGCATCCCCAGCTGCTGGTGCGGCGGGGCGAGCGCGCGCGGTTGACCGACCTCTGCCTGCGACTCCTCGATGACCAGCCGTGGCGCGAGGCGTTGGCGGCGCAAGCTCGCACCTGGGTGAGCGCGCGCCATTCATGGGATGCCGTCGGCCGCCGCCTCGGCGAGGTCTACGCGGCCGTCCTGCAGGCGTCTTGAGCCCGGGCGGGCGCCGTCGCATCGAGGGGAGTGACGACCTCGTCCGCCTCCTCGCCGATCCCCAGCGACTGGCGCTGGCCGGGAGGCTCGCCGTGGGGCCGCGCACGCCGGCCCAGCTGGTCGCGGAGTGCTCGTTGAGCGTCCGGGACGTGCAACGCCAGGTGCAGAGGCTGGTGGGGTCGGGGTTGGTGCTGGTGACGGGCGATGTCCTCACTCTCGACACGGCGCTGCTGCGCACGCTGGCCGGCGCGCTGCCCCGCTCCGGGCCGATCAGGCCACACCTCATCGTGGGCCTGTCGCCCGAGGACGCGGAGGTGGCGTCCCGCTACTTCGACGGCGACCGCCTCGTCGAGATCCCCGTCGGACCGGTGCGGCGGCGCCCGGTTCTGCGCATCCTGGTCGACGAGTTCGAGCCCGGCCGGTACTACCAGGAGAGCGAGGTGCGTCGCATCCTCCGCAAGTTCCACCCCGACGACGCCGCGCTGCGGCGCTACCTGGTGGAGGATGGTCTGCTCTCGCGGCAGAACGGCTCGCGGACCTACTGGCGCAGCCCCGGCCCCCCACCGGCAACCTGAGCTCTGCGATGCGTGCCTCCCGGTAGACTGACCACGTGCCGGGCCTCGAGGTGGTGTCGACGTTCGCCCCGGCCGGCGACCAGCCGGCCGCCATCGACGCGCTGCATGCCGGCGTCGCCGACGGGCTGCGCGAGCAGACCCTGCTGGGCGTCACCGGCTCGGGCAAGACCTTCACCATCGCCCACCTCGCCCAGCGGCTGCAGCGCCCGGTGCTCGTGCTCTCGCCCAACAAGACGCTCGCCGCGCAGCTGTGGGCCGAGTTCAGGGAGTTCTTCCCCGCCAACGCGGTCGAGTACTTCGTCTCCTTCTACGACTTCTACCAGCCGGAGGCCTACATCCCCCGAACCGACACCTACATCGAGAAGGACTCGTCGCGCAACGACGAGATCGACCGCCTGCGCAACAGCGCCACCAGGGCGCTGCTGACCCGGCGCGACGTCATCGTGGTGGCGTCGATCTCCTGCATCTATGGCATAGGGTCGCCGGAGAACTACATCGGCGAGTCGATGACGGTGGAGCGCGGCCAGAGCTGGCGACGTGACATCCTGCTGCGCAAGCTCGCCGACCTGCAGTACTCGCGCAACGACATGGACTTCGGCCGCTCTCGGTTCCGCGTGCGCGGCGACGTGGTCGACGTGCAGCCCGCCTACGAGGAGGTGGCCACGCGCATCGAGTTCTTCGGCGACGAGATCGAGTCGATCAAGGAGTTCGACCCACTGACGGGGGAGATCCTCGCCCAGCGCGACGGCTTCACCGTCTTCCCCGCCTCCCACTACGTGACCCCACAGGAGCAGATGAAGACGGCCCTCGAGCGCATTCGTGAGGAGCTCGAGCAGCGCGTCGCCGAGCTGGAGTCGCGGGGCCGGCTGCTCGAGGCGCAGCGCCTGCTGCAGCGCACCAACTTCGACATGGAGATGATGCAGGAGACCGGGACGTGCGCTGGCATCGAGAACTACTCGCGCCATCTCAGCGGCCGCGCCGAGGGGGAACGGCCCTTCTGCCTGCTCGACTTCCTCCCCGAGGACGCCCTGTTCGTGGTCGACGAGTCGCATGTCGCCGTGCCCCAGATCGGGGGCATGTACGGCGGCGACCGCTCACGCAAGATCCCGCTCGTCGAGTACGGGTTCCGGCTGCCGTCGGCACTCGACAACCGGCCGCTGACGTTCGCCGAGTGGGACTCGATGGTGGGACAGGTGATCTACGTCAGCGCCACCCCGGGACCGTACGAGGAGGAGCACGCCGCCAAGGTCGTCGAGCAGATCATCCGCCCCACCGGCCTGGTCGACCCCTCCGTCGAGGTGAAGCCGTCGGAGGGGCAGATCGACGACCTCCTGGCGCAGATCGCCAACCGGGTGGAGCGCAAGGAGCGCTGCCTCGTAACGACGCTCACCAAGAAGATGGCGGAGGACCTCACCGACTACCTGCGCGAAGCGGGCGTGCGGGTGCGCTACCTCCACAGCGACATCGACACCTTGGAGCGCGTCGAGATCATCCGCGACCTCCGCCTCGGCGTCTTCGACGTGCTCGTCGGCATCAACCTCCTTCGCGAAGGGCTCGACCTTCCCGAGGTGTCGTTCATCGGCATCCTCGACGCCGACAAGGAGGGGTACCTGCGTGGCTACCGCTCGCTGGTGCAGACCATCGGCCGGGCGGCGCGCAACATCAACGGCCACGTGGTCATGTACGCCGACTCCAGGTCCGACGCCATGGAGCGGGCCATCGCGGAGACGGACCGCAGGCGCTCGGTGCAGACGGCGCACAACGAGGCGCAGGGGATCACCCCGCTGTCGATCATCAAGGCCGTGTACCAGATGGAGACGCATCGCGACGACCTCAGCACCCACGCGGCCCATTTCCAGGAAGCCGCCGGGCTGCCCCCTGACGAGCTTCTCCGTCTCGCCAAGGAGGTGGAGCGCGAGATGAAGCGAGCCGCCCGCGACCTCGAGTTCGAGCGGGCCGCCGAGCTGCGCGACCGCCTCACCGACCTGCGCCGCCGTATCGATGACCCGGACGCGGAGCCTGCGGCCGTCGCGGCTGACCGGAGCCGGCCCCAGCGTCGCCAGCGAGGCTACGCCCGCCGCCGCTGAGCGGCGACCGAAGCCATGAGTCAGTAGAAGGCGGCCGGGGCCTGTCTGTTCTCGCGTGGACACTGCGCGGGAGATCCTGATGGGGCAAGCCACCGCAGGCGCAGCGGAGCGGGAGGCCAGCTTCGACGCCCTCCTCGACCGCGAGCGCCGCCGGCTGTACGGCATCGCCTACTCCATCCTCCGCGACCACGCGGAGGCCGAGGACGCGCTCCAAGAGGCGATGCTCAAGGCCTGGCGCTCCTGGGACAGCGTCCGCGACGAGAGCGCTCGGGCGAGCTGGCTGGTGCGCATCTGTGTGAACCACTGCATCAACCGCCGGACGGGACTGCGCCGGCTGCGTCTCGGCAGGACCGTGGATGCACGGGACATGGCGACGCCCCACCCGCGCTTCGACGGCCGGCTCGTGGACCTGGACCGCAGCTACCTGCGGCTGTCACCGCGGCAGCGCGCAGCAGTGTTTCTGCACTACCACCACGGCTACTCCATCGACGAGTGCGCGGCGCTGATGAGCTGCCGCCCCGGCTCGGTGCGAACCCACATCGCGCGCGCCCTCGCCTCGATGCGAAGGGAGATGACCCATGCCTGAGCCACTCCTCACCGACGAGGCCATGGCGGGGGACCTGCGCGGGTACTTCGCAGCGACAACCGCTGTGACGCTGCCCGAGGGCGTGACGGCGATCAGCTCGCGGACGCTGGGCCCCACGCGGTGGCGCGTCAGGGGCCCGGTTGCGGGCGTCGCGGCCGCAGTCGCCGTCGCCGCCGCGCTGTTCGTGCTTCTTGTCACCCGCCTCAGTCCCCAGCCGGGGACAGGCGGCGTCGCGGGGTCGCTCCAGGCCGGTGGGGCCGGCGCACCACAGGCAGCCGTCAGCGCGCCCGGCGGCGCCATGGCGTACCCCGGGATTGACGCAGCCGCGCTGGCGGCTGAGGGAATCCAGCTGTCACTCCCGGCACGCTCCGGCGGGGTAACGGTGAGCGCGGCACAGGCGCAGGCGGTGGCCGTGGGGGCGGTCGGTGACAGCGGGGCGAGCCGTGGACCCGCCGTGCTGGCCCAGGCGGTACTGGCACGCCCACGGCATCTCGGCTGCCTGTGCTGGGCGGTCGCAGTGACGCCCGCAGTGGCCGGTGCAGGAACTCAGCCTCATGTGACAGACCTCGTGCTCATCGACGCGGACTCCGGTCGCGTGGTGGCCACGCTGCCAGTCACCCTGCGGTGAAGCCGCCCCACCTGCGACCCAGCCGGCCGAGGAGGAGATCACCCATGACAGTCCCGCGCGTGGCCGTCGCAGTCGCCGCCGCCGTCATGGTGGCGGCCCTCGCCGGCTGCTCCTCCTCGACGGGTGGCGCCGGCGCGGCGCTCTCCGGATCCGCCGCCATGCCCGCGGTCACCGGTGCCGTTGACGCTCCCCAGGCTGCAGTCGGCGCCGGCGCACCAGGCACATCCTCCTCGCGCGGCATGGCCACGAGCATCACC
>JAABUX010008744.1_pt1 | contig 11621 bp, 22 predicted proteins | sample 5561851 | NCBI WGS metagenome assembly JAABUX01 (sample SAMN10711883, study PRJNA513361) | rock metagenome | isolation source: Antarctica rocks | place: Antarctica: Victoria Land, Richard Nunatak red sandstone | collected 2016-01-03 | reverse complement strand
GTCATACCGGAGACTGACGACGGCGACATTGACCTCGCCGCGCTCGAGCGGCTGTTTACTGAGGAGCCGCGCCCAGTGCTCGTCTCCATCAGCCACGTGCCCACCAGCTCAGGCACGTGCTGAAGTCAACCCAGCGTCAGAGCAACTCACCGGCAGAGTGGAAATGCATGTGGACTCTGCAGAACCAGGCGGTGTCAGCTCAGCACCGCATGTGGTGTGCTGTGCTGTGCCTGGTCGCGGAGGCGTGCTTGTGTGCAAACACGTACTTCAGTCGGCTGCAAGCACGTAGTTCAGCTGCTGAGGCGGGCACAGAGCTCGACTCCCTGAGGAACGGCGGCCATGCTACCTACAGGCAGAGTGTATGAGCGGCAGCCGTGCTGTCTGCAGGCAGAGTGTAACAGCGGCAGCCATGCCACCCGCAGGCCGAGTGTACGACGCTGAGGGCGTGGGCCGCATCGCCAGCGAGCACGGCGTGCCGTTCCTGCTGGACGCGTGCCAGTCCGCCGGGCAGATGCCGCTGGACGTGGCCGCCCTGCGCTGCGACTGGCTCACGGGCACCGCGCGGAAGTACCTGCGGGGCCCCCGCGGCATTGGGTTCCTGTACGCGTCGACGTGCGCTGCTTGCCTTCCTGTGTTTGGCTTGTTCTCAGGCGAAACATCACTATGCTTTGCCCATGCTTGGATCCCAAACTTCAGTGTAGCCAGGGACCGGCCCACTCTAAAAATCATCGTCAAACTGTTGGCAGCCAATGCTGGCTGAGCTTCACAGGTGTTGGTTGCACGGGCGGTCGTACAGCGTGCCCCACTGTGATCGCTGATGGCGCGCAGGGAGGCGATGAAGCGCACCGAGCCGGCGACGCTGGACATGCACGGGGCCGTGTGGGGTCCGCAGGCCGACATGTTCACGATGGATCCCACCGCGCTACGCTATGAGCAGTATGAGATCTGCTTCGCAGCTAAGGTGTGTTTGGGGTCGACATAGATTGCTCGACACTCTGCACTTGCATGGCGAACAGCCTCGTCCAGCACAACAAAGCGACGCTACAGCTGTGGTCGCCCGCGTTGATATGCGAAAGAGATTATTGTTTGGCTGGGTGAACTAGCACCTTCGCACGCCGCATGGACATACCGCACTAAGCATCCGCAGGTCAAAACATTGCTGTCCACGATGCAGGCGGCTTTCGGCGTGGCGCTGCAGCAGGCTCTGGACGTCGGCATGGTCCAGACGGAGCAGCGGCTGGCTTGCCTGGCGGGCCTGGTGCGGAGCGGCCTGGCGCAGGTGCCAGGAGTGACCGTCAGGGACCGCGGGCGGCGCCTGTGCGCCATCTGCTCCTTCACGAAGGTAGAATTCCTGCTTGCCGCGGTTACAGGCCCAAGCCTTGGCGCTAGCTCACCCTCGTCGTCTCATGCGCCGCATATCCCGTGGTGGATGGTGCAGTCTGCGTCAAGTTTCGGGGCAATGTCTGTCGTCTGATCCTTCCGGCAAATACGATCCCAAATCTCTGCGCCGACCCCCATGTGCAGGAGGGTAGCAGCGCAGCGGACATCCAGGCCGCACTGGCAGCGCGGGGCGTCAACACCTGGGTCTCATCGGCGTCGAGCACGCTGCTGGACTTTCAGCGACGCGGCCTGCATCAGGTTAATTGCTGGACCCTCTCTCTTGCACAAGCTTAGAAGCACACGAGGCCGGCGCCCGCATGACTGTTCCAATTCCGGCATATTCTGACTTCTGGTATGTGGGCATCTGATAGCAAGCTGCTCGTCTGCTGCTCACTCAAGGCTTTGCTGTTGTTTGCATATGCGGTGTTCGTGACCTTGAGCAAGCAGCAATTGCCTGGTGTATCAAAGGTCAGCCACATGCTGCAAGCCTGCTTTCGCGTGTGACCCTGTCGTCGCCCATGGCATGGGCTCGTGTCTTCGCACTATGACAACGGCGCTGCTCTCACACCTGCTCTGCCGCCTATGCAGGTCATCCGCGTATCGCCGCATGTGTACAACACGGAGGCAGAGATAGAGCAGCTGATCGCCGCCGTCGCCGAGGTCTGCGGATGATTGACATGGCAGCCCATTTCACGACAATGTACCAGCTGATGGGTCTGCTCAGGTCAGCATTGTTGACTTGTCCGGCGTACAATGGCCAGCAAGCTTCGACTGCACCAGCCAGCCAGGTCGTGCAGACAGTGTCATGTCGGGGTGTAAGCCAGCCTGCTTTGATCCGATTGCAGCTCGTGTTGAGCCACCTTGCGATGGCGAGGAGGAGCTCCTGCGTTGCCTGCGCCGAGGCTCTGCCAAACAGTGTTGCTGTCGGGGGCTCGGCTTCAGGCCAGCGCTGTGGGGATCAAAAGCAGGTGCAGCATGCACCCAGGGATCACCCTCCCAGGCACTGGCTGCCGGAAGGTCAGCGCCATGACGCGGGTCCCTGAAACTCACCGGAAACCAAGCACCATGCGTGCTGGTGTATGCTGCCGCCGCGAACTAAGCCAACATGCCTGCTTTATGTATTAGAAAATTGCCGTGGAAAACCCTGTCTGGACTCCCACAAGTGCACTGTGTGCTGGCGAATTGCATTCCTCATCGACGGCGCGCGGAACGGCCTGCCATTCGCGACAGCCATACAGATCTGCGAGTAGCGCCGTTCTGCGTCGCGGCAGTCTAGAGCCGTGCCTGCAAGAGGCCACTGCGTCGGAGGGCGCGGGCAGAATGACAGGACGTGTACAAGAAGGGCAGTGACAGAGACCGAGAGGTGCGGGCGTCGGCCACCCCTCGCATGGGCACCTAGCCTGAACTCGGAGGGACGGCTTCTCCGCTGGCCATGGGCCGCGGGAGGGTGTGCGATATCGATAGCGAGGCGGTGGTCTGCCCGTCATGCGCGTGGGGGAACCAGCCCCTCTTGTCATTCGCCCGACCGTCGTCCCGTTATCAGCCAGGCTTCGCGACTGGGCGCGGCGACGGTCTATCGTCAACCTGTGTACCTTAAAGACAGTGTGGGATGGCTAATTCGGCCTTGGGCTGAGGGGTCATTGCCTGCATCTTCGCGATGCGCCGGCCGGCTTTGCCTGCAAGGCAGTGCCCGATACGATATAGCAGCTGAGACCGTCCGATCTTCGCCAGCTTGCAATTGGGCGACGTCGGGAGCAAGTGGGGTCTGGAGCCGGCCAGTAGGAGGTCTGCGGCCGATCGGGTTGCTCACTTCCGAGCGTACGATATGGTTTCGCCGCCATGTATGACATCCCTTCTGGTGCTTTGCAGATCGGAGCTTTGGCCGGACGCGCCTCTCTGAGCGGTCTCAGCTCACCTCAGCTCGGCGGACGCCGCCGGCATGTGTCAGGGCCGGGTGAGCCCCCCCCAACCATCCTTCGCGCCAGCTATCTGACAGACACGATTTACCGCCGCCGGACGAAGCTTGCTCGCCTGTTAACAGCTGCATCGGTGCAACGCCAGCTCTGCGGGTATCTCCGTCGCGGGTTGCCATTACATGAGCTCAGACGCCAACCGCAGTCCCCGCGGCGCAGTGTGTGCATGCTGTGTTGTGGTCCAGACCAGCCGCATGTACTGCGTCATGACTGTCCGTTGTGCAGCGACCACGAACGCCAAGTCCTCGGTCATGGTTACGAAGCCCGAATGTCCCATGCATGCGCACCACTGGCCTGCTGCTGAGCATTTTGTCCTGCTCCGTCAGCAAATTGATCCGTGTCTCTCTGCACTGTGGGATTGGCCCGACACGCCGCCGCATGTGCGCCGTCGGCGCTCCGTTTTTTTCGCACCTGGCTCCTGATCGATGGCACCTCCAGTCACTGCAGAAAACCTGCGTCATTCAATCTTGCTTTCGCGGCGTGGCGCAGAGGCTGCGGGTAGAGCCGACCCTCCCCGACAAGGCCTTCTCGATGGGCGTGCGGCCGGCCGCCTGCAGCACCGGCGACGTGTGCATGGCGCTGGACTACCTTGAGGACCCGGCGGTGCACGGCATCACCACCCAGGTTTGTCGGGCAGTCACCCTCCTGCATCGCCTCGTGCGATAGTGGTGCAGATAGTTTTGTCTGTTGAAAAAGCACCCACAGCTGGACGTAATATACGGGATGTTGCGTAGGCTGCGACACACGGCATACGGTGTTTGACTGCGCCCACGTGGGGTTGACCTAATGTCAGAGGCTCCACTGCAGCTGTTGACTTCCAATGCACCATGCCGCTGCACCATGCCTCGGCGTGCCAGCTGCGTCACTGTCGCCTCATGGCCCGCACCTGCTTGACCTGTCTGCAGGAGGGCGTGATGGAGCCGGCCGTGTACCTGTGCGACGTGGCCAGTTTGCCCGGCGCGGAGCGCGCGTTCGTGGAGGCCAACGCGCTGCCGCGGCTCAAGGAGCTGCTGTGGCTGCTGGCGCCGTTCCAGGAGCTGCAGATCATCATCGCCGAGTGCCTGCTGTGCACGCTGCACCGCCTGGTCGACGCGCACTCCCAGTACAGGTGACAATTCGCGTCCTTTCTGAGCCCGTTCAGCCATGCATCATGAGACACCCATTCGCACTGTGCAGCTCGGCAGCATCTTCACTAAGCACGGACACTGGCATTGCTTGGCGGCATAGCTTTGTGATGGATCTACCCACCGTGACTCTGCCGCCTGATTTTGCCTTACGAACTCCTTCGGAAGGTAGTTTCCTAAAGCCGTTTTCCCCCAGGAAGCACAGGATCCAAGTTTTTGGGCTGACTGGCGTAATTTCGGTTGCTTGGCAGGCGCCTGATGGTGCGCCACGGCTTTGTGCCGCTGCTGGTGCACATGCTGGAGACGAGCAGCAGGGAGGACGCCGCGCTGCACGCCGCCTTCGTCCGGCGGGCGGCGTCCACCATCCTCGCCCGCCTCGCCAACAGGTGTGGCCTCCAAGCAGCCGCCGTGTCTCATCACCCCTGTCCTCACAATTGATGAATTGCGGTATGGAACTGCTTCAGGCTGTGTCCAACCAGCTGTGCCAGCACTGCAAGCCGCAGCTTCGAAAACTTGAGAGGGGCTGCTAGGCATGCGGCCACATGTTGTCAGTCGGGCAGGAAGCAAGATAGGCAGGCAATTGGTATACTGTTGCCTGCTTGCTGACATCCATCTTGTGCTGACAACCTCTTTGTGCTGTCGCAGGTGCGACACGCGGAAGCAGGCGATCGTGGACGCCGGCGCGATCCCCCCGCTGCTGCGGACGTTTCTGATGGGCATCCCGGAGCTCCGAGCGCATCTGGAGGCCACAGCCACTGACGGTAAGATTTGCTGTTTTGATACACCCCTGCGTCATGCAGCACCACTTTGGCAGAACTCGGCAAGTCGCTCGTCCATCGGCTGCAGTCTGCGCTGCCGTAGTGCGCAAGGGCGTGATGCCGTGCGAGTTCGGTCCCCCTGATGTTGCTGACCAACAGTCGCATGCCGGCGTCGGCAGGCGGCGGAGTCGAAAACACAGACCCGAACCGGCAGCCAGTGGCCGCAGCCCTGCTCGACGCCGCCGCGGACAGCGCCGCAGCCCAGTCCGACGACAGCCGCTACCTGCACGTGCGCTCCCCCAAGACCTCCTGGTCTCGCTCGTTCCAGCTGGGCGATTCACGACTCCTGCTCGTGACCGCAATTGCGCGCAACGCCAGTCGCTCTGCCTGGCTATTGCGACACACATCATAGTTCATGAATCGAATTTAAGCATTGACCCTCGGTCACCGAGGCTTCCGCATTTCAGACTTTCTTCAGTATCGAGTAATGGAAATTTCCAAACCTTGTCACATTGCAGGGGTACTACTGCGCGCCGGAGCACGAGCGGCTGGCAAGCGCGGCGGCGGCGGCGGCGCTGGCGGCGCTCAGCCAGGGCTCCGCGGCGGCCTGCAAGGCCATATTGGCGGAGGATGACAGCATCACGCTGCTAGCGTACCCGCTGGCGGTTGGCTGCGCCTCGGTCGCCGCCGTGAAACAGGAGACTGAGGCGGTGCTCCAGGTGCATTCCGCTTTACTTTAGGAGTGTTTATTATTACTTATCATTACTCCAGCATACGTGAGGGGAGATTATCAGCCCCAAACCTACAACCCTGTGTATAGGAGGGTTACCCTATGTCGGATCGAAAGACCGACGATCTCTCCGGGCATCACTCTGACCTGTGAGTGAATCGCAGAGATGCACGATATGTTTCGAATGTTGATGTCAAAAATATAGGCCTCTGAGCGTGTTACGACGCGTTGGCAGCACTCTTGGTCTCGACTGCTTCTGGCCAGCATGTTCTTCTGCCCATCGACGACAGCACGTAAGCACGTGTTCTCTCTCGGCACCTTGGCTGTGTATGGTCCACACAGTGCACATGGTCTGCGCAGCAGACACCCTGTGTGATTGGGACCCTGACGCGATCACCACCATGTCGCAGGTGCTGCTCAACCTGGCGGCCTCGCACACCAGCAGCCACGCGGTGCGCGACGCGGGAATCGCCATGGTCCTGCAGTCCCTCATCCACAGCGTGACCCAGGTGCGGCCGCCATCCGTGCCCTCCACATGGTTGGTGATCTGTCTGCGAATGTGCACCACACACCTCGTCTGTCATCTTTGTGGAGGTTTACAACAGGCCTGCATGTCCCGGCCCGTGGTTTGATCCGTCCATGACTTATGCTCGGCCCTGCTGTTGTTCTCAATCTAAAAGTGCTGACCAATGCGGCTGCGGTCCTCCGACAGGCGATGAGCGGCAAGTCCGGGCGGCGCAGCCCGCGGTCGCAGCGCGAGATGTTCCGCAAGATCCACGCCTGCGCCATGGAGCTGCTCGCGAAGCTGGGCCACTCGTACGTCATCAGCGCCCTCAGCCGGGAGCCGCTGTTTAGCATCTCCGAGGACCGGGAGGTGGTCTGCAAAGAGGGTGAGCGGCTCGACAAACAATCTGCACAGTTTCCGTATGGTTCCCGAGGTCTTCTCATGCCACATGCAGTTTTGTGTAGAAAAGGCGACGCGCGTGTGCCCGCATGCAGTGTCGATGTCAGGCTGTGCCTGTGCATCTCTTACCCGCTAGCTCCTGACGCCAGCTAACGCAAAGCACTGTTACAATCTCCGTGGTCAGCACGTGACAAGGTTTGATGTGCTCGTTGCCTGCCTTTGAAGTACCCCCCCGGCTCATGCTGAGCACCTTCCGCACAAATGCAGATGTGAAGCAGCCGCGGGCGGTGCGGGCGATGGACACCTTCGCCAGTTACATCAAGGGCCACGTCACGAGGCCGAGCGGCGAGCCCACAATCGGCTTCATAGTCGACTGGTGAATGGTGTCCATCGCCGACAGCGGCGATACTCCGCGCAGCGGCGCGATCGCAGAGGTTTGACTGCAGCGACCCTATACAAGCTGGCGCCCAGCAGCGTCAGCATGTTGACGACAGGCGTCTCCGCCGAGGCCCTGGGGGGGTTTTGTGCCGCAGCCTTCAGTCTGGGGGGCAGCAGCACCAATGGCAGCAGGTGTTCTTGGCAGCTGTCCCGGTGCAAACTACACAGCAACACAGAAGCGCAGGGGCCTACGATGATATGCAGGCCGCCGACACGCAGCAGCAGCAGCAGCAGCAGTCAGCAGGCAGCAGTGCAAGTCGGCCAGTTCTCTCCCCATGCTTTGAGCTCTGTACTATAGGATACTGCTGAATCCTGGAGCGGCAGATATTTGTTTCGTTGTTGGATGCGGACAAGGTCAGGGCTTGGCAGGCGCAGAGTGGTGGTTTCCCAGGCAGCGATTACAGCACACGCGATGTGAAACAAACGACGCATGACGCGGCGCAAATGGTCGTTGTCCCGTTGCAGAACAGTCGGACCATCTTCGCCAGGTGGTGACGACACGCAGGTCCCCGATTGCAGCAATATTGCGCAGTTTCAGGCCTTTTGAACTCGATGCGTGCCGATGCGCTAGGGTAGCCGTCTTGTGCTCGGCTGAGCAGCTGCGCGTGCGGAACCCGCACATATCTCATTGTATGCAGGATAAATAAGTCGGTTCTTCGCTCGCGGCAGCTGCCGCGCCATCAGAGGGCGCCGTCACAGCAGCTCCGAAATGCCAGCATAGAAACCGTCCATGTGTGCTCATCTGGTGCCGTCATCTCTGCGAGGAGGGTCCAGATAGGCAGACGCGTCGCTGCAGTGCTTGTCGAGTTCTTCGGTGCCCATTCTCTGCTTCCTGATGAGTGTGCGTGCCTCTGTAACTGCTGACGAGCTCCGCAACCTCCAGCCCGCCCTGCCTGCGTGCTTCAACGCAGCGCTTGTTTCGGTAGCTTGACATGCCCGCAGCACGATCTGCAGTCGAATGTATCGAAAGAGACGCATTGTGACCCGCAAGGCCAGCCCATGAGCGACGCATCCACGCGACTTTTGTAGGCACTTGATACAGTGAGGACAAGCGTGGTGTTATGGTAGTGTCTGAGACCATGGCAACGTGTGGCAGCGTGCCGCGTTGCAGGTTGCAGGGGCTCGAAAGATCCAATGTGTGCCGGCGCGCCGAGGAGGCGTGTGTTAGTGCCGTCACAAGCCAAACCAACATTCTTTCGCATCGTCTGCTCATGCCATTGATTGCTACATGCCGCTGTGACACAGTTCCTGGGGCCGAGTGCCTGACATGAGAACTCCTATACGTGTTGCAGACGCAGGAGATCACAGGCTTGAGTGCATAGCTGGTGCTCTGGTCTGCTCGAAGAGGCCGCGCGCGCAGCAGGCCATCCGGATACGCGTAGCCCTCCACGCGATCTGGAGAGGCAATGTATGGACGGGGCACCGTGACGACGAGCGGCAGCAGCATTTGCTGCATTCGAGAGGAGTACAAGGGCTTTAGGCTCGCACGCGGGCCATGAACGCCGCTCATACAAGCGCCGGTTGGGCTTGCTTGGGAGAGCACGTTCAAGCACAGCTGGACTATCCTCACAGCTAAGCTATGATATCCTATTCCGTCCTGCACCCGCAAGTCTGGGGGTGTCGTACTGGAGCTTTGTTGTGAGATACCAGATCCACTCGAGTATCTGAGAAACATCTATCGCGGCGATGTAAAGCGCGTCGCTGGCGCAGGCGCGCCAGCAGCTACATATCTCATGTGGTCCGCTCCTGCTCAGACCCCCCTTTCCTGGCAGGCTGCACACAAGCGTCGCAGTAGCTCAAGCTCTTCACTGAGCCGGTACAGCAGGCCGATGCTCGCATATAGTCCGCGTCATGCCTGCCGCTGCATGATGCATGGTTCGGTGTCTTCTGTGCTGGCTCTAATATTTCTGCCTGGCCCGGCATTCACCCCCACCACCCCTCAATCCCAGCAACCGTGTTGATCACTCTAAGTACCGTCAGCCCCCACTGACTTTTGTCAGTCATCGAGAATCTGAAGCGCAGGCAAATTATCGCCGCATACCGTCGGCGTTCATCGCACGAGATGCATCGCTGAAGCGGTCGCATCCCGGCCACACACCCCATGAGCCTGCGCAAATGCCGACACAGCAACAGCATATTTGTCGCTGGCCAGGCAACGCGGCGGGCTGGAGGACCTGCAGCACCCGGCGGCGCTGCGGCTGCTGTGCGCCGGCGGGGCGCTGGTGGCCGCCGGCTTCCTCCTGGCGCTGCTGTCGCTACGGGTGACTGAGCCGTCTGGTTGGGGCGCCGATCGCCCTTGCATGCGCGGCGTGTCGGCGATGCGGCGGGTGCGCGGCCGTCCTGATGTGGTGCAAGTTCATGCTGCGCCCCACTGCTGTGGGACTGATACTATGGTCAGGCTGCTCGGTAGAGCCCAAGCCCGATGGCTGCTGACAATTGCGGCCAGTTTCAACATTCTAATGAGTGTGCAGCCCATTCCTTGATACCTGCGCACGTTGTACTCGCGTAACGCCGATCAGCACGGTCTCGCTGCGGCAGGCCGACGGCGACGCCCTGGCGCGTTCCACCGCGATCCACAACCGGGCCGTGCAGCTGCACGACGGCGCTCTCGGCGGGTTCGCCAGCTCCGGCAGGACGGACATTGACCTGCTGAACCTGTGCGCGCTGGGCCAGCTGCCATTGCTGCTGACTGATTTTTGGCCTGCGTTGAGGACAGTAGCCATGACATGGACTCATGTAGGATTCAGGCGCGAGCGTACTCGAGCTCATGGGGGCAGGCAGACCAGCAGCGGCGTGGCGACTTGCTGCTGCGTGCCTGCTGCCACCTGTGATCCGATACAGTTTGCAACCCTGCAAGGCTAAGCTCTGCCGCCCTGGCAGAGTATGGTGTCTCGAGTTTCATGGCGAGCTACATATCTCACCATCATTGCTTGCAGATACAGTTGACTGAGCATGGCGGTGGCCGTAGGTGGGATCTCTTCGGACCGACCTTCCCGTGTGCGGAGAAGGAGCGGTTCGGCGAGTGGGCGGACGGCGGCAAGTGGTGCGCTGCTGGGGCTGCTCCATCTGAGACTCTGCCTCTCGTGGGCCGGCGAACAGGCTGTCACTGCTTGATGCCGAAGCGCACTCGCTGGTCGCGACCACACTCATACTGCAGTTCATGCCATGCGCCCGCCAGTTGGATGCTACTGAGCCTGACTTTCGGCATGCAGCATCTGCTGCGGGCGCACAGAAGGGGGCTGACCCATGCGCCGGCAGAGTCGGCGCGATCACACCGAGAAACAGAGCATCTGTTCGTCATGTTCTGCACCTCACCAGAAACCTGCCAAAACATGTCTCCATGAGCCTTTCCTCATGTCGCAGGGTGTGCGCTGCACACGAAGTCCTCGGGCAGCAGCCGTGCACCGTGTTCAGCCTCGGCTCCAACGGCGTCACCGGATTCGAGTCGGACGTCCGCAAACAGTATCCGCACTGCGCGATCCACGTCTATGACCCAACTATTGACGAACACACTGCGGCTGTGGTGGCCGGGCGGACGAACGTGCGTCTGCGGCCATGCTGTCATGACGTGGCGCATCAATTGTCGTATTGAGAGCGCACGTCCTGACTCAGCTTGCCAGTGAGGGCATGAGCAACCGACAAACAGCGTCTCGAGTGCAGCTAGTGCGGTTGACTCCCGCCACATGAGGCATGCCTGTAGCTGTACCTGCTCATGTGCGGCGTGATGTGTGCACAGGCGACCGTGCACCGCATATGGATAGCGGACGAGGGCTACTACGAGCGGAAGGACGCCAATTTCGAGGCCGGGAACATCACCACCATCCGGCGCGAGATGGAGGCCCTCGGCGCCCCGTGGCTCAACATCCTGAAGATGGTTAGCCCCCTGCGCATCCAGTGCTTAGCTACGCCTACCACGTGCACGCACGACTGCGGGACACGAATAAGGCTGATCGTGACATGACACGCTCATGTGGGAGGTCCTGCCATGCTGTGCCACTGGATACCAATCAGCGCTGCGCGCCTGACCTCGCTGGGCATGGCAGCCGCGCCGTAGCCACAGGCAGGCACGTCTGTCACTATAGCGTCTTTGTCCAAAGCCTCAGTACGCCCCTGTGCGGCCTTCATCGTCCCAGTGCTGACCGTCAAAATTTGCCCCAGTTTGGCTGACATGCGGCACGTCGGTGCGATGCAGGACATCGAAGGCAACGAGTGGGACACGTTCGAGGACCTCTTCGCGGTGCCGACGATGCCATTCACTCTAATCCTCGTCGAGCTGCACGTGCCGCAGCTGCCGGAACGGTGGGGAACCGGCCT
>JAABUX010008743.1_pt1 | contig 11621 bp, 9 predicted proteins | sample 5561851 | NCBI WGS metagenome assembly JAABUX01 (sample SAMN10711883, study PRJNA513361) | rock metagenome | isolation source: Antarctica rocks | place: Antarctica: Victoria Land, Richard Nunatak red sandstone | collected 2016-01-03 | reverse complement strand
GCAAGGTTGGGATATGCTCGAGACACTGACCAGTCAGCCGGACGGATTGATCGACGACCTACGGGTGGTTTGACCCCGCTGAAAGACCTGGGCTGTTACGACCATGCAAGATCGTGGGAGGTGATCACGCCGCCGCTGCTGCTGGCCACCGGTCGTCGTTGGCGGGCCGGAAGCCGGGGTGGCGACGGCGGAAGGCATCCTCGAGCGTGTCGTTCAGCACCGCGGTGCGCACGTCGAGGAAGGGCTGCACCGTGGCCCGGCTCCAGCGCATTTGCTGGGCCTTGTTCATACGCCAAGAGATGATCTCGTCCACGGCGCTTTCCACGAACGAGGTTGCGATCGGCTCACCCTGCCGGCGCCGGGCGGCATAGGGCACGAGCGCCGCCTCGTTGCGCTCGAGGTAGCCCAGCAGCCCGGCGACGCGTTGTCGCAGGCGGCCGATGCCGGCCACCTCGCGCAGGCTCTCGCGCCCCGCCCAGCGGCACAGGGCGGCGAGCCTGCGCCGGCATCCCGGCCAGCGCCCGTGCCACAGGCGCCACTTCGCCCGCTCCAGGCCACGTATTGCCGTGTCAGCCAGGGGCGCGTCGGCCGTGCCCGCGCCGAGGCTGCGGGCCGCCTGCAGCGCGTGCTCGAAACGCACCGCGGCGTGCCACCAATCGAGCACGACCGTGGCGCCCGGCAGCACCTCGCGCTGCAGCCGCCACAACCCGGCATCACCGTCGCACAGCACGGTTGCGGGCGTGTTTGCGTCCACGCCCGCCGCGGCGAGCGCCGCCCGGAACGCCTCGGTCGTGGCAGCAGGACCTGTGCGCGTGAAGGCGAAGCGATGCTGGGCGCCGTCGGCCTGGATCACCTTGCCCGCGATCACCTCGAAGTGGCGCCCCTCGCCCCGGTGCCGGTTGCGCACGTAGCCGCCATCCAGCCCGACCACGACGGGGCCTGGTGCCGGCGCCGCGGGCTGGTTCACGCTCTCGGCAGCGTGCGCCTGCACGACCTCCGCGCCGACCCGCAACGTCCTGTTGCGCACCGTGCTGGCGTGCTGCGTCCCGCCGAGCGGCAGCAGCTCGGACAGGAGGGCGGCGACCTTGCCGAACGGCGCCAAGGCCGCATACCGGGCCGTCACGTAGGCCAGCTCAGGCGCCACCGCGTCGCCGCCGAAGTCGAGCGCGGCGACGCTCTTCGCCTCGCCCTCGCCCCGGCAGGGGCAGACGAACAGGCGCCGGACCCGCACCGGCACATCGCCGAACAAGGAGCGGAACCGCGCCCCGTAGTGCCCCTTGGCGGCCAGCCTGCGTCCACACGCCTCGCATGCGCGCGGGCACTCGCCCAAGGCGGCCATCTGCGCCGGCACCATCTCGGCCTGCAACGCCGCCGTGAGCCGCTTCGCCTCGTCCAGCCGCAGCCCGAGCTCGGCCAAGCCAACGTCCGCGTCGCGCTCAATGCAGGCGAGCTCCGTCTCGGTGGTCACGCCCGGATGCCGCTCCGCCACCAGCTTTACCCGCCACACCAGCTTCGCCACCAGCCCACCCCTCTCCCGTGAGCCCGCACCCTACCCCGACCGCGCCAACCTCCCACGATTTTGTATGGTCTCGCGAGCATCCCACGCACGGCCGCATCCTGGAGACCGGGTTAACCGCGAACGGCCGCGAGGTCCTCGGCCAAGCGCATTCGGTGGTCTCCGCCGTTGAACAAATGATGATAGGCTCGCTCGCTCCGCCCGACTTGGCCGCACTTACCGAAGCGCTCGCGCAATGCGCCGACAATCTCTCCTGAGTCGGATGTCGCGGCGACACCATACGGCCCAGTGACCGTGAAGCTGTGCATTTTGGCCATCTGGGTTGACGTGCTCATTCTAGCCAATAGAGGGCGCGACCGCATTCACCGGAAAACCCGGGTTAGCGCTGGGCTGAGCGGCCACTTTGGGGCTGTGCACTAAACTCCACTGATTGGCTTTGCCGAACCCAGCATTTCCGGGCTGTTTTCGGGGTGGTCATGGCTGTGCACGAATCTGTAGTATAGTGTTCGAAGTTGGTGGATGCGCCACAATCGAGGCGCTACATTTGCATTCCGGCATGACCGTGCGGGGCTATGGCCAGGGGATAGGCTTGCACCTCCCGGACTGCGGCGGCAAGCGCATCCGGGTGGTCCCAACCCGGGACAGCGCCGGACCGCTGCACAGCACGCAGCCAGCCGCCGCCGTCCACCAGGATTTGCGCGCCGGCCATCCCGTCCGGCGCGGCGCCGGTCACGGCCGCGTAGGCGCGCAGCACTGTATCTTCGGCGGCAGCGCACAGCCCGTCGCCCAGGGCAGGATGCGGATCGGGCGTCACCTGGACCGTGACCACGCCAGACATCGCACGGGCCGGGCCGAACACGATCCGGACGACTTGGCCGTGCAGGGCGTCAAGCGTCACGCTGCGTCCGCTGGAGCACGCTGCCTGAAAACCGGGGGCCTGGACCGGCACAGGCCAGGCCCCTTCTGCCGCCCAGGCGAGGCCGGCGTTGTTGGCCCGGACCCAGTCGATCAACGCCCAACGCTGGTCTTCCGTCAGCACCTCCGCGAAGCCCGGCATGGCCAAATCGCTCCGGGGCGCTTCGATGCCGTGGGACAGCCACCAGAACAGCTCCCCATCGCCATGCGCCCACAAGTGCCCGGCCCTTAGGTCGGCGGGTGGCACGGGCAGGCTGCTTGCGGCCGGGCCGTCGCCGCGGCCCTGCGCGCCGTGGCAGCTTGCACAGTGGGCGGGATACAAGACGGCGCCCTGCGCGATGGAGGCGCTGCCGAAGCCGGTGGGCGACTGCCAGTACTGGGTTGGGACGGCCTCCGCCAGCAGCACGTCCAGGTGCGGCACAGCCAGCCAGGCTGCGAACGCCCCGGCCGCTGCGACCAGCCACCACCCGCGCCAGCGCCACAGCAACGCTGTGCCGACCGCGGCTGCCGCTGCGAGCGTGACGGCACCGGCCAGAACGACCTCCCGCATCAGGGCATCGTCCTCCCCCACCGCCTCCAGGCTCGGCCGCCACGGGAATGGCCACAGCGGCTGCTCGTGCATGGCAGGCGGCAGGCTGGTCAGCAGACCCGTGGCCAGCACCACCAGCAGACCCGTCACCGCCTCCAGGGCGATGCTGCGTACCAGGTGGCGTTTGGCTGGCCCGGGCCTCTTACCGCCGAGCGCCGGGGTCAGTTGGAACCGGTTGCGCGCGGCGAAGCCCAGCAGTCCCAAAAATCCGGCGAGCTTGCCTAACGCGACCAAGCCGTAGCCCGTCCCGATCAGGCCCGGTGGCGTCCCGACCAGGACGAATGCCTGGAACCCCGCCGTGCCCGCCAGCAGCAGCACGCACCCGGTGCCCAGCAGCGAGAAGCGTGCCGACGCCAGGGCGGCCACGCCGGGCGCCGCCGCCACCAGCAGCAGCGGCAGCAAGCCGCCCAGCCAGGCCCCAGCCGCCAGCAGGTGGACCGTGCTGGACAGCAGCAGCCAGCTCGGCCCGTCCCACATCGCCCAGGCATGGCCGTGTCCGGCCTGGGTCGCCACGGCAGCGCCGGCCAGCACGGCGGCAGGCCACGGCCAGCGTCGGACCAAGGCCAGGCCAGCCAGGCCCAGGAAGCCCAGCCGCGCCAGCACCAAGTGGCCGAACAGGGTGTCCTGCAGCACCACGGGAGCATCCGCGGCGGACCCGGCCAGCGCCGCGCTTTGCAGCAGGAGCCATCCCAAGGTCAGGACCGCCGACGCCAGCAGCGACAACCCGGCGGTCCGGGCCAACCGCCGGGCCGCCACCGGCGCGTCCTGGCCCAGCCCGGCCAGCACAGGCGGCGCCAGCCATGCCATCGCCAGCGCCGCCCCGAACGCGGACAGCACCGCTGCGTCGGCCGCCCCGCGCACGAGAACGAGGGCAAGCCCGCCCTCGACAGGAAACGTCGCCAACACGTGCCTGCTGCCCTTTACGGCGCGACGGTGAAGGTGAAGCTGCCTTCGGTCTTGTGGGTGTCCACCGAGGTCGCGTGCCAGACCACGTTGTAGGTGCCAGGCGGCAAGGCGCCGAGGCTGACTGCCAAGTGCTTGCCGTCGCCGGCGACAATGTGGAGGTCGCGCTTGTCTACTTGGGCGCCGGCCGCATCCGTGACCGCGACGGTGCTGAACCGCGGCTCGACGGTCTCGCTGAACGTCAGGTCCACCTGCGCCGGTGCGCTGCGGACCGTCCCGCCCACCGGCGGCTCGGCCTGGCGGAGGTGCGCGTGCGCGTAGGCAAGGCTGGGCAGGAGCAGGCCAGGCAGGGTCAGAAGGAGCGCTGCGGCAAGGGTGCGAAGGGCGATGGGCATGATGTCTCTCCAGGTCAATCGCTGAACAGCGGCTTGCCGAGGCTGTTCGGGAACAGGTCGTCGAAGAACAGGTGCAACTGCGTGATCACGCCTACGAACCGGCCGGACGCGCGGTTGGCCGGGACCAGCGCCTCCAGGCCGATCTGGAAACTGTCGGCGCTGTAGATGACGCCGGGCGCCACGATGATTTGGGTGCCGAGGTTGCTGGGGCTGGACGCGGGGGAGGAGTAGGCGACCTCCACCAAGGGCGTCAGGCGGTTGACGAACTCCGGCAGGCCCAGGTCGCGCACCTGGGATTGCAGGTAGGGCAGGCTGTATTGCAGGGACAGCCCGCCGACCCAGCGGTTGGCGTAGCCGGTGTTGAACTGCTGCGCCGCGATCCCCGTCACGCCGCCCACGCTGTTGGCGCCCAGGTCCGAAGGAACGCCGTTGATCGCCTTCAGCTTTTTGTCCGCCACCGTGTAGCGCACGGTCCCAGTGATCGCGAAGGGGCGGAGCGCCGGGATCGGCAGGTCGCCGAAGCCCTTGCCGAAGTAGGCCGTGGGCGTCGTGCTGCCGAACTGGTCGGCGCCGGTGTGGGCCGTGCCGGTGCGGGCGAGTTCCCGGATGACGCCGAGCGACAGGATGGCCTCGTGCGGGGCGTTGACCCAGGCCTGGTACTTCAGGGTGACGTTGATGTTCTGGAAGCCCGTCTGCGTCTTGCCAGACTGCGCCGTGCGGACCGTGTAGCCGCCTGTGACGCCGACGCCCAGGTGCTCGGTGATGCGCTTATCGAACTCGGCGGCGACGTTATATTGGTAGCTGCGCCCGGTGTCCGCATCGTCCGGCTGGCGCTGGAAGCTGAATGTCGGGATCGAGGCCTCGTCGGCGACGCCGGGGTCGTCGATGGTCAGGGTGACGGGAAAGACGCGGGCGCCGGCGATGGCATGGGCGTGGGCCGCCGAGCCGCCGAGCAGGGCAGTCAGGCAGGCGGCGGTGGCCGCCGCAAAGGTCGTGCGGGTCATGGAGTGTAGTCCTGGCATGGAGAACGGAAACAGCGACGCACAAGGCGCTGCTGCATGAGCAAAGCTCCGGTCAGGCCAGGATGGGTGGTCCGGTGGGATAGGTGGCCGCAAGCACGGCTGTGGCCGGCGGTCCACGCGCGGGCGGCGGCAGCGCCTGTCGGGCGGCCAGCGTGGCCAGCGGCGCCGGCACCGCCGAGGTCGGGACGGGCAGCGCCGCGGCCGCCGCGAGCGCATGGCAGGCGGGACACAGCGCGCACTGCATCCCGTGGTGCGCGTGGCCCGCCGGCGCCCTGTCGTCAGAGGTGCCGGGTGCGCCCGAATGGCAGATCGGAACATCGCCGGAGGGCAATGCAAGCAGGTCTGTAACCCAAGATGCCGCCTGGGCGGGCACGGCCGAGCCGAGCGCGATCTGGCCAAGCAGCGCCAGCACGGCCAAGAGCAGGCCGAGGGCGGAGCAGCGCGGGCCAGGGTGACGCACAGGTCTCATTGCAGCCGGAACGGTAGCACGTCGGCGCACCAAGGACAGCCGGCGTTCGCGGGTCACGCAGCCAGGCCGGCGGGGATGTGAGGCCGTGGCGGGTGCCCGAGACCACGGCGGGCATGGCTTCCAGCCTGGGCCTCGGATAGCCTGCAACGCCCTTGCGTCCGAGGCTGACCACCATGCCCACCTTGCTGAAGCGACTCCTGACCGGACAGCCCGGCAGCCTGCGCCGGTCCATCATCGGCATCTATGCCCTGCTGATCCTGGGCAACCTGGCCGCCTGGGCCTGGGCCGTGCTGGCGTTCCGGGAGCACCCTGTCCTGCTCGGCACCGCGCTGCTGGCCTACGGCTTCGGCCTGCGGCACGCGGTGGACGCCGACCACATCGCGGCCATCGACAACGTCACCCGCAAGCTGATGCAGGAGGGCAAGCGCCCGGTCAGCGTCGGCTTCTACTTCGCCATCGGGCACTCGACCGTCGTGGTCCTGGCCGCCGCAGGGGTCGCTGGCACGGCCACCGCCCTGGCAGGCTCCTTCGAACAGTTCAAGGCGGTCGGCGGGATCATCGGCACAGGCGTCTCGGCCCTGTTCCTGTTCGCCATCGCCGCTGCCAACGTCGTGGTCCTCCGCGCCGTGTGGCGGACCTTCCGGCATGTGCGCCGCGGCGGCAGCTACGTGGACGAGGACTTCGACCTGCTGTTGAACAGCCGCGGCCTGCTCGCCCGGCTGTTCCGGCCGCTGTTCCGGCTGATCACCCAAAGCTGGCACATGGCGCCGCTGGGCTTCCTGTTCGGGCTGGGCTTCGACACGGCGACCGAGGTGGCGCTGCTCGGCATCTCGGCAACCCAGGCGGCCCAGGGCATCCCCGTCTGGTCCATCATGGTGTTCCCCGCCCTGTTTGCGGCCGGCATGTCGCTGATCGACACGACCGACGGCATCCTGATGCTGGGCGCCTACGAATGGGCGTTCGTGAAGCCGATGCGCAAGCTCGCCTACAACCTGGCCCTCACCGCCGCGTCGGTCGTCGTGGCCGTGCTGGTCGGAGGAGTCGAGGCGCTCGGACTGATCGGCGGCCAGCTTGAGCTGCAAGGGCCGTTCTGGAGCGGCATCGGGGCCCTGAACGACAACATGGGCACCCTGGGTCTCGTCATCATCGGGCTGTTCGCCGCGGCCTGGACCGGGTCGGTCGTCCTCTACCGCTACAAGGGCCTCGACGACACCGAAGCCAGCTCAGCGCATAGCTGAGCCGCCACCAGCAGAAGCCGCAAACCCTTACATAAGCTTTACGTTCCACTGCTCCCCAGACCGCTATTCAGGAAACAGGACGGAGGCGAGCGTGGGACGTGGCGCGTTGCGGGTGGCGATCTATGCGCGCGTGTCCACGGGTGAGCAAAGCCCGGAGCTGCAGCTTCGGGAACTGCGGGACTTCGCCGAACGCCGCGGCTTCGTGGTGCATCGCGAATACGTGGACCAGGTCAGCGGCGACGTGCGCCATCGCAAGCGCGCGCCCGAGTTCGACGCCCTGATGGCCGACGCGCGCCGGCGCCGCTTCGACTGCGTGCTGGTCTGGAAATACGACCGGCTCGCGCGCAGCCTCGGCGCGCTGATCGCGGCCCTGCAGGAGTTCCGCGACCTCGGCGTGGACTTCATCAGCCACACCCAGGCGATCGACACCACCACGCCCATGGGGCGGCTGTTCTTTCACGTCATCGGCTCGTTTGCCGAGTTCGAGCGCGAGGTGATCGTCGAGCGCGTGCGCGCCGGGCTGGCCAACGCGCGGGCCAAGGGCAAGCGGCTCGGCCGTCCCGTGCGCGACCCCGGCGCGCAGGCGCGTGTCGTGGCCCTCAGGGGCGAGGGGCTGAGCCTGCGTCAGATCGCCGCCCGCGAGCGCCTTTCGCCTTCGGGCGTGCGCAAGATGCTGAAGCAGGCCGGGGTCGAGACGGCTGCCGCGCAAGGTCCGGGAAAGCCGGTCCCGACTCCCGTAGGTTGGCCACCATGAAGATCCTGATCGTCGAGGACGAGCCGAAGACCGCCGCCTATCTCAAGAAAGGCCTGGAGGAGAACGGCTACGTGGCCGACGTGGCCGGGGACGGCGAGACCGGCGCCTACATGGCGCGGCAGGGCGGCTACGAGCTGGTCATCCTCGACGTGATGCTGCCCGGCCAGGATGGCTGGTCGGTGCTGCGCGACCTGCGCCAGCGGCGCAACCCGGTGCCGGTGCTGTTCCTCACCGCGCGCGACGGGGTGCCGGACCGGGTGCACGGGCTGGAGCTTGGCGCCGACGACTACCTCATCAAGCCATTCGCCTTCTCCGAGTTGCTGGCCCGGCTGCGCACCATCCTGCGCCGCGGCAACGGCGGCCCGCGGCAGGACACGGTGCTCCGCGTGGCCGACCTGGAGATCGACGCCGAGCGCCACAAGGCGACCCGGCGCGGGCGCCCGCTCGAACTCACGCCCAAGGAGTTCCTGCTGCTCTCGCTGCTGGCCCGCCGCGCCGGCGACGTGCTCTCGCGCACGCTGATCGCCGAGCAGGTCTGGGACATCAACTTCGACACCGGCACCAACGTCGTGGACGTCCATGTCCGGCGCCTGCGTTCCAAGGTGGACGACCCGTTCGAGGCCAAGCTGATCCACACCGTGCGCGGCATCGGCTATGTCCTCGAACACCGATCCTAGCCTTCCTCCCGAGAACGCCCGCGCCGTGCGCTGCCTGCGTGCCTGGTCGCCCGGGTCTATCGTCGCGCGGATGACGGCGTGGTACGCCGGGTCCGCCCTGGTGCTGATCCTGGCCGCGACCGGGTTCCTCTATTGGGTGCTCGCCACCAGCTTCGACGCCGAGGACAGGCGCACGCTGGCCAACACCGCGGCTGACCTGCGCCTGCTGCTGCGCGCCTCGTCGGGCGAGCTGCGCCTGCCCGAGGCGGGCGCACCCGGCGCTGGCCGCAATTTTCAGCCTCAAGCCATTTGGGTGCGGATCGTCGATGCCGAGGGCCGCACCTTGCTGGAGACGCCCGGCATGAGAGCCGAGCTGCCCGTGTCGGCCTTCCCGCCTCTTTCCGCGGTCACAACGGGGCGCGATCTCGACGGCGAGGTCGCCACCGCCCCGGGCCGGCTGTTCCAGATCCTGAGCGCGCGCGTCTCGACCGACCCCGACCGTTTGGATGGGCGCGTGCTGCAAGTCGCCATGGACCGCGCCGACGAGGAACTCCTGCTGGTCCACTACCGCGAGCGGCTCTGGCTCGTGCTCGTCGCCGCCGTCGTCCTGTGTTCGGGCATCGGCTACACCATCGCCCGGCGCGGCATGCGGCCCATCGAGCGCGTCACCGCGGCCGCCCGCCGGGTCCGCTCCGTCACCCTGCACGAGCGCATCGATACCGCGGACCTGCCCACCGAGCTGCGCGCGCTCGCCGCCACCTTCAACGGGATGCTCGACCGCTTGGAGGAGTCGTTCGCGCAAGTCTCGCGGTTTTCGGCCGACGTGGCGCACGAGCTGCGCACGCCTGTCAGCAACCTGCGCGGCGAGATCGAGGTGGCGCTCGGCAAGGCGCGGACGCCTGAGGAGTACCGCGAGACGTTGGGATCGGCCCTGGAGGAGTGCCTGCGCATCAGCCGCCTCATCCACGGCCTGCTATTCCTGGCCCGCGCCGAAACCATGATGGACGCTTCCCACCACGACACGATTCAAGTCGGCCAGGAGATCGAGGCCGTGCTGGAGTTCTATGAGGCCCAGGCTACGGAAGCCGGGGTGACGCTCGACGTCGAAGGCGCGAACAACCTTGTGGCCGCCTTCGACCGCATCTTGTTCCAGCAGGCTGTGGGCAACCTGGTCGCCAACGCCATTGCCCACACCCCGCCTGGCGGGCGGGTGGCGATCCGGCCCCGTGGCGATGGCGCGATTCTGTGCATCGAGGTGGCCGACACCGGCCGGGGCATCGCGGCGGAGCACCTCCCGCACGTCTTCGACCGCTTCTACCGCGCCGATCCGGCCCGCTCGGGTTCGGCCGGCAACTTCGGTCTGGGCCTTTCCGTAGTCCGCAGCATCGCCGCCTTGCACGGCGGGCGCGTGACCATCGAGAGCGAAGTCGGGCGCGGCACGCGGGTCATGCTGGAGGTTCCGATCGCCGGCGGCGCCGCGCGGGCCAGGGGTGCGCAACACCACGACACATGACGAAATCGTCATGCAGGCGTGCGTGAAACGTCAGATGCGGCGGCTACGCCCGGACCCTTGAGGAGCGCCTGCCAAGGCAGGCGCCCGCCTGACCTGGAAACGCTCCATGACCCCTACCGACACCGGCATCCCGGACATCACCTTCATCGACCTCACCTCCTACGTGGGGCTGACGGCGACCGGACTGCTCACCTTCAACCTGCTGCTCGGCCTGCTGCTGTCCACCCGCTACAACCCGGTGGCGCGCTGGCCGCACCGGCGCCTGCCGCTCTACGACCTGCACAACTGGACTGGCTACGTCGCGCTTGCCGTGGTGCTGGTCCATCCCGTGCTGCTGCTGCCGTCCGCGACCGCCAAGTTCGGCTGGCTCGACATCGTGCTGCCGTTCTGGGCGCCCGACCAGCCGATCATCAACACCATCGGGGCGTTCGCGGCCTACGCCCTGATCTTCGTCGTCGTGACGTCTTACTTCCGGAACCGCATCGGCATCCGGACCTGGAAGGCGCTGCACTACACGGCCTACGCCGTCACGGTCGCCCTGTTCGCCCACAGCCTGCTGACCAATCCGAACCTCGACGACAAGCCGATCGACTACCTCGACGGCGGCAAGGTCTTCGTCGAGGCCTGCACCCTGATCGCGCTCGCCGCGATCACCTGGCGCGTGCTGCACGGCGTGCGCCGGGCGGCGCTGCGCGACGCCGCCACGGCGGCACCGGCCGGCGCCTTCATGGACCAGCCCACGACCTGGGCCGGCACGCTGCAGGTGGCACGCATCTTCGAGGAGACGGCCTCCGTCAAGACGTTCCGCATGGTCCTGCCCGATCGCTGCCGGCTGCCGTTCACCTTCAGGCCCGGCCAGTTCCTGACCCTGTCCCTGCCGATCGGCGGCCAGGAGGTCCGGCGCACCTATACCGTCAGCTCGCCGCCGACGCGGACCAGCTACGTCGAGATCACCGTCAAGCGCGAGGTCGAGGGCGTGGCGTCGCATCACTTGCACGACAAGGTTCGCGAAGGCGACCTGATCGACGTCCGTGTCCTGTCCGGCCGCTTCACCTTCGCCGGCCACGAGAGCGAGAGCGTGGTGCTGATCGGCGGCGGCGTGGGCATCACGCCGATGATGAGCGTGCTGCGCAGCCTGACCGACGCGGCATGGGAGCACGATGTCTGGATGGTGTTCGCCGTGCGGACGCCGCAGGACATCATCTACGGACAGGAGTTGGCCTACCTCCAGGAGCGCCACCCCAACTTCCACCTGCAGATCGTCGTCGAACAGGCCGTCGGGACGGACTGGCAGGGTCTCACCGGGCGCATTACGCTTGGGCAGCTGTCTGCCTTCGTTCCGGAGCTCCCGCGTCGCCGCGTCTACCTGTGCGGCCCGGCGCCGATGATGGACGCGGTGCGCCCCATGCTCGAAGGCCTGGGCGTGCCGCGCGGCCAGGTGCTGACAGAGTTGTTCAGCACGCCGATGGACCAGATCGAGCGCGACGAGGCGGCGGCACTCGCAGAGGGCGCCTGCGCGGCCCAGGTCGAGTTCCGTGCGACCGGCCGGACGGTGCAGGGGCTACGCATGAAATTTTGTGCCGGTTCTGCATGGAACTTGTCGGCTACCCGACCAGGAGCTTGAGCATGTAGGCGTTGTTCCAAGCGGCCC